>Ga0307517_10008833_pt1 | contig 14400 bp, 10 predicted proteins | sample 23_EM_MG_FD_194515 | JGI IMG/M metagenome (GOLD analysis project Ga0307517, IMG submission 194515) | Populus trichocarpa ectomycorrhiza microbial communities from riparian zone in the Pacific Northwest, United States - 23_EM | ecosystem: Host-associated > Plants > Roots > Unclassified | place... | reverse complement strand
TTCATATTTTTCAAAGTTTTTTAGAAGGTCGGGCATAGTAAATTGAATTAATTAATTAAGATAATGTTTATTAATATTTTAGTGGTTATTTTTAAAAAAATTTATTTTAAAAGTATTAAAATAATATTTTTCAAACTTTTTTAAGGTTTGATCATCCATGATGCTCTTATTTATTTTCTCTCTTTCCTACGAAGCTTCTATTAAAGTTTATATTCATTAACGTATCAAAATAATTTTAATATTATTGTGAATTTTATTTTTTTAAAATATTTTTAGTTTAAAAATACACTAAAATATCATTACATTAAAAAATATTAAAAAATTATCAAATTATTATTTTTTAAAATACAATTAAAAACACAACTAATTTAAGAGTGTGGTTGTAATTACTTTTTAAAGTGATTTTTATTCATGAATGTATTAAAATAATATTTTTTTTTATTTTTTAAAAATTATTTTTGATATCAGTGTATCAAAATAATTTAAAAATATCAAAAATATATTAATTTAAAGAAATAAAAAATAAAATAAAATAAAATATTTTAAAAATATAAAAATAAACAGGACATAGTGACGTGGATGTTGTCCACTTCTTGTAGTGTTCTTGGTTTCACATCCAGTCATTTATAGCCCTAGATAGCTCCAAATCATCAACCACACCTCCATCTTCGTTGAATTAAGACGGCAATATGTGTGATGATGGAGATCGAGTGGGAGAGACATCAGGAGGTTGGAGGAGGACAGGTAGGAGGGATAATCATACGAGAGACGGTATCGCCAATTTAATGCTCTTCCTTTTTTAAACAATATTATTGGTGATTTTTAATTTTAATTTTAATTTTATTCTCCTTTTTGTAATGGTAAAGCAACAACCTCTAGCCAAGGACGATGGCATGGGCGCCACTGTTTTGGAGGGTAGATTGCCATCACACCATGCCTGGTGATGATGATCAACACGTGTAGAGATTTCAGGCCTCACACGTTAATTACTCTGCTTAACAATCCACCATATTTGCTTCATGCCTCCAAGTGTCATTAAATTAATGTAAAGGACATTATACATTGAAAGACAGACGCATTCACTCAACAATAATCATAATTTTAACGCATAATTCCTCTTCTTTTTCTTTTTCTTTTTCTTTTTGGTTTTCACAGGTTTTGTAGTATTTTACTAGCTACGGTGTTAACTATCTTTTTGGTTTTGTGAGCTGGTCAAATTAAATAATTTTTTAATTAAAAAATTTTAGAAGATGGTTGTGTTTCTAAGACACGTAAGACAAATTCAATAATTATAGTAGATATTGACTAATTTATATGATAAAAAAAATAAGATGATAATAATAACAAATAAATTAACAAAAAATTGTCCTAGATAAAATTGAGTTAACATGCGAAACTCGTGACCTAGCACATAAGTTCAAATTAACCCTATAGAAGGACGGTGCCAACAAAAATCAATTGTAAAATAAAAAGCTAAAAAAAAGAAGAAGATATAAGCTAACCCGGTCCAATCTTTCAATCCCGTGACCCGAAAGGTTAACAAAATCCCGATCAATAAAATATTGAGAGAAAATTCAAAAAAGAAAGTTTCAATAAAAAAAAGGGTTAAAAAAAACAAGGACCAAAACTGACATAAAATAAGATGAATTAAAATATTGAGGGATATAATTGAAAAACAATTATCCAATTAAGAGAATATAAAAAGATTACAGGATGCAATTGAAAAGATAATTTAATTAAAAGAATAATTTTTAAAAATAAAATAAAAAGAATAGGGACCAAATATGAAAGTTGAAAAAAATCAAAGGAGGATTGAGTTGAAAGAAAACTCCAACTCTATAGATAATCTAAAAAAAACAAATATAAATAAAGAGAACAAAGACAAAATCTGAAAGAAAAATAAATTGAAGGACTGTTTTGAAAATATACAGGGGTTGGCTCTAGAACCAATGAAGAGAGGAAGCAAGGAAAGAAAAAAAAAGATTATCAGTGCAAAACCCAATGTCACGGGGTAATTTTTCGCTCCGCGAATAAATCCGTGCGGCAGCCTAGTCCCTTGCTAGACTCAGCCTTCCCTCGTCAATCCCACTCGTGTTTGCCTAGTAACTAAGTGTTTCCCTCACCCAAGTTAGAAGACAAGCAGAATACACAAGTAGAATAGAATAATCAAAGTGTACAACAAGCTTTATAGAAACTCTTTCCTAACCTTTATTAATCTCGTAAACAAAGAAAACTATACACAAATCCGTATGCGTGCTATGCACAAAGATTGCATGCTACACCAAGCTAATCTCTCTAATCTCGTGCTCTACATGCCTACATAACCAAGAGCTACATCCACTATTTATAGACAAACATTTACAAGGCACAACTTCCATTCCTACATTCTAGGAAGTAGTGGGATACTATCTCACCCATGTTCACCCATGAATATAGTGGCCCCATTATCTACCAAGTAGTGGGTAGTTTTTCCCCATGATCTCCCATGATCTTAGTGGGTTGAGAACACTTCCAGCCATGCCCCCACGTTCTCCAGCACATCTCTCATGATCCCATGATCTTGGATGCCTATAACAGCCACTAACCCACGTTCTGCATGCCCACCTTGCAGTCCCATCTGTCAGCTCTTGCTGCGTCAGCTGTTGAGTCACTCGTATGCCTTGGACAGTCCTTCGTCCAAGTTTTAGATCGTGCCAAGTCGAGCCCCTGACTTGCACAAGCTGCTGCGCGCTGCCGAATTTGCATCTGCGTGCAGGCCTTCGCTGCTGAATTCCTCGACAGCCCATGTTCTCGTCAGCCTATGCCCCTGACGAGTTTTCCTGCTCGGTTTGGACATTCCATCATCAAGCCCATGTTCGTCAACAATCTGCGTTGCCGATTTTTCTTTGACGAACCTACAGCCGCATAAATCTGTGCTGTCGATTTATCCCACTGTTGGCATGGCTGACAGCATCCTCTATGGTCTATTGAATAAAACTATGTATAATTAAAAAAATATTAATCAAAATTATAATTATTTTAATTAAAGAAAAAATATATCTTTTTAATTAAAACCCTCTTTTCTTATTCATATATTTCTTTTTTATTTTGATGAAAAATATTTTTTATCAAAATTATTATTTAAAAACATTTATTATGATTATAAAAGAAAGTTTTAATTAAAAAAATTATGAACTATTCATTTTTATGCACATGTATAAAAACATATAAGAATAATAAATTTGAAAAAAATATAAAATATTAATATTAATATTAAAGAGAAATATTTATTAAAAAAAACTTGCATATTAGGTTAATATATAATTATTAATAAAATAATTGTTAATATTACCATAAAAGAACTAATCTTCTTGAAAACTATAGCATAATTAGATGTTTTTCTAAACATCATTTTAATAAATTTATTTAAAGATAATTTTATTCTAAACAAATGTTAAAGACTATTTAACAAAAATGTCGAGTGCATCTTAACCTAGAAGGATGAGCCTGCACACCTAACCTAAAAAAGACCTAAACTCGAAAGTTAGGCATGCATGCTTGAGCAGATGTTACGCCATTCACCATTTCATGTTTTGGTTCAAATTTCAGACGCCACTTGTGTGGCTTAATAGTCGAGGTTTGAATTTTGGGGAAAAAAAAACCCAAGTTTCAACTTGTTTAAACCTAAAAATACTTAAAAAACCACCATAGAAAACAATATAAAGCGATTTTTAACCTTAAAATGTCTTTTAATCAATTTAGCCTTTCAATCAGTTTAAAAAATTATAAGTCAAACAATATCAAAACAAAATTTAGGAGTCTCGATTTACTTTTTCCAACATGATTGAAAGGTAAAACTCTCTTCATTGAACTCTCTTTTCTAAAACAAGCCTGTTGACACTAAAATTGACTTTGTTCGTGGTTAGAATGTGGTTGACCAAACATTTTATCTCTCATATATGATACATTGAATAAGTAAGAGTATGAAAATCAAAATAGATACCAACACATAAAACCCTGCAAATATAAGTTGAAAGGATGAAATTGCAAAGAAATAAAGTTCAATGATCAAAATATGAAAAACTTTAAAGACTTAAAAGAAAGAAAAAAGGTAGCGATCTGGGAGTGAATAGTTAAATGAGTCTATATTGCATGCATAGTAAAACACATTGCATGAAACACCCAACTCATTTAGTATATAGTGTTAGGGCTTAAAATATCTTACAAGAAAATATTTTATGAATTGTTAATGTTATTTACTACAATGTGCCAAGGGATATTTTGGTGATAAATTAAAAAATTATTTTTTTTGAAAAAATATTTGTACTTAAATATAGAAAATTAAAAGAAGAATGACCAAGCATAAAAAAAACTTACATTTCAATCCAAGAACTTTATTTTTTCCATCAAAGTCCATCGAAATTGAGAAAGGAAGTCACTGCTTGGATGTTGACATTTAAAGTGATATTGATGTCAACGTGTTTGTATTTCCGAAGAGAGTTCAATGAAGGAGATTTTCCCTCTAAAAATACAGGATAAAAGTTGTTAATTTGTTTTTGATTAATGTCTTCCCATTTTATTTTTCATGTGCACCTGTCTGTCACTTTAAGAAGAATAATTAACTTTTTATTTTACTATTTAATTAGAATTAATAACTATTTCTTGGTTAATATATTTTTTGAGTTTATTTTATTAAGTATAAACATAATTTTTGTGTTTCTCAATAAAATACATTCTTTTGTCGCATTAAAAATTATAATGAAATCTTTTATTGCAATATAACATGGGGTACAAGACACATATATTCAAGAAGAAGAGAATGACATCTTTAAATAAATGTATTGGGAATTGCAAGCCCTGATTTTGATAGAAAAGGATTGCATTTTTAAATTTAATAAACAAACTTGTTGGAGCACGAAAAATTATTATTTTTTAAATACCAATCAAAGAGAAAAAGAACTTAAGAAAATAAATAAAAATAAATACGCGCTTTCGTATTTCACGATTGTGCCGCCAACACGTGAGAAATACAACCTCCCACATTTTCTTTCCAAGGAGTTATGATGAGAGTAACGAAACTTTATTATAAATTTTTAATTTAAAAATATATTTTTAATATTAACATATTATAACAATCTAAAATCATAAAAAAAATTAATTTAAATTTATTATTTTATATTCAATTCCAATTAGGGATTGGGTTGAAGTACAAGAATTATTATGAATTACCTACCTAAAACTCTACTATTAATGCCGTTTCGTGCAACCTTATCAACCACCAAATAAATTTGAAATGTAAAATGCAAAACTTGTCAACAATGATTTTGCCCAATGAGTATGCTGGAAGAGCATGGGTTTGCCCATACTTGTGAGCATAATTCATCCCTCAATATGTTTAAAGTCAAGTTGGTGTCTACAAGCAATATTGACAACATCGATTTGTTTTTATGGTATGGTATAAACGTGTTTTTTTAAGAATCTTGATTTTTTTATGTATATTTTAAATTGTTTTGATGCACTGATATTAAAAATAAAAAAATATTTTAAAACACAATCACTACTACAACACCAATACTAAGAACACCACCACCATTTACTTTGTCAAATTTAATTTATTAATTATTAATTGAGCGATTTTCGGACATGCAAAGGGCAGCTCCAAGAAGTCTAAGCTTGTTCTCAGATTTCAAGAATGTAAAAAGGTTTAACACTTTTGTTCTATAACTAATCTTTTTCACACAGAGACAGAGTTAAGACTTTGAGTGCAAGTCATCTGGAGTGCCATTAAAATACAACGACTAATTCTTTCTTTATTTCTTTTACTTGCATGATCGTGCAAGAATTTAAATCATCTTTCGACACGAAATCAAAATCCAGATAACCAAACAGGTATAAGTTAAAATTTCACTTTCCTGTCTTTTTTTCTAATTAAAATTAATTAGTATTAAAAAATAATTGATTCCATACAAGTTTCAAATTCAAAAATCTTTTACTTAAAAAAAATATTACAAAATAATATTAATTATATTTTAAAGTATTTATTATAAGCATTAAGTAGAGAATAAGATACCCTAATTATGCAGTTGAATGCTGCTCAAGTTATAATTAAAACCCAAACACAGATAAAAGAAAATGGGTGAAATCATATTTACTTGCACGATCATAATTCTTGAAGACGCTACCTCCTCTCTTCATAAGAACTTCCCATCATCATGCAAGCTGTGATATATTTTTCATTATTATTATTATTATTTGTTTTAAGCAAGAAATGAAGACGAAAAGAAATGATGATTTGAGTAATTTTGTTTTCGCCGCTCCAAAAGTACAGGAAAAGATGAAGGGTAGCTGTTGATGGTGACTGAAAACACAGATGGCATGGCAGCGGTTTGGGCTGGATTTAGCACTGAATATCCGGCCCAGTTATGCTAAGTGGGCCTTCGATTTCCCAGGTTTTTCCCCTAATTTTCTGGCCTTTTAATTTGGGATTATATAATTGTTTTTTTTAATAAATCTTTATTCAAATGAAATTACAAAGAAAGGGTAAAATACTCATGAAATTACACTTTTACTATTCCAGATGTAATTTCCTGAAAACATTTTGCATTAATATTTGTAAAAACCTTCGTTTTATATCCTAATTAAATTAAATTGGGTAAAAACTGGCCAATAAGTGGAGTCGGTGTTGCCCTCCTTATTTCCAAACCTTACTCTCTTTTTTTTTTCCTGAACATCTAAAATTCCTGTTTTGTAGCAAACACCATAGATTATGTCTCTCTTTTATCAATTAAAAATATTAAAATGCACCTAATAGCTTCATTTGTATGTGGTGCTTATAATATACCGATTTGTTATTGTGATAGTTATTATTTTTTAAAATATTTTTTTATTTATTAATGTATTAAAATAATGTATATTTTTTTATTTTTTTAAATTTATTTTTAATATCAACATATTAAAATAATTCAATAATATTAAAAAAATAAGTTTAAGCAAATTTTTTATTTTTGATAAATAATATTTGATCGCAATGAGCGTATCTGAATCCAAACCAGTCATTCTCATATCCATATTGGGCATTTTGTAGGAACTTTTATATACAAAGTTAAAAATATGGGACGGCCGTTTGGTGTGAGTGAAAGTTTCAATACATATATTGATAATTTCACTATATTAAGATATATTTATGGAGTTTCAGGAGAAATCTTTGGTTTACTATCCATTGATTTTAGGGTGGTTTTCTTGTGTTAAAGTGTGTTTGGAACTGTGGTTATATATTTTTTTTAAAATATTTTTCACTCAAAAATATATTAAAATAATATTTTTTTATTTTTTAAAAATTATTTTTGATATCAACGTATCAAAATAATCTAAAAATATCAAAAATATATTAAAATAATATTTTTTTATTTTTTAAAAATTATTTTTGATATCAACGTATCAAAATAATCTAAACATATCAAAAAAATATTAATTTAAAGTAAAGAAAAAATTTAAAAAAATTAAAATTTTTAAAAATGTTTTTGAAACAAAAAATAAATAAAAAGGACTTTAAATGTGATAAATATACACAGATTTTTCTTTACATTGATTCCAAATTCTCCTGTCTAATTATTAACTTGGCCTAATGCTTATGAACATGCACACTCTTATTTATAGGCCATCCTTCTTCCAGGACCATTAATTTTTTGATCGTGCCAACTAGCAAGCAACTAGTATAGCATAGCAAGATGTTAGTTGATGGTAATTTTTCAGGGATGAAATTTAACTGATTAGATTTTAAATTTATTTTCTAGAAGTTACTAGATGATAACTTTGAGGGATGTAATTTAATTGACCAGACTCTAGATTTACTTTCTAAAGATTGCTAGTTTGAGTTCCACAAATCTCAGGGTCACTGAAGGCTTATATGGTCGTTAATTTTAGGACCTGTGCAATTAGTCGTGAAATTAGTCGAAGTGTACATAAATTAATCCGGAAAAAAATTGAAAAATAGAAAGAAGATTTTAGCTGATGGTCAAATGTACAACGACAGAGAGCCAGCCACAGTTCCATCTTTGAGCTGTAACAACATTTTATTTTTCTAGTGAGAATCACACGTTACATTTCTTTTCACATATTGCTGACAAATGTTTCCACTTGCACAGCAATCGTGTGATTCCACAAGAAAATCAAACTTCCATGATGCAAAATGCTCATCTGACCACACTGCGACTACAACAAGACCTAGCAACAACTACACACTCGATTTCTATATGTCAATTTGGATTACCTACTCGTTTATGTCAGTTTCATCTGTCTTTTCCATCCATCCCAGATCACAAAATGCTCCTCCTCACCGTGCTTCATGTTTGCATAATCAATTCTTCCATACCGTCTTTCTTCTCATCACAGTTCATTCCATTCTTGACTCCCTTTTGAACCCTTTTTTCCTCAAAATTGCTTGGTGTTTCAAGTATCTGCAGAGCAAAAATAGAGAATTCGTGTACCAATAAGGCTTTTTTGCTTTTTGCTTTTTTCCCTACCTGAGTATAGATTAGATTAATGACTCTGTATTGAAAAAGAAGTGCAATGAAAGAACCAAACTGGGGGTGCAAGAGGTGGGTCTTAATTATCTATATGCAAATTCGAGTAATTAAGAGATAGATGCTAGCAGGATCATTATGAACCCATTCAGTGGTGTTTTACTAAGAAAACAGAAGCAAAATTAATTTGATGAATAAAATCATGTAGCAGAAAATGACTGCTGCCATTGCAAGCCATTAAGAATCATGTTCTGGAATAAAGGAAACAAAGTAAAGCATTTTCTTCAACAGAAAAACATTCCGCGATCATATTCGGGAGTTTTATTCCAATAATTCATCTTTTCATGTTATAGAGCACCATCACTTCCCTTGATGCATATTTGCTATGGAAATCGTATACATCTAACAATGGGATTCCTAGAAAAGGAAGATAGATCCTCTATGCCGGACCGCGCAAGAATGCACAGAACATTTTCCAACTGGTTACTCTCAGCATTCAAGTTCAGGAATGTATATAATGGCTTCTTTCCTTAGACATAACAGTACAACACAAGTGTATGCAGGCTTGTCTAGATGCAAAATACACCGTCATAATAAACATCAGTGAAGGCATGTTCTGTTATCCAAATAACGGTTCACTCTTCACAGGATGGATCGCAAATTTTCATTTAGCATACTGAGAAACACGAGGGAAACTATTTCATTAGAGGAGGTTCCATACCTCGGTTCTAAATGACTTGATGACTGAAATCAGTAGCTTGTCCCCTACAGTCTTTCTCACTTGCTGTATTAGTTGTTGTCTAGAAATCTTCTTTTCCTGGACCAAAAGTTCAACACTGTGAGATCATACTTTACTAGAAATCGAACACCTTTCGAATGCCTGTTCCTACAATAAATCCAATTCAATTACTTACTCTGTGATCTCTATGATACTTGATAATCAACTTGGTAGTAGTAGGAGGCAAGAACTTTGAGAGTGCGGAAATAAGAGCAGGAAATGGCATCCAAGGTGAATTTGGCCTCCTCAAGGATTCTGGAATTCTAAAGTACCCTGCACAATCAAACAATAGTATTACAATGAGAAATTATCAAGAAACAATTCCCAATCTCAAAACATCATCGAACACTAATATTGTGGATGGCGTACCTTTCAAGCGAGAAGGAGCCCTGAAACTTATCACAAACTCTGGCAAAATATGAGTGTTCATGTGGGTACTCCATAAAATATACTTCTTAGGAGATGTCAGATTGTCCATTCCTGAATCAAACTCCTCAGAACTCGGACGACACTGATCAGAACCCGGATGCACAACCTCTGACTTCCCCAGAATTAGACGGCAAAGCAACAAATGCCGCAGACCATCTTTATCAACACTCAATTTCTTCACACTGTAAGAAACAGGACAAGAAGAAGCCTATAATTGTCAAATTAACTAAAATATATGTAGAAAAATCCTTTAGGCTCGCTGCTCACGTCTCATTGTTTAACATCAAATGAAGCAGGTAAAAAACAGACGAAATCAAAGGAGAGAAATCTTTTGCTTACCATTCAACAGGAGAATCATCCGGAGAAAGATAAATGCCACAACCATAGAGTCCATTACTGTTGTCTATCATTCGGGCACTAAAACCATGCTTTACAATCTCACAAATCTCATCTCTTGTACCACCGTACCAACCAAACTTAACATTCGCATCGCCGCCACACTTTTTCTCCATTGCTTTCGCAAAAATCTGGAAGGACTGCATTCTAGCTTGCTCCAAAACACCAGAATAAGAGTTCCTATGAATGGCAACAACTGTTGCTTGCTTGCCAAGCAAACCCAAACCCGAAACGAATCTTCGCTTAATGAGATCATGAACTCTATCTCCTTCAAAAAGTCGAACCAACCCATCATTGAATGATGGGAGTTGCCCAGAACTGGCACCGGAACTTGAACTCTCGCTATCAGAAATAACTGATTCTTGATCATGTGAATGTCTGCTTGCGTAATTCGTAGTACTAGGATTTTGTGAAGAGTTCTTGGGTGTGTTGTCGGAAGTAAATCCGTGTGTGATTCCATTGGTGTTTCTGACTTGAATCGGTGTATACTCCATAACTGCTCAAGTCGGTTTAAGAAGAAGAGATGGCCAAAAAAAAAAAAAGTTGTCGAGAACCAGAGATTTTTCTTCTTGAAATATTGCTGAAACTAGAGAACCAACGTACGTATTTGACAGCAAGTCTAGATAAACTATGGAATACAAAACTGGGACATGGTGGAAAGGGAGAATTGTAAGAGGAAATGAACGATCAGTTGCATAGCGGAGGAGGGATGATACAAGAAGCCAAGGAAATCGAGTCCTCTGCCATGAATGGAAACTAATATATGTTGTAAGCAAACTTGTATCCGAAGAATATAAGGAGAACTGGAAAGAAAGAAGTAAAGAGAGGGTTGAAAAATTGACTTAGTGGGCAAGCAAGAGAAAAATATCAATGGAGGAGAAGAAAGGGAGTTAAAACAGAGATAAAGCAGGGGTGATTCTATATATATATATATATATATATATATATCTTTGGGGTTTGAATTTGATTACTTGGAGAGGAGAGGTAGTTTTGTAAATATTAACGGAACCGCTCTTCTTACTCTGGTTTCTACTTGGCGATGCCTCTCTCCCTCCCACTCTGACTTGGCCTGCGGCGCTCTCTGTTTTCCCCCGCGCCTGTCGTTTTTGTTTTTCTTTGGATTGCTCGGTACCCGGTTTTTTTTTCCTTTCTCGTTTTAACCATTTCATTTTCATATTATAGGCACTTCTGTAATTGCTTAAATATTCTCCATTTTTTTTTAGTTTTAAATTAATTTTTAATATTTTTAAATTATTTAAATACATTAATATTAAAAAAATCTTAAAAAATAATTTTTTTAATATATTTCTAAATAAAAAATATTTTAAAAAATAATCTTTACTACACTCCATAACATAACATAGCATTTTTTCCTATATAAAAAAAAATGTTGCTCTTCCTACAACACTCAGATTTTTAATTTTTTAATAGGTTGGGGTTAGGAATTAAATGCAGCACAGAATATTAAAAAATAAAAATAAATTTTTTTAATATATTTTTTAAAAAATATTTTAAGAAATAATGTTTATTACACTTGAAGAGCAGACATCGATCCTCCGGATATTGAGGTTAGGAGCTAGGAATTAAATGCAGGACAGGTGTTGTCTGGATCAAGAAAACAAAAGCGCTCGCTGTTTTCATTTTCTTCTTCTACTATTATCATGATTTATGATGAATAATAAAAAGTGAGCAGCAGGAATATCTTCTGGGCTCCTCCTCCTGCTGCATGCCATCTGCACAATGCAAAAAGAGGAATAGAGCTCACTACTCAAAAGTAAAGTGACTATTTGGCTGGGGTGAATAAAAAAATCAAAAAATTAATTAAATTAAATTTTTTTAAAAAGAATAATTAAAAAAACAGAACTGTAAAAAAAAATGATTAAACTGATTAAAATTTTGAAAAAACTGACTGATTCGGTTCGGTTTTATAAGCTTGACCGGAAAAACCAAACTGAACTCCAACCGAAAAAAACCAGGAAAAAACCGATTCAAATCAGAAAAAACCGAGCAAAACTGAAAAAACCAAACCAAACCAAAACTAGTCGGTTTGAACCAATTTCAGTTTCATTTTAGTTTTTTTTTAATTTCGATTTGGTTACTGTTTTGATAAAAACCGAACCGAACGGAAAATGATCACCCTATTGTTTGGAATTATTATAAATAGTTTTTAAAATATATTAAAATATTATTTTATATTTTTTAAAATTTATTTTTGATATTAATATATTTTTTAAAATAATTAAAAAAAACAACTTTTAACTTCAATGCCAAATAACACAACTAGAAGGATAAAAATTATGCACGAAATATATATGATTAATTAGATCTCTTGTTGATGGTACAATAATGATTTAATTTCAAAAGAATCTACATATATTGTATTATATAACTAATATTAAAGCAAAGTATTATAGTGTGTATTAAGATTAAGAGGATTTTGCTATGAATTATGAGTCAATTATCAATTTGATTTTTTAGTTATATATAAAGGGTTATCTTAATTAGAAGTATTTATGGTATAGTTTTGAAACCCGGCCTGACCCGGCGGGTTGACTCGGGACCCGGCCGACCAGGGGCTGGAATCGGGCCGGGTTGATGAAAAAATAGGATAAGCCATGACCCGATGTGACCTGGCCGACTCGGCGACCCGGCAAAACCCGGTCAAAAACCCGGTTGCAACCCGTTGACTTTTGTTTTTTTTTTTTACTAAAACGACGCCGTTTTGAATTTTTTTTTAATTAGGAATTGACCCGGCCGACCCGGTGACCCGGTCAAAACCCAAAACCCGAGTCTTGAACCGAGCCGGGTTTAAAAACTACTATTTATGTTCATCATTTTGTTTTATAAAGCATTCTCAGGCTCAGGCGCCCGTATACCATTCTACCACATCTGCTCAAATTCATAATATTTTAATTAGTGGTATTATTAAATTTGGTTAAGACTAATACATTAATTTAATGATTTGTTAATATGTTATTTAATTCGAGTTAAATTTTCAATTAAATTAGATTAGAATTGATTCATCAAGATTTATCTAATTAACTCGATAAATCATTCTATATTTTCATTTAACCTATCAAAATCCAATATAATTTATTTAATTAATTATACTGAACAGGTTTAATAACTTATTAATTCAACACACTGCTATTTCAAGGGCAGAAAAAGGTTGAAGATTTTATTTTTATATTTTTTTCTTTGATGTCTCTGGCATTACTCATTGGTGATTTCTTGCTAAATCAATGGGAGAATAATTTTATATCATTAAAGAAAGGTTGTTTTTTTTTAAAAAAAAACAATTCCCATTCACAGATACCTATTATATCGTTTCATAAAGTCTTAGTAAAAAAATAAAAGAAAATATTTTAGTTTTCTATAAACAATTTAAAAAATATAGAAAGCATGTTTATGAAAATGAAGGTTTTTTTTCTTTTATATATATAGAAAATGCTATATATATAGTTTTTAAATTGCAACCGCAAAAACTATATAGAGATAATGTCGGGTGTTCAAAGCTTCAACCTACTTGGAAAGGAAGAAACATATGTTATAATTAGTTAGGTATGGTATTAGCTGTGAATCATCAAGTGGGAAACGCATGAATAATCATGCAACTATAACTAGTGTTAGTGTGTGCATCAAGATTAAGAGGATAATTTGCTATGAATTGTGAGTCAATTATCAATTTGATTTTTTAGTTATAAAGGGATATCTTAATTATAAATATTTATGGTGTTTACTTTATAATAAAGTAGCATTCTCAGGCTTAGGCGCCCATATATATACCATTCTAACTAGGGGTGATCATTTTCGGTTCGGTTCGGTTTTTATAAAAAAAAAATAACAAAATCGAATATTTTTTTTAAAAACCGAAACCGAACTGAAACCGGTTCAAACCAACCGGTTTTGGTTCGGTTTTTTAGGACAAAAACCGGTTCAAACTGGTTTGGATCGGTTTTTTTCGGTTTGACTCGATTTTGGCCGGTTTGGCTTGGGTTTGATTCGGTTTTTTTGGTTTTAGGCTTATAAAACCAAAACCAAACCGAACCGGCTGATTTTTTCAAAATTTTAATCGGTTTTTTTTTACGGTTCAGTTTTTTCGGTTATTTTTTTTTCCGGTTTTCTTGGTTTTTTCAGTTTTTTTGCTCACTCCTAATTTTAACACATCTGCTCGAATACATAATTAATTAGCAATTTTAATAAGTAGTGTTATTAAACTTGGTTAAGAATAATAAATTAATTCAAGGACTCATTGACCGATATTTAATTTAAGCTATATTTTAAATTAAATCAGAT
>Ga0307517_10008831_pt1 | contig 14401 bp, 17 predicted proteins | sample 23_EM_MG_FD_194515 | JGI IMG/M metagenome (GOLD analysis project Ga0307517, IMG submission 194515) | Populus trichocarpa ectomycorrhiza microbial communities from riparian zone in the Pacific Northwest, United States - 23_EM | ecosystem: Host-associated > Plants > Roots > Unclassified | place... | reverse complement strand
ACCGACGGATCACTTCCGTCGGTGAGTCCGTCGGTATTGTTTTCACCGACGGATTTCATTGCTATCACCGACGGAATTAATCCGTCGGTAAAACTGGATAATGTTGTAGTGATATTTCATGTTTATCACTTACAATGTTTATCTCTTATTCTTTAGGAGATAAACCTGTACAAGGGACTATAAAGAAGCTTGTGTTCTTGTATTCAAAGTATGAATGAAAAACGTAAAATAGATTACTCAATTCTTTAAATTTCTATACCTCTAGTGGAAGAATTGCAGGGGGAACTAATGGGAGCTGTGATGTTTTTAAAAGTGGATCTATGATCAGGTTACCATCAAATAAAAATGGCATGTCAGGATACCTACAAAACTGAATTTCATACACACAATGACCACTATGATTTTATAATTATGCCTTTTGGCTTGACCAATACACTTGTGACATTTCAAAGCGTGATGGATGAAATATTCAAAAGCACCTCAGAAAATTCATATTGGTATTTTTTGATGACATTCTTTAAGTATAGTAAGTATATGGCAGAACACTTGGAGCATCTACAATGAGTGTTTGACTTACTTGGAACTCATAATTTGTTTGTCAAGGAAAGTAAGTGTGAATTCTGCAGCAATCAAGTCAAGTACATGGCCATGTGTGATCTCTCAGGCTGGGGTAGCTATTGACCCAAATAAAATACAGGCCGTATTGGATTGGCCAATGCCACAAAACATCAAACAATTGAGAGGGTTCGTAGGGATAATTGGATATTACAAGAGGTTTATGGCACTATATGCTGACTTTTAACCCAGCTACTGAAGAAGGATGCTTTAAAAAGGGATGCTACAGCTAGTGAGGCTTTCAATCACCTCAAGAGAGCCATGACAAATCCTCCAGTACTAGCATTACCAGATCGCGACAAGTTGTTTATCATTGAAAATGATGCATCAGGTAATGGCATGAGGGTAGTTTTAATGCAAGAAGGACATCCATTGGTTTTCATCAACAAGACCTAGGGACCTAGACAACAAGCATTATCTACATATGAGAGGGAGATGCAAGTAATACTGTAGGCTGTATCAAAATGGAAACACTACCTTTGGGGCAGGCATTTCAAAATCAGGACAGACCATATAAGCCTTGAATATCTTATGGACCAAAAGAAAACTCACTCCTCTCAACATCGTGGCTAACTAAGTTGCTAGCTTATGATTATGATATTTAATATATACTAGAGTGGTAGGGAAAATGTGGCAGCTGATGCCTTATCTAAATGGTTAGCAGTGAATTGTGTGCATTAGCTATGTCTAGCATTTCTACTGACATCATGGAAGTTATCAGAAGAACTTGGGAAACAGATGCCAACCTCAGGGCCATTAGTTATTCAAGAACTACAGAAGGATCCTGCAACACATCCACACTACCAGCAGGTCAACAATCATCTCAATAAAAAGGGAAAGATAGTGGAGGGACACAAACCTACCCTGCAAAATAAACTCATTGCCCTAAACCATGACACTGCTATGGATGGCCATTCAGGAGCCTTGGTGATTGCCAAGAGGGTGGGGGGTCTTTTCTATTGGAAGCATCAACAAAGACTGATTAGACAATTTGTGAGAGAATGTCCTATCTACCAGAGAAGTAAACCAGAAAATATCAATAGTGCGCAGAATGGAGAAGATTGGAACTCTGACTTATAAGCTGCAACTACCTTCTTCATAAGATTGTTCAGAAGGACGTGCCAATTAACCCTCATGAGCATTCCTTCCAACCTCAAGCTCTTTTAGATCAAAGAATGGTTAAAAGAGGCAATTAAGCAACAACTCAGCTATTGATTCACTAGAAGAGTTTATCTCTAGCAGATGCCACTTGGGAGTTTGCTGAGGTTTCCCACTTTCTTCTTTATGGAAAAGGTCGATTTGCAGGAGGGGGTATTGTCACAGGTTTGATTGAAAGTGAAGAAGAAAAGAAACGAAGAAATGAAGATGCAAGGACTGAAGTAACTGTCTTTCAAAAATATGATCATTGTTAAACACACCGTTTCCCTTGATTAATACGCAGCGCTTGGTAGAATAAATGTTATTTACCTATTATTTCCTTTGCTTTTTTACACCATGTGCCTTGTAACAGAAGAATGCATTGCTTATAAATGATAACTGAAAATAGGCATAACATATTCCAAGCAATGATGAAGAATTTATGATCCTAGAACTGCGTGGCAATTCTTTTGTATCTCTCTCAATTCAGTTACAGGACCTTGTCCTACCACCTTGGCCTAGAGCCTTTCTTTTTTTTCACTGAAATCATCCCTGGATAATATCCAGGTAGGCTCCATTAATATATCCCTTGTACATCCGATATCTATGGTGTAAAGAACGTGTTTCTTGGGCTGCTATTATTGGTTTGAATTTTAGAATGAGTTTCCAGAGAGAAGCTTTAATGGGTCTTTGGAGATGATAGATACTGCGATTCTGGCTGATAATTTTGTGGTACCTAATATTTTGAAGATGGAGAGGGGTTCATAGGGATGTAATGAAAATGGAATTTGATAGGTGTGTGTTTGTTTGAAGTAACCTTGATGACGCGTATAGAAAATGTGGGATTTTAAAGGATGCAAGGAAAGTGTTTGATAATATGCCTGACAAGAACGTAGTTACATGGAATTCCATGATTGGAAGTTATGTCCAAAACGGGTTCGATGCCCAGTCAAGTTACATTATTGAGCTTTCTTTAAGCATCAGCTAATTTAGGTGCCAGATGAAGAGGGTAAGCAATTCCATGCGATTGCTGTTTCGGGTGGATATGAATTGGATAATATAGACGAGAGAACACCTAGCTCGTATGATGAAAATTGGTTCTTAAGATAAAACATAAACAACACATCAAGCATGTCTCTTAACGTTTGTGTGATTCACCATATCACAACAGCAATAACTTAGTAGACTTTTTTTGACATGTTGTTTCTGTCAGCTCTATGCTGTTTTAATGTCTTTCTGACCATGACTAGGCGACGACAAAAGACTTCAGCAGCGCCAGATAATACCCATCACCTACCCTGTTTCCTTCTCCAGGATGCTTAAAATAATTCTTCTATGGTTGGCTCATCAAGCCGTCTGCCTCGAGATACAAATCCAAATTCTGAGTCGTTGGTTCAATCCACGCATGTCAATGATTTCCTTCATAGAAATATGCATGTGGATCATATAGAAGCATCCATGTCTGATCAATTGATTGCGCCATTTAATCCCCTTAATTCATATAAGATTGAAAGCACGAGTGTTGTGCCTGGTAACACTAATTCAGATTACCTTTCAAGCTGCCGTGTTGTGCCTGGCAACACTAATTCAGATGACCATTCAAGCTGCCGTGTTGTGCCTGGTAACACTAATTCAGATGACCTTTCAAGACACGAATTCAGATGACCTTTCAAGCTGCCGTGTTGTTCCTGGTAACACTAATTCAGATGACCTTTCAAGCTGCCTAGCTAGGTTTGGTCCCTCAGGTCAAGAAGGGGTTGGTCAAGCTGCTTACCAAAGAAAAAGAAGAAAGCGTATGCCATTTCAATTGACCAGACATGGATGCTTTTGTGATATGTTTTCTTTCATCTTTTGGATTAGCGCTTAGTATTTCCCCTTTTTACTGCTTTTTAAAATCCCACGTCAATATTTTTGCAGGGGGTGTCGAGGAATATTCTGATTTTGGTGATAAGAGCTTCAAGTGCCATCACTGTGGTGCGCTTTTTTGGAATCAAGAGAGACTTGCAAATTCATCTCGAGCGACGCCTCTTTTCTCTCCTTGTTGTGTGAATGGAAAAGTTAAACTGCTGCCGTTAAAACCAACCCCTATGTTTCTTGATTTTCTTCTTGATCCTGGCAAAGGATCCATATTGAAAAAGTTGTGCGAAAATATTCGCGCATATTACCAAAAAAAAAAAAGTCTCTTCGTTGTAGCATGTGAGGAGAATCAACATGGATTTAAGTAGTGTAATTATGGTTTCGTCCTTCATTACTCTTAACAATTGTTTTGGCACTGGAGGTAATATTGTATTTTTCATGGTATCCAAATATCATTTCAGAATTGATCAGGGGCAAAGATGTCATTCCAAATTATAATGCACAGTGAAAATACTCTTTTGCCCTTGAAATTTGATAAAAAAAAAAAAAGTGATCTTTTGCTAAGGGTTTTTTTCATCCTTTTCTTTTAATTTGCAAGTGAAATAACGTTTATACCCTTGGGTGCTCAGAAAAAAAAGGCCTTGCAAGGAGGGGTTTATTTGTCTTTGCATTATTTTTGTACTGTAAAATTACATTGTTGACCTTTGACTTTCCGGATTTAAAGCATAGCTTACGAGGGTGTTTTGGTCTTTGCACCATGGTTTCTTAGTAATAATGGTATTGTAACCCCGGAAAAAAAATATAATCAAAGTTGCTTAAATTGCAAACTAACTACATGAGAAATAAAAGTGAAGAAATTCATGCATATGGTTAAATAAAAACAGGAATTCAGAAATTTTTGAATATAAATTTCCAGGAGAAATAATTCGAGACATTATAAATAAACCTGGTAATGTTGAGGGTTGGATTTAATTGAAGAGAATAATACACTTAAAGGAAATGGGGCCTAAATGCAAATAAGAGAAATTATAGAGTATAAATACTCTTCTCCTCACCAAAAATCTGTAGCAACCATAAGGAAAGAAAATAGGAAGTTTTGTATCCATTATTGCAAAATCAAGAGAGAAACACTAAAATTTCAAGAACCCATCCAAGATTAAGGGTTTATAGATGGAATAAACACTTGTGAGCAAGGGATTAACAAGAAAATTGAACAACAAGAGAAGAAGGAGGGCCGGCTGTCACTAGAAAAGAAAGGAGGGAGCTGAAAATCTTCAACTGGTTGAAGATCAAAATCTTAATTCGTACTGGGTAAGGTGTTCTAAACATGATCTTAAAATTCATTTCAAATTCGATAATGAATTGATGCCTTGATGTTGAATTATAGGTTAGGGTTGTTAGACATGAATTGGGGAAAAAGTATTTGTTGTTAAAATTAAGTTAATTCATATGTGGTATATGATGGGGGGTGTGAAACCAAAATAATTTACCCAGAAAATTTAGTTTGTGAAAGTATTGTGTGAAGGGAAGGGGGTGACGAATCTGGACAGACTTGTCTCCTGACTTTCGGTGAGATTTCGAGCAGGAGGATGAGGGAATTAGGATCGGGTTCCTCATAGAAATTGTAGTTTTGGATATTAGCTAACCAAGGAAACTGGTCTTGCTCAATTTGGAGTTGTAGCGCTCCAGTTATGGGTCACCAACCGATACTGAGTCGTGACTGATTCTGTAGGGCAGTAGGACTAATTAGTTGATGAGCAATGTTGACTATCTTGGAGGCAAAACTGGGTTCTCCTTCCTTTAGAGAACTTATAGCCTCATGTCTTAGCTTTCCAACGAGATCAATCTCATTTAAAATGGAGTTCTAGAACTCTAGATATAGTTAAAAATCTGATGAGTGTTCAGACTGTAACAGTTCAATGTCTAGATATTAACAGTTGGACAATAATAGTTCAATGTCTAGAGAGTAACACTTGGACAGTAACAGTTCAATACCTTAATAGTGTGTTGATTTGAAGATTTTATCTACAAACAATACACAAAACAAAAAATACAATAAAAATAATCATAATTAAAATAAAATAAAAAAAGTAAAAAAATACAAAGATAAAGAAAGGAGAATCATACCTTTTAATATGTTGAAAACTACAATCAAAACAATAAAAATTTATGAGGAACGCAGAGGAGAAGAGAAGATGAATGAGGAGGAACGAAGAAAAAATGATGAGGGGGGGTTGGGTTTTATACTGTAATTTTACCGACGGATTTGTCGACGAAAATTAGAATAATATTTTCTTGGGTAGTGGCATTAATTTCCATCAGTAATTTCCGTCGATATTTTTTGAATCTAGCTCTAAAATTTTAAAAAACCTTCCACAATTTTCGAAGTCCGTCGGCACGTCTGTCGGTATATAGGTGTCAGAGCACGCGCGCATTGGATTTGCAGCTTCTGTTGGTGATGCTATCGGTAAATGGGTCGAGTGACCTGGCACTCTGGTAGTCGCACGTATTGGAATTTGCACCGTCGATCGGTGATTCTGTCAGGGACAATATCGGTGATTGTGGCATGGGCAATAATGTTTTTGCAACTCTCGGTAAAATACCGATGGCCACAAACCGTCGGTATAGTCGTCGGTGATTGTGGCAAACGCTTAAATTGCAAACTTACCACACAGCACAATAACAATAGCAAAAAATTATAAAATAAATATTTTATGTTCCAAAATATCATCAATAATATTACATTATAAAAAAAGGCTTTACACTTTCGTGTTTTGATCATATTTAGTCAGAATTTTCGTCTTCATCCTCAATTGAATTGTTATCAGTTTCATTGCACTCTTCAATGTGGTTATCATCTTCTTCATCAACATTCTCTAGTCCACTAGAGCTCAAAACAACATTCAACTCCTCTGCGTCAACATCAACAAGACTATCATCGAAAACATGAAAATTTGAATTTTCTTCTAAGTCAATCAAAGGAGCAACTCGGTATGGTTCAACCAACTCACTAGCTTGAAAGACTTCATCTATCACACATGTGTCTTCGTTCTTATCCTGAACAACCTCGACACGACCCCTAGGTTTTGTTTTTAAAACGGATAACCAATCAACTCTTGATCGGTCCTTTCTAAAGGAAGGGGTGTATGTGTAATAAACTTGTTAGCATTGCTTTGCGAAAACAAAGACATCGTTTACGTTGCGGAGTCTAGCTTTTAAGTTGATTTCAACGAGACCATTGTGAGGATCTACTCTAATTCCTCTGTCAGTTGTGTCATACCAATAGCATTTGAATAAAAACACTTTATTCTGCTCGCTATGATATTGCAATTCGACGACCTCTTCTAATTTCCCATAGTAGTCAACTTCAAACTCACTAGAAGTCGATCCCTTAATACAAACACCGTTGTTGTATGTCTTTCTTCCATACTCGTATTCTTCAGTATGAAACACATATCCATTGAAAAAATACCCGTTATAGCACTTGACTTTTCTTTCAGGGCCCAGGCTTAGTAAAGACAATGAAATAGCAGCACTACCTCCCATTTAATAAACCTTGTATATCAAATACAACAATAATCAATAAACGAACATTATGTAATATTGACGTACAATTACCTTGCAAGAGATAATGAGTTTGTGATAGGACTTACATGTGTTCTAAACCATGTGGAAAATTGTTCATCTTGTAATTGAAAGATTTGAGATTCAGGCAGCTGTGAGTTATTGGACAATAAATATCGTTGATGTTGCCTGCAAGGTTGTTCCAAATTATATGAGTTTATTATATCACAATATATAAATAGTACACTCTTGACAAAGTTTAAGTAGTACATCTACTTACTTAATAAAAGGTCTCAACTCATCACAGTTAAATAGAACATAATTGTGTGCTTGTCTGAACTCTATTTCAAACAAATATCTTTCCTTTATGGCATTTTTAGGTGTGGGCCGTCCAAGATTGGAGAATATTGACAAGTTCCCACTTGAAGGCACTTCACCACCATCATCATGTCGTGGAACACGGTTGATTCTCGTTCTCAAATGAGATTCGAAATAGTACGAGATAAATGTTGAGATCTCCTCAACAATATAGGCCTCACATATTGAAGCCTCAACATGCGCCTTGCTCTTAACCTTTTTCTTAAGATTGAACAAGTACCTGCATATATAGAATTAAACAAAAATGATCAATTTAAAAAAACAATGAAAAAACTTTTAATTATGAATTACATTGCAACTATAATATCTAACTTCTCGAATGGATACATCCATATATACTGGACCGGTCCTCCAACTTTTACCTCATATGGTAAATGTACGGGTAGATGCTCCATTGAGTCAAAAAATAATGGAGGGAATATAATCTCAAGTTTGCATATTGTCTCGACGATATTCATTTCAAGCCTTTCAATGTGATCACCATTTAACTTGCTGGAGCATATATCTCTAAAGAAATGACTGATCTCCGTGAGTGCATCCCATATCCTTTTTGGCAACAAATCACGAAAAGCTAATGGAATGAGTGTTTGCATAAACACATGGCAGTCATGACTCTTCATTACATATAATCTGCATTCCTCCGTATTAACTAGCCTTGATATGTTCGAGGCATGTCCATCGGGAAAATGCAGACTCTTAAGCCATTTGTAAACTAGTAGTTGTGTGTTTTTCTCTAACATGAAGCTTGCTCTTGGTTTTGCGACCCGTGACCCATCACAAACCAACTCCATATTTTTACGGTTACAGAACAACGTTAAATCCAATGTAGCCTTGATGTTGTCCTTTGTCTTCCCCTTCACATCCATGACGGTGTTGACATGTTCTCAAACATGTTTTTTTCAATGTGCATGACATCAAGGTTATGGCGGTAGAGATTGGTCCTCCAATAAAGAAGCTCCCAAAAGATACTTTGCTTTACCCAATTATGGGTCAAACCAAAACCAGGAAACTTCTGCTTACCTGATTGGAGACCAAACATAATGCCACCATTCTCTGATACAACATCATGCAATTCTTCACCAGAAAGACGCGGGGGTGCAACATCCTTTTCAACTCTTCCAACAAAGAAATTCTTTCAGTTCTTTCTGTATCTGTGATTCGGTGGCAAGAAACGACGGTGGCAGTAAAAAAAAGAAGCTTTACCTCCGTTTGTTAGCGTGAATACCTTGTTGTTTTCCATACAGTATGGACATGCTAGTTTTCATCAAAGTCGCTCCCATAACAAAATTATGTTTCCTCGAGATATCATAAGTCAAAGCTCCAAAAGACCACAACTGCGTCAACTCATCAATCAACGGTCGAAGACAAACATCTATATTCTGCCCGGACTGCTCGATCCTGGTATGACCATAGATAAAAACATGAACTCCGGCCTCATACACATCCCTGGTGGCAAGTTATAAACCGTCATTATGACCGGCCAACAAGAATAAAGAGCAGCAAATTGGAGGCCCAGTCCAATATAGATGGATGTATCTATTCGAGAGGTTAGATATTACAGATGCAATGCAATTATTAATGTATTTTCATTGTTTTTCTTAATTGAAAATGTTTGTTTAATTTCATGTAAGTACTTGTTCAATCTTAAAAAAAAAGGTTAAGAACAAGGCGCATGTTGAGGCCTATATTGTTGAGGAGATCTCAACATTTATCTCGTACTATTTCAAGCCTCATTTAAAAACAAGAATCAACCGCATTCTACGAAATAATGATGGTGGTGAAGTGCCTTCAAGTGGGAACTTGTCAATATTCTCCAATGTTGGACGACCCATACCTAAAATTGTTATAAGGGGAAGATATTTGTCTGAAATAAAGTTCAAACAAGCACACAATTATATGCTATTTAACTACGATGAACTGAGACCTTATATTCAGTAAAAATATATATTACTTAAACTTTGTTATAAATGGACTATCTATCTATTGTAATATCACAAACTCATAGGTGATTGAATCCCAAATTTTTCGATTACAAGATGAACAATTTGCCACGGGGTTCAAAACACATGTAAGTACTATCACAAACTTATTATGTACCATGGTACTTAATTTCATTACAGAATTCTTGTTTACTGTTTATTTTTTATGTACAAGGTTTATCAAATGGGAAAGAAAGTAAGTGTTTCATTGTCTTTACAAAGCCTAGGTTCTGAAAGAAAAGTGAAGTGCTACAACAGGTATTTTGTCAATGGATATGTGTTTCATACTGAAGAATACAGGCATGGAAAAAAGACATATAACAGTAGTGTTTGTGTTAAGGAATCAACTTGTAATAAGTTTGAAGGTGACTATTATGGTAAATTAGAAGAGGTCATTGAATTACAATATCATAACGAGCATAATAGAGTGTATTTATTCAAATGTTATTGGTATGACACCACTGACAGAGGAATCAGAGTAGATCCCCACTATGGTCTGGTCGAAATTAACTCAAAAGTTAGACTCTACAACGTAAATGATGTCTTTGTTTTTGCCAAGCAATTCCAACAAATACACCCTTTCTTTTAGAAAGGATCGATCAAGAGTTGATTGGTTATCCATTTTAAAAACGAAACCCGGTGGTCGTGTCGAGGTTGTTCTAGATGAGAACGAAGACACAAGTGTGGGAGATGATGTCTTTCAAGTTATTGAGTTGGTGGAACCGTATCGAGTTGCTCCATCAATTAACTTAGAAGAAAATTCAAATGTTCACGTCTTCGATAATAGTCTTGTTAATGTTGACGCTGATGAGTTGAATGTTGTTCTAAGCTCCAATGGACAAGCACAAGTCGATGAAAATGATGATGATATCAACATTGAAGATTGCGATGGAGCTAATGATGATTCAATTGAAGAAGAAGAAGATACTTTTGACTAACTATTAGAACACGAAAGTTTAAAGGAATTTTTTATCATGTAATATTTATGGATGAAATTCTATACAAAAAAATAATTATTTTATAATTATTATGTGAACTGTTGTTATTGTGTTGTGCATGCAGCTTTCAATTTAAGTGTTTGCAGGATAGACATGAAATATAGACACAATATGTTATTCACTATGCACATCATCGATGGAAACACCGACAAATTATGTTCGTTGGTGTATTCCAAAGGCGAAGAGAACTGTTCACACATCACCGATGGAAACACCGACATAATGATTTCGTCGGTGTATTCAAGAGGTGAAGAGAATTATTCGCACATCACCGATGGAAACATCGACGGACACAGTTCGTTGGTGTATTCTAGAGGCCAAGGGAACTGTTCCCATCTCATGCCGGTAATGTTAATTAAAGTCCTCTGAATCAGTTGCAGGTTACCGAGGGAATTACCGATGGACTGCATAACCCAAAGTGCAGGTAATTAATGCATCTTTGACTGTGTATACTATTTAAAATTAGCTAGGGAATTACCGATGGATTGTGAAAATTCTGAAGGGTTTTTTGAAAATCTTAGTGCAAAATGAAAATTTCAAGGTTAATTTACCGAGGGAATCACCGACGGATTAATTAAAAATAATTTAATTTAATATTCCTTGGGTGATTTCGTCGGTAAAAACACGTTATAAAAACCAGTGAGCACCCCTTCAGTGAATTGTTTCCTCTCGTTCAAATATCTTCAATCGCATTTCATTTTTTCCTCTCAATTCTAGTGTTTTGCTTCAATTTCTAGTTTTATCTTCATCTTCAAAGTTTAAAAGGTATGTATTATGATTCTCCTCACTTGTTATTATTTTCTATTTTTTGTCTTTTCATCGGTTTATTAACAATATATATTTTTTTTTGTATTGTACATAGATAAAGCCTAAAAGTAAACACACTATTAAGGTAAGCATTTTGCATTCCTAACGTCTATAGTTTTTTTTTTGTATTAATTTGTTGCCTATTTTATTGTTTTTATTGCAATAATGATTGATTGTTTTATTTAATTTTAATTTTTATTGTTGAATTTGCCGTATAAATGTTAATTGAATATATAAGATTAAATTTAATTGTTTTATCTCAATTTTATTGTATATATTGCATTATAGAATGTTTGATTGTTTTGTTGAATTTTAATTGTTATTGTTGAATTTGTTGTATAAATGTTAATTGAATATATAGGATTAAATTTAATTATTTTATCAAAATTTTGTTGTGTATATATTGTATAATAGATTGTTTGATTGTTTTGTTGAATTTTAATTGTTATTGTTGAATTTGCCGTATAAATGTTAATTGAATATATAAGATTAAATTTAATTGTTTTTTTTTCTATATTTTATTGTTAAATTTGATTTTTTCTATGTAGATGTTAGCTTATATATGAATTTTTTTCTCTATTTTATGATTAGAAATATTATATTATCACATTGAAAATGAGATGAAATTGAATAATCTGAAATTTATGGTATAAATAAAATAAAATCAAATGGTTTATGAAATATATCTTGTCAATATATGTAGGTTTGAACAATTTGGGTACTCTCTAATATAAGGAAGGTGCTGCCAAATTTTTTTAAAAAAATCGAATTTGATTGTGTAATTATTCATGAAATTTGTGTAGATACGTAGAACAAAATCAACAGCACGTTGTGAGCACATAGTCGCAGCTAGTTCTTCTAGCAGCGATGATGACGTGTCATTAGGTGCCGAAGAAGAAGAGGCACTTGTGGCGACTCACGACGCTGGCTCTTCCAGCGCGGTTCCACAACATAGAGGCAGTGTGCCTTCACAACGGAGTCAATTCAACCGCAAGTACGAGGCACATTGGAAGGACGACCTTTCAATGTAAGTTTGTTTTTATATTAGTTTTTTTTCTTTTAACGTAATTTGTGAACAACTAATTAATATTTCATTAATTTTATTGATTTTCAGGTTCACAAACATTGAGGCCGCCCGAGTAATAACATCAGCATTTAAATCATTGATGGAGATTCCATTGTTTCAATAGAGTCAAGTTTCCAGACATTCTAACTGAAGATCTTATATCGATGCATGGTTTAAAAGATTTGAGGTTAGTGTTAATTTCAAATTTTAACTATTTTTTATGTTATATTGAAATTATTGATTTATTTTTAATAAATTATTTATACATAAAACAAATTTGATTGGGATAGAGCAAATGACAATGTTTGCGAGGAGGGTGTGGGAGAATCACGCGACAATTAGGTAACATCGAAAACGATAAGGTATTTTTTTTAAAAAAAAATTATATATTATATTCTAATTCGTCATTAACTCATATAAAATTTGTTAATGGATGTAGGTTGCGTGACTTTTGGTATGAAGCGCAGAAAAAAACAAAAAAATACGCCAGAGATAATGGTCTACAAGGCTGGAATGACGTGGTAGTTTGGAAGGATTTTAGGTTGTCATACATCTCAAAGGATATATGGGTGCAATATATCCACCACGTGATGTTTGAGTGATTCACACGACGCTCACAGTCTGGTGCCGAGAACCAGAATTGGCAAATTCACGATTTGGTTACCACGCACATCGGCGGCTCCGTTCTGTTCATTGCGCACGCGAAGCGGATGGTAAGATTAATTTTAATGACATCTATCTTTAATTATTTTTTTGTTATTTATAAATATATTTAACTTGCAACATTTTTTTTCTTACAAGCTATGTCTCTTAGACATGAGCCGAGCCCAAAGGAGCTTTTTGTGGAGACACACATGCGGAATGCAGACCACTAAAAGGGGGTGCAATAGTTTGTTGATAATCGTGCTCAACACTTCATGGTATGTTCATTCAAACATTTTCTTTCATAAGTTATTATTTGCTTGAATTGAATTTGATGATTTCCTTTTTAATTTTCAGGAGACATATAATAGCCAGTTGAGGGAGAGATACGAGGACGATCCGTACGTCGACCCACCCGGGCTTCAATCCGAATTTATGGATGGAGGCAAGATCGTCTGGTGGACCCGATAGAAATCAGGTGTATGGACTCTCCAACACTACGGCTGAAAACTTGTGGGTGGCCCATATTGTCTCAACCATTAGGAGCTCCCAATTGGTATCGAGCACCCAGTCTCAGGAGTTTGTGGTCTTGCAGCAACACATGGCTCATCTCATCGAAAAATATGAGTAACTCTAGGCGGATTATGAACAACTCCGCCAAATGATCATGAACATGAGATCACAAATGAGTGGTACGTGTGAGCCCCCTTTTTGGTTGTTTGGTCCCGAAAACGACCAACCTCCTCTTCCTCCTCCTCCAGCGCCGCCATTGTTCTAGTTTAACTTTTATTTGTACAATTAAAATTGTAATGAATATTTGGATTTTATATTATTCAATTATATTTTTACATCTTTCAATTTTATACAATTTTATTTGCTTAATTATTTTTTTACTATTATTCTATACAATTTTATATTAATTATTCTACACAATTTGTTTTAAAAAAATATTTTTAATTATCACCGACGGACTTCCAAACAGACGCAATCCATCGGCATTTTCCAAAGAGTTGTAAAATATTTATTGCATATGCCACAATCATCAATAAAATTAATCTGTTAGTATATTACAGAGAGTTGGAAAAAAATTACTTTATATGCCATTATCACTGATGGAAACATTCCATCGGTATATTTCCAGCGGGAAATTGTTTTTGGCACGCATTTTTCGTCTATAAAATCATCGGTTTTTTAATTATTTTTTTTACCGATAGAATTAGTGACAGATAATGAAATTACCGATGGACGTATTCTGTTGGTGAAATAGGTAAAATTTTCACCGACATAATAGTAATCTCACGTCCACAGAAAAATTCTGTCAATAAAACTGTTACATGTTGTAGTGTTTCTTTTAGTAT
>Ga0307517_10008830_pt1 | contig 14402 bp, 10 predicted proteins | sample 23_EM_MG_FD_194515 | JGI IMG/M metagenome (GOLD analysis project Ga0307517, IMG submission 194515) | Populus trichocarpa ectomycorrhiza microbial communities from riparian zone in the Pacific Northwest, United States - 23_EM | ecosystem: Host-associated > Plants > Roots > Unclassified | place... | reverse complement strand
GAGGTCTGGATGAGTCTGGTGGAACTGATCGCGCAGGCCGACGAACGCGCACTGGCTGCCAGTGGACTGGCTTGTTTGGATCGGTGCGTGCCGTTGCTGGGCGGCGACGACGAGGTGCTGCGGCCCCTATGGACCAGCCTCGCGGACGGGGCGGAGGGCGAGACATGGGGCGAGTGTCTGGAGCAGGCGCGCGCCAAGCTTCCCGCGCTCTTCGAGGAACCCGGTGAGGAAGCGGGCGAGGGACCGGGCGAGGATCGCGCCGTGCGGCTCGCCCGGCAGATGCTCGCGACCGCGCCGGCCGTTCCGGCGGGAACTCCCGTACGGGAGTGGGCCGATGCCTGCTCGGTCGCCTCGCTGCGGATCCACCGGCTCCTGGAGGTCATGGTCCCCGCGGCCGGTGCCGACGACGACGTCGACTCCCGCCGTGAAGGTCGTACGGAGGGCATGTCCCCCCTCGTCGCCGCCGAGCTGCGCCGCCAGATCACCGTCCTCGAACTCCTCGCAGGAACCGGAAACGGAAACGGGACCGGCCCCGCCGTCGGCGGACTGCGTCAGGTGCTCGCGGTGTCGACGGAGGGGCGCCGGGTGCTGCGCGCGGTGGTCTCGCGGCGGGCGCGCGGGCGGAGTTGAGCGGCGGTCGGGTGCCAGGTCTGTGATCGTCGTGCGGCGAGGGTGGGGCGGTCCTGCGCCGGTCCGGGGAAATGCCCGGATCGGGGTGCCGGAACACCCGGCCACCAAGGTTTTCTCGGTGTGATGACACATGCGATGACGGTTCAGGAGAACAGGCCGAGGGCCGCCGCGCAGCCCGTGCGGTGGGCGGCCGACGCGGTGGCGACGATGCGCGAGGGGGCCCGGGTCCGGCTCGACTACTCGGCGCAGAGCCTGTGGCGGGTCGACCGGATGATCGAGGAGATACGGCGGGAGGGGGCGCCGTACGCCGCGATCGAGAGCGAGTTGCGCGGGTTCGGGGCGTACGCCGGTGAGGTGATCGCGCGGCAGACCGGCGGCGAGTGGTGGGCGACCGGGGGTGAGCACTGGCTGCGTACTCCCGAGGGGCGGCTGTGGGATCCCATCGACGAGGCGCGGCGGTGTTTCGGCGGGCACGGGTCGCTGCGACTGCTGTGCCGGGACGCGGTGAACGCCGGGCGACGGTAAGGGAGTTCGGTACCGGGCGCCTGGTACCGGGCGCCCGGCGCGCAGCGGGGCCCGCTCGGCAAAATCGGCGCAATAAGAGACGCTGGCGTTCCCAAAGGGTGCGGTGCGGGAGGACGATGAGGGCGTTCGCCGGACCCGGGGAGGATCCATGGCCGAGAACCGTCGTTGGTGGGCGCTCGTCGTCATCGCGCTCGCGCAGTTGATGGTCGTCCTCGACATGACCATCGTCAACATCGCACTCCCGTCCGCCCAGATCGACCTCGGCATGTCGGACGGGAACCGGCAGTGGGTCATCACCGCCTACACCCTCGCGTTCGGCGGGCTATTGCTGCTCGGTGGCCGGATCGCCGACCTCGCCGGGCGCAAGAACACCTTCATGATCGGGCTGATCGGCTTCGCCGCCGCGTCCGCGCTCGGCGGTGCCGCCGCCAACCAGGGCATGCTGTTCGGCGCCCGAGCGCTGCAAGGTGTCTTCGCCGCCCTGCTGGCCCCCTCCGCGCTGTCGCTCCTCACGACGACGTTCACCGACCCGAAGGACCGCAGCAAGGCCTTCGGAGTGTTCGGCGCGATTGTCGGCGCGGGTGCGGCAGTTGGGCTCCTTGCGGGCGGCTTCCTCACCCAATACCTGGACTGGCGCTGGTGTCTGTACGTCAACGTGCCCATCGCGCTGGTCGCGTTCGCCGGTGCCTGGGTCCTGCTCAGCGACAGCTCCCGGCACCCGGAAGCCCACCTCGACATACCCGGCGCGCTCCTCGGTTCCCTCGGCATGCTCACCCTGGTGTACGGCTTCTCCGAGGCGGAGTCGCGGAGTTGGGGCGACGGGCTGGTCCTGACCCTGCTCGCCGCCGGGGTCGTGCTGCTCGGCGCCTTCGGGTTCTGGCAGACCCGGGCGAAGGTTCCGCTGTTGCCGATGTCGGTGGTGAAGGACCGTCAGCGGGTCGGCGCGTTCCTGACCATCCTGTTCGTCACCATCGGCATGTTCGGTGTGTTCCTGTTCCTGACGTACTACATGCAGCGCGTCCTCGGATACTCGCCGGTGAAGACCGGCGTCGCCTATCTCCCCATCACCGTCGGCATGATCACCGGCTCCACGCAGATCGCGGCCCGGTTCCTCAACCGGGTTCCGCCGCGCGCCCTGATGGTCCCGGGCCTGTTGGTCGCGGCGGGCGCGCTCGCGCTGATCGCGCAGGTCGGGGTGGAGCCCGCGTACGCCACGTACATCCTGCCCGGCATGCTGATGCTCGGCCTCGGCATGGGTACGGCGATGATGACCTCGGTGTCCCTGGCTACCGGAGGCGTCGCCCCGCGCGACTCCGGCGCGGCCTCCGCCACCTTCAACACCGCCCAGCAGGTGGGCGGTTCGATCGGTACGGCGCTCCTCAACACGATCGCCGCCACGGTCACCACCCGCTACGCCACCGCCCACGCGGGCCCCGGTGTGAACCCGAAACTCCTTGAGGCCAAGGCCGCGGTGCACGGCTTCAACGTCGCCACCTGGTGGGCGATGGCCTCGATCCTGCTGGCCGCGCTCATCGCCGGTGTCCTGGTGAACACGGACCGGGTGCCCACAGTGGGCGCGGTGGCGAAGGAGACCCCGCAGCAGCCGGTGGACACCCCCATCTAGCCCTACGGTGACGGCAGTTGACCGCGCTCGAAGTAGGCGACGAGTTCCGGATCGAGGGGCGGCACCGCACGCGGGGTACCGCCGTCCCGCAGCGACTCGGTGGCACCCGCGCCGGCGGCCACCGCCATCCGCGCGGCGACCGGCGAGGTGTCGGTGCGCCCGCCGTGCCGTACGAAGCGCAGGAACTCGTCGATCAACAGCGGGTCGGCGCCGCCGTGTTCGCCGTCCTGCTCGGTGTCGGGGACCCGGTACTCGGCGTCGGCGTGCTCCCGGTATCCCGAGCGGCGGCTGTTCCACACCTTCACGACCGCGCCCGGTCCGTCGCCGAAGTTCTCCAGTCTCCCCGCGTCGCCGATGACGGTGTAGTTGCGCCAGTAGTCGGGGGTGAAGTGGCACTGCTGGTAGGCGGCCAACACCCCGTTGTCCAGGCGCATGTTGACCAACGACACGTCCTCGACGTCGATGACCGGGTTGAGCGCCCGCTGGGTGTGCGGCGGCCAGTGTCCGTCCTCGGTGTACCAGTCGGGGGTCTTCGGTTCACCGGGCGGGCGACGGTGCGGATTGTCGCCGTAGACCAACAGGTCGCCGAACGCCTGGACTTGGCTGGTGTAGCCGCCGGCCAGCCAGTGCACCACGTCTAGGTCGTGCGCGGCCTTCTGGAGCAACAGGCCGGTGCTGTAACGGCGTTCGGCGTGCCAGTCCTTGAAGTACCAGTCGCCGCCGTAGCCGACGAAGTGCCGTACCCACACCGTTTTCACGGTGCCGATCGCGCCGCCCTCGACGAGGTCGCGCATGAGGCGGATCACCGGCATGTGGCGCATGTTGTGGCCGACGTAGAGGCGGGTGCCGGTCTCGTGGGCCGTACGGAGGACGCGGTCGCAGCGTTCGACGGTGATGTCGAGCGGTTTCTCGACGAGGACGGGTCTGCCCGCGCGCAGCGCCTCGCAGGCGAGGTCGGCGTGGGTGTGGTCGGGGGTGAGGACGAGGATCGCGTCGATGTGGGGGGACAGGACAACTTCCCGATGGTCGGCGGACGTTGAGACACCCGGGAAGTCGCGGGCCGCCTCCGCCCGGGCCGCCGGGTCGGGGTCCGCGAGGGCGGTGACCCGCGAGCCCGCGCCGGGGCGGTGGGCGACCCGGGCGAGGCTGCCGCGCAGGCCGTAGCCGAGGACACCGATACGGAGGTCGGACATGGGTCTCCGTAAGTTGTTAGGCGGCCCGGGGGGCCGGGTGTGGCTTATGGTTCTCTGCCTTCAGTGGCTTCGAAGGAGTGGCCGCCCGGCTCTCCGGGGCGCCCTGGCTGCTGATTGAGATGTGCGCTTCGGTCGCTGATTACGGAGATGACAGCGGGGTGTTCCTCGGGCCGACGGCATGCCGAACGGTGCGAGGAGGGGCGAGTGAGCGAGCGACGGGCCCGGGTATGGGCCGGAATCGATGCGGGCAAGGGGCATCACTGGGCGGCGGCGGTCGACGAGACCGGTGCGACGCTGTGGTCGAAGAAGGTCGATAACGACGAGTCGGCGATCCTGACCGCCATGGGCGAGATCCTGGACCTCGCCGACAAGGTCCACTGGGCGGTGGACATCTCCGGCACGTCCTCCGCTCTGTTGCTGGCCCTGCTCGCGGCCCACGGCCAGCAGGCCGTCTACGTGCCCGGCCGCACGGTCAACCGCATGTCGGGGGCCTACCGAGGTGAGGCGAAGACCGACGCCCGCGACGCCTACGTCATCGCTGAAACCGCGCGCACCCGCCGGGACTTTGCGGCAATCGACGTGCCCGCCCAGCTGGCTGCCGACCTCGCACTGCTGACCGCTCACCGCTCCGACCTGGTGGCCGATCGAGTCCGGATGATCAACCGTCTCCGCGACACGCTGACCGGCGTCTTCCCCGCACTGGAACGGGCCTTCGACTACAGCTCGCAGAAGGGCGCACTGGTGCTGCTGACGGGCTACCAGACGCCCGCCGCGATCCGCCGCCGCGGCCGGGCAAGGTTGACAGCCTGGTTGGCCAACCGCAGCGTGCGCGGCGCCGACGCGGTCGCCGCGACCGCCTTGGAGGCGGCCCAGGCCCAGCAGACCGCATTGCCCGGTGAGGACGTTGCCGCCCAGATCGTGGCCGACCTGGCCGAGCAGATTCTGGCCCTGGACGACCGCCTGAAGCGGATCGACCAGCAGATCCGCGAGACGTTCCGAAGCCATCCGCAGGCGGAGATCATCGAGTCCCTGCCCGGCATGGGCCCGATCCTCGGCGCCGAGTTCGTCGTCGCCGCCGGCGACCTCACGGCCTACGCCGACGCCGGTCACCTGGCCTCGGCGGCCGGGCTGGTGCCCGTCCCGCGCGACTCCGGACGCCGGACCGGCAATCTCCACCGGCCCAAGCGCTACAGCCGCCGCCTGCGCCGGGTGTTCTACATGTCCGCCCAGACCAGCATGATGCGCGAGGGGCCGAACCGGGACTTCTACCTCAAGAAGCGCGGTGAGGGCTGCAAGCACGTCCAGGCCGTCATCGCCCTGGCCCGGCGGCGGGCCAGCGTCCTGTGGGCTCTCCTGCGCGACAACCGGGTCTTCACCCCCGAGCTGCCGGTCGCGCAAGCGACTTGACTTCATCATTGAGACTCTTTCGGTGCGTCTTTCGGTCTGTCGGTGCGTCTGTCGGTGCGTCTGTCGGTGCGTCACAGAGGGCTGATGTCGATGACGGGTTCGATCCCGTATCGCCTGCCGTAGTCCTTGAGCTTGTTGATGACCTCGGGGGTCGGCTCGCCCTCGAAGTGGAAGTAGGGGGTGCGGCCGGATTCTATCGATCGCTCGAAGGTCGCCTTGGCCTGGTTGCGGAAGGCGCTGCCCATCTGCATGCCCTCGGGCTTCGTCTGGGCCACGTAGTCGTCGCTGATCGCGTCGAACTCGCGGCCCGACGGATCGTTCTCGAACTTCAGCCGGGACTCGCCGCCCAGCTTCTCGGCGAGTTTGTCGGCGGCCGGGTCCGGCTTGTTGACCTTCTGGAGTTCGCCGAGACCGCCGTTGTTCTCGTACGGGGCGAGGCCGAGCGGATCGCTGGTCGTGCACGGGTTGTGCACATAGCCGGCCGGGTCGGGCGCCGGGGCGAGACCCAGCGGGTCCGGAGTGGTGTACCGGGCGGTCAGCGGGTCGTAGTAGCGGTGGTGGTTGTAGTGCAGGCCGCTCTCCGGGTCGAAGTACTGGCCGGGGAACCGCAGCGGTGTGTACGCGTCGGCGTCCGCGTTCCACGCCGTGACGCCCCACAGCGTGGCGCGTGACTGCCAGGCGATCCGGCCCTGTTCGTCGACGAGTTCGGTCGGGGTGCCGATGAGGTCGGTGGTGATGGCGAAGAACCGGGCGTCGATCTCGACCTGCGTGGCCTCGTCGGTCAGCCGCTCGGTCTGCGCGATCGGAGTGAGGCCGTCGTAGTCCCAGGTGAGCGTGGTGCGATGCGGCAGTTGGCCGTTCGGTGCGGTGCTCTGCTCGGCGAGGACCGGGCCGTCCCACACGAACTCGGTGCGCTCCACGACGCTTTCGCCGTCGGGGCCGAGCCGCTCCTTGGCGACGCGACGGCCGAGCGGGTCGTAGTGGTACCGCCACAGCGTGCCGTCGGGCGTGCGCACCTGTTGCAGGCGGTCCTCGGCGTCGTAGGCGTACGTCCAGGTGTCGGGCTTGCGCGAGAGGCGCTTTCGGGTACGGCGGACCAGGCGGCCGGCGTCGTCGTAGGCGTAGTGGTTGGCGCCCGCCGTCATGACCCGGGTGCCCTGGTAGTCGCGGGCGCCCGCGGCATCCGCGCCCGGGTGCCGTTCGGGCCAGCCCGCGTCGGCCGTCGCGCTGCCCGCGCCCTGGTAGGCGTACGTCTCCTGCCAGTGCTCGGCGGTGACGCCGGTGATGCGTCCCGCGTCGTCGAGGGTGTAGCGGCGCGGGCCGCGCAGGCTGTCCTCCTCGGCCGCCAGCTGCCCGTCGGGCGTGTAGGCGTAGCCGCGGCGGTGCACGGCGCGGCCCGCGTGCGCGAGGTCCCGCCCGGTGATCCGGCCCGCCGCGTCCCGCTCTGTCGTCAGCGTGAGCGCCTCGCCGAAACTCCGGGTCAGTTCGTCGCCAGCCGGGTCGTAGGTGAAGGCGACCTCGCGTCCCGCGACGCCGAGCCGCTCGGTGCGCCCCGCTCCGTCGTGGTCGTACGTCGTCGTCCGCCCGCTCGGCGTCATCCGGCGGGTCCGGCGGCCCGCCGCGTCGTAGGTGAAGGCGAGCGCGCGGCCGTCCGTCAGCTCCGTCTTGACCCGGCCGCAGCGGTCGTACTGGTAGGTGAGTGCTCCGCCGGGCGCCGCCGCGTGCGCGAGGCGTCCCGCCTGGTCGTACTCGTAGGTGGTGACCGCGCCCGCCGCGTCCTTGCGCACGACGCGGCCCATCGTGTCGCGGGTGTAGCGGACGGTCTCGCCGAGTGGGGTGTGCCGGGCGGCGACGCGGCCGAGCGGGTCGTTGTCGTAGCGGGTGGTGCGGCCGTCGAAGTCGGTCTCGCCGACCAGGCGTCCGGCCGGGTCGTAGGTGTAACTCCAGCTCATTCCTTGTGGGTTGGTGACCGCAACGAGCCGCAGTTCGGTGTCGTGGACGAACGTGTGGCGCGTGCCGTCCGGGTCGGTGCGGGCCGCGATCAGATCGAAGTGGGTGTACGCGAAGCGGGTGGTGCGGCCTGCCGGGTCGGTGTGCGTCAGGCAGTTGCCCTCGCCGTCGTACGTCCATGACTCGGTGCCGCCGTCGGGGCCGGTGCGGCTCGCCAGGCGTCCCTCGGGCGTCCAGGCGAATGTCGTCAAGTCGCCGCGTGGGCCTGTGAGTTCGACGATCCGGCCGAAGGTGTCGCGGCGCCGCCGGCTCACGCCGCCCGCCGGGTCGACGCGTTCGACGAGCAGTCCCGCCGGGTCGTGGCGCAGCCGGGTCACCGCGCCCAGCGGATCGGTGACCGACGTCTGATGGCCGTGCTCGTCGTGCGTGTAGCGCGTCGTGCGGCCCGCCGGATCGGTGACGCTGTGACGCAGCCCGCGCTCGTCGAACTCCTGCCGCCAGCGCGCGCCGCCGGGCAGCGTCAGTTCGACGAGCTGCCCCTGTTCGTCATAGGCGGCACGCTGCACGCTGCCGTCGGGCCGGGTGACCGAGACGAGCCGGTCCGCGCCGTCGTACGCGAAGAGGGTCTGTCCGCCCAGCGCGTCGGTGCGGGAGAGCAGCCGGTTGCGGCGGTCGCGGGTGGTGCGCACGGTGGCGCCGGTGGGGTCCCGCTCGGCGACGACCTGGAGGCGCTCGTTGACCAGGTAGCGCCAGGTGTGGCCGAGGGAGTCGGTGACGGTCGTGGTGGTCAGGCCGGTGGCGGGGTCCGGGTCCGAGTAGTGGAAGTCGGAGTGCAGATGGCCCTCGACGCCTGTCTGGGTGACACAGCGGTCCCGCTCGTCGTAGCCGAACGTGAAGCGGGAGCCGTTGGTGTCGGTCCAGGAGGTGACGCGCCCCTCGTCGTCGTACGTGAACCCGGTGGTGTGCCCCGCCGAGTCGGTGAGGGACGTGAGGTGACCGTCGGTGTAGCCGTAGCGGACGAGCGGCCCGGGTCCCGCGCCGGCCAGGGTCAACGCGGTGATCCGACCGTCGTGGACCGTGAACTCCAGTCGCCGGCCGCCGTGTTGGACCAGTGCGAGGGGCGCCCCGGCGGCGTCGTACTCGGCGGTGACGGTACGCCCGGCACGGTCGCTGACGGACGCGAGCAGGGCGGTGCCGTCGCCGCCGGGCTCGGCGCCTTCGGGGGCGTGGAAGGTGTACGTCAGACCGGATGCGGGGTCGGTGAGGGTGTAGCTGCCGTCCGGGTGGCGTTCGAGGGGGCGGCTGGGCCCGGCCTCGGGCAGTACCGGAGTGCCCGGCGCGGGATGCGGATAGGGCAGCAGCAGGTTGTCCTCGCCGTGCAGGACGACGCCGATCGCGTCGACTTCGAGTCGCTGGTCGATCGTCGAGGACCAGGTGGGCCCGAACCAGCGGCCCGCCCGGTAGGAGGACTCGTAGTCGCGCCGCAGGACCAGGGGCAGCGAGCCGGGGAGGTCCACGTCCACCTGTGGCAGGAACATCCGCCCGGTGGCGAAGTCGACCGGCTCGCGCCCGGAGCACTTGCAGTTCGGCGGCCGGGCGGGGTCGCGCATGTCGTCGGCGCGCCGTCCCGCCCCTTCCGCGTCGTCGGCCAGGCCCTCCGCGCGCCGGGCCGCGTTCGCCGCGTCGGCCGCTTCCTCGGCGAGCCGCGCGCCCTTCACCCCGGCGCCCGCGCCGCCGGTGGCGGCGGCCAGCACGGCGTCGGGAACCAGCGTGCCCAGCCCTTCGGCCGGGTCCTTCATGAAGTCGGTGACCATCTGCTTGCCCGCGCCCCAGGGGTCGTTGGCGACGGTGACGAGCCCGGCCACGGTGCTGTCGAGGTTGGTCAGGTACTCGGCGGGGTGCGTGATGTTGTACGGATCGGTCGGGTTGAGCCCGCGCGCGAAGTTGACGAGACCCGCGGTGCCCTTGAGGATGCCCGCGCCGAAGTGGGTCTTCATCAACTCGTACTCGTCGAGCCCGTCCTGGGCCTGCTCGGCGTAGGAGGGTTTGGGCGGGGCGGCGTCGCGGGCGTGGGTGACGGCGCCGCGCGCGGTCTCGGCCGCGGCGTTGCGCTGTCTGCGCGCCTCGGCCAGGATGTCCTGCGCCTCCTGCATCGACTGCTTGCCGGGATCGGTGAACTCCCCCGGCTTGGGCGGCAGTTGGGACGGGTCACGCTGGTCGGCGGGCTTGGCGTTGTACTGGTCGACGGCCTTGTTGTAGCTGTCGACCTTGCTCTTGTGCGCGTCGGCGGCCTTCTCGGACGCCTCCGTCCCGGCCTTCCACTTGTCGATCGCGGTCTGCGCCTGGTCCTGCGCCCAGGTGACCGTGCCGGCGAACGCGTCGAGGGCCTTCGCCGCTTCCTCGAAGGCGTCGGCGCCCTTGTACCACTTGGGCGGTTCGATCTTCACGGTCGCGCGGAAGGCGTCCGCGGCCTGTCCCTTGAGGGTGTCGGAGTCGAGCCCTTCCAGTCCGAGGCCCACGTTGTCGAACGCCCGCTGGAAATCGCGCAGATGCGCCGCCGTGGACCGCAGTTTGCCGGGACTGCCGTAGATCAGCTTGGTCTTGTCCTCGGTCTGTCCGAGGTCCATCTCGTCGACTTCCGCGCCCATCCGGTTGGCCACCGAGCGGGACTTCTCGCGCACCCAGTCGGCACCCGACTCCCAGCCGACGTCGTCGAGCCGGTCCGCCGTCCAGTTGCCGACGTCCTCGACGCGGTTACCGGCCCACTCGACACCGTCCTCGACCGCGTCCTCCACCGAGTCGGGCGTGAGGTCCTTGATGAAGTCGCCGATGCCCACAGCCAGTTGCCCCCGTCATCGCTTAATTGCCCGCGTCATCGCTTAGTTGCCCCCGTCGGCACTGCCCTGCTGCGCCTGCTGCGCCCGCTCCTCGGGCGAGGGTCCGAAGGTGTCGTCCAACGCCTGGTCGAACTGCTGCTGGTCGACGCCGAGCACGTCGTTGAGCAGGTCGGACTGCATTCCGCCCCTGCCCTCGGTCAGCAGCGAACGGCCGGTGTCCTTCCACGTCTGCGCCGCCTCGTCGCCGGCCTGCTCGAAGGACTTGGCGCTGTAGTCGGGGTCGAGCCAGTCGGGCTTGGCCACATCTCCCCAGCTCTGCTTGCCGATCTCGTCCTCGGAGGCGTACGGGTTGCCGCCCGCGATCGCGTTCAGGCCGTACTTGAGCGAGGTCTCGACGTACCGGTCCTCCTCCCAGACCAGGCCCGCCGCGAGGCCGAGTTTCGCGGCGATCGCGTTGGCGTCCTGGACCAGGGCGCGCACGCCCCACTCCCAGCGCTCGCAGTAGTCCTCGAAGTCGACGGACAGACCGTGGTGGCCGGCCTCCATGCCCGTCATGGCCAACTGCGAGAACCCCTTGCCGAGCACGGAACCGGTGGCGTCACCCACCTCGCCCAGTTCCCCGATCGCCTCGTTCAGACCTGTGGTGATGCGCCGGACACTGTCCGGATCGATGTGCAGATCCGCCGCCTCGCCGCCCATCAGCCCACCTCCCCTGGAGCGTCGGGATCCCGGTCCACCGCGGCCGCCTCCGGCACGATCCCGAGCACCGGAGGAAAGAGCATGGCCCCGTCCCCGTCGGCCACGTCGACGGCGATCCCGGCGGGCTCCCCCATGCCGGGCACGACCTCGTCGAGCAGCCGGGCCCCGAGCAACTCGGCGTATTCCCAAGCCTGTTGACTGTTCCCACGACTGCGCGCGAACCGGGCGAGAGACTCCTCACCGGTGAACGCGAAGATCCACCGCACCCCGCCCAGGTGACCCGTCCACATCCCGCCGCCGTCGAGCGGCACCAACAGCGCCGCCCGCCGCAACTCCCCGACCATCGCCCGGGGATCCCCCACCCCGCCTCTGTACCTGGCGATGCGCTCCGCAAGCGTCGCCCCCGCACCGTCACCCACCACGACCTCCCCCGCGCCCGCTCGACAACACGACACCCTCCAGCACCGTAGGCGAACACGCCGTGCCGGCACAGCCGGTTGCGTGCGGTACGGCCTTCGGCGCATCTCCCCCGCATTTCGGACGCATCTCCCCCGCACCCGATCCTGAGTGGTTGTTCAGCCGTGCAACGACCGGTAGGCCGCGACCGCTCCGGGGTGCAGGGGGATGCCGCCCGTGCCGATCAGGCTGCGGACATCCAGGAACTGGGTGCCCACGGCGTGGTCGGGACCAGTGCGGTGGCGCGTCGGACCAGTACGCGGCCCGCGGAAGGCGGTGGCCGAGGTGCCGACCGCGTGCCGTGTCAGGTGCTTCGGTCGCCCTGTCGCCGGGGCGACTGCCCGTACGTGCCGCGGTGGGCGCGGCGGAAGTGGCTGGGACGGCGAACTGCCGGCGTGCGGCGACGGTGAACGGGCCGCAGGGAAGGCCGAGTTCGCGGCGGGCGCCTTCGAGGCGACGGCGGCGCACATACGCCATGACGGTCTCGCCGTCGGCGAAGGCGCGATGAAGGGTGCGCACGGAGACGTTCAGCGCCCGGGCGATGGTGGCCGGGGTCAAGGCCGGCAGCCGGGTCCGGTGCAGGTGGACGGAGGCGGCACCGGCTGAACCTCCGGAGCGAGCGCTGCGTATCAATTCCGCAGGGACAGTTCGGGTTTCTGCCACGGGACGGAAGGAGAGCGCCGTGCCCACACCGCCCGCGTCCGACGCATCGGACGACCGCACCGCGCTGGAGCCCATCCGCGTGCTGCGCCCGCGCAACACCGACGCGCTGGCCCAGCTGCTCGACGAGATACGTCAGGACAAGAACTACCGCGCCCACGCGGCCGTGACCGTCCCACCCCCTCCGACCGACGCCGAGACAGCGGAACTCCCGCCCGTCCCCGGCGACAGGACGGAGAAACTCCCCGCATCCGACGGCAACGCCCGTCCGCCGCGCCCCGTGGACCGCCCGCGGCTACGGCCCGGACAGCGCCGCGCGGCCCTGGTGATCGCGGTCGCCGCGGCGGCCGTCGCCGGCTTCGGCTGCTCCCTCCTGATCCCCAGCCCCACCGGGGCCACCCCCGCCGCCCCGTCGGCGAGCTCGTCGGCCGCCCCATCGTCGGCGGCCCCGTCGTCGGGCGCCCCGAGCGCGGTCGTGGCGGCCGACCAACTGACCAACCCCGGCTTCGAGTCGGGCAGCATCTCCCCGTGGAGCTGCGCCGGCAACCCGGGCTCCATCGTCACCTCCCCCGTCCACTCGGGCTCCAAAGCCCTCCAGGGGGCGGTGAGTTCGAGCGACACCGCGCAGTGCGACCAGACCGTCGCGGTACACCCGAACACCACTTACTCACTCAGCGGCTGGGTCCGCGGCTCCTACGTCTACCTGGGCGTGAACGGTTCCACCTCCACCTGGGCCACTTCCCCCGCTGCCTACACCCGGCTGACCGTCTCCTTCACCACAGGCCCGACCCAGACCAAGGCGACCGTCTACGTGCACGGCTGGTACGCACAGGGCAGGTACTACGCCGACGACATCGCCCTCAAGTGATCCCGCACGTTGAACCACGGACGGCCAAGACGCCGAAGGGGCGGTCCCGGATCTCTCCGGGGCCGCCCCTTCAACTCATCTACGACTCTCTCGAGTCGGGACGACAGGATTTGAACCTGCGACCCCTTGACCCCCAGGAATGAGGGTCGGTGGCATTATCTGGACATAACAGGCTTAAGTTGGGTGCATACAGTGCATGGAGGGCTTGATGTGCGCCACCGGGCACGCCGTGTGGTCCCCAACTGGTCCCCAGACCACCCGTGGAGCCCTGCGACAGGGCCCCGACCTCGCCGCGATCGCGCCAGCCCGGCGCCATAGCTCCACCGCCTGCTCACTCATCCGCGGAGCGGTCGCGACTTCGTGATTCGCCGCCGTGCCATCGATGCGACAACAGCTTGCGGGCAGCGCGGCAGCGGCCGTACGGGCGGCGGAGGTGATGCACACGACGGGGTTCCCTCTCGAAGGTCACCAACGGTCGTGATCTTCGAGAGGGACTACACCTGCTATGCCCGTCGATCCTTCGGTGCGTCACCCGCGCGGGCGGTAAGCCACACCGCGCTGGCTCGATCCGCGGCGAGGGGTGTTCGGCAACGGTGCTCTCGGGGGTGGTGCGCCGGGGCGCACGGAGGCGCTGGGCGCACAGACGGGGTGCGCTGTCAGCGGGGTGAGCTACGGTCAAGCTCAGTAATGCGCTCAGATCGCCTTGCCCAACTCTTCCGCAAGCTCCTCGTGCAGGGCTTCATTCTGCTCGCGCGTCGATGACCATGCCTGGCTGTAGTGAACCAACCGCTTAGCCTCAGCAGCTGGGCAAATCCTCAAATCGCCAACTGCGCGAATGCAGGCGATTTGCGAGAATCCGCGCTCCTTCAGATGGTGAAGCACGGATTCGACTTCCATGCCCTCCATTAACTTGGGTCGAAGCTCCTGCAGCGTCGCCTCGTACTGTTCCTGTCCGATCACCTAGATCCTCCAGAATACCTGGTCAGGTCAATGGTGAAGTCGACCTTGTGCCCGACAGGGCCACTCAGTCGCTCCCCCTCAATCCTAAGCGACTCATACCCCTGTCTTGCCAGGGACGGAGCTATGTTACCTCGAAGCTCAGAAAGGACTGGCCCCACTCCAAGGCTTCCACGCTCAAGACCTTCCTCACCGTAAACAGCAACGTTGGAAATGGTTACATGTGTGCCAGTGATTTCCACGTTGCCTCCAATTCCAACTATCCCTTGGGGGGTGCTCACCTCGTGCCAGAGGTAATCGCCATCAGAAATATTCTGAAGCCCACAGACAGAGCCGCCGGAGTTATGCACCAGGATCGGTGTCTCTCCCGCCAGCACATAGTACGTGTGGAACTGCTGGACGGTGAGGTTGTAGCGGTTGGCTGCGCCAGGTGTTATGTGGACCTTGACGACGGCGGGGAGTTGGTCATGGGTGCTGGCGAGACGGTCGCCGGGTTTGAGGTTGCCGGCGGGTGTCCAGGTGTGGGTGGTGGCGTCGTAGAAGGGGTGATTGGAGGTCGTGTGGATGATCTCTGTGCGGCCGTGACCGGTATTGAT
>Ga0307517_10008829_pt1 | contig 14402 bp, 7 predicted proteins | sample 23_EM_MG_FD_194515 | JGI IMG/M metagenome (GOLD analysis project Ga0307517, IMG submission 194515) | Populus trichocarpa ectomycorrhiza microbial communities from riparian zone in the Pacific Northwest, United States - 23_EM | ecosystem: Host-associated > Plants > Roots > Unclassified | place... | reverse complement strand
TCTATAAAATTAAAATTTTATAATCATCAGAGGTCGAGAAGGCCTTTAAATAAGGCATAGAAGTTACTATTTGGGATTTTTATTTATTTTTCTAGTTATATTTGGATTTTTTAATTCTATTTAACTTTGAACTTTTAACTTAATTATGATTTTGCTAATTAGAATATTTTTCTTTTATTTAAACAACTTAGTAGGCTATTTTATGGAATTAGAGATTTTTTTTCTAAACATATCAAAGTTTTCTATGTAATGTTTAGGGCCGTACTCTTATGGTGTGTTTAGGAACGTGGTGCAAATCACGTTCTTAAAAATTTTGAATTTTTTTTGCTTAAAATGATTTTTTTATATATATTTTTAGTTTGTTTTGATGTGTTGATGTCAAAAATAATTTTATTTTGATGCATTTCTAAATGAAAAACACTTTGAACCGTCACCGTTACTACAATTCTAAACAAATCTTAAATTTAAGAATCCTGAATTTTACTCATGCTATATGCCTCATATTAAAAAAAAAAAAAAAAAATTCTTGCAACGCATATGTTTTCAACTTGATATCTAATTATAAAACTTGGTTCGGATTTCCATTGTTGATCCGAGATCTAAATTATACAAGGTTAATAAAAATTATATTTTTTTAAAACAATAACATATATCTTTTTAAATTCAAATTAATTCAATTTAATTCCCCAGATCCATGACGCGAACTGTATTGCAGGCTAACCTGACTCAAATCCGGTAACCATGCTTTAACATCAACAGCAAACATGGGCAGATATCTATGCATCATGCCACATCGTGTGAGAACCCATCACTTTTAGAGACCGCCAGGACCAGTCAAATAATAATAATAAAAAGTCAAAAACGACGCCGATAAAATTAAACCAAAAAGAAAAATAATTCAAAACCCTTTTAAATTTATCTGATCACTCCTTTTTCTTCCTCGTAAAAATCCCAGATTTTTCAAAACTTTCTGGAGAGAGAAGAAAATCCCCAATCCAAGCACACACAAAATCGTAAATTATCAATGAAGTTATTAAAACTAGTTGCTCTATTTACACTATTCTCGTTGAATCTAATAAGCTATACATGTCTCGCTGCTTCGATTCAGAGATCGCAGAGAACAGAGGAGGCTTACGTTACGTTGTTATACGGAGATGAGTTTTTATTGGGAGTTAGGGTTTTGGGGAAATCAATTAGAGATACTGGATCCACCAAAGATATTGTCGTTTTAGTCTCTGATGGTGTCTCTGATTATGCCAAGAAGCTTTTACTGGTAATTTTTCTTTATTTATTTTTTTATATTTGTTTGGTTTCTGAGAAAATTCAGCTTTGGAAATGGGATTTTGGTGAATTAATTAAGTAAAGAGTGGATCCATTCCTGGTGGAGAAAGTGGATAAAATAAAGGAAATCGTTTTTTAGTTAATATATTTGATTTGGTGAGTAATAAGGAAAAACGATTTAAATAAGGTAGAGTATGAAGTTTTTAGCTTTACGTTGTTATAACTCTGTTTTGATTAATAAAGTTGATTACTTCAAGAAAAAAAGATGATGGGATTTGTTTTTTATTTATCTTTTAGAATTCTTGGTTGCGTTAGATTTAGGTTTTGCTTCTTTTTTTTTTAAGTTGTTTAATTTATTTATTTTTGTTCTGTTTTGGGGTTTCGAATGAATATTGTTGTGCAGGCTGATGGGTGGATAGTGGAGAAAATCAGCTTATTGGCGAATCCTAATCAAGTTCGGCCGAAGAGGTTTTGGGGTGTATATACTAAACTAAAAATCTTTAACATGACTAACTACAAAAAAGGTATAATTTCTACCCTTTTTGTTTTTAAGTTTCGACTCCAATCATAATATTGTTGATTGCTTAGATTGTACTTGCATTTGTTGTTTGGGGTTTATATTTTTATAATGTTAAGTTTTTCCAATGAAAGTAGGGATAAAAGAAGAGTTTTTCCCCATCCATCTAAAACGGTGGTGGATTGTGATGGGATCTTTTCAAGTTTGTGTTTTACCACCATTTGTGTGTTCTTGGAGAATAAATGCTAAACATTTTTTCTGAGTGTTATCTATTATAAACGTAAAGTTTCACAATCTCTCAGGTCCGCTCATCTCCGAAAAGAGAGAAGCATAATTATATGGTCATGTTGTTTTAGTTGTCTCAGGTTTTGTTAAAATTTAAAAATCTCAAATCTGATTTTGTTGCATGGTAAGAAATCTCAGGCTTTATACTTATGCTTTTCTGTGGGCTCTGAGAACTCAAAATTGTGGTTCTGGTTTTCCCCATTTCTTTTCTTTTAGATTGACATGAGCCGAACAACATATATTTTAGTAATTGTGCTGATTACCTCCTGGTGACTTTTTCATGCAGTTGTATATCTTGATGCGGATACTATTGTGGTCAAAAGCATTGAGGATCTTTTCAAGTGTGCGAAATTCTGTGCCAATCTGAAGCATTCAGAAAGGTTAAATTCAGGAGTCATGGTGGTGGAACCATCTGAAACAGTTTTCAATAACATGATGAGCAAAGTAACCACTTTGCCCTCTTACACGGGAGGTGAAGTGTCTCTTTCTTATCATTTGTAACTATAATCAAGTGCCTACTTTTCATCAATGCCTGCTTCTTTCATGTAAATATAATTGTGTTCATTGCTGTTGGTTGGGTGTTAAAACTTGGATTATTGTGATTTTTTTATCAAAGAATACACTCAATTGCTGTATTTGATCTAATGATTTTGAAGGAAACTTAGCTCTGTCTAACAATGTTGATACCACTAAGTTAGGCGGTCTTTGATAATTCCACTAAGTTAGGCGGTCTTTGATAATTTATGTGCCTAGTTATGCTTTCTCATCAGTTAATAAATATTACTCATAACTCTTACAATTCTCTTTCAATCAAGGCTTGAGCTAATTTTAGTGAAATTAAATTTAGTAGTTAAATTATACATTACCTCGCATTGACTTCTACTAGAAAATTATCTTGCAGTCTAGTTGATTTTATTACCTTTACCAAATTCTCTATCCTCTTTCTTTCATTCTGTATGGATATTGTCATCCAGCTGTTTATTTTTCTGATATTCTGTCTCATATGTTTTTTTCCAATAACAGGAGATCAGGGGTTTCTCAACTCCTATTATGAAGAATTTCCAAATGCACATGTTTTCCAACCTGGTTTACCTGAGGAAGTACGGAAAAGTAGACCTGTACCTGATATGGAGCGGCTCTCTACTTTATATAATGCAGATGTTGGTCTTTACATGCTTGCTAACAAGGTACTATGTGAACAGAGAATAAGATGATTCTTATTTATGCTGATAGTGCAGATTGACTGCCTCTATAACTGCTGATGCTTCTTTCTTTTGCTTTTTCTCTAATAAGGGGAGCAGAGTATCATATGCTCAACCTCTGCTTTCTTGTCAATTTTTGTAAATCTAACAATTTCAACATGCTAGTTCACATCAAATCTGCCTGGTTTAACTAACTTTGAATGGGACTTTAAGTCTTTTGACTAGCTGTAAGCATGAACAGATATTGAGCTACAAAGTCCTTGGTTCACGGTTTGCACATTCGATTGTGGTGTGTGCTGTGCTTCTGATAAATTTTTCATTCCATATCCTCAATTGCTAGGGTCCTTTGTTCAAAACAATAAATTGATAATTCTTGGGTAATGTTTAATTTATATTTGCTCGTCATTTGATTGTTAAATGGTGTTAACTTCTATATTTCAATGCAGTGGATGGTAGATGAGAATGAACTCCGTGTTATTCACTATACACTTGGGCCCCTCAAACCTTGGGACTGGTGGACATCTTGGCTTTTAAAACCTGTTGATGTCTGGCAGGTATTAACTATTTCTTTAATCAAATTAGCTGCAGCTTTATGACCTTCATGATCTATTTCTCCAACCCCCCCCTCAAAAAAAAAAAAAAAAAAAATGTTTTCTGAGAAGGCCTGGGTTATTTCCTTTCCTTGGTGGATGTGGGTGTCTTGGGGGTTGGCATTCAGTTTTGCTTGTGGGCAAGCTTTTGCATTTGTATTTCTTGGGTGTAGCAGTTGGCATTTTGTTTTATTTGCAGGCAAGCTTGTATTTCTCTTGCTGCTTTTTCAAAACCGTGACTATGAAAACTCAATTCCAACCACACTCTTGGAGTGTAAATAATTGCAGATTAAATAACTCTGGTAATGTTGCAGAGAGTCAGGGAACAGCTTGATGAGTCCCTTCCTGGAACTGGAGGTGGAAAAAATCCAAAAGATGAACTTCTTGTCAAAGTTCTTTTCTTGTTACCATTATGTCTTGTACTTCTCTGTTACTACCGCTCTTTTCTTCAGGTAAGCTGTTCTACAATTGTTTTCCTCAAATGGTAATTGAGGGGATCTATTTTCATCTCTAATGCAATCATTGGTACAGACAAGGGCATTCTGTAGAGGTTCATTATGTGATCATATTAGACACCTCTATTACAAAATAAGATCAAACGGACCACTTGCTTACACTGGTATTTCTTCATCATCTGCTGGCAATTCCACCTATCAAGTTAGTTCCCTCCTACCTTTCTTCTAAGTTTGATGGTCAATAGTGAAATGGCCATATGTAGCTGCACTACTTGTTGACTTGATTGGCGCAAGTTACAGTTTTTTTTGTGATGCTAAACAGTTCTCCAATGATGCACAGTCCAAGGTGCCAGCGTATTTGGGTGGAGTTTCCATCTTCATGTGTTTTATGGCTCTTTTGATCGCCCTCGGGTTTGGTCTTTCAATTGTGCCTCGGCAAGTGATGCCCTGGACTGGTTTGCTCTTGATGTATGAGTGGACATTCACAATCTTCTTCCTTTTATTTGGAGGCTTTCTCCACTTGATCTATCTATGGGGAAAGAGGATGGCAACTCAAGCTGCATCACTTTCTCCTCATTCTGAATCTTTGGCATATGATTCTAGAAAAGGTTTGTAGACTTTGGTTGCATATCCATGCTAAGTGCTTTCTTTTTGAATTTAAAATTAGTTTATAATTCCTGTTTCTGCCGCAGGTCATCGGCAGGGGTCAACTTGCGATGTTGCTGCATGGTACTATGGTTTAGGGATGGCTTTGTTGGCTGTTGGTGCCCCTTCATTACCTTGTATTTTTGGTGTTACTGCTCTATTTTTGAGGTAATTTGCATTATCAGGTTTTATATTGAGATGTCAGTTAGTAGCCCTCCATGTGAAGGGAGTGAAATTAACAAGTAGTATGTGATTTCTTTGCAGGTTAGGGTTGATGGTTGCTGGAGGCCTGGTTTTAGCATCTTTCATGACGTATGCTTCAGAACATCTTGCAATCAGATCATTTTTGAAAGGCTTTGAAGACCGGGACACAGCACGAGCTAGGAACGAATGTTTCTTATTTTGACCGGTGGCTTAAAATGTTGATGTAAGTGTACGTTCCCTTTGATTTGTAATCTACTCAACATTGCAATTGATTTGTAACTGTATAGAGATTTTCCTCTTCCCAGGTCTTGTAATATTCTTTCAGGAACAGTTTGATTGGACTTGACAGTAAGGCACACACCCAATTTTGTATGATCCAACTAATGAAATTTGGTGATGTAAATGGTTGAATTATTCACCTTCTCAAGGTAATAATATGTTAGAAGTACCAAGATTTTTCTATTGATTTTGAATGATAAAACATTTTATTAGTCGACTTAAATTTGTAACTTCTTGTTCTGCAATGAATCATGTACACTTAGCTCTGCCTTTGTGCTGAGCTCTTCTCTTTCATGGTATTTCTACCTTTTTTCTCGTCAAAGCGTTTTTTCTAAAAAGAAGAAACTGCTACAGAGTGTTTCATTGAAGTGGTCCAAAATTTGTGACAATTATTATGTCTGTATGTATGTATTTAGTATTGAAAAATTATAATTATGTTATTGATTATGAATAATTAGTAATTTATTCTATGTTTTAAGAAAGCTTAACTTTTACCATGACATTGAGATTTGTTTCATATTAGGATGGTGCTTGTGACTATTGCTATGAATGGATGTTGTGTGGTTTAAGGATGTTTTTAAGTACAAAACCTATTTAATTATTATTATATTCTTCTATTATTTATGTTCTTGTTAATATGTGATTACTTAAATTAATCCTTTTACATAGGTTTCTTTTTCTTTAAAAGTAAAATAGATGGTTAATAATGAGTCAAATAATTATGTTTATAAACGACTCACAGCTAATAATTATGTTTATGGTCGAGCCCTAAACCGTAACCATTTGGTCAGCTCTGTTTATGGTCGAGCCCTAAACCGGACTGTTTAATGTGCACAGATGCATTTGCCTTTTGAAGCAAATAATTAAAATAAAATAAAAATAAAAACAAAATTCTGTAACATGCTTTTTAAAGGGAAACCCTTTGGGTCTTTCGAACCAACCACAGTTTCTGAACGTATACCAAGCTTTTTGATTCTGCAGACATGGCGACAAGCCAATCCACCATAGAAATCTGAGTATGATATCAGCTTTGGCACTAGAGAATGGAGGAGGTTATCGGAAAAGGCAGAAACAAGATCGTAATTAATTGATAGTGGAAGGTTTCTAGTGTTGCGTTTGCTTATTTGATGTTTGAATCTTCTTCAATTTTAGTGAACTGTCGTTGAACTAACCCACCATTATTAATGATTATATTAGCTTTTCCTTGAGTCCTTGATGACTCATTAACCAATAGAAAAATGCTAATTGATATAGAATTACTTTTTGGTTGTCATTTCCCACTAATCAAGACACATGGCGACTTGCCCAGAAAAATTAAAAATTAAAGATTAAAAAAAGGAAAAGCAGATTTTGAAAGGTGGGACTTTGTTGAATCATCATCCTTATCCTAAAGGCTGTATAGTTCATGACAACTCCTGTTAATTTAACTTTAAAGTTGCAGAAAGCTACAAACTTTGTTTGTGCCGCTATAATGTGACTTTTTTCATCGAAAGCAAGGTGGCTGCAAAGATTGCATGGTCCATTGAAGGGACATGGATATCTTCAATATGAAGTTACCTTACCACCTGTGTGAGCATCATTATTTGAGGTTAAGATCGTGAAAAGATGGAAAGCAACACTTCGTCTAATTAACCACAAGCAAGCTGATCATGGTCTGAAAGGTAAATCTTGAGATTAATTCCTCTTAGTTTAGTTCACAGGGGCATGGATTGGGCATGTATATATGAGGTTGCTTGTTTGCTAGTTATAGTACAAACTTGGAGAACATGCATTTCTGATGCCTAACGTCTGCAATTTCAGGAAGTTCTCATATTTTAGAGTATTTTACTACATTATCTTCTTTCTCATGTATTTGGAACAAATTCTGCTTCTCCTCCGGCCAGTACTCCAGCTTTGCAGGCACGAAGAGCTTGCCTCACTTGTGTTTGGAATGGATCACAGTTTAGATCTCCATCAAGATTGTGAGATTTATGATTGGTTTGGTGAGTAAATTTGACTGGACAGGATAAGAGAAGATGAAAGTAGATGCAACCGAATAAGATGAGCATTTCCCATGATAGGAGATGGGAAAAAAATTCGGCTATGGGTGGCATGTACGCTCACCAAATATTATAGCACAATTAGTACTGAAATTGAGTGAAAACTATCTCAACGTACATTCTCAGAAGTAACATAACATGATATTTGACATGATCGTGTGTGTTCCATAGCTTTATTTGAAACTTTCCTAGATTTGCATGCACCAATTAAGACTTCTTCGAGGTAGACAGGCTACAATGTTGCGTGAGCATGGTGGATAAGTCACTGTGTCACTATAAATGCTTTGACATTTCCCTTGTACCTGTAATTCCACGCTGGTGACAATCATGAAGGACAGCTAATGTCTGGCAATTTAAATTCTGAAAGCACCATATATATGGTGACATGGTCCGTGCCAATAATGTCTACCTACAATAATCAATCATGTGCTATTGTTCCTTCATGACTTCTTTAACTGAAACTTTGTTCCTTGTGATGAACCCTAGCTAGCATTTTCATAACCTATTTAACTCGTATAGGTTTGGAGTTTTAACTGCTGTTCGCTAACTCGTTTGAGACAATTTCTATGCAGTAATCGGTTTGTTGCTAGCTTCTGATAACAACAGTAGATGAACAGGTGCAAACACATAAAGTAATAGATGGGTGATTGAACGACAAAAACCAAGCTGAGCTGCGAAGTCTGCAATTTTAAATATTGTAAACGACCACAACGATTAAGAAATAAGGTAAAGATCTATGTTCTAAAATGACTAATTAATGGTTCCCTTTTCGGTGTTTAAGGATACAGAAGCGCTGAGAAAGTGGGAGAAAATTTGTTTGGTCGCCCGAAAGACGTAAGATAACTTCAAGAAATGAAATACTGGAATCTAATCGGGAGTTAAGATTCCATATATGTTTTATTATTTGTACTCTCTTCCATTTTCTTGGCAACCAAACATGGAAAAAACAAGAAGAAACGAAAAAGGAGAGGATAATTCAAAGCCAAGAATTAGACTTGCCTAGAGGTTCCATTCCCTCTGGTCATCATCTCTCTTTTGTATCTCAAGGCCACGGCTCCAAGGCTACTCCATTGTTATCAGCAAGTAATCCTTCAAACAATCTCCTCCTCTTCCTCCTCCTCAAAACTACCATGATGATCTCCTCCTTCGATAATGATAAACCCTGATGGGAGAAAAAAATGAAAAGAAAATTTGATCAAGAAAAAGAAGATGCCAGCATTTTCATCAAGTTCTTAGTTATTATATACACCAAGGCTAAGGTGATGAGGTTTCTTGGCTCTTGGGTTTAAGGCGGATGATACAAGAAATAAAATAGAAGTAAAAGAAATTTATGTAGGCCACGTACGAGTGAGGGACAACTATGATATAATATTATAGTGAATGGAATATCTCATAAAGCAAATGAACCTATAGTTATACCATGGTGGGAATCTAGGTGAACCATCTAATTGTGGGGTCATCAAGGGAAAAGAAAAGAAAAAAACTCAACCATCATTAATTAATAAAGAAAGAAAAAATAAATAAAAGTGATTAAAGATGAATTTAGAACTCAGCAATTAAGCCTAGTTTGAGAGTTAAAAGGTTTGGTTCTTCTAATTCCCACTCTTAAGTTAGGGTTTTGGAATAATATTAAAAACAATATTACTTAGAATATATTAAATTGACATGAGATGTATATTTTAAGATTGTTCAGAAAAATAAAAAGTTGATCTAAAAATATTTTTTTATCATGAAAATAATAAAAAAAAAAAACCAAATTTGAGGCTAGAATATTAGCCACCATTAACTTAATCAATTTTCTTCAAGTTTAGCGCTATTAATTAATGAAGTTAGATTAAGTGAGGTAGACGCAATTAGTATACAAGTATAATTATAGATGAAATCTCTAGTAGATTTTGATATGAACCAAGACAGGTCAAATTTTTTTAAAGTAAAAAAAAATATTCAGGCAATGATAACCTAAATTAACCCGGGTTAATTTAACTAACATGTTACCTAAGATATGAGATTGGAATACCCTTGAAAAAAAAAAATCATAAAGCTCAAGACCTAATAACCTAATATCAAATGATGAAATTAAAAATAATCAATTTAAAAAAAAAAACTCGAGTCAATCTGAGTTCACTATACTAAACCATAACTTGCGATATGAGAATGAGATAAAAAAATGTTTTTTTAAAAAAACCTAGAAAAGGGACCAAATTTAAATAAATAAATAAAAAACATTGAAAGAAACTCGAGTCAACCTAGGTTAACTTGACTAACCCGCGACTTGGGTCATTGAAAAAAGAATCCGGAAAGCTTAAGGTCTTATAATCTAATGTCAAAGATGAAATTGAAAAAAAAAAATTTCTTAAAAAGGACCTGAAAAAAGAAAAACAAAGTTAAATAAAGCTAATCTTCAAAACCAGTGATCCGGGTTATGAAATCAAGATGATCCCATAGAAGATAAAAAAAAATGAGTATCATATTTGATATAAAAATTAAATAATAAGGGATGCAATTAAAATAAAAACCAATCAAAAAATTAATTCAAAATAAAAAAATACCCATAAAAAAAATAAAGATTAAAATTGAAAGACAATAAATAGATTGACAAAGACAACTATAAATTATTGAAGAACCAATGCGGATTTCGAGGAGATGAAAAAGAGAAGAAGGGGAAGGAGAAAAATATATAATCACTGCTGAATCATCATGATTATCGCTACACGTGCCACTTCATGAGCTGCACCACCATTTTATGCATCAACAAACATGGTTTTTTAACTTTTTTATTTTAAGAAAAATAAAGTTATTTTACTATTTAAAAATAAATAAACCTCACTTACCCTTTTGGTTTCTAAGGGCATTTATATTTATATTTATATTTATATTATTTAACTGTGCCAAAAAACTTGACAGGTCATTATAACTCCGACCAGTTTTGTAATAATAAATGAATCACATTGTAAAGACCATGAGTCTATCTAGCCCTACATTAAAACAATGACGGGCTTTGCTGTATTTTTTATTTATTTTTAATTTAATTTAATTTTAATATTGATTTAATTTCAACGCGAAATGGCTTCATATACACGTATTGGTTTTGACGTTGAAAACTAAGGCATCGAGCTGTAACAATACCTGTGGTCGGGTCCGAACTTTCTGATCATGATTTGACCGGATTTCTTAAAAATCCGGTTCAGGTCAACCATAATTTAATTCCCAAAAAAAAATAATCAAATTTCAACATCATTCCAAAATTTTATGTCCCATTGAAGATATTATAGAAGACGTTTCGAGATCCTGGATGCCTATTTATTTATTTATTTAACTTAATTTTTTTTTTTTATTATTACAAAGATTATAAAAATCCTGGATCCTGGTTTTGAGGGTGAGATTGGCCTTTGGAGTTTTTTACTTTTTAACCCCAAAAAACGAGCTTGAGTTAGAGTGTTGTCGGGTAGAAGTGAGGCCTAGACAGGTCCTGCATCTAAAATGTCAAATCTAGCTTTTGATGCTAATTGAAATGTAGTGCTGAACTCGACATATTTACAAGTGGCTGGCTCATTGAATCAAGAGTTTTCTTTTAGCACGTTAAGAAAATAATAAAGTAATATAGTCGAAAATATAATTAGAAAATTAAGATATTTTCATGGTTCGGAGATAATACATGCCACTTATATTTCACAATCATACATGAACACGAGAGTAGAAGATGACATTTATGATTTCATAGAATCCAGACCCTCTCTCTCTCTCTCTCTCTCTCTCTCTCTCTCTAGCTCTACCCGCGGCAACATCTCTCTACCAACGACATGTTCGCACTTTTCCAGCCAAAACAGCCACCATTAGTCACCTTCACCACTCACAATTCACATTTAGAGATATATTAAAAACTTCCTCTCGACCGGTGTTAATTTAATTTAATTGAATGTTAAGGTTTTGAATTAAGAATTAGGTTAATTAGATGTAATATAAGTTGTTAATTAGATATAATTATGTTATTTTGTTAAATAATCAATTACTTTAGGTTGTTGTTAATTGTTAATTAACAAAATTGTGTTTGAAATATTAGTGTTGATTTAGGTTAAATTATAGATTATGTTAATTACATATATTTTTAGTTGGTGGTAGGTTATTTTGTTAAATAATCAATGTTTTTTTTTTTTTGTTGATTGTGAATTAACAAAATTATATAATGGAAGAGTTAGCGTTGCTTTAAGTTAAATTATGAATTATACCGAATTACATATAAAATAATAATACTAACTATGAAATACATGAATTTAATTGATAATTTTGTTATGGTAGCAGAATTTGATGAATATAAGTGTTCACTGATTAATTTATGTTTTTTTTTATATAATTGAAGCACTTTAATTAACCCAAAGATTTTAATAAATTAGAATCGTGTTGTGTTGTTTGACAGAATATCTAATAATTTAAGGATGTTATGCTTCCATGATGGTATCATTGTCAATACCAACAATGATATCACTTATAATGGAGGAAGCTATGATTTCCTAATTGTTACGTCAGACATGTCCCTTAACGAATTATCGAGAATGTTATGTGATCAACTTGCTTGGAATGATATTGGTTCTCCTCACATCTACATGGATATTACAGACCCGTCCTCGAGTTGGACAAGTTGTGGTGATACCCCAGATAATAATTAGATATAGTTCCATGTTATTATATGTTATAAGAATTATAAATAGATGTATAGTTAATTTAATTTTTAGTAAAACATTGTGTTGTGTTAATCGTCAGTCTAAATTTTTTATTTATGATTAAATATGTTATGTGTTGTTTATGTGAATTGTGTTTTGATGCTGGAAACTGGTTATTTAAATTGTGCGAATTACTGTTTTTTTGGGCAGGGAGTTGATGACAGAATAAATTGCCCCATGATGAGTCTGTTATAGGAATCACATATACCATTTGTGACACTCTCAACTATGTTAGATCCCTAAATATTTTCCCGTCTGTGTTACTTTACAAAATACTTTTTTTTAACTATGATAACTTACCAAAACACTCTTCAATCAAGATAGTTTTTTCATATGTTAATCATTATTATTAAACTCGATCCAGTCTCGAAGATTATTCAGAACTCGACTGACTCGTCTCTTAATCGAGACCTGGAGTAAAAAAAAAAATCAACTTGAGTTAAATGTATATGTCAACTTTGAGCATAAATTAAAAATGGTCCCTTCACAAATTACAATTACATTAAAATACATAAGTCAATTAGTAACTTAGATTATAAAATTAAGAAACCCACATGAATCCTTAGTACGATAATAAAAATAAATAATTTTTTTTTTATTTCATTAACCTGGAAAACCGTTGGCAACACTAGTCATCTAGAATCCATCTTTGTCAAATTATAATGACATTAAAATACATAATTTTATTTACAAAAATTTGCCACTAATCAGAAGTGGGTACTGACTAAGTTACATCTACTAGTCGAGAAGTCAGCAATGAATTCATTGGATGGCATAGATTATAATTAAAATTTAACTAATAAATTAAGAGGGAATTAGCTTTGCATAATTCAGGTCTGATTCCAAGTGGAAATCCAACCAAGTTTTGATGCCTACATTCAGTGGTTGATGTGGGCATTAAAGTACTGTGTGTTCCATATCTCAAAAGTATGGAAAATTGGGAGAAATGTGCTCTAAGATGGATTTTGGTAATCATTAAGAAAATAATCAAATGATCTCATGTGTTGCCTGTTGTGGTAAAATAATAATAATAATAATAATACAGGAGAATTTATTAAATATAAAATGAGGTATTGATAAATTGCACAAATTAAGTACACTCTCTTAAATTATTAATTTCTTTTATTGGTATCTCTTTGTTGATTATGGTGTTTTGATTGATATCCAGCTTCCTCTTAAATCAGTCCATTTTAATAATCAAATATTACTTGTAAGTCATGTGTTTAATTTCCTTAAAAAAGAAAAAAAACGTCATAATTAAAAAAGCCATATATATATTATCATTTTCAATGATTTTTGAACATTTTATTGGGAATTAAATGTACAGTTAAATGTTATTCAACGTATTAATATGTTTAATTTTGCATGGATTTTCCCGTCTAAGATTTCATTTGACATTACATTCCAAACGGCAGTTGGATAAACTTAATTTTTTATGTTTTTTTTACCGTTTTAATATATTAATATAAAAAATAATTATTTTTTTAAAAAATATTATTTTAATATATTTTTGAGCAAAAAACCCTTTGAAAAATAACCGCTACCACATTTTCCAATACACCGCAAAACCTAATAGAATTTGTGCAAGTATGCAAATGCCTATCAAATGCATGCATGTATACTTCTATTTTTTATTTTATTTTTTAGTTTAACATGGGTGTCCGGGCCAGCTTGCGCGCACTTCGACTAATCCCACGAACCCTAAAGTTAACGACCATGTAAGCCTCCAGTGGTCATCATATGAGCAACCACATGGCTTAAACCTGAAATTACAGAGGGAGCAAACCTCTTGGTCTCAAACTCTTACTACTAGGCCACCACCTAGATAGTTATGTATACTTCTATTTTGTTTGTAGCCATTATAGCTGCGTATGAATCCAAATTTGCTTCGAAATTAAGGTAAGTTGCATAACTTTAATTTGTGATTACTTCTAGCTATCAAGATGCACTCAAATTATACGAGTCAATTGAAAGAAATTTGGTTCATAAATTCAGTTATGGGTTATAATTGTTATGGTGAAGGGAGATAATCTAGATTATTTTCTGTGTTTTTTTTCGATTTTTTTTTAACATATAGTTGATTAAATCTGAATTTCCTTTATATTTTTTTCTCATTTTTTTGTCGATTTCTAATTTTCATATGTAATTTTGTCGGAAGTTGACGTGGAGATTTGTGTCACACAACAT
>Ga0307517_10008828_pt1 | contig 14402 bp, 10 predicted proteins | sample 23_EM_MG_FD_194515 | JGI IMG/M metagenome (GOLD analysis project Ga0307517, IMG submission 194515) | Populus trichocarpa ectomycorrhiza microbial communities from riparian zone in the Pacific Northwest, United States - 23_EM | ecosystem: Host-associated > Plants > Roots > Unclassified | place... | reverse complement strand
CTTATTATCTTTCTTGTGTTGTTACGTGGATGTCAAGTTTCTAGGTGAAAGTTACTTTCATCTTTCAAAAAAAAAAAATTTCTATGATTTCCCCCAACGAAACAGTCCAATACTGATAGTTATACTTGGGAATTCCAACCTTCGTATTGCAGGTTCCAATCACAGATGGGTAGGTAAGAGCTGAGGGAACAAGACAGGGATACTTCCTACTGTGTAAGCCAAGGCTTCATTAGCCTTCCAATAAACCAGAAATGGGAAAGAGAAAATGTCAACGCGAAAGCTAATATTGGAGCGCACCTATCATTCACATCAGACAGGAACAGGACTTTGTTCTAGCAATTCTTTCCCAGTGATGCCATCCTTCAAATCTTTAAAATAAATGTCGTAGTCCTTCTCCTGAGGTGGGTTTTCCAGATCTACTGTGAATGGTTCACTGAATGGAATCACACTTTTAACCTGCAAAAGAAGCATATATGAACAATGCTGTCCAAAGCTCTATTCTGGTAAAGCATACAGAAACATATTTTAGTTCATAACTACAACATTGATAAACTGGGATCCAAGATGAATATCTGGGATGAAGATATTTCATGCAACTAACCATGAAACCATTACAACAGTTTTCAACTCCAGTGTTGTGAATAAAAGACTTTTCACTCTGTATTCAAACTTTTTGAAAAGAATTTCTCCATTTCAGGATGATGTGCGATACAGAACACATTTAGCACCAAAAAGAATTAGGGAGACAATCTGTGGATCGTAATCTGGCATCCAGTAGCTAGACAATTCACATCAGAGAAATTGGGGTAACTCATAATGCAAAGTGTGATATAGCCTGGATCCATTCCTTTAATTTTCTTCATTTTGTCTGATAGTTATGTACAATATTATTCGGAGAAAGACAGTGTTATGTGTTTTAAGTGGAATGACATCGAATTAATCATAACATATGCATGACAGAGAGAGTACCACCTCAAATGTCTTATCAAGTGCATACGGGCTTTCCAAAGCCGCAATGCATATCCGAGCAATCTCTTCCCTTGATATTTTACCCTGCATGTATCAGATAAATAGTTATGGGAAGCAAAGCATTGACCACTATCTATCCTTCAAGTTACAGCTGAAATTTAGAGAGTAGCTCGTTGCAGATAAAAGAACTCCAGTTCAATCATTTGACACAATCATGTAAAGATGTCCAGTAGGAGACAAGTCATTAAAAACATAGAGATTAGTAAGCTTTCAGGAAGAACATAAAACATAGGAATTCCAAGTGCAAGATCTCAGTTTCAAATTATGACATGGGTGGTGGATACAGATTTAGGAGAAGGAGGAGAACTATCCCCGTTTTAGTGCACAAACAGATTCAAAAAATATATAGACAGAAAAGAAATGTGAAACTTCTATTTTAGTGCTTTACTGTTATATTGTCTCCTTGATCGAAAATGAGATCTGCTCCAGCAGGCTCCTCAGTTAAAGCACAAGGCCTGACAATTGCATATGGGATACCACTTTCACGTATCAAATCTTCCCCCTGTCAGAAAGCTAGCCACTGTGAGAAGGTGAAAAGAACTAACATAGAATTCTAATTTCTATTTAAGAGGTTGAAATAAAGAAAAACATAATCCAAGCTGAATGCACGCTGTTGTTGAGGAATTGATGATAGGTGACGTAGACCACTTCAAAAATTGGTTATCTTTGCTTTCACACTTCATTTTCTAAGCCTCCTTCTTGTTCTACTTTTTCTCAGAAATCGAACTTTAATTTTTTAAACTGTTTTAGGTGCAATAGATTAATACTTTCCTTAAATTTCCATCTTTTTCAACTCCATATTCTCTATTTTCAGACCTATTTTCTTCTTCAACTCAATTTATTCTCATGAGATCTTATGCATCTTTCATCCCTTCTACTCGAATAAAATCATTTTCTGTGCCGTTTTGTGTGCCGCTGCATACGCACGCTAATATTGTACACAGGCAAGCTACTTGAGACAACCTTCTTTCACCTAGCGGTCAATTTTGCACCTATGGCCTTCCACAAATGTATTTGTTTCTTCTTCTAACTATTCTTGATTTATACAGGTAAAAATGTATGAAGCACACACTTGCAATAACAATCTACAGAACTGTAATGGCCGGGTTCTTCTCAATTTTTTGTCATGTCTGATCTACACAAATAATAAAGAAATCATTGCAAAGTTCTTTAATTCAGCACAGTGACCAATCATTGCAAAGTGCACACCAATCCATCAGCAGCAGCTGGCAATTAAAGGAAGGCTACTTGTGCATAGAGCCTTTCAACAAAATGCTCTGCTAGGAAAACAGGAATCATCTAGATCTCTATGTGCAGAATGTGATTTCTACCGGTTATTTTCACTTTAATTAAAACTTCTATCCCCAACAAAGGCACCAAGGAAGTACACATTTTTCCATATAATATCAAGTCCTGCTATGTTCAAGAGCTCCTTCTTGTAAATGCACTTCGTTAGCATCAATACAGTCTTAAATAACTTCAAACTACAAGGTCGATGGTTTGATTCGGTATGCACATGCATGCAAATTTCATTTCTAAACCCTTATTTTCCCATCAACTTTTAAACTCTTATTCGAAATAAATGCCTTCAGGATCTCCATCTTTTCCCTTAATATTTACACAAATTATTGGTATGATTAATTTCTCATTTTTCTAAAAATTTTCACCAGCTTCACATCAGATTCTTCAATTTTTATTTTCTATATATTGTTAATCTTGTACCTTCTCTTTCCAGGTCCTACAATGGGATAAAGCTTTGATCCCATCAACCATTTAAGAAAATCTTTGTTGTTTCAATTCCCAGTTCAGATTGCAGAAGTCCCAACACTTTGTAAGCCTAAGTGGAGTGCCATAATATTAAATAAACTATCAAGCTTTTTCAGGGAATAGAATCTGCAAATGCGTAAGCATCCTGTGTAAAAATGATAACCAACCTTCAACTTGAATGTTAGGATAAAATCTAGTTCCTTGTTCAAGCGGACAGCAGGAGGTTGTTTGCTGAGATCAAGACCAGGCCGATCTGGTCTGGTAACTCCTGCAGAGCTCACGTGTACAAACCTACAAGTGACAGGGCTCAGTGATAGAATTGAATTTTCCAGAAGATCCATTAAATTCAGGTACTTGGAAAGAGAATAAAAGGGAACCAAATGTTAAACCTAGGAGTTACAGGATCCTTTATAAATGTCCTTATGCTTGATACAGGAAGCTGAAATGGGCCTTCTACAAAAGTTGGATTCAATTTCCCATCATATTCAAACTTGCTGAACATTAGCTGAAAAAAATACCAATTGAATAACCTGATATAGGAAACTGGTGATGTTGAAAATAAATTTAACTTAATGAAGGATACCTGAAGTGAGACAATGCTCCTTAGATCAAAAGGGGGAGCATCTGATACAGTTCGAGCTCGAAATACAGGGACAAAAGAAGAAAAGGGCAGGCGTATCTGTAAAAGTACTCTGAAATGAGAAGAGAGGTTATTTTATTTAACACGTTCAGATAACAAGAAGTTTTATGAGGTCACATACTGATTGCCATTGACCTTCTGTGGTGTCAAAGCTTGCTGTATAGCCAACAGTGTCCCAATCACGGCCAGTGCGAACAATAAGTTTATACCGACGTCCATCACCCTTAAGGCGTAGCTCCAAACCATCATATGAAGAAAGATCCTCAGGTACTGAAAAATTCTGAAAGGAAGTCCAAGAGGTTTAAATTCTTTAACAAGCTCCACTGACTTAACAGGAATACATTCATCACTATTTCCCACTGACATTTCCATTTTAACCACGATTAGATTAATGCCATTGCTTAGCAGAAGTAGAGATTTATATAGCCCATGTATTCTATAGTTGAAAACTTTTCCTATGTAGAAAAGGCTAATAGTAACAACATTGAGCAAACCTCAGCCCCTGTTCCCCCAGGCACCTTTCCAGAATCATTTCTGTTTCACTTGGTCCCCTCGTAATGATTATGGCGAACAGAAAAAAGTGGAGAAACAGAAGAGTGTTCAGTGTAATTACATCAAATTCATGGACAGCCAATGTATTTTAATCTTATTATATTTCTAAACTTGGGAAAATGTTAAAAACACAACAACAGTGACAAGTCAGGATAAAATTCTGATAATTACCTTTGTTCTGATACTAGTGAAGCCACCATTGTTTGTAGTGGAAACAACGCCTGATGCATGTAAGAGAGGGAAAATATGAAGAGAAAGACATAAATGAACAGTATCTTTGAGAAATACTGAATCAAGAAGAGTGTTTAACCACCGACAAACCTTTAAATAGCCCAGCTGGTCCACCTTTTTCCCCTCCAGTTGTATCAATTATAAAAGTGCTTTCACTAACTCCTCCCATCACAACATCATCTAAAGCCCCCCAAGCGAGATCTCTAAAACCATTGTCTGAAAAATTCAAGTTGGAGAAGAATCTCATTAACAAAGCATTTGTTTATCTAATAAATAATAACGAGATTTGAATTTTACTAAATGTGCATATTTTAGTTTCCACGGATTCAAAGATCAGAGCTCATGCTCACTAGCCACCATATCCAGCACAAGTTTTCATGTAGTTTGGTTGAACAGTAAGGATCATGCAACTGGATTTATCAAGTAAATATTCTGCAAAACTTTAGTATTCGTATAAATAGATCAGAAATTTAATATAAAAACATTCATGCTACAAAATTATCATGTCCATGTCAGGTGTCATCCATACTGCTTCCTCATGCTGCATGCTCTTGTTTAGCACAATACACCAACTCTAAACCCTCCCAATAAAAAGGGAAAAAGAGAAACTAAAAATGAGAAACATTATCATATCTGTTTATTTTGAATCTAACTTGTATGCTACACGATTAGGTCATGCCAATATGGAGCATAAAAACAGCACCTTCACATCCAAATAGCAGTTTCCCATTTCGAAGGCCAACACTCCCCTTTACAGCATTAATCAAATTTCTCATCCCAACAAACTCCACCATTTCAGGTGAATCACCTTTAATCTGGCTTCGTCAATAAAACAAAACCATGCAGCCAAGCAGCCACACATTTGTTAGCAGCACAAGTTCAACATATATATATGGGAAAGCAAAGGAAGATTTGAAATGAACTCAACACAGATGTTAATCAGCACATACCTCTGGCTCGAAGAACTTGATTCCCTGCACCACATTAAAATTGAAAGTCAAATGCGAATCATAAAAGAGAGACTAAAGATGGTCGAAACTAAATATTTAGATAAGCAAAGAGCATGAATAATCATCACGTAAACAATATTCAATACCATACTTGACTATATTTTGCCCTTTCTGGGGTGTCGCCTTCCTTTGGGCCAACAATGACAGAAGCAGCATTTATAACTTTCCTCACTCCTTTGAAGTACTCAGGCAACAAAGTGCTCTCTTTAGTAATGTCTCCAATGATCTGACAACTCGAGAAAGAAAGTAAGAAGAAAAGAGAGCAATTACAGAGCAAGGAACAGAGAAAAGATTTGGGTTTTATGAAGTTTAGATATTAGATCCAATTGTATAATGTCAACATTCCAACAAGCAGTAAAATCAGAGAACCAGTCATCTTACACCTTAAGAAAGATTGCAACTCATGCACAATGTTTTCAACACAAAAATAACATTCCATTTGATATATAAAATGCAGCTTCTATGGGATTTTCATTTGATTCTACAGTACATGGTTTGAAGCAAGCATACCTTCCCTAATGCTTAAAGATCAGTCTCTCTCGCCATTCTTGCACATCAAATGTTCTTCTTACATCATATTCATAATTTGGTGTATCAGGTAGGATCTAATTATTAGAAGAGCAAATGTTCTAAAGCTTTTGATTTCTTAAATTTCATGATCATTAAGCATTCTAATCAAAAAAGATATTCTAAAACACATTTTGGAGGAGAATATTTGATAAGTAGAATCACGATTCTTGTAATCATGATATGGTCTCGAAGGCAGTCAACTCACCAAGTCAATATCTGGTCCTAGCATCTTTCTTGCCTTTTCTTCATTTCTGGCCTGAGAGAAGTTTGACACAATAACATACATAAATGGAAGGAAGCATAATCTGTTTCTTTCTCTTCTATATTCATAGATGTTCCCAAAAGAAACTGGGATGAGTTAAGTCTGGAACTAAAAAATGAAAGAATGAATCTTAAACAAGGTGAAAGCATTGTACCAATACTCGGACAGGCAGTCCCTTCTTCTGTAAGACGTCAACTACCCTTCTGCCAACACCACCTGTTGCTCCCACAACTAGGACAATACCAGAACTTTCCATTGAGTTTTTGGGTTCGCTGGGTGATGGACTGGATAGTTTCTCAATTAAAAACTCAAAGAACTTCATAGATAATGAGTTACTGTTAGTTGAGAATTTAATTTCTTGGTTTGATGAGATAAAAACTCCAATAGAAAACTAAATCCAAACCTTGGATGGAGATGGCGGTCCGTTGAAGAAATACAACGTTTTCAAAAACCTGCCCAAGTCCCAGCCCTGCTTTCCAGCTTCCGCTAATATGGGGCCCCTGTAAGTTCTATGAGCTGATTTCTGTCTACACTGCAGTCTATCATCAAGTTGAAAGAATGGTTTGGGAGGTGGAGAGGACAGCAACCAAGGATGAACTGAATTTTTAGAAAATTTGTTACAAACAAGTGATGAAGAACCCTGAAATGTCAGTTAATTATGTTATAGAAGTGACTCAAAATTTTCAATCCAAAGACAATCACAACAAAAAGGACAAAATCTTGCCATGTTCATGCTGCAACTTCAGTTCAATAACCATAAAAACCACAATCAAGATGAGTTTGTGCATAGTTTTACACAATTCATTAACTCATCACTATTATCATTATTACTTATATATTCAAGTGGAAGCAGCAATTACTGAGTACCTAAGAATCCAACATAACTTGCCACTACAAAGCTAATGAACATAAATTAGAAACTCCAATTTTCTAAAAGCTACATTAGACCCTTCCAGTAAGAAAACGACGATCAAGAATATCAATAGAATTAAAGGGATTGCTTATGAGGCTCAAGTTAACTAAAACACATGCAAAAACAAATCAAGAATCATATGATCAAGTGGGATACATTTATAAGAACAACACCACACACATATGTATTGTGCCATCGTACCTGAAGGTTGAGGATAGAAGAAGTGCAGGGAGATGACAGTTTAGTAGAGTTAAAGCACTCCATTTGTTTAGTGGTAGAAACAGAACAGTTTCACAGAAGTTCGTAGAAGGTTTATGGTCGTGGTTTGTTGATTTTCATGTTGTTTGTAGTATTACAGGGCTTAATATCCACCACTCACTTCCACTTCGGCAAATTCAACCGTCAGTTTTAGAAGTTGAAAAAGGCAACATTTATTCTTTAATGGGCTGCATCAGTCACCGTGGGCTTTTGTTTGACTCACTAAGGTTACATAGGCCTAATTGATTTTCTGACAATTTGTAGGCTCAGAAGTAAGCTCCTACGTGCACAGATATTGATCTACCAAGCGAAATAAAAGCAATGCTATGCTTGGCCCAGCTAACCTCATTGTCATGTAAATTGTGGATAAATAAAACAGAAGAGTTTTGAATTTGGAAATGGATGCCTATATCTTCTTTTTCTTTTTCTTTTTTTAAGGATGACTAAAGGTATAATCTAGTATTTTTGGGCTAAGATTTAGACCCCGCGAATTATTGGACTCACTATCTCTAGATTCATTCAGGTTCTAAGTTCAAGTATAATTGGATCTAGGAAGTTACCAAATCAATCATCTTTGAGCTCAACTAAGTATCAAGTTTGTGTTTTTTATGATTCTAGAAATTCCAAGCTTCATGATTAGATAATGTGTTAGACAAATCAGAGATATTTTACTTACATTTTAACTCATTCCCTTTAAAAAAAAAACAAGAATTATAAAATCTTTCACTAAAGAGGTTAATTTTTTTCAACTTCTTATTGCTCATCATATTCTAAAAATTCTTCTCTCAAATATAATTGAATTTTCTCATGGTGGGAGTCACGGGCTCTTGATTTTATATCTAATTGATACTTAATATATATTGAGCTTATATATTTACCATAAGAAAATAAAAATAAAAAATGGATATTTTGACCGCATGCAAATGAAAATCAGAACATTTAAAACGTGATGTTGATTTGAAGATCTTGCTTTGTATGTCTTATAATTACGTGCTTTTTCAGAAAGATTGCCTGCTAGCCACCAAATTTGACCCCAAAACAAGCTACTGTCCTCAAAAAAGCTGATTCACTCATATTCTTTGTTTCTCGCATCAGCCACAAATTCATTCTCAGAACCCTCTCATCAGAAATCCATAGACAGTATATGATCTAATTGCAGCATAATCATAGTTTTTATAATCAATTCGCCATTATATTTTATTTTTTGATTCGATTAATTAATCTCTTCAGTAACACAATTGTTCAGTAAGCTTAATTGCTTGGGTTTGATCTTATTTATGATCTTTAATTAAAACCTAACTAGTGGTGTTTTACCAAAAGTCAAAGTATGTCACCTACATGAAAGACCAAATCGATTATTTTTCCTTATCTTGAACCGACAGATCAAATTGATAATTCCTTATTCATCACACGTGATGTTCATCTAGTATGTTTGGCAATGTAATTGGAATTGCTTTTCAAATAACTTGTCGTGTCGAAATGCATGTTAATAATATTTTTTTATTTTAAAAAAATTATTTTTAACATTAGCACATCAAAACGATACAAAACATATTAAATTTTAGCAAAAAAAATTTTGAATTTTTTGGGAACGCGGTTTGCATCACGTTCCCAAACAGTTTCTAAATGAGTATTATCTAGTTACAGTTACTTTTTAAAATTATAAATTTTTTAATTTTTAATATTAGTATATCAAAACGGTATAAAAACATAAAAAAATTAATTTTTTAAAATTTAAATTTTTTAAAAACACAATTACAAATTGCTCCTAAAACATAATATGTATAGTATACCATTTATGCGGCGTATTTCTGTCTCTGATCTTGTTCAAAAGTCAGTGATAACATTGGGTAACTCCTGTCTGGAAGCAGACACCTGATCTGTTGACATGGATGAATAATTCGAGCGCTCTTTATAGACATTTGGCCCTGCTAGTTTTTCTTTATTATTCGACCATTGCCGACAATGTAGCTAGCCAATCCCACACACAATGTGACCTCATAATTTGCCCTAGCTTAATTAACAAGGGAAGGGTTTTTTTTTTTTACATCGTGTTAGCAATTTCTATGTACTTTTTAGGTAATTGAGTCAACAATTTCAATTTTGAACCGATTGTTTGTCATGTGCTTACGTTCAAGAGGGGTAGTAAAGGCCAGTCAGGACGGTACTCACGGCACCTAATATTAATTTCTATATGTATATATATAAGATGGCAAATACCTTTCACAATGGAGCTATAAATCTAGCTAGAGATTTTTATTTTTTTCTTAGAAAAGATAATGATTTTGTTCTGATTCCCTTATAGTTGTAACCCAATTTATATTCCAATAAGAAAAAAAAAACCAATTCATCAATAATAAATTTATTTAAGTACTGAAGCACCGATTGACGATCAAACATGTAAGGTGATAGGCTTGCATGTTCAAGTCATTCTCAGATGTTAGATAAAGATCACGAGAGTAAATCAATGAGAAAAGGAGGCAAGAGGGTCCTACACACACACACTCAAAAGGAAAACAGTCGACCCATAAAGATTCTGTGATGAGAAATCATGCTCTCATACTTTTTTTTTTATTTTTTATTGTTCAGGTCAGTTTATATATACCTCAACTAATCTCTCAATGTCTTAAAATTAACGATTATATAAGCGTTCAAAGATCCTGAGATTTATAACACTCGAACTAGTAATTTTTAAAAAACAAACTCAAAAACTAATCATTTGAGCTATACCCTCAAACTTACCAAGCTCTCATACGTGTTGTTATCTCATCTTGTTGAGGGGACAAGAGTGAGATGTGGGCTTCCCCATCTCGTGAGGGCTAATTTGAGAGTAGTTGTTGACTTTTCTGTACAAAAACATATGATATCTTGAGAGCTCAGAAAAACAAACCATCTTTGCTACGTGCGACCAAACATCTCCATGTGACAAATTATTTAAGAACAAATAAATGTTACAATATTATTAATGATATTTCGTGGCCGTGTGAGGTTTCTAGAGATATCCTAATGATGCTAATTAACATCACGTATGTAATTAATACTGCCCTTTTTTCTCACTTGTAATTTGTGAGAGTTTACGATGATATCTAAATCTAGACGTTTGAACTCTGTTTGACAAGAGCTGCAAGCCTAGCTATTAACCTTCAATTCGTTGTAGGAGTTTATGCAAGCACAAACAATTAGGGTACCATTTTAAATTTCTTTTTTTCTTTTTAATTCTCAATATTCTATTAGACTGATTAATTATGAACTCAAGGAGTTAACAACCTTAATAAATTTCCTTAAGACCGAGGTCCCCAGTTAAGTTAATTTGTCAACCCAATTGTCTAATCCACACTCTTTAATTATAAGACTAATGTTTTGCTTGACCTAAGATTAAATATGATTTAAGTTTTAGTTGCTGGAGTTAATGAGCAACAGTCCACTTCTTGAATATTCCTTTGACTTTTAGGTGTTAATTACTGGTGCTTTTTAAATTAGTTTTTGTTTAAAAAACATTAAAATAATGTTTTTTTTAATTATACTTGATGATTTTAATATGTTGATGTTAAAAATTAAAAAATTAAATTAAAAAAAAATATTACATTACACTACTTTACCAATCACACATATCCCCTAAAATTCTCTATTTGGCCTTGGATTTAAAAATTACTTTTCAACAAAACCCATAATTTCTAATTTGATTAATTATCAAATTCATAGGTTGAATCAAAGGTCAGATATTTTCTTTTAATTTCTTTAATAAAGTAATAAAAAAATGAAAAATATCAAAATAATAATAATGATTTTGTTTGGATTAAATTTCAAATAGTCCGTAACAGCAGCAATCAAATTGGATTTGATAAAATCAATATCCTAAATAGCTGAATTATGAACTCAAATTAAATTAAATCTCAGATCATTGAATTTTAAAATCAATCTATTAAACCGGGACATGTTTAATAAATATGGTTAAATATATACATAGTTGGAAAAGGAAACCAAATTTAAATTACTTTACAATGGCCAGACGAGAAAATTTAAAACTCAACTAAAGCACGTGGATGGTGGAGACAATAGTATAGTTGGCGAAACATAAAAATTAGTATAGTGAAATAATAATAATAATAATAATAATAATAATAATAATAAAAGGCACAACAAGTGGTAAGAAATTTCCTTTTCCAGGAAAGTAATGACGGAACCTAACATGGGCAGCGAAATGCACACTGAAAACAAAGCCACGTGACTGTGAATGCAAACAAACCATTAAACAAGCAATTAATCTCATTTTGGTTAATAATTAAGGCTTTGTTTCAGTAGAAAACCAAATCTGTAAATTTTAACATCGTCAGCTGGGACCTACTTTATTTTATTCTCTATCCTTTTTTACTTTTTCTTCCTTCAAAATATTGTTTGGATTTTATTTTTATTTTTTTGTAAAAGAACACAAATAAAACAAGTTTGTCAAAATAGTATAGTTTAATAAATGTGAATAATGAAATTTTAAAGAAATTGTTAAAATGAATTGACATAAATTTTAAAAAGAAAATAAGAGAGAGAAATAAAGGAATGAGATATCAGAAGTATATCGAAACTCCAATAACAACACCCTCTTGCCATTAAAAAGATCCCGACGAAATGAATCTAATAACATCGAGAAAGGTCACTAAACGGTAACTAGAATGAGCCACATGTATTGCCTAAAGGTAAGTGAACGATTTTCCGCCTTTAGGTGGCGCATGTAACCCACTTTGGTAACAATTGGTGACATTTTTTAGTGTCATTAGTGAAGGCGTATATATTTATATAGTGATGAAACTAAGATTTTATCAATATATTTTTACCAAAAATGCCTTAGTGAAGACGTATTGGGTCTGGCTTTATCCAGATCCAGTCACGATTGGGTTTGATAGTGTGTCATGTTAGGTCTGACATTATCCATACCCAACCACGATCAGGCTTGACAATGTGCCAAGCCCTGGACACGTTGGGTCCGGCGCTAGTTAGACCCAGTTATGAATGAGCTTAGTAGTGTGCCAAGCCCTAGGCGTATTGGGTTTGGCCAATGCCAGACCCAGCCACAATTAGGCTTACTAGTGTGCTAAGCTCCAAGCGCGATAGGTCTAGTGCTAGCCAGACCCTGCCACGGCTGGGCTTGGCAGTAGCGCCAGACCCAGACACAGATGGGCTTGGCAATGTGCGTAGCCTAGGCATGTGGGTCTGATTCAACATGAGCGACTCAAAACATGTTTGTTTTCCGATTGCAAGCCACTTTAAACTAAGTTCTAAACAATGTTCTTCAAGTGACGAAGAACGAAATGAGATAAAGAAGGTTCTTTATGCATCTATAATTGATAGCTTGATATATGTCATGGTTTGCACAAAACCAAATAAAGCTTATATTGTTGGTATAATCAGCCAATTCCTCTTTAATCCTGGTAAAGAACATTGATCAGTAGTGAAATGGGCACTCAAGTATCTCAAAAGTACCTCAAATTTCAATTTATGTTTTGAAAATGGTAAACCTGTGCAAGATGGGCACATATATGCAAATATGGCTGGTGATATCAATTTTAGAAATTCCAAATCGGAATACTTAATGACCTTTGTAGGGGAAGCAATTTCTTGGTAATAAAGGTTGCAAAAACATCTTACATTATTCACCATTGAGGCTAGATACATTGCTCTTACTGAAGGGGGTAAAACGTTGTTATGGATTTGAAGAAGTGCTTACATGAAATTGATCTAGTATAAGAGAACTTTATGTTGTATTGTGATAGTCAGAGTGCAATCCATCTTAATATACATCCTACTTTCCATTCTTGATTAAAGCATATTAAGGTTAGATACTAATAGATTCGAGATGCTATGGAGATGAAGTTTTTTGTTATTGAGAAAATCCATACTTGTGACATTATATCAGATATAATGACCAAGTCTTTATCGAGTGAGAAGTTTGGGTTTTGCAAAAGACAAACAAGTTTGGTGGAGCCTTCTAAACAAGTCAGAAAGGGAAAAATTATTGGGTTTGGTCCCTTCTCTTTTAGGCTGTAATGAATAGGAATAAAGAGCAACCACCACATATGAATATGAATAAAAAGGCAGGTTGCAATTAGGGCTAACATCAAGAATAAAGATAGAGATAAAAAAAATAGAGAGAGAGAACTCGTGAGAGAGAAAATAAGAGGCAGCTTGAACGGTCTCCATTCAAGTTTTGATTAGCAGCCGACTCACTGTTGGATCCAGCTGAAATTTTAATGGCAGGTTTTAGACACATAGATTTGCATTTTATATGGTTGGATTAAAGATTTTAGGTATCTAAATTGGTCGTGTCTTTATAAGAACATGATTATCAATTTTGTGAGAGTTTCTCGATTATTTCTGTATGTATTTCAAGAATATATTGTTATTGATGATTTATGTTGTAGTCTTTAGTTTTAACTAAGAAAAAACACTTTGTGATTACATTATTTATTAATAGTAGAAGTTTATAGGCGGAGTAAGGTTTCATGGTTTTTCTCCACATCGGGGTTTTGTAAGTAAAAATCTTAATGTTGATTTGTTGTGATTTTTTGTTTACTTTTATTGATTGGTTGACTCTATTTTAATTGCATAAAAAGAGAAAAGAATTGAGACTTATGATTTGTAAATTTTGTTATATTGGTGTTTTTTCTCTAACACCTTTTTACTTAGTTTGGACTTAATTTGGCTTCTCTCGTGTAACTATCACAACATTTTAGATTTTCACAATTTTATTTCTTTAAATTTCAATCAATTGATCCTAATATACTAGAGTTATTAGGAATATTTTCTTGATTTTATTTTTAAAACATTTCTTGCATGGCTTTCAACCACTCATTTTTGTTCTCATATGACATAACTTTATTAAAGTATTATGGATCTCCTAACCAACACATAATCATAAGAAAAATATTTGGTGAAAGCTTGGTAAGGTCTGGTGAACCTCATTAACTATGACTTATATAGAGGTTTTTGAATAACCTGTTTGATAATAACATCATCATCATTATTAGTTAGGTCGGATCATTGATACAATCTAGATTGAAGCTCTGTTCAACCCAACCAAGCTGATAATGTTCTTGACCCAATCAAGTCAGTCTAGGTTCAGTTTGGCTCAAAGCTCATTAGGGTTGCATGATGATTATAGATCTATAATATTATTTAAAA
>Ga0307517_10008827_pt1 | contig 14403 bp, 8 predicted proteins | sample 23_EM_MG_FD_194515 | JGI IMG/M metagenome (GOLD analysis project Ga0307517, IMG submission 194515) | Populus trichocarpa ectomycorrhiza microbial communities from riparian zone in the Pacific Northwest, United States - 23_EM | ecosystem: Host-associated > Plants > Roots > Unclassified | place... | reverse complement strand
CGTAAAATAAACAGATACAATAAAAAAAAAATAACACGACGGTGACAATCTTTGGTTAATTTACTCATGGACATAAGATTGCAAGCAAGTTTAAGAACATGGAAGACAAATTTAAGATTTATACTCTTAGAAATTGTTATTAACCCTTTTCTTGCAATAGGTGAGAAACTACCATTTGTAATTTTTATTTTCTCATTAGGATGGGAATGACTAGTCATATAATCGGATACACCTGAATCAATGATCTAAGAAGCAAAATTTGAACAAGAAGATAAGGCACAAGGATGACTATCTATTTGAGCCAAGGAAACACTAGGAATACCATTTGATGAACAACAAGATAGTGGGTGATCAAATCCTTGCTCTGATATTATGAAAACAAATTACTCTGGAAATCATTATATTGACTTGAATCAAAATAGTTTGTACAAGGTTCCTATTTAAAGAATAATACAAGACATGAAATCAGGAGCCAAATCAAATCATATTTCCTAATTAGGAGTGACTTCTAATTTATAGGTGTTAACTAATACTATCAAATTTATAGAAAACCTAATATAAAATTTTCTATTTTACAACAACAATAATATAATATTTTATTTGTTTTGTGATCAAGTCTTATTTTAAAACAAGTATACATGTAAGCTAGTAACTGCAAGTGTTTGTTTATTTGTGTGCGTGTGAGTGTCTGCTAGACATTAACTATGCTTATGGAATTAAGATTATGTTTTTCATCAGGTTGAAATGACTGGAGATTATACTCCTGATTTGATGGCTCTCTTGTCAGCTGATATCATTATATCCACTCCTGAGAAGTGGGATGGCATCAGTCGTAATTGGCATAGTAGAAGCTATGTAACGAAGGTGCATTTCTGTTATATTTGGCTGCTACTTTTGAATGAAATTGTTGTTTCTCATTCAATTATTATTAACCTCATTAGACATTTGCTTCAATTTCATTGATAGGTTGGACTTGTGATCTTAGATGAGATTCATTTACTGGGAGCTGATCGTGGACCTATCCTCGAGGTATTAATGGCAAATTTCTGTTTCTTGTTCCTGAGCATTTATTGTAATAGAACCTCAGAATTTGTCTTCTCATTTATTATTTCAGGGTTATCTATTGATGAACGAGATTAATTTTTTTTTTTTGGATTTTATTCATATGTTTTATGTAGCATTTTATTTTATTTTTGCACTTGTCCCTGTTTTCTGTCAAGTTACTTCTTTTTCAAAAAATTGTTCTAATTCTTCTTTTACTTGCGATTAATTCATATGTTAAGCGGTGGCTCAAACTGATAGCAGATAGTTTGGGTTTGGGTTCGAGTTCCAACAGAATTTTATAGGGGATGATAGATTTAGGCAACTTCTTTTTCTCATGATTGTACTTTAATCTTATCATGGGCGTGCATTCTAATCAGAAGGCCATTGATGATCAACTGAGTTGTTTTGACAATTCCTTGGTGTGACAGCTTTCGAAGTGGTTTCAAAGTGAAGTGTTTTTGACAAAATTTGTTAATTTATTCGGTTAGTTGAGGGGAGTATTGAAAAAAGAGGTCTTGGCATTGAATTGTTTAAATGCTTAGAGCCAACTCGATATTACATTTTATTTCATTGGTCTATAAATTGTTTGCTGTTCCTTTGACAACATTGAACTTTTTGCTTCCAGGTTATTGTTTCTAGGATGAGATACATATCATCACAAACAGAGCGCGCGGTGCGTTTTGTAGGTCTTTCAACTGCTTTGGCAAATGCAAGGTGTGTGCATCTGATTCAATCTCAAGCACCCAAGTCTTACCAATTGTTGCCAATGATTTATTCTTTGATAGATGCATGAGGTCTTATAATAAAGACAACTATTTTTGTTTACTGTTAATGGTCCAAAATGTTGGGTTGATGTTTAAATATCTTACTTTCCCACTAATATCTTGTCTTTTTTCATCAATTCATTAAACCTCAACAATGATACCCTTTCATAATCCTTTACCTCCTTTTCTCAAAATCTTCAAAGAATTTGTTAATATGTTCATTAGAATTGATATTGAAATGTGATGAAATTCACCAGTTATGCCAATGGATATTACTAATGCCAAATATTATTCATGCAGTACCAAATTAAAATGAATACTCTTTCTCCACTCTTCATGTGTCTGCGTGGTTATTCCTTCATCTTACATGGTTTCTAATATCTCAAGTTTTTCTTCTAATTATTTTCTGCATCAAATGTTGTCAATTCTGAAATTTTCTTAAGGTTTTTAATCTTTTTAATATGTTTTAATCTTGTACTTATTATTTATTTATTATCATCTCTACTTCTGCCAATGTCCTTTCATCTGTATTTGCTTTTACTCTTTTATTTGTAATCTATCTTTTAAATTTAATTCTTCAAGAACATTAAAAAAAATTAGGCCAAACGGCATGAGAAATTGACCATTTGACATCAAGAGATGTGTAGTCCTGCTTATACAATTTATAGAATAGTTTAGTGTTGAGGCTTAACTGATTTGAGTTCCATGCTATTAATATCGCCTCTTTTAAGAAGTACAAGTATATGTAATTTGATCAAAAGTCCATCCTATTATTTTCTAATTTAATATAAAATTTCATTTCTTTAGGACTAAAGATGAAATAAATTTAAACTACTGTAGCATAATATTTTATGTAATATAATTTCAAAAAACATTTCTCATGTGCATTGCTCATGGATAGACAATTTCTTTTTTCCTTTTTGACAGAAAAATAGACTAAACTCACAATGCAAACGTGTCTTCCATGTTACAATTGCAATTGAAGTTAACTGAGAATAAGAAAAAAGTAAGATATACAGTGCCATATACAGGAGGAAAGGGGATAAGAGGAGTTTTACATAATCTTATATTATTGTTTTGAAAGTGAATTGAGGATGGTTATGAAAACATTATGCTAGTCAAATCAATCTACTTTCGGAATAGGAAGGAACTAGTTTGAGAAGTTCCTGCATTAAAGTTTTGCTATTTTTTTTTTGTTACTAAAATTTCTGATACTTGTGTACTCAGCTGTATCACATTGATTATGTCATTAGTTGAGTTTTCCAAAGAAAAAAAGACCACATAGCTGTATTGCTCTATTGCTACTATGATGTCTATTCCACAAATGCTAATCGTCAGTGCTTTAGTAGCCTTTTCTTCCATGGTTTTGGTGCATTTAAGATGCTAATGACAACTTTTTTTTATTGTAATTCTTGTCTTATGATCTTTATTTATTTAGTGATTTGGCTGATTGGTTGGGTGTTGGTGAAATCGGGCTCTTCAATTTCAAGCCAAGTGTGAGACCTGTGCCTCTTGAAGTGCATATCCAGGCAAGTAGATGCTGTATTTTTCATGGAAATTTATCTTGCAACTGAAATAATGTCCTTTTCTTTTCTCTTTTGTTTAAAGAAGAGTGTTTCATTAGAAAGAGAAGATTATGCAAGAAATGGGCCTTTTCAATCTTCAGTCATCTTTCGATTGTATGGTAGCTAAAAATATTTTGTCATCAAAGCTTTTGATTATCATAGTCAGTTTTGTAATGAATTGGTTGTGATGCTTGAGATAGGAACTGTAGCCCTAATTTTTGTCCATAAACTGTAGTGTTGCTTCAATAGGAAATCATAAAATCTTATATTGATCTCCAACCCCAAGTGGCTCTAGAGTACATCTTAGCCAACAATCTAAACTATACAGCATATCAGGTGGTGTGCTTCTCCACATAACAAGATTGTTGCCTCTTCCTCAACTTTTCACACATTGTTTTAGGCACATCCTATTGGAAGCAAAACCACAGTTTACAGACAAAATGCTGTGTTAAAAGTTGGAAGGGGTGTCAGGAAGAGGCAACAATCATATTATGTGGGCAAGCACACAACCTGGTATGCTGTAAAGTTTAGATTGTTGGCTGAGATGTATTGTAGCCACTCGGTGTTGGAGATCAATATAAGGTTTAATAATCTTCTATGCCAGAGTTATTTTTTCTGGTAGATGCATTAGGTTTAGGTATTGGACCTTTGCCTGCTTATTTATTGTTCTTTGTATTTTTCTTTTTGTTGCTGCCCACTTTGTACACCCTGTGTTTTAGAGTTGGTCTTTGTGTATTTATTACATATCTGAAAAATTGGTGTTGCTTTCGTTGCACTTCTTAGATCAGGATGTTTTTGCTGAGATTACCTAAAATTTACATACTAACATTTGGTCCATAAGACTTGTAATTGTAGAAATTATTGTTCAACCTTATGTAGATCTTTTTGTTGATATGGAAGTGATTTTGCATTTGACAAGTAGTTGCTTTTTATGGACAGGGATATCCTGGAAAGTATTACTGCCCAAGGATGAATAGCATGAATAAACCTGCCTATGCTGCAATATGCACCCATTCACCGACAAAACCAGTTATCATATTTGTTTCATCTCGTCGCCAGACAAGGCTCACTGCTCTTGACCTTATTCAGGTGAAGTGCATCATCACATCATGGCATGTTGAGTAGTCCTATTACAATACATTTTAAACTTTGTGTTTTTATGTTATGTAGTTTGCAGCTTCAGATGAACATCCTAGGCAGTTCCTCAGTATGACAGAAGAAGTGCTGCAGATGGTTCTCTCTCAGGTCACTGATCAGAACCTCAGGCACACCTTACAGTTTGGGATTGGGCTGCACCATGCAGGTCTGAATGAAAGAGATAGATCTCTGGTTGAGGAACTTTTTGCAAATAACAAGATCCAGGTTTCTATCACCTGAATGATCTATTTTTTTTTCCATACCCAGTAAGCACATACTCCAAACAGAAAATGAGACTATTGATTCACAGGTATTGGTATGTACTAGTACACTGGCATGGGGTGTAAATCTTCCAGCCCATCTAGTTATTATCAAGGTGAGACATAAATATGCATATATACTCTTATGTTATATTATTACAGATTTCATTGGAACTTCACCACTAGTTTGTGAAGATTTTTTTACCATTTTCGTGCTCTGCACCATTACTGTACTTGGATTACTCATGCTGGCACAAATGTAAATTTGGCAAGATTTTATCTGGCCTTTGAGTTATCTGTCATAATATTTCTTATGCTTCGGGGTCAATAACATTTCAAGCTCGTTTTGCTCTTCACCAGACACCACAACTCTACCAGTAGTTGTTAAGTGGCTTGAAATTAATACTTCCATACATGCCTCATTCATTATGTAAACCTGAAATAATACTTGTGGAGTTTGTTGTTCTGTTTGGTTTCTGAATCGATCATGTGATGGTGTAGAAATCTTTATAAGCTTGATTGTTAATGGTGTGCCATGTTCAAAAGCAAAGTTGAGGCATTTTGCCCTCTGTAGTGTATTGTGTAAACTTCAAAAAGATGCTGGCATCCAACATCCAAACTCAAACTGTAAAAAGTAGTTTTATGGAAAGTCATAGGAAAAGAAAAAGAAAAGGATGAGAAGAAATATGACAAAATAATAAACCTATGACTGCTAATCTGTTTATTGTGATTCCCTGAATGCCTTTTAAATTATCAAATTCAGATATCTATATCTATATACTCTCCAGGGAAAGTTCCTTCTTTGCAAACTATGGATGTTTATTTCAAAAAATGTGCATCTCTTTTCCAGGGAACAGAATATTATGATGGAAAAGCAAAGAGATATGTAGATTTTCCAATCACAGATATCTTGCAAATGATGGGTCGTGCTGGCCGTCCACAGTATGATCAACATGGCAAAGCTGTTATTCTTGTTCATGAACCCAAAAAGAGCTTCTATAAAAAGGTTAAGAGTACCATTAGTAATTTGTATGTGTTTTATGGTAATTTTAATTATACTCTTTTTGGAAGCTGGGCTTAACTCTGATGTTCTTTAATTTCAGTTTTTGTATGAACCGTTTCCAGTTGAGAGTAGTCTGAGGGAGCAATTGCACGAACACATCAATGCAGAGATAGTGACTGGCACAATTTGCCACAAAGAGGATGCAATGCATTATCTTACATGGACTTACTTGTTCCGTAGATTGGTATGATTTTGATGATTCTCAATATAAGGAAGAAATATTTACTCCGATAAGAGTTTGCCTTCCTAGATTATGATCTTTCAGCTCCAGCTCTTCATTTACGAGTCAGGTTATTAATAGTCCAAAAAGTATATATATAAAAAAACTTTAACTCAGTGGTCTTTCCTACCTGCAAAATTTCTGTGGAAGTCTCTCATCATGTAGAAATCTTATTATTAGCTTTTGGAAGTTAAATTTTACCAGTTTCTGTTATCTAGATTGCGATTAAAGTGTTAAAATTTTTCAATATCTTGTTTTGTAGCGTTTCTCGGAAAAGATTATTATTATTATTAGATAGATGGAATATTGATATTACACGACTAAATGGTTGGCTTATTTAACAAGTTACGTGGTCAATATTCATTAAAATGAGTTTGAATTAAGCCTATTGTTCACCTGTGCTGTAAAACTTGGGTAAAATTATTTTAAGTCCGTGAGGTTTTAGTGAGGTTCAGCTTTAGTCTCTTAGCTTCTAAAACCTAGTTCTTGAGATTTTGTTCTGTGCTCGAATATAACTTTTTTTTTTACTCTAATTTTTCAAGTAAAAGCATACACCACTTGAAATATAGTGTTGGTTTTAAAAATTACCCTGTTTTCACTTAAACTGTAAGACTTGAAAGTAATTTGCCCTATAAAAAATTTGAGCCTGTTTTCATGTTGTCTTTGTCATTTCAGGAGTCCTGGCATTGCTAGCATTGACAGATTTGCCTGAGACTCAAATAGCAACATGGCATTAATGGAAGGATAGAAACTGGTTTTAAATGTTGGAAATATATATAATAAATTTAGGAGTTAATAGAGACCACAAGGTTTGTGGTCAATCAAACTTCTAGGAATTAAATAGCGTTCATCAGGTGTTTAGTCACCACATAGGCTTGCCTGCACTGTCTCTATAACGTCATGAATCAAAGTTGTTTTTTTTTTTCCTTATAAAACACCACTATTAGTGTATAATGTGACATTATAAAACATTTAATGCATTAGTAGCACTATTAATATTGAGGTGTCCACAACTCCATTTCAAGTTATAGTCAACTTATTAATATTAGTACCATGTTTAACTTTCAAACCGTGGCCTTGGAGAGTTTTATCCTTTGCAGTGAGCATAAAGGAGAGGATAGTGAATCAAATAGTGATGAAATCACAAAAAATACATCATAAATATAAGTAAAACAGAAGGTAAACTATGATTGATTTTCTTTTAATGTCATCAAATAAAAATATGTAAATAAGAATCTTCTTGTTTGTGCGTTTTGGGTATTTTATCTGTGCTCTGGCAAATATCCAGGGCACATAAATTGCCAGCTTTTGTTGGTGGCCATAATTAAAATAAGACCTGTTGAACTAAGATGTATACCTGATAAAAATGTGCTAAACTTGTAAAGAAATGAAAGGCTTTGGGTTTCTCTATTTTTCTTTTCCATTGCTGAATGACGATGAATAAAATACTCTTTTACTTGACACTCTGGAATGATTAACTCTGTAGCATGACAATATTCCCTATGTAGAAGCCACTATCAATTATATATCATATTTTGTTTTTAGTATCCATGTATTATATTTTGAGCATTATTATTGTTGTTATTATTATTATTATATTATTATTATTATTCACCTGCAAAAGATAATTCATAAATCTCTCTTGCAGATGGTTAATCCAGCCTACTATGGGTTAGAGAATGCGGAGGCTGAAACTCTGAATTCTTTTTTGTCTAGGTAATAAGGACCTAGTTGTTTCTTTTAAGAGTATTTCAGCTGATTAAATCACTAAATTGATTCAAGTTTTACTTTAAAATTCATGATCGGTTAGCTGACACAATTCCTATAATTCAAAAGATGTTCTACTCGAAAGGTATTTTGATTAATGACTTGTGCATTTCAAACAATAGCATATGCATTTCAAAAATTAGCATATTTTAGAAGTCAATGCTAAACGATAAAGAATTGGTGTTCATGTAATAAGAATTATAAATTTGAATAATAGTTAGTCTATTTATTTTGTGCTTACTTTCTTCTCATTAATTTTTTTATAAAACAGCTTATAATGTTGATTATAATAACATCAGCAGGCCTTTAAATGGACCACATCATTTCATGGGATCTGTTCTGTTACAATTTGTGATTTTCTTTCAGTGACATCAATAGGAATTTTTGGCAGATTAGTGCAAACTACATTTGAAGACCTGGAAGACAGTGGGTGTATAAAGATGGATGAGGAAAATGTTGAGTCCATGGTGCTGGGTACGATAGCATCACAATATTACCTTAGCTACATGACTGTATCAATGTTTGGGTCAAACATAGGGCCAGATACATCTCTTGAAGTAAGCACTTTACTAAACTGTTGATGTGATGTTCCTTTAATTTGGGGCCTTAATCTTAGAATTTTTCCTCTGTCATAGATGTTTTTGCATATCCTATCCGGTGCTTCAGAATATGATGAACTTCCTGTGCGGCATAACGAGGTACATGGCCCTTTAGAGATTGAAGCAAGATAATATTGTTATAATGACAACCATCTCTTCATTGATGTCCCATGATTTGTCATTTCCAGTTATCATTTGATAGTTAATGTTGTGCAACAACCTGTTCATAGGAAGTGTATCTGTTATGATTGTATATATGATACTTGCTATTGTTTGGTGAGAATAATTTTTTGTGGTAAACCGTAAATTATTCCTTTGTTACAGGAAAATTACAATGAAGCATTGTCTGGAAGAGTTCGATATATGGTGGATAAGAATGGCTTGGATGACCCACATGTGAAAGCAAATCTATTATTTCAGGTAAGACTTCCCATTGCATACTACCTCTGTTTTTGTAATGATTTTTTCTTTCTTAATAATCCACATTCCCATTAAAATAACACCTTGTTTCTGGCTTCCAGGCACACTTTTCCCAGTTAGAGTTACCAATCAGTGACTATGTAACTGATTTAAAATCAGTGTTGGACCAAAGTATTCGCATCATCCAGGCCATGATAGATATATGTGCTAACAGTGGATGGCTTTCAGCCTCAGTTAATTGCATGCATCTTTTGCAAATGGTCATGCAGGTATTTCTCTCCTTTTTACCCAGTATCTTTACTAGAAATGAAGGATTTAACAAGCCAATGGAGAAGCTAAATCGATTGTTTCAAGATGTGCCATGCACATCTGACATTAGATCCTAAATTTTTGAAATCTAGGAAGTTTCAAGTATAAAAATAAAATATATTTTATTTAAGCTTATCAACTAAAAATTTATAGTATTTTGCATTTATGTAAAATTATTAAAGCTATGCTAGAATAAAAAGGATTGGCAAAGATTGTACAAGTGAAAAAAAAATAGCTGAAGAATGAATATAAGAACAAGTAAAAAGAGTGTATCCTCTGTTGCTCTTTGGTGGAAGGGAAGATATGTTTTATTTTTTTGAGACACCATGCACACAGAGAGAGCTAACCTAGTAAGCAACAGACATGGCTTGCATAAGGTCCTGCACATGGCAATTAGAGAGCAGAAAAAGTGCGAAGATGGATGGAAAGCAAAAATCATGGTTTCTGGAGATTCTCAGCGGCATTATTCTGCCAACAATTGTAGGAACAGATGTGCCATGTGGTAGATATATAGCAAAAATCACTTGTTTACTTCATCCATGCTGTTGCTGTTTATGATTCTTCTTAACACAATTGATGTGATGAATTGAAAACCTTGCTTTCCTCATCCCCTTTTTGACACACTTGTGCTTTTCCCAGGGCTTATGGTTTGATAAGGATTCTTCGTTGTGGATGTTGCCATGCATGAATGAAGATCTTCAGCAATCACTAAGAAAAAGAGGAATATCTACAGTGCAACAACTATTGGATCTTCCCGGGGCAACTTTGCAGGCCATGATTGGAAATTTTCCTGCTTCAAGATTTTATCAGGTTAGCAACCATTTAGATGTTTGTGCAACCTTTTTATGCATGGAAAACACACAACTCGTACACAGGCCCTTTTGGGGATGGGATCCATTGCCAATCACATTTCTCTACATGCCCTACTATTGGCAAACTCTACAAGGGGCTGTTTGTGCATGGAGGGCTTAAGGATACCAGGTTTGCTCTTCTTGACTATAGATTTATCAGTATGGCTGTACAGAAACCATCCAGTCCACCCTGATTGCATCTGAGGATGTGACTGATCTCATCTAAGCAGAGGTTAAGTGGCTAACTTGGATGTCCACCAATCCACTACAAATTGTTTTACATGAGGATGATTTCTAGGGCTATTTTTGTGTGTTCATGATGACAAATGGGAAGATTACAGTTGCAGAGTCCGCTCATCTAAATTCTCTTCCCCTGCAACCATCACTGGCTCTCTTAAAGGGTTAAAATTGGTTTTGATTGATACGGTTTTTCATGCATGATGAGAAGTTCATATGCCTATTAATTTTTTTTTTCACTAGTAAAAAAAAAAACAGAGAGACATCCATACACGGGTAGCATAAATTGGTTGCTGCTTATTTATCATAGACAATTAGGAACGGGCACATTGAGGTCAGAGATGAAGTTATTGAGCCAAGAACTTGTTGGACATTCCTTACAAGTGTCACCTGTTTTAGAAAGTTGTCCACGTGAGGAGTTCCATGTTGCAGATAGGAAGGCAGCCATATAGCTTTAGTAATGGATATTGGAGAGACATGGCATAATGTGAGCAAATTAATGTTAAAAGTTACTTGGAGAAGTTAGACCTTAAATAAATACACATTCATATATGTCTTGAATTTCTTAATTATATACATCAGTCAAAACTTTTGTCTGACTGTTAACATTATGCATGCAACCATCCATTTTATTCAACCTTTATTTTCTTTTTTTTTTAGGATCTGCAGAACTTCCCCTGCATTCGAATGAAGTTAAGAGTTGAGAAAAAGGACATTGATGGCAGAAAATCTCTCGCTCTGAAAATAAAATTGGAGAAGACCAATCGCAAGCAAAATAGATCAAGGGCTTTCACTCCCCGTTTCCCTAAGGTACATGGCTTGCCTCTTTTCTGTTCATTAGTTGGTAAACAGACTAAGCTTGTTTTTATTTTTACAGCTGAAAGATGAAGCATGGTGGCTAGTTCTTGGAAACACATCCACTTCTGAACTATATGCTTTGAAGAGAGTTTCTTTCACAGATCACTTGGTGACCCATATGGAGTTGCCATCAACATTAACTTCTGTCCAGGTTAATTTGCCTTCCTTTAAAGTCATGTTAATTGGCATTCTTTTTGCATGTCGGGAGCCTTCCTTTAAAGTAATGGTTTTTACTCATCATGTATGTAATTGGCTTTTTTTTTTATTGTTGGGATCTGTTTTTTTTTCCCTCTCAGGATCTTGTTTTTCAAAAAAATAAAATAAAATAAAATAAAATTGGATTTTTACTGTTTTAAAAAAAACTCAATACTTAATCCATGCCCTTTCTCTGCAAATAAAAAGAACTACGAGGAGATCATGAAATATACGGTGATTTGCACCATTCCTAGACCCTGATTGGCCAAGACCGGTTCCAAGTATCATTCTTTACGATATACCTCAATGATTATGCTGAAAATATTTCCGTAGTGAGTTTGTGTGGAGGTAGTTCCGTGCTATGTTAGTGTGTTGTTTGAAACACCCCCATGTGAGCATCTTGAAAGACTATTGCACTCTTCTGACTTCTGCCGCATATTCTTATATTTTTGTTTGTGAATTCACTGGATATGTTGGCTTTCTCAGGGGATGAAATTGATGCTGGTTTCAGATTGTTACATTGGTTTTGAGCAAGAACATTCAGTTGAAGAACTTATCAAATCTCAACAAACAGAAGCAGGTGATTGAATAAGAATTTTCTCAATCCAACACATTCGTGAATTTCCCACCAATATTTGTGGGAGTGCGTTATATAAACTGCATCCCTTCAAAGGCGGATACCATGGAGTTCACAGCTCGAGGAATTTATTTATAGATCTGGTGTGTACAGAAAGTTGCTGTAGGCACTAGTTTTTTACCCTTATGAAACAAGTTTTCAATTTTGATTTCTAAATACCCAAAAAATCCATATATATATTATGCATTTTCAATGTGCTTTTTTTTTAATAAAAAAGAGTGCTTTATTTTAGTTTTATTTGATTTTCAGATCAATTTTTATTTTATTTATGGTGTAATAAGGAAAGGTCGATATGAAAAAGGAGAAAAGAAAAGAAAATAAAATGAAGAGAACAATTAAAAAGTAGGGAGAAAATAAGAGTTCAAAGAAAAAAAAATTGAGAGATGAACAAATAAAATAGAAAGTAAAAGTAATCATGATAATCCTCGACTAGAAAATATGAAAGGCTAAGCCCAAGTTTAAAAGCTTGAATGACATAATCAATAGACATAACAAAAGTTAACCAAACTCAATCATAAGGATGATTGTCGCACGTGGAATCTTTACCTAGTTGTGTGATTAAAAGTCCTTAGGAAATTTGGATGTATTGATTTTATTAGAGATTCAAGGCTAAGAGATTAATTATGGTTGATACTAACATTCTTAGCATACTTTACTTGAGGTCAATTGCATTGTATAATTTTGAATATGATTTAAAGGTTTTGATGAGTTTCTAATCAGTAGTTTGTCTATGGCTTATGATGAATATTTATTCGTGTGAATAAATCTGGTGTTTAGGATTTTATTATGGGATCGTGTGCTAAAACAAATTCTTATGGAAGAGATCTATGTAGATGTCCTGACAGGGTTCATCTATCTTGAAAAACGAATAAGTTTTTCCCAACACGTGTGTTGTAAATACTCTAAATAAAAATTGATAAATATTTAAAATAACTTTGAGAATTTTTTGGTCAACTCCTGATATTTAAATATCAATTTTACTTGTAGGTTCAATATTTATGTTAAAATATTGGCCATTAATTCTCATGAATTAAAATTTTAGTGATTATGTATTTTTTGAACAAGATATGATTTATGTATTTTTGAGAGACATGAGCATATGCAATTAAAACGTTTAATTCTTTTTGTCTTTTATGTTTTTAAACATTAAAAAACATACAAGAAAATACAAATACACAAACATTTCTTTTTTTATTATTATAGATCTTTACTCACACACCCCACAATTATATGTTTACAAACAATAACAATTCAAAATTTAAAAATACATAAAACACACATTAAACTTTTAAAATTTGAAAAAATAGGCCACCTAAAATTCACAAAATAATCTGGGAGAAGTCTTGGAAACTCAAGGACAATACCGAGAAGCTTCTAGAAGTGGTGGAATTGTGGCAGAATAGTGGTGGCGTGTTTGCTCCACGCAACACCACCACTGGCGATGCTTGGGTTCACGTGCTGTTGTCAGTGAAAAAATGGGTGGATCTAGAGCGGTTTCCCCTCTTCTTACTCCCTGTGCTAACGGTGACTCTCACCGTGACTTGCAAAGGGAACAAAACGCAACAAACAATTGATTTTATTTTAATTTTACTTTTTTTCACATATCTATTTCTCGAGTCTGTCTTCTCAATTTTTCTTTCTCGTTGCTTCAACCATAAACAGTGGGGGAGAGGCATGGTAGAGGCTAACATTATCGGTAGTAGGTGGTTGCTACTGGTCCTGTTGCTATGGTGGAAATGGTTAGTGGCGGTTGTGGAGGGAGCTGTCAGTGTGGGTTGCTAGTGGTACTTATGATTATGGAGAGAATTCATGATGGTAGTGAGAAGACTAGAGAAAGAGAGGGGTTGTGCTTATATTTGCGTAGATCTCGATGGTGTCGCTGCTGTGTAGAGATATAGGGAAATCGTGAAGCTAGAGTTGTCAGGTCTGCAACAAATCAGTAAAAAATTGAAATGTGTGTTGTTAGCTGCTGGGTTGGGTTGAATGTTTTTGTTAGCTAAAAATGAGAGGGTTTGTTGTTGCAGCAAGGAAGATGGATTGTCATGATAGGGAAAAAGGAGCTGAAAAGGTGAAATGGATTTGGGTTTTATTGTCAAGGCTGGTTGATGGGTCTGTTAGTGTGGCTATCTTGAGAAGTGAGAGTGGTTGTCAGTGGGTGAAGAGGAGAAGGGTAAGAGGGAGTGTTGGCTCAAGGGTGTTTGGCTGGAGCTGATGGGGAGGACGAATGAGAGGGAAAAAGAGATGATACCCCCCCTCTTCCTAAAATTTTTAGGTTTAGGTCTTGGGGATAGGTTTTTTTTTTTTTATGGGAAATTTGGAGAGAAAAGTGTGGGAATCTTTTTATTTATTTTTTTTCTTGTTCCTAAAATTTCATCTTTTTTGTGTGTGGTATAACCATATATTTATATGTAAATAAATTTCTTTGGCTTGAAGGCAAAGCAAACCAAGATCAACCATTGAATTTTAATAATAAATCT
>Ga0307517_10008826_pt1 | contig 14403 bp, 9 predicted proteins | sample 23_EM_MG_FD_194515 | JGI IMG/M metagenome (GOLD analysis project Ga0307517, IMG submission 194515) | Populus trichocarpa ectomycorrhiza microbial communities from riparian zone in the Pacific Northwest, United States - 23_EM | ecosystem: Host-associated > Plants > Roots > Unclassified | place... | reverse complement strand
ATGGAGGGGGTTGTCTTGCTTGATAATTCTGTTGGGGCTAAAATCCATGGGGATGGAACTGTCGGCCTTGATTGCCTTGTTGAGGTAGGTTCCCATAACGTAAGTTGGGATGATCTCTCCATTCGGGATTGTACGTGTTGGAAAAGGGATCATATTTACGCTGGGGCTGTCCGGTGAATCCTCCATCAACTGTATAAGCCCATTCAATGTAATCTTCTTGCATTGTTGGGCACATATCTGAGGTATGTCCTTGTAAGGAGCATATGCTACAAACTTTCACCTGCTGTACATTTCCACAAGCCAAAGAACGCACAAGAGAAGTAAGATCGTTAACTTTATTTTCAAGGTTAGAAATACTTACCTCACTTACTCGTTTGCTTGGGGAGTCTCCACGCGTGCCAAATTGTTTCGAGTTGGCTGCCATATTTGAGAACAATTGGCATGCAGCCTCGGGTGTAAGCATCAATCCTTCATAGAAATATTGAATGAGTTGCTGATCGGGTATTTGATGATGAGGGCATTGAATGCACAGTTGCTCAAATCTTTCCCAATACTCAAAGAGTGTCTCGCCATGAGATTGCCGAATCCCACATATTTCTTTCCTTATGTTGGCAACTCGAGATGCTGGGAAATACTTCTAAAGGAAAATCTTCTTCATGGCATTCCACGTTCCAATGGAACCTGGGAGAATAGAGAAAAGCCATGCCTTTGCTGCCCCTTTTAAAGAGAAAGGGAAAGCTTTCAACTTAACATGTTATTCATCAACTCCATTTGGTTTCATGCCAACACAAACCATATGGAACTCCTTAAGATGAGTATGAGGATCTTCTCCTGCAAGACCATTAAATGTTGGTAGAAAATGTATAAAACCAGATTTGAGCTCGAAGTTGACATTATTGTCGATGTTTATGCACAATAGTTGATTTTCCACGTTAGGAGCAGCAAGCTCCTTGAGTGTTTGTTGTCGTGCAACAGCCATGGCGTTAACGCTAGCTTCCTTTCGTAACCTGCGTAAAGTGTTTTCTATTTCGAGATCCACCTGCACTTGACTTTGGTTAGTAGAACGGGTTGCAGGCATAAATCATCAAGGAAACTCAAAAGAAACCAACCACACAAGAGATCGAAAACAATACAAATTGTACGAAAATCCTACGCTAAAAACCTAAAACGGCCTGAAAACCATAGAAAACAACAGAATTTGGCTCGATAGGGTGGAGCTAGTGTTTTATCACTAGTCTTGTTCAGCACGTCGTTTCCCTTCAGGAAACAAAAGGCCGATACCCAATTCCACCAAAAATTCTGTTTTGAACAGTACCACAGCCGTAAATAAATAATACCGCAACAAGCAAAAATTATGTTTCTCTGTTTTTTTTTAGAAAAATAAATAACAATCATAGAAAATAAAAATAATAGTAAAAGAATCAACTAAAATTACTTCCCCGACAACGGCGCCAAAATTTGTTGCGATGTCGCGGTCGCACAAATTAATTACCCTAGCTTCAAACACAACACACAAGATAGTATAGAGCAAGCAAGGGGTCGATCCCACGAGGAAGGTTGAAGTCAGATTTTTATGCTGTATGATATGCAACTGGGGGGGGTTGTGAAGTTATCTTTGCTAAAGGAAAAGAAAATGGAAAACTATCAAGTGAAATTAAATAAAATCAGAAAATAATCAAGAGAACAAACCATATAAATTGTTCGCACTAGTAATTAGATTCAATGGCAGCCTTAAGAACTAGATAAGTTGATTAATCAAGAAAACATAACTGTCTGCAGTCTATGTTTGATTTGATTGAATGTTCTCCCTAAGATTAATAACATAGATCCGCCACAATTATTAAACTCAGTCGCTTCACAAGTTCATATACCACAACTCCGGTTTGATATCAAACTTAGCAATAGATTGTCTACAATAATAACTTAGAGTCTGCTCTAGCAATTAAAATAAACAATCATAGAAAAAATAAGCATAGGAGAACAAACATATTCATCATATAAACTGAAAAGAAAAGGTAAAATAAATCTCACAGTTCTTGAAATCCAAAGGTTTTCATATCCTTGCAACCAAGAAAAAGAGTTTAGCCTTGCATGTTTGTTGAACAACTAATCAAAAAGGAGGAATGCATGATTCAGATTTCTTAGATGAAGGGGGCGTTTTTCTCTTCTTTGCTGGCTGCCCCCCTTCTCTTCTCTCATTCTTTTTATTTCCTAGGAAACCCTAGTCTCTATTTTACAAAATAGTCCTCCCTTAAGTGGACAATTTTCATTTAAGAATTTCAATAACTATTTTCCTAAAAAAGGAGAAATAGCATTGCATGAAATCTTCAAGCTTTGACTTAGAGGAGCTAAATTGCTGAAATAAAAACTTGGATGTCGGTTTAGATGCTTCAGAATGTAATTCGGACTCGTTCCTTCACGAAACCTGTTTGCTAGAAGAATTTAGTTATCATCTTTGAAAAATCATATCTCCCTCATATGACATCGTGTTTGGCTGAAAATTGGAGCGTTGATAGGTATTTGAGTCAGGAATCCAACAAAATTAAGTTTGCATCCATTGGACTTCTGTTGCTCCAGATATTCAAGTTGAAATGGCCGAAGGTCAACACTAATAGATTGCGAGATTTGACTTTGAAGCCTGCGATTTCCATGCTCTTCCTTATTTTAATTTCTTGCCTTAGATTTCCAGAAAGGTATGGATGTTAGCTTTTTAATGCCACTAGAATCAGTTTATTTTGACCTCTAGAGCTCACGCTCTGCACAAAACATCGACTAAAGGTTAAATCTGCCAATTACCTCCAATTTACTTTTTTTTGCATCTTTCATCCAAAAGTGCCTTCAAAATATAAAACAAAGAATATCAAGACATTTTATATATAAAATATAGGCAAAATACTAGTTAAATGTGGGTGAAACTATCGAATAATATGGTTGCATCAATGCTAGTCCAAACATGGCAATCCCCTTACCCGGGATCCTAACATACACTAAATGTATGCTAGTTCACGCCCTAAATCACACTTCTCATATTTCCATTGTCAGCGATAATTTCATTACTTGACAATTCACACAACCACCATTCACCTAATATCCAATGTTTTGTAATTCACATTTCACATTGGTAACATATTAAATCATGGAATTTAACTAGAAAGTATAGGTGCGATTTACCTACCTGCAATAGAAGCTCTACTCGTGCTCCTCTACTATTGTTGCACCACGCCTGTGGTCCCTTTTGCAAATCACAGGTTTATCTCATAAATTTTCCTCACTCAAGGATATGTTTTATAATAACCATATCAACAGCCAATAAGTCTTTCTTTCAGTCATATCTTAATATTTGAACTGTTACCGTTTAAACCTCGAATTGTTACTATCCCACCTCTCTTTAGATTTTTAACTATATCTAGAGTTATAGAAGTCTATTTCAAGTGAGATTGGTCTCGTTGGAAAGTTAAGACACGAGGGTACAAGTTCTCTGAGGGAAGGAGAACCCAGTTCTGCCTCTAAGACAATCAGAATTGCTCATCAACAAACATTTGACTGTTACTCTCCAACTGTTACTGTCTTGATATTGAACTGTTACTGTACGACCTCTCCTCAGATTTTAACTATATCTAGAGTTGTAGAACTCCATTTTAAGCGAGATTAGTCTCGTTGGAAAGCTAAGACAGGAGGCTACAAGTTCTCTGAAGGAAAGAGAACCCAATTCTGCCTTTAAGACAGTCAAAATTGCTTATTAACAAACCATACCTACTGCCCTACAGGGTTTGTCATGACCCAATCTCGGTTAGTGACCTATAGCTGAAGTTCTATAACTCCAAATTGAGCAAGACCAATTTCCTTAGGTAGTCAATATACAAGCATTAATTCATAATCGATTTTGAAACGACTCATAAGACCATGTTTAGAACAACTTACCTAGTAAGAATCAAGGTTTCGATCTTCAACTCCCTCCTTTTCTTTCAAATGACAGCCGACCCTCCTCTCTTATCTTCTTGTTCAAATTTTCTTGTTAATCCCTTGCCCACCAGTGTTTATTCTACCCTCAACCCTTAATGTTGGATGGGTTCTTGAAATTTTAGTGTTTCTCTCTTGATTTGCAAAAATGGATACAAAAACTCCCTATTTTCTTTCCTTACGATTTCTGCAGATTTTTGGTGAGAAGAGAAGTATTTATGCTCTATAATTATTCTTATTTGCATTTAAGCCCCATTTTCTTTAAGTGTATCATTTTTGCCCCCACATCTTTTGTTTTTTCTTCTTATAATTAAGTTATACCTCTTTTCTTTTCTTATACTTTCACCCCACAACTTTTAGTTTAGTTTATTTTCTTTAATTTAATCCAGCCTTGATTTTGTTTTCCCGGGGTTTAAAAACTGCCACCAAAACATGGAAGTAGTTGATATATCAAACAGGCTTTGCACCAGCACCAACCAACAACACTGAAATAGGGAAACCAAGAGAACCAGGCACAACAAGGCCACAGGCAGAAGCTGAGACTAGCGACTCTTGAACAAATAAGGAAACAGGCTTGTAAAAGGAAACCACATAGCAACAAAACCAGCAAAAGGCAAAGCAATCCCAAGCTGAATATTCACAAGAGATACAAACAAAGAACACAGAGGGAACAAACTCCCTTGCCAAATATACTATTCATAAGAACATAGAGAAATCAGAGAGAGGACGAGGCAACAGAAGTTGTGCTGCCCTGAATTCTAGAATAAGTCGTAGAGGAGGTCTTGGAGGGGCAACAACCTACTCCATCTGGCTTCCCTTGATGACCAATATTGGTGGAGGCAACAACTCGACTATGTGTTAATTATTGCCTTCTAGGAGGCGGCTCAGCTGTGACGCAGTAGGGTCATCAGATACTTGTACAACCTTTGGAGAAGCAGAAGGATTAGCACCAGTAGGTTTAAGCCTTGTTGCAGCTAGTTTGGCCTGTTTGCGCCCAGTAACAGCAGTTCTCCCTTCCACAGCTGCTGCAGCCTCAACAGACATTGGATCAATCCCTGGTTCACCCTGAGGTTCTTCACTATAGGACTGTTTCTCAACTACAACAATTTCTGTGGAAGGGCTAAAACAACCAGAGTGAGAGGGAACTGCCTGGGAGTGGTTCGTACACTTATGACTTGAACTTTTGGTGCAAGTGGAAATCGTATGTCCCAAGACTCGGCACTGCTTGCAAAAGCGAGGTAAAGATTCATACATCACCTGCTGTGATAAGGGCATACCATTGGGAAAGACGAGATTGATAGAGGTTGGCAGGTCCGCTAGCAAGTCAATCTCAACAAGCACTCTGACATAAGAGAGCTGGGTCATGGAAGAAGTTGGTGTATCACAATGAACAGGCTTCCCAAACACACTTGCAAGCTTAGAAAGATAGATTGGAGACCAACATTGGAGAGGCAGATTAAGGAACCTTACCCAAACCGACATCCTTACCATGTCAGAAGTGGTGAAATCAAAGAACTCTGGCATAATTTTCAGAATCAGGGGCCGGCCAAAAACAAAATAAAGGCCGCCACCAAGCACTTTAAACATGTCTATTTCAGAAGAGAGTGAAAATTAACCAACCGGAATCATGCATAGAAAATTTAGCTTTACATTTCCAGGAACTATTAATGAATTTTGTTAGGGGTGTGTATCTTGGGAATTTACCAGCAATGTATCCAATTAAACAAAAGCTCCATAGGTCTTTATGCATACCCAAATCAGTTTCCATCAAATGGCAAGGTGTCAAAGCATTATAATCAGGAAAGTGCACTAAGGAGGGAGACTGAGTGTCAGGAGTACTTGCAGGGCAATCAGAAGAGATAGGTATGTGGCTTCCTAAGAAAGCTTTGTCTTTCATCGGGGGTGGCAGCGGAGCAATAACTCCTACCCTCGGCCCAGGGCTAGGGTTTCCAACACTAGGGTGAGAACCAAGGGAATCACACCTAGCGGAGTGGTCATGGCGAGGCCTGGTATGGACAGAAGAGTCTACATTTCTCCTACAAGAACCAGGAGAAAACGGTGGAGGAACAGTAAAAGGTGTGCTTTGCATGCCCCTATTTCGGTTCTTCACATGAACCCTAGCACCGCGGGTGAAATCAACTACATCAACAAATGCTACCTTTGTTCATGGAGGGGTGGAGGTTCAAGAAGGACTCGGGGAGTTCTGCATTATAGGGGATCTGCTCCGGCTCAGAGTCCTTGGTGCGTGCGAAGACGAAGGATGCGACGAGCGAAACCCAAAATCATGCGGGGCAAACCGTAGAACCGAGGACTTTTTCTTTGATTTGGCCATGTAGATATGACTCACAAAATTAGAAGAAGACAGGAGACCCCTAAGGCACAACAAGCAAGAAGAGGAAACACTACATAATGAGAAGAAACAAACTCACGCAGAATGGGAGCTTCTCTCTCTACAAGACGATGATAGTGCCCAATTATGTTACAACCTCCACTAGTCATCTGTGAAAAAAGCCTTTGAGTTGGTGGTAGGGGTGGAGCACCAAACTCCTATGGAGATATCAATGCAGAAATAAAAAGGGGGAAGTCCAACATTATATAAATTTGTGATGGAAAGACAAGAGTTGTTGGAACAAATCGAACATAGGTTGCGGAAGGCAAGCAAATGAATAAAGATGTATGCTAATTTGAAAAGAAAACCCGTGATATAGGCGACAAGGTGTTGCTAAAATTGGCATCTCAAATCTGGAAGAAAATTACTAGCAGATTGACGCAATGATGGTTGATACCGAAATATGATGGGACTTTTAAAGTCAAAGAGAAAGTGGGAGTTGTCACATGCATACTGATCTTACTAGAATTACTAAAACTTCACCTCACATTTCATGTTAGTTACTTGAAACCCTACTATGAAGACAAAGAAGACCCAGACAAAAACAAGTTATAAAGTGCTCCCCCAATGATTCAAAAATAGTTTGACAATGGCATTGTTGATTATGAATCATCATGAACTTGGTCAGCATAGGAAGAATCGATGAACTAAGTTTTTAGTGAAATGGGACAAAAACTCAGAGGTTTTGTGGGAGGACACATACTTGTGGCAATTTGAAGATAATGTGCTAGAATACCTCACTTCTATTCTGACAAGGGCGTCAGAATCTTTTGGTAAGGGTGGTTTGTCACTGGTCTAGATGCATGGGCTCGCTAGCAAAAACACTACTAGAATCTTGGTAGCATGCATGGGCAGTGACAACTTTGACAACAGTGCATAACAGGTGCATAAGAACAACGGGTTAATGTTCGGAACAACTTTGGGCTTGGATGGTGGGCTGTCTAAGATGTTCAGAAACATAATTAGGTTGGAAGACCAAGAGAAGTTATAATAGTGGGTAGTTGGAGATAGTTTTCAATAGTTACTATTTTTAGACAAAACTGTTTAGATTTGGTTAGATATAGAGGCTAAAGTTGTGTAGCATGCAAGAGAATTATGCATTGCACACACAGAGAATTTTATGTATCCTTTGTTATTGGTATTAATAAAGATTGGGAGTTTTTCTTGTAATTTGTGCTTGTGATTTTGATTTCTAAAGTTATGTTGTTGTAGTTAGTTTAAGGCCAAACACGAGTTGAAATTGTGAGATAGGTTGAGTCTAGTATGGGACTAGTTTGCCACTCTGGGATCAAATTTGTATTGAAAATTTTGTACCCGTGTCAGTAACTATGATGTTGGTAAATATGTGTGAGAATAGAGTTAAAGAGGAAGATTAAATTATTTTTTCTTGTAAAATATAAACTATGTTCTAAGAGGGGAAAAAAGAGAACTTTGATAGAGTTGACTTCCAAATTAGATTAGTCAATTCTTATTCTAATTGTGCATTTACACCAAACTATTTTTGCTTTCAGGAATCCTGAAAGCGGATCTTCCACAACACCACATACACCTTGCACCGAGATTGAATGACCAAACTTTAACAAATATGTAATAGTTGTGGAAGAAGAAGAATAGGATGAAAACAATATTAGAGAATTAATAAAATTAATAAAGTAGCATAAAAAGGGCCTGGAAACCCACTACAGAAGAGCTTGAGACCATAAATATGGGTGATGAGCAAGTTGAGGGAGAACTAAAAATGGGAACCTTGATCACCCTTAAAGAAAGAAAAAAAATGACCACCCTGCTAGAATAATATACAAATGTTTTTGCCTGTTTCTACGATAATATGCCTGTTTTGGATACATATATCATTGTACACAGGGTACCACTTATAGAAGGATGCAAATCTATGAAAAAAATTAAGGATAAACCACTGAAATATCATGATCAAAGTCAAGGAAAAAATTAAGAAGCAGTGGAATACCAAATTTTTAGAAGTAGTTAAATATTCACAATGGGTATCTAACATAGTTGTCGTGCCGAAGAAGGCGAAGATCATAGTCTACATGGACTTTAGGGATTTGAATAAGGGTAGCCCCAAAAGTGATTTGAATAAGGATAAATGTTTTGGTTGACAATGATGCATATAGTTCCATGTATTCCTTTATAGATGAATTCTTGAGATACAACCAAATAAAAATGGCTCTATAAGATAAAGAGAAAACAACCTTTATCATACCCTAGGGAACCTTCTTTTACAAGGTTATGCCATTTGAGTTAAAAAATGCAAGAGCCATTTACTAGAGGGCCATGGTGACTCTATTCCATGATATGATGCACACAAAAATTGAGGTGTATGTGGATGATATGATTGACAAATCTAAGAAAGGAGAGAGTCATGTCCAGGTTTTAAAAAAGTTGTTTAAGAGATTAAGAAAGTACAAATTGAGGCTCAACCCTGTAAAATATTCATTTGGAGTAAAATCTGGAAAGTTACCAAGATTCGTGGTGTTTGACAGGGGGATAGTGGTGGATTCTGATAAATTAAAAGCTATTCAATCCAAGCCAGCTCCTAAAATAAAGAAGAAGGTGAGGGGATTTTTAGGGAGATTGAACTATATTGCTTGGTTCATATCTCGGCTAACAACAACATATGAACAAATCTTCTAGTTATTGAGCAAAAAGAATCTTAGAACCTAGAATGAGGTGTTAAGAAGCCTTCGATAAAATCAACCAGTACTTACAAAACCCACCTCTGTTTGTTCCTCTTGTATCAGGAAGGCCTCTAATATTATATTTGATAGTGACTAAAGTAGCTATGAGATGTGTACTGGGCCAACATAATGAAATCAGAAAGAAAGAAAGAAAGCGCCATTTACTATATTGAGTAAGAAGTTCATGGAATGTGAGTATAGATACACTATGATAGAAAAGATATGTTGTTCACTAGTATGGGCAGCAAAAAAACTCCTGTAGTATATGTTGTATCATATAACATGGTTAATTTTTGTTAGTAGAATACGACATAATATATATGACGAGGAAAGCTGTGAAAGGGAGTGTGTAAACACCCAAAAAAAGAGAGAAGTAAAGCCGAAATGACTCCATCATTGTTGCTGATTTCTGAATAGGCAGCAACACAGTTTTTGACTGCTGATTTCAAAATCAGCAGCGACAAAGTTTTTGGTTGCTGATTTCTGAATTGGTAGCGACGCAGTTATTGGCTGCCGATTTCTGAATTGGCAACGGCACAGTTTGGCTACCGATTTCTGAATTAGTAGCGACATAGTTTTTGGCTGCCGATATCTAAAACGGCAAAAGAATGGGAATAAAAACTAGCCCAAGATAACCCAAAAGGGGGATAAGGACAACCTTGGTCCAGCATCGAAACACCCCAGCACACTTATTGGGCTATAAATACAAGGAGAGAGAAAGGGTCACTCTTCCCAAAAATCTACCTGCAGCAGTTGCATGTTCAGCTGTATGCTTCTCTTCTCTTCCTCCTTCTCAATGGAAATCTAAACCAAACCAGTAAATAGTGCCTTTTTGAATGTGCGCGCGTGTGTGTGCGTATGAGAGAGAGAGAGGGAGTTGAGAACTTGAGAAGGAGATCGGAAAAGTGCCTAGAGTGAAGGAGAAAAGGGCTAGAACCGAGAAAGGGAGTAGAAGAGAAGGAATATTGTCAAACTTTCTCAAACCTACTTAGATTTAAAAGGTATGGGTCATGTGACTTCTTTCATCTTGTTTTTGAGACCCCACACTTATTCCAGAACACTTAACGAAGAAAAATGAATAAATGGAATGAACAAAAAATGAAAGAGGGTCAACCGTAGTTGAAGGATGGCCAGAGTACATTGTGTGATAAATTGCATGTAGTTCATGCTTGAAAATATATGATTCTGCTGGATTTTAATGACAAACTGTGTGCTGGAAATGAATTGTATGTAGTTGTTCAGTCTTGAAAATAAGTGATTCTGCTGGATTTTTAGGACAAATTGACCAAAATGCATGCAGATGTTTCCTGCCGAATTGTGTTGTCGACAATGAATTAACGTTCACAGCTGAATTGTGTTGTCGGCAGCGAATCAGGTGTTTGCTGCCTAATTTGTGTCATTTGCAGCGAATCAAGTGTTCTCTATCGAATTGTGTTGTCCGTAGCGAATCAGGTGTTCGCTGCCAAATTTGTGTTGGCCGCAACGAATATGGTGTTTGCTGCCGTATTGTGTTGCTTACAGTGAATTAGGTTTTTGTTGTCGAGTTGTGTTGTCGGCAGCAAATCAGGTGTTCGCTGCCGAGTTGTGTTGCCCACAGCGAATTAGGTGTTTGCTGCCTAATTTGTGTTGTCCACAGCGAATCAAGTGTTCGCTGCCAACTTGTGTTGTTTGTAGTGAATCAGGTGTTCGCTGTCGAATTTGTGTTATCTGCAGCCAATCAGGTGTTCGCTGGAACTAAATTCAATGTAGTTGTTCATGCTTGAAAATATGTGATTCAGCTGGATTTTTATAACAAACTGTGTGCTAGAACTGAATTGCATGTAGTTGTTTAGTCTTGAAAATATGTGATTCTGGTGGATTTTTAGGACAAACTGTGTGCTGGAACTGAAACGCATGCGGATGTTTCCTGCCGAATTGTGTTGTCGGCAGCGAATCATTCGCTGCTAAATTGTGTTGTCGATAGCGAATCAGGTTTTCGCTGTCGAATTGTGTTGTCCGCAGCGAATCAGGTGTTCGCTCCATTTCAATTTTTCATTACAAGTCTTTACAAAAGGTGTCAAACGACTAATTAAGCGATTAACATGTCTGTTCATACAAACTCATATCACCCATAACATGCGATTATATAGTTCTTTTCAAAATGAGTGAGCCGCGAAATAGATTTCCTTACGCACCATGGTGGTATGATGTCCCTGTTACAGGACAAGGAAATTTCAAGCATTATAGGCAATTTTAAAAAACTTAATAAAGCAATATTAACGTTACATTTTGTTCATGGACCAAAAAGCATAATTCTTTCATTTATCTTTACTTATGTAAATACCACCATAATAATTCATCAATTACTGAGGCTAATTACAATACTTAATCTCGGTCATCCGTCTCGAATACCGTTAGCCGAACTAACATTAATCTCTGTTTAAATCATAACAATCGTAGTTCTTCATATACTTGGTATATACAAAACATAGTGTACATAAACGCATCAATTCTTAAAACTAACTCATAACTCTCAAATCCAGCTATTCTCTTAGGATACCATTAGCCGAAGTCAATCATTTATTCATCCCGGTCATCCCCTTAGGATGTCATTAACCAAAACTAATCATTTGTTCATCCCAGTCATCCACTTTGGATGCCATTAGAGCTAATCATTTGTTCATCCTGGTCATCCATTTAGGATGCCATTAACCGAAGCTAATCATTTATTCATCTCGGCCACCCACGTAGGATGTCATTAGTTGAAGCTAGTCATGTAGTCATCCACTTCGGATGCCATTAGCTGAAGCCAATCATTTGTTCATCTAGGTCATCCACTTCGGATGCCATTAGCCGAGTCAATCATTTGTTTATCCCGGTCATCCACTTAGGATGCCATTAGCCGAAGCTAATCATTTACAAATCAAATGTTCCAGATACGATTTATGAATAACTATTACATGATAATATCCTTTGAAATGCTCATTCAAACGATTCATAACAATTTGACATTCACTATAACATAATAGTAGACCCTTTGTATTACTCATCCAACCGTTCATGATAGTTAATGTTCAATACAATATAGCAACAGATCCCTCATAATTCTCATACAAAATTTATAACAATTTAGGACTATGTATAGCACAATAATAGATCCCTCGCAATACTTATATAAACATTCGTGACAAATAACCTTCAACATAATACAACGATAAATCCTTCGTAATACTCATACAATCATTCGTAATAGTTAACATTCATTATAATACAATGGTAAATCCTTTGTAATACGCATACAATCATTCGTAACAATTACATTCAGTATAATACAGTGGTAGATCCTTCATAATACTCATACAAAATTCATAACAATTTAGGGCTATATATAGCACAATAATAGATACTTCGCAATACTTAAATAAACATTCGTAACAAATAACCTTCAACATTATACAATGATAAATCCTTCGTAATACTCATACAATCATTCATCAGCAGCCCAAATTCATAACAGCCCAATCAACATCTCAAAATCGGTTTAATATTCATTGCAACGTAATAACATATATATCCACCTCAAACAGGTCATTTCATAACATTAACATTTTCGACATCGTTTTAACATTCATCAAGAACTCGATAAACATTTCATAATCATTTCAACAATCATCAAGAATTCAATCAAACACTTCATCATCGTTTCATCATTCATCAAGGATTCAATAATATATCATCATAAATAAATCATTTCAAAACATAAACAACATACAAGAAAAAGGTGGAAATGATGCAACCATATTATTCAATAGTTTCATCCATATTTAACTAGTGTTTTGCCTATATGTTATATATAAAATGCCTTGATATTCATTTGTTTTTATGTTTTGAAGGCACTTTTGGATGAAAGATGCAAAAAGGAGTAAATCGAAGGTAATTGGCAGATTTGACTTTCAATCAATGTTTTATGCAGAGCGTAAGATCTAGAGGTCAAAATGAAGTGAATCTAGTGGCATTAAAAAGCTAACATTCATACCTTTCTCGACATATAAGGCAAGAAAATAAAATAAGAAAGAGCATGGAAATCACAGCCTTCAAAGTCAATCCCGCAATCTGCCACTGTTGACTTTTGGCCATTTCGACTTCAATATCTTGAGCTACAGAAGTCCATTTGATGCAAACTCAATTGTTTTGGATTCCTGACTCAAATACTTATCCATGTACCAAATTTCAGCGAAAAACAATCTCATATGAGGGAGATATGATTTTTCTAAGATGACAAATGAATTCTGCCAGCAAACAGGTTTTCTGAAGAAACGAGTCCAAATTACATCCCGAAACATCCAAACCAACATCCAAGTTTTTATTTCAGCAATTTAGCTCCTCTAAGTCAAAGCTTGAAGATTTCATGCAAGGTTATTTCTTTGTTTTTGGAAAATAATTATTGAAGTACTTAAATGTAAACTGTCTACTTAAGGGATGACTATTTTGTAAAATAGAGACTAGAGTTTCCTAGGATATAAAAAGAATGAGAGAAGAGAAGGAGGGCAGCTAACCAAGAGAAAAAAAATGCCCCTTCTCCTCCACAAACCCGAAATCATGTTTTCTTCTTTCTTTTTGATTAGTTGTTCAACAAACATGCAAGGCTAAACTCTTTTTCTTGGTTGCAAGGATACAGAAACCTTCGGATTTCAAGAACTGTGAGATTTATTCTACCTTTTCTTTTTAGTTTCTATGATGAATGAATATGTTTGTTCTCCTATGCTTATTTCCTATGATTGTTTATTTTAATTGCTAAAGCGGACTCTAAGTTATTATTATGAACACTCTATTGCTAAGTTTGCTATCAAAACCGGAGTTGTGGTATATAAACTTGTGAAGCAACTGAGATTAATAATTATGGCAGATCCAGATTAGTAATCTTAGGGAGAGCATTAGATTGATCAAATCAGACATGGACTATGGACAGTTATGTTGTCTAGATTAATCAACTCATCTAGTTCTTAAGGCTGCCATTAAATTAAATTACTAGTGTGGACATTGTGGTTATTTGTTGCGATGTCGTGGTTGCATAAATTAATTACCCTAGCTTCAAACATAACACACAAGATAGTATAGCACAAGCAAGGGGTCGATCCCACGAGGAAGGTTCAAGTCAGATTTTTATGCTAGATGATATGCAATTTGGGGGGGTTTGGACGTTATCTAGGCTAAAGCAAAAGAAAACAGAAAACTATCAAACGAAATTTAATAAAATCAGAAAATTATCAAGAGAACAAACCTTGGTCGCAAGCACACATCCACCTACAAAAATCAGAACTGATCATGGAAACGAAACATCAATTTATATTCTGAATATTTATCTCTTCTTAACATTGG
>Ga0307517_10008825_pt1 | contig 14403 bp, 14 predicted proteins | sample 23_EM_MG_FD_194515 | JGI IMG/M metagenome (GOLD analysis project Ga0307517, IMG submission 194515) | Populus trichocarpa ectomycorrhiza microbial communities from riparian zone in the Pacific Northwest, United States - 23_EM | ecosystem: Host-associated > Plants > Roots > Unclassified | place... | reverse complement strand
GCGGCCTCTCCTACCTATCGTTCACATATCTAAGTCTTTATGTGATGAATTTCATTAAAAAGTACAGTAATTGATTAGGGTTTGTATATGTAAACTACATAAAGCACTTGACTTGGAGAGACATGATAAACGTGTAAGTGTGGCACCATGTTCCCTTCCACCGCCGCCCACGCCAGCAATTGCCCACCGCCCTTGGTGACCATGTTTTCCGTGCTCGTTTCCAGCGTCGTCTGTCGTTTTTGGTGGGTTTGTCTGTTCGGGGAACTGCTTTATGCGGTTCATGTCGGGTTCAAGTTGGTTTTCTCGTTGTGGTCCGTAAAATCGTGGGGAAGGAATGAGAAGGCCGGGTCGCCTGCAAAGGCAAGATGTGTGAAGAGGGCGGGAATCACTTAACGTGGGCAAATGACGAGGAACTTCAGGAGACCACAGGCGATCACTGTCAGCGCTTCAGCGATCAAATTTAGGGTCAGCATGTCACGCGACCTCGGGATCGGCCGCCGTTCTTTGATGGCGTTCTGCACGGCGTTCTTTCCAATTCACGGATGCCCTCGATGTCCAAAGCGAATCTGCTGCTGGACGGGGGCAATTCGAGAAGGTTCATCGACTTTTGCCGGCGCTTCTGCTTCTTTATATGGGCCATCCGCTACGTCGCGTATCTACAATTAGGAATTTGTATCAGTAAGATTCGGGCAGTGTAATATCGCACACTTACTCGAGAATAAGGTCCCAAATATTTTTCGGCAGCAGCTATCACCTGCTGATAAAGCGGAGACAGTTCATCCGACTTAGAGTAGTCGTCTTCCAGGAGCGGGTACTTGTGGAAAATTCGGAGAAGGTTGCTGAACGTGTTTCCTCTCGCAAAATCATTGAAGACCGTAGACAGGAGCTGTGGAAGGAGTATTAGTTTTGGTTTAGGGCCATACAGCCTACGTTCGAATGAGTCTAGGCTGCCCCTATCATGAATTCGGAAAATTTGGACTGATTTTGCAATTTGAGATTCATCTACCGTGAATTCCGTCCGTGCACGCCTGTCTCGTACAAGGAAGGGTTATCACCGGATTCAAGTACGCACGGATTGAACTCACGAAGGACTCAGAACCCCCAACCAAAGCGATTGTGCAATTTGGGCAGATTTGTCCCCATCGAGTTTGTATCTGGGGTTTCTAGTAGGATCTTGCACCGCTTCCAATAGTAAAAGGTCGAGCATTGGAAGGCCAGTAAAGGGTGGGCCAGGGCACAAACTGTAGAACCAGAGTGGATTGGCTTGTTCACCCGGAAAAAACGGGGCATCTTTCAGGATAGCGAATATCACCGCCTCCGAATCTTGAAGAACCCAATTAAGAGCCTTCGCTTGATCCCTCGCCATTGAGAACGTCAAAACGCTGATCGACACTGGATCCACTCCTGCTCGGAAGGCGCGCGGAATAAGCCGTTGAGCCTGATAATAGATACACTGGTCGATGGCGCGAATATGATGATGAAATAAGTCGAGTTCATAACTGGGGTGGAACTGGATACACGGTCATCTGTCCGAGGTAATTTGAGCATTCACTCCGAAACGAACCTTTAGTTTCATCCAGTTGAAAAATTTGAGCACATTATCCAAATGTTGGGGGAAAAAATGATCAGCCCATTGGCAATACCATGACACATATCGTTGCAGGTCAAGTTCGTAAACATCCTTCAGGACATCTATGGACCTGGCCTGGACGAAAACCACTGGGAGGGCAGTGTAGCAGGCAACTTTTAGCTCTGCAGGAATATCTGGCAAGGTGTGCTCAATAACAGCACTACAGGAGTAATTATTTCACTTACCAGGCTTCGCAAGAATTTCTAAAAGATTTTGCACGATGGTTATATGACCTTTGGTGAGGCTAACGAAGAATTTTCCTGAACGCTTAGCATCCAAAAGGAAATCAGAGAGCGAAGCGTGCAAAATTCTGATTCCTCCTTTCCTGTCTTCTGTGGGAGGAAGGTAAAGAACAGAATGTAAGTCGCTCAGAATTGCTCTGGTTTGACCTCTCCGGTAGGAAAAAAAGCCGTCTAATATATCTGGTCGGGGAGGGAGTTCTCTTATTAACATAAGAACCATGAGAATGTCAAGGGCCTTTTCGATCTGACTGACACCAGAGAGGATCTGATTGTATAAGGCATCCAACTCGGCAAAAGGAGTGGCAATCTCTGGTGTCACCAACCCAAATACAACGTCCAGCCTTTCTTGGGGATGGTGGCACGTGGATTCCACGAACTTAACGACCGTCGATACATAGATGAATTGTCCAGAGGACTTTTCAACTAGCCGCCGAATGTGGTTATCGGACGGCCATCCACTCGGAATATCTGCTCCTGATGGGTGATTCATTTTGATGTCCTGGAATTTGGATCGAAGAAATCGTTCAATGTCTGCGTTGGGTTTGTAGGTGTGGTCCAGAGCGAGACGAGTGGTGATTGAGCACATCAACTGTTTGTTGAAGGAGTCGCGTATGATTTGCTCGGGCCGACTGGCAACCAAGAACAACAGAGGGTATGTTAAGCCCCTAGTGAGTGTTGAGAGAACGTCAAGAACATAGCGTTGATTCTTAGCTTGTCCACATTCGTCGAGCCCATCGACAATGACAAGCCGAGGGCGGGGATTTTGGAAGTCATTTTCGTTACTTGAAGTTAGAAGGAGATCGTTAAGGGGCTTGGAAATGAGGCTTTGTGCCTGGACAAGGAGCGACCGAGAAAGAAGAAGACGGTCATCTTGTAGAGCTTTGCTCACAGCATCCTTGATCTCGGGAATGGCAAGGACAAGTTGATAGACAAGGGTGCTAATAAATCGCGTTTCGTTGTCACGGCCTGCAGCATTCCGCGAGAAGAAGAAACTGGCTGCTAGTTTTCCTTGTTGAAAACACATCTCGGCAATGCTCTGAGCGATCGCTGACTTCCCTGCACCCGCAGGTCCGAACATCCACATTATTTGGGCTTCATTGGCAGGGTCGTCAACCCACAGCATGATCCTTTTCAAAATGGCCTCGCGGGTGTGGGGGTGGCATTTTGGTGGATCGTATCGCTCCGCTGAGTTGTGGAAAGCACCAGGAACACTCTTTTCCAAGAAATCTGGAGATATCGTAAATAAGGTCATATTCCCAGTTCATATGGTAGGCGTACTCTTCTCAAAATCGGAACCGATGTTGAATGTACCACCGTAGATCGTTGTGTTATTCGCGTCGTTGAACATTTCCTGCTGACCACCGATGCGGCGATGCAGGCCAGTGCCTTGGAACGACTCTTATTTACCTAAGCATGTCACGTTGCCTTTCCTAATACAAAGATATGACTCTCTCTGTTGCTCGTGCCCCTATAATTCCAATGCCAATGCCCGAGGTTGAAATCTGATCTAGCGACCGCCTTTGGGAGACTGGTCACGGATGTATCTCTCGCACCACTTGCTTATCAGCCATGGACAACAACGACCAAAGAAATCTTTCTGAGCAGTTGCTGCTTCTGCACGAGCTTCAACATCCAGATCTTAATACACCCTACCAACGCGCCCCGATTCATAGAGATATGCGGTCCCCCGATATCAGTCGCGAATTGCGCCTTTTAGACACTATCACTGTTGCCCTGACCACCGGAAACCCCGGTGATGTTTTTGCAGCTGCGTTCGACAAACGCAAGCAAATGCACCTTGTCCTAGCGAAAAATGGGCCTCCCACACCGCAAGACATGGCTGCCGCAACGGATCTCATCTTTCTCATCGGGAGTTCTGCCGTCACACATGCATTGGACATCTTTCCCTTCCTGATGCACCGGTGTGGGGCCAACATCAATAAACGGATCCACAATCTCCATACGTCCATCCTAGATGGACAAGACAACTACTTCACATCGGCATTGGAGGCGTACCATCCAGGGACTAATATTACAAATGAGTTCCCAACTGCGGGCGTGCTTCTTGAGGAATATGGGGATGCGGTGCCTCCGTTTGCGACCGTGTGGGGGGATTTTGTTGAAAAGATAACTGACAAAACTGCGCAGGGGTTATATACAGGAGATGTTTCAGGAGGTGCATCCACCCTGGCAGACAAATATGCGACCATTGTCCTCCTTGCCGATGCCCTTGTGCACTCTCGCTTCCTAAAAGCCCTCGTTGGGGATCTCAATCTCACGAAGAAGGACTGCAAGGAGAGGGCAGAGAAGTTGAGGCGACGTTTGAACAAGGTCTGCGAATATATTCGCGATGTCACGCACCTCATTCGCAAAGGCAAGCGACTCTTTCCGATTCCCCACCGCTGGGTCACGGAAGTTTTCACCGGCACGGGAGAGCGTGTGCTTAATCTTTGCGATAATGTCGATGATGCCCTATTGCGTGGTCTCAACCTCCCCCTTTTCACCCCAGCGATCACATACAAACTCAACAATCAGTTCCCTTCTATCTCCAGTAACTGGAAAACCCAACAAATGGTCCACCCATGTATTCATGCTGAGCTACGGATCATTTTCCACCTTGGCCCACCATCAGCAACTGAACACGCTGTCCAGCCAATTGGGGTCAGTAAACGGTGCTGTTTCTGCTGTACATTATGGATCGAGGCACACAATCACATTTTTCAAACGCAATGGTTGACGAGCAAGTCCCATGACAAGCCATATGTGAACTGGGCCCTTCCAGGTGCTGCATGTTCATATGATGGGACGCGTTCAGTTGATAGAGCTGTGTTAAGAGATGTTTCGATGCGATTGACAGATACATTGGATTGGCTTTTCCTTCAGAAGAGGCCCTCTGATGAGCTTTATTCAGGTGGGACTCGGAGTGATAACACTTCTGGTGGTGAACAAGAACTAGATTGGCGCAAAAGGATGCACAAACGGGCCACATGGGTAACTATCAAGGATCGAAAGACATGACTGGGAATACATTAACACTAGTACTTCCATCAGATGCTGGTACATAGTCTGTGTAGCTGATTGTAAAATACTATTATCATCAGCAAACTCTGATTTTGGAAATTAGTGTTCATTAGCTTCCCACATGGCGTTTCTAGTAGGATCTTGCAGTGCTTCCAATACCAAAAGGTTCAGCATCAGAACACCAGTGTTGGGTGGGCCAAGGTACACAAAATAGCTGTGTGGAGGGGGTCATGGACCCAACCCCCAGGCGTCCTTCGTGAAAGTGAGCGTCATTGTCTCCGCGTCTTGAAGAACCCAATCAAGAGCCTTCGCTTGATCCTGGGCCATTGGGAATGTCAAGACGCCGAGCGATGCCATGTCCACACTTTGAAAGAAGTGTGGAGTAAGCTCCAGAGCCTGAAAACAGACACACTGGTCGATGGCATGAATATGATGGTGGAATAAGTCGAGTTCGTAATCGGGATGGGACTAGATACCTGATCATTTATCCGAGGTAATTTTATCATTCGCTTCGAAACGAACCTTTAGCTCCATCCACCTGAAAAAGGTGACCGCATTCTCCAGATCTTCGTCACTGAATTGGCTAGCCGACTGGCGGTGCCATGACACATATCGTTGCAGGTCAAGTTCATAAATATCTTTCAGGACATCCATGGACTTGGCCTGGATGCAGGCCACCGGAAGGGCAGTGTAGCAGGCAACTTCCAGCTCTCTAGGAATGTCTAGTAAGGCATGCTTAGCAACAACACCGCAAAAGAGCAATTATTTCACTTACCTGGCTTCATGAGAATCCCAAAAGGAAATCAGAGAGCGATACGTGCAAAATTCTGATTTTTCTTCTCCTGTCATCTCTGTGAGGAAGGTCAAGAATAGAATGTAAGCCGCTTAGAATTGCTCTCGTTTGTCCTGCCCGGTAGGAAAAAAAGCCATCTAATACATCTGGCCGGGGAGGGAGTTGCTTGATTAACATAAGGACCATGAGAATGTCAAGCGCCTTTTCGATCTGAATGACGGTGGAGAGGATCTGATTGTATAAGGCATCCAACTCGGCAAAAGGAGTGGCGATCTCCAGTGTAACCAACCCAAATACAATGTCCTACCTCTCTTGGGGTTGGTGGCATGTGGATTCCACGAACTTAACGACTGTCGATGCATAGATGAATTGTCCAGAGGATTTTTCGACTAGCCGCGAAATGTCGTTACGAGACGGCCATCCACTCGGAATGTCCGCGCCTGCTGGATGATTCACCAAGATGTCCTGTAATTTCGATCGAAGAAATCGTTCAATATCTGCGTTAGGTTGGTAGGCAGTGTCGTCCAGAGGGAGACGAGTGGTGATTGAGCACATCGACTCTTTGCTGAAGGAGTCGCGTATGGCTTGCTCCGGCCGGCTGGAAATGAAGAACAATAGAGGGTATGTCAACTCCCTGGTGACTGTTGAGAGGATGTCGAGAACATAATTCTGGTTCTTAGCTTGTCCACATTCGTCGAGTCCGTCGACAATGATAAGCCGGGGCCGAGAAATTTGGAAGACATTCTCGCTACTTGGAACTAGGAGACCATTCAGGGGGTTGGTGATGAGGCTTTGTGCCTGGACATGGAGCGACCGACAGAGAAGGAGACGGTCGTCTTCCAAAGCTTTGTTCACAGCGTCCCTGATCTCAGGGATGGCAAGGGAAAGTTGGTGGAAGAGGGTGCTGATAAAATGCGTTTCGTTGTCACGGCCTGAAGCGTTCCGCGAAAAGAAAAAACTGGCTGCTATTAGTTCCCCTTGTTGAAAACACATCTCGGCGATGCTCTGAGCGATCGCTGACTTCCCTGCTCCCGCAGGGCCAAACATCCACATTATTTGGGCTTCGTTGGCAGGGTCGTCAACCCACAGCATGATCCTTGTCAAAATGGCCTCGCGAGTGTGGGGGTGGCATTTTGGTGGATCGTATCGCTCTGCTGAGTTGTGGAAAGCGCCGAGGACAATCCTTTCCAAGAAATCTGGAGACATCGTAAATAAGGTCAGATTCATAGACTACAGTTCATACGGTAGGCATACCCTTCTCAAACTGGAACCGACGTTGAATGTACCACCGTAGATCTTTGTATTGCTGGCTTTGTTGAACATATCCTGCTGACCGCCGGTGCCCTAGAAAGAAAGCCTGTATGATAGTTACTACTATGGAAAGCTTTTTCGTCCATTACAGGAAGCACAAACCTGGGCCTGCAGTGAATCTTCTGAAGAGGGAGGTGGCGTTGATGGAGTACAACAGAGCCTTGTTCTTGAAGCTTGACAGGTTGTCATGAGCTCCGGTGCGGCTTCCCTTCCCAGGTTCACGTTGTAGCTGTGGGATAATGATTAGCATCACTAGACAGAAACTTTCCCGCCGGAGTCGTGGAACCGTGGCAGAAAATATAAATCACAAATATATCGTGTCAACGAATGAAGTATAAAATTAGAAATTAGTGTACTCAGGTGCAAAGGTAGGAAGGAAAGATGCAGGTGAATGGTGGTGCTTATTATCACCGTCAGAGGTTCGGCTCCGCGTTTCGCTGGTTGGAAGGTCGCAGAAACTTTAAACAGCAGGTCAGAATACAAAGTAGACGTTAGAAATTGGAAATGCGTAAGAACGCAAAGCGGGATGCTCGCAAGGTAACATATAATTGAACTGAGATGCTCAGGAGTGCAGTGGTGCATCAAAGACGCAGCGAGGCATGAAATAAGAAATGAGAGGTCCACGGGCACCGCTATGTGCGAGGGCACAAAACAAGAGTCTTGATAGTGGAAACAGTCGTATAAACGCAGTGCGCGGATACGTGTAACAACCTGAGTCAGATGGTGGCATTGACGCGTGAAAACGCGAAAAAAGCCGTGCTTTGGCGCAAAGGTCCACTAGGTTCCTGAGAGACATCTGAGAACAAAGGCTTCCAGACGAACAAAGCGAAGAAGGGGATATCTGCCAGTGTACGGCATTCTCGAGCTTAGGTCAACTGCGAAGGTCAACTTCAACATGGAACAGATGTGTGACATATCTATCACGTTACGATTGGCTTTTCAAACCTTTATTTTCCGAATAATAGGGTATGGAGTATATTCATTCTACAACTGACGTTTAAGCGCCTACTGACCTTCCAACATCGAAATCTATGCAGGAAACTATGGACTGCGAGGAAGATTCCATCTACGCCTCCCCTGAGCCTCAAGCTCAAGTCGCATCAACCTCCGCCCAAAAACATCCTGTGGCTCGCATACACGCAAGCCGGACCTCTAAAGCCCACAATTCTTTGAAATTTAAGAATAAGCGTGCGGTTTCAAGACCCCTCCCGCCACGCCCACGACGAGGAATTGCCAACAATGCGGAGGTCAAAGTGTCAGATTGGACGGTCAGAAAAATGGGTGGGACGTGCCCTCCGTTTAACGACAATGCCAAGTGGATGCATGACCTCGCGAATCAGCGGATATACATGTACGGGGGCTTGGCACAAGGTGACGAATCCGAGATCCCAACTTCCGAATTGTATGTTTGTGATTCGACAACGATGGAGTGGAAGGATATTACGGTACGTGGTCACATTTAATGTCGTCCCTGCTTGGAATCCATGCCGATTGCCTCTTCCTAGAATTCTCTCAAGTTTCACGATCCTTATAACCCATTCTCTCGACGCGATCTCCATCGGAAGGCAACTCCGCTACCACAACTCACTCAACCAGGCTGCGCAATTTTCTCCATCAATAATTCCAGCTTCCTATTCATCTTTGGAGGATATGACATCGAGATGGAGATGGCATCATCCAAGATCATTGTCGTAGACCTTGACCGTCTCGAATGGTGGTACCTCCGACTCGAAGGCGGGGATGTGGAGGCGCGAATAGAACCTGTCGTTGCTGCTGTCGACACCAAGCTGTATATCTTCGGCGGGTACAAGCAGTTCGAGAGTCGCCAGCTGTTTCGTTCATATAGTGTCGCCGAATTCCTGCAAGATCAACAATGGCATTGGATCATACGAGACGAACCCTACTCTGACATTGTACCCCAAGGGCATTCGTTTGGGAGAGCGGTGCCTGTGTACAACGGAGCGAAGCTCTTGCTGACACCTGGTCGTGTTTCAAAGAACGTACGTAGCCCTCCATTGATTTAGCAGCCGCACGCCTGATGCCTGTGGCTTAGCGAGTCCAATTCAAAGACGATAATATTTTTTTTTACCACGTTGCCAAAAAGGCATTTCAACTAGCGTATATCACAGGCAATTTCCCGACAGACGTGCTATGGTATGGACTAGTACCCGCAACACCGACATGTATCTCCTCTCCCATGAAACAAGGCCGCCCCCGCAAGGCGCCTCCCAACCCACCCAGCACCTCGAATACCGTTTCCATGACCCAGCCTACCACCTCCACATCATCGCCTTCGCTCATCATCTGCGCCTGGATCCCAATGGAAAAAGGGGCTGCCGCCCCAGAGCTATGGCAACTCTTTCTGACACCTGACGAGCGTGTCGACCGTCTGAATATCGCGCAGCAGGTATATGAACTCAATCTTGATTTTCGGTGGTTCGTGCCCATTGATGGGAAGATTCGGTTAATGGGGTATGATGATGGGCACTCGGATACGGAGGGGGATGAGTCTGAGAGAGGGATAGATCTGGATGCGACGTGGAATATATTCCTAGATGTTCCTATGCCAAATGGGGAGTGAGCCTGCTTTGAATTTGACTAACACCTACGATTATGGAAAATTCTGCGGTAAATGCATTGATATTTTGGTACACTAATGACTGACGTACTGTATAAATACTAATTTTGGTCGAAGATGATAGACTATGAATGCAATGTTCCACTGCTAGAATACAATCTCGTTAGCATAGCTGTATATCCAAATTCAAGCGCCTAGTCAACCATGATTCTTTTTGGCGCCATCTCTGCGGTAGACTTCGGGAAAGTGACGGTGAGAATATCATTATTCATCGAGGCTTTCACTTCCTCGTTCTATATGAACCTTAGATAGTACTGATCCTTTGTAGACTAAAAAAAACATGAGTTAACACGCCTACTCAGAATGGCGGTTGCCTTGCACGTCAATGTGGACGTTATCTTTGACAAGTCCGGGAGCTCGAATGTGGCGAATTTGGAGTTTCTCCAACATAACGTTTCCACTTATTGGACGGGTACCTACATCGTACTATGACAATGTCTGTCGAGGTGAGGTACCTCTGACGATGACGAGAATGCTATGCCGTTCGCGAGAGGTATGGAAGGTTTTGGCAAGGTTCTCCCGAACACTTCAGTTCCCCAAGGGTGTCACTAGGACTATCGCTAAATATTTAGTTTTTTATTTTAGAAAAATGAGATCAAGGCGTCGATGGAGGGTGGAGTCTTGATTGTCAGTCGACTCCAAAAGAAAATTGCGATTAACTAACCTCCAATCGTCCAATCACTTTCTTTCTTGTATAATATGATGATAACTGGAATTCACTATATTCTGCGAGAAAAAGAAAGAAAGAAAAGGTATATTAAGACATTGATATCAAGTTGTCCAAAGCGAATCTGCTACTGGAGGGGGGCAATTCGAACAGATTCATTGACATTAGCCAGTGCCGATGACTGCTCCGCTTCTGCTTCTTTATCTTGGCCGTCTCCTATCCCGCGTAACTACAATTAGGTATTTGTATGAGTAGGATTCGCATAGTGTAAAATCGCATACTTACTCGAGAATAAGGCCCCAAATATTTTTCGGCAGCAGCTATCACCTGTTTACAGAGCGAGGACAGTTCGTCCGAGGTAGAGTAGTCGTCTTCCAGGAATGGGAACTTGTGGAAAATTTTGAGAAGGCCGTTAAGCATGTCTCCATTTGAAAAATCATTGGAGACCTTAGACAGGAGCTGTGGAAGGAGAATTAGGTTTTGTTTATTCAATAGATCTTCAAAGTTTTCGCCCCAATTAAATGGGACAATGTCCACCGAATTTCTAATTCGAAATTCATCATCCGTGACGGTGAATTCCGTCTGTGCACACCTGTCTCGAACGAGGAAGGATCATCACCAGACTCAAATACGCACGAACTAAACTCACAATGGAAGAAGGTTCAACCAAAGCGATTGTGCAATTTGGGCGCATTTCTCTGCATCGAGTGTGTATCTGGCGTTTCTAGTAGGATCTTGCATGGCTTCCAATAGTAAAATGTCGAATATTGGAAAGCCAGTCGAGGGTGGGGCCTGGTACAAACTGTAGTGTGGAGGGGCTTGTTCACGCTGCACGGGGTAACACTCTGGAAAAAATTCGACATCCTGCAGGATAGTGAACATCATTGTCTCCGAATCTTCAAGGACCCAATCGAGAGGCTTCGCTGGATCCCTTGCCACTGGGAATGTAAAGAGCCCGATCAACTTCGACTTTGCTCGGGCGCATGGAACAAGCGACAGAGCCTCGTGATAGATCCACTCGTCGATGGCGTGAATATGATGATGGAACAAGTCGAGTTGATAATTAGGGTGGAACTAGATATATGATCATCTCTCCGAGATCATGGAAGCAATCACATTGAAACGAACCTTTAGTTCCATCCACCTGAAAAAGGTGACCACATTATTCACATTTTGGACATGTAAATGGTCAGCCAACTGGCAGTACCATGACACATATCGTGCCAAGTTAAGTTTGTAAATAGCCTTCAGAACGTCTATAGACTTGGTCTGGACACAAACCACTGGAAGGGCAGCATAGCAGGCAACTTCCAGCTCTCTAGGAATGTCTGACAAGGTGTGCTCAGCAACAACACTATAGGAACAATTATTTAACTTACCTGATTTCACAAGAACCTCTAAAACTTTTTTCGCAATGGTTGTACGAGTTTTGGCGAGGTCAATGAAGAATCTTCCTGAACGCTTGGCATCCAAAAGGAAATCAGAGAGCGAAGCATGGAATATTTTAATTGTTCCCTTCCGGTCGTCTTTGGGAGGAAGGTGAAGAATAGAATGTAAGTCACTTAGAATTGCTCTGGTTAGTCCTGGCCGATAGGAAAAAAAACAGTCTAATATATCTGGTCGGGGAGGGAGCCGCATGAATAACATAAGAACCATGAAAATATCAAGCGCCTTTTCGATCTGAATGATGGTGGTGAAGATCTGATTGTATAAGGCATCCAACTCAGCAAAAGGAATGGCGATTTCTGGTGTGACCAGCCCAAATACAACTTCCAACCTCTCTTGGGGGAGGTGGGACGTGGATTCCACGAACTTAACGACTGTCGATGCATAGATGAATTGTCCAGAGGACTTTTCGACTAGCCGCTGAATGTCGTTATCGGATGGCCAGACACTTGGAATGTCCGCTCCTGATGGATGATCCATTATGAGGTCCTGGAATTTCGATCGAAGAAATCGTTCAATGTCTGCGTTATTTTCGTAGGTGTCGTCCAGAGCGAGGCGAGTGGTGATTGAGCACATTGACTCGTTGCTGAAGGAGTCGCGTATGATTTGCTCTGGCCGGCTGGCAACGAAGAACAACAGAGGGTATGTCAACTCCCTGGTGACTGTTGAGAGAACGTCGAGAACATGGCGTTGATTCTTGACTTTTCCACATTCATCAAGCCCATCGACAATAATAAGACGAGGCCGGGGATTTTGAGAGCCATTCTCGTTATTTGAAGTTAGAAGGAGATCATTAAGAGGCTTGGTGATGAGATTTTGTGCCTGGACATGGAGCGACTGAGAGAAGAGGAGACGGTCATCTTCCAAAGCTTTGTTCACAGCGTCCTGGATTTCGGGGATGGCAAGCACAAGCTGATAGACAAGGGTGCTGATAAACCGCGTTTCGTTGTTACGGCCTGGAGCGTTCCGCGAGAAGAAAAAACTGGCTGCTAGTTTCTCGTATTCAAAACACATCTCGGCGATGCTTTGAGCGATCGCTGACTTCCCTGCTCCCGCAGGGCCAAACATCCACATTATTTGAGCTTCATTCGCAGGATCGTCGACCCACAGCATGATCCTTTTCAACACGGCCTCACGAGTGTGGGGGTGGCATTTTGGTGGGTCGTATCGTTCCGCTGAGTTGTGGAAAGCGCCAGGGACAACATATTTTCCCAAGAGATCTGGAGATATCGTAAATGAAGTCAGATTCCCGGTTTGTACGGTGGGCATACCCTTCTTGAAAGTGGTCCCAATGCTGAATGTACCACCGTAGATGGTTGTGTTATTGGCGCCGTTGAACATTTCGCCGGTGTCCTATCTGATAGTTACCACTATGGACAGGTTTTTCGTTCATGGTATGAAACACCAACCTAGGCTCGCAATGTTTCTGCTGGACGAAGGAGGCAGTCTTGACAGAGTAGAGCAGAGTTTGACTGCTGGAGATAAGCTGTGCTGCGAGTTCCCATTCCAGGTTAAAGTTGTTTGTGGCAATTTAACAGGCTCTGGAGCCGTGTCTGGACCAAATTAACGCCTAATCGGGCGTTAAATAACGCCCGTTTGGGAACCATCAAAATTAACACCCAACTGGGAAGCTCGTTCACACCTGCTGTTAACTAACACCCGATTAGGCCATTTAACGCTCGATTAGGTCGATTAACGCCTAATTAGGTTGCTAGCCATCAATTTGATCAATTTCGCTTTTCTCTATCGTTTTCATCCATTTTCTCAACATGTATTCACATCCACTTGCTTCTGACTGTCCTAATAATACCTAAACAACTCCACATGTTGTATGGAAGGCCTAGAGGGGTGAAAAATAAATCTGGTCACTCTGCAGGTGGTGCAAGAGCAGGTTCTGGAAAAAAGAAGTTTGATTCAGCTATTTCTCAAGCGACTGCAAATTCCACAGCAGGAGAACTTGGTAAATCTTTTTTATATCTTACTGCAGTAAATTAATGGTTCGATAAATGCAGGTTCTGCTGGAGATAGCAGTGCAGCATTAGGAAGGACTATTGACTCATTTTTTGGTATGTACCATATTTATTTATAGGAAATGGCATGGGTAACTCGCAGGCATCTTGGTGCTTAACAATACCTGTGATCTGCATTGGTTTACCCGTCAAAATAAGTCTAATAACATCCAAAATGCCCAAAAATTGAAGGAGATACAGCCAATTTCAATGAATTTAATGAAATTGGCTGTATCTCATTCAGTTCTGGGCCAAAAAATATGTTTTTGGGCTCATTTTGAATGTCTTGGTAAGTGTTTGAGCTGGTCATCATGGAAATATTTACAAATGCAAGAATGGCCATAAAATTGTGAGATTATCATGGTATGCAGTACCATATGCTTTCAAAATTAATTATCACACCATTTCCTGAGAGATATTAAGTAGTAGATGTAAATGCAGAATGTAGAGCAAATCTAAAGCCCTCAAGCTGATAAATTTCATAGGTTTAGAACCAATCTCAATAAGATAATGATTTATGAATGATCTTCTTTGAATATTGATAAAAATTGAAGCAACCATTGAATTATCATGTTTTTCACCTGGGCAATTTCCCCTGAATTTACTTGGCTCTCTCAAGTCTAATTTTTGAAAAAACTTTCCAAAT
>Ga0307517_10008824_pt1 | contig 14404 bp, 15 predicted proteins | sample 23_EM_MG_FD_194515 | JGI IMG/M metagenome (GOLD analysis project Ga0307517, IMG submission 194515) | Populus trichocarpa ectomycorrhiza microbial communities from riparian zone in the Pacific Northwest, United States - 23_EM | ecosystem: Host-associated > Plants > Roots > Unclassified | place... | reverse complement strand
GAATTATTTGACTGTAGACTCGGAAGTGTTGTGTTGAATGGGGAGAGTCACGATCACGGTCGCAATCTGGCATTTTTGGCGAGGTTGCTTACTAAGCTTTCACGAACACTTATGACGAGTGACTGTAAGTCTTGCAACCTCTGCCTAGCTTCTCTTAACTCTCTTATGAGTTCCTGTTCTTTCTTTCTAGTACATATCTTTCCACCTTTCGTTTGGGAGCATCTGTAATCATTGTCTTTGCAGAGTCATTCATCGTTGAGCTCAGTTTTCTGACAGGCTTGTTGAGGAAATTGCTGAGTCCAATTCGGGCCAGAAGTTGCATCCGGTTGAGCATCACAGCTACTCAATAGAGGCTGATTCCGTTCTTTATACCTTCCTTTTCTGCCAGCCACTCCCAAATTTGCCTATTGAGACTGTTGGTGACAAGGAAAGGTTTTTGCAGTCCCCTGGCTCACCTCCCGAGTCCTCAGAGAGCCGAATCTTCCCCTCTGTTCTGTCTCCACATATTATCTGTGCTGTCTTGAATGGCCTTTCTTTTCGTCATTTCGCTCCGGGTAATATCCTGCCCCTATCTTTTCCAGCATGTATACTAAGCATTGATCTTGGTAGAATTTGTGCAACATGGTGTTGTTCTGGTAGCTGTCCCTTTCTTGTTCTTCATCAGATTTTTGATGTAACACTATAGACTTCTATCGCTCTTGTTGGAAACTATCCTGAGGCCTCCTTGTCCTCAAAGTGCCAGTGCACTTGGCACCCATCATCGTAGCATGCTGTTCAGGACAGCTCAGCATGATCTCTCCTCTCCTTTTTACACCTCTCGGTTTCTTGCCACTTGTGTACAGGTCAGTAGGATGGACTGGTTAGCAGACTAGTTTCTGTCCCCCAGCCTTCCTGTAGTGTTTGCAGTTTCTTTGGAGCATCTGTCTGCCTCAGTGCTTGTGAAATAGAGATCAATATGTCTCCGTAGTTTTGCTCTGCAATTCTGATTGAGGAACACCTTCCCTGAGTGCCTTGCAGGGAGTGTCTGCTTCATGGTGCTTGCATTTTAGAAATCTTCGTAAGAGTACAAAGCTTTGTCATGTTCAGATAGATAAGCAGTCCACTTGGCTCAGTATTGTAGCATTAGGTAAAATTGGCCACAGTCCATCATTTCTTGGAGTTTGTATTCTGATTTGCCTTCGAAAACCTTTCAAGGTGGTAGCAGTATGCCTTGTGAGAGAAACATATTATCGTTGTATAGTTCCAAAAGAGAAATATGCAATGTCTGGTAGATTCAAGTTGTTATGAAGGCTGAGGGGTTGAGCTTATAAGCGCTCCTTCCAATTTTTGACAAGATTTTGAATGGTCTGATTTCCTTGGAGTCCAGCTACTTGCATTTTCGTGTCGTTGGTACATTTTATGGTAATAACCAGACCATGTCAGCTGATTGTAGAATCAGATTGGGTTTTCGCTATCTATCGTATTATTCCTTGTGTCTTACTTGCACTTCCACCATTTCTGCTTGTAGTATGTCGTGTAATTGGCTCATGTCTTCAGGTGGTGTAATCTTTCCTTGCATCAGATGTCCAATAGTCTGATATTCGCAGTTAATTCAGTTGTTCGCAAAGAAATGTGTGTGCTTAATGCTGTCCTGATATCCATAGTTGTATGTGATTTTCTACTATTAGTAGGAGCTCTTTCCAATTGTCCTCTTGATAGTTGACCTAAGCACAGAGGTATTATTCCAAAATGGAATTAGTCCATTCCATTTGGCTGTCAGTCTGGAGGTGAAATGCCATGCTTAATTTCCTCTTAATACGTGACTGTTTGGTAGTTTCTTTCCATGTGGCTGAGGTAAATATTCATCCTCTATCTGTAATACTGTCCTTGGGAAGTCCATGTACTCAAAATATTTCCCTCATGGATAGTTGTGAGAATTGCTATAAATTCATTTGCTTAGCGCATGGTAAGAAAGGAGGCATTTTCGTGGGACGGTCGATGATGATAAGAACCGCATCAGACTCTTTCTATTTGGATAAGTCTGTAATGAAGCCTATTGATATTGATTTCCATAGCTGATCTGGTGTTTCATTGGACTTCATTAGGCCATAAGATGCATGTTGAACTACGTTTGTTTTTTGACTGATATTGCATTTTTGATGTCTTGTGTGATCGTATATCGCATTTGAGGCCAATAATATTTGTCTTGTAGGAACTCCATTGTTTTTGCTGTTCCTCTGTGTCCAGCTTGAGCGATATCATGATGTTGGTGTATAAGTTTTGTTTGAAGTCCTTTGTTGTTGGGTATTCACATTTTTCCTTGCTACCGGAGATATCCATCCTTCCATTGTCATAGTCCAAGTACTATTCCTCTCATTTCCTTTGTCCCTTCCTTGAGCGCCTTTTTTATGCCTTGTATTCTATCATCTTTCAAAGACTTTTGTTGAATCTTGTCTTCTCCTGTCTTGTTGAATTCCATGAGTCCCAGTTGTTTGATTTCATCAAAATATTGCTCTTGATGTAATAGTATCCTATTTTTTTGTGTGAGGGGTTTGTTTCCTCCTTCTGGCATCTCTCGTTTTCCCCTTGTGAGAGCGTCTGGCTTTCCCCCCTCTCTTCCAGGATGGTATTCAATCTTAAAGTCGCATCCACTGAGTGTTTCCATCAAGCAGATTTGTCCGTCCATCAGTGTCTTAGTTGTCGTACAAGGTACTAAGTTCTTCTGGTCTGTAATGGTAGTGGTTGACATAAGTCGTCAGTATTTCTGATCTGGTTCATTTGCCAGGGATGGAGAGCGAGTGAGGGCCATTAATATTTGTGGAGAGAGAATTCTCAGTAGAAGCTAACATTATGGCCTTAGAAGCGGTGGGAGAATACGCAGTGATTCATGCTGTAGGAGAGCCCTCCCAACCCCCGCCCAGGTGGGGCTAACAAGTCCGAAATCGTTTAAATAGTATGATAGTTATTCGAGTGGGTCACAAAAAGGGATGAAAATGAAGACAGGGGATACAAATACTACAGTGTTCTCAGGCACAGTGTTGGTGCAGGTAGGGCGGGGAGAAAATTATAAGACATTACTGGATGACGGGTCTCCCCCCAGAGATACTAAAACACCAGCGAAATTCCAGTGCCCTTTGCTCCCATGCTCCTCTCTCTTCTCTGCTTTGCTCTGGGATCATTACTTGCAACGCTGTGCTGGTGTAGCGCATAGAAAAAGGGACCCTAACTACCGAGTGAGTAGTGGTGTCTACACTTTAACCTACCACTGCTATCGCTACCCAATCTCCACTTACTACAACCGCCCTTTCCTCTTTCCGTACACCCGCCGCAATACTAAAACCCCCAATCCGGACAACAGCACGCTCCGCCAACCGCCAGGGCTGCGGAGGAATTTTCCCCGGGGCAAAGACGACATCGCTGGCAGATCCCGGGTACCACCAAACTTGCGACGCGTGACCCATATCACCCAACACTCCAGTGTTACATTTCGAAAATATATACTGCGGGGTTACACCACGATCTGCGAAGACTCCATCAGCCTCGCTGGCATCTTGAGCGCAGGTAGTCACGGTATTATGGTAGCATAGTACTAGTATCACATAGCACAAGATGTTTGAATTCGGGCAAAAATTACGCACGTAATGCGGGGCCCATGATGCAAATACCTATCACTAGTAGGGCTACATGCGGGTTTCCGGATGTGATAGTAGGGATTAAGTAGGCGCAATGAAATATCTCCGATTGGAGTCATTTATGTGCTTTCTCCCACCATCCCTCCAACTTACTTCTCCCAATTAAGACATTACACAAGCATCCTTATCCTTCCAAGTAGATACTGCCACAACAACAGATCCCCCGTCGTTCACTCTCCCTCTCCCCTTCCCTCTCCCCTTCCCTCTCCCCTTCCCTCTCCCCTTCCCTCTCCCCTCCTCAGTCTCAATAACACACTCCCATGGCTCACGAACCACCTAATCCATTACCTTTCGTTAATCGCAACCTGTCGACCCGTTTACCACCCCCTCCCCCTGGGCGCCCAAAGTTCTAAACGCTGCCTTTGAGAAATCACCGCACTGATCTGTTAGGAAAAGTACAATCCGATTCGTACATCAACGCTGCGCCAATTGCCCTGGGCCCTAGCCCAAGGCGACTTTGGGAGCGGATTTCCGAATGCCTGGGTAATAGTATTGAACCGAGTAGCGCCATGGCAGGGAGAGATGTTGCGTCGCACCGTGCGACCACCGAGCGGAGTACCCACGCTGTAGTCGGGAGTTAAAAGTAGGAAAAGCGGTATTGTGCGTGGGGAAAAAATTGTACTACATAATATGGTATGATACTCCTGCGGGAATGGCCGAAGTCGGAGTATAATACAACAGAATAACAAATTGCATGTCAGTCTTCCTACGAGGCGATGTGCAAAACCCAGGTTAGCGGACTCAGATCCAGATGGATGAAACTCCCGGTGGCGTCTTTTTGGGTGATGGAGGAGCTAGCTTCTGCTATCATGCCTCGATTATTTTTAGGAAGGGGAGATAGGGTAATGCTGCGTATCTTGCCACTTGCCTTACTGTGCTAGTACTGCAGCGGTGTGGACCATACGTTTGTTTGTAGTAGTGGTAATAGTGTTTAGCTATGGGGGCGATTGCAGAACTGCGACCTAGAGCAGGTATCGACACTCAGGTTATTAAAAACCGGAGAACGTTCCGCAATCCCGAAAATGTCAAACCCTCCCGAGATCGCGAAGGGGACCCTAAATCTCAACACATTAGACTTCTCAAACCCCTTCCTATTCCTCTTCCTCCCCCACTTCACCATAGCCCTCACGAAAACTGGTACCGTGATAAGCGAACCTCTCTACACTCGAAACTACGGCAAAAAAAATTCACCGGTAGCCCCATAGTCGCACTCTCTGTCGGTGCTTCGGCCCCAAAACTCGTCTGATCCTCGTTCGGAAGATCCTCGGCACAATACTCTAAGAGCGAGTGTGTTGAGAGCATTGGGAGGAGATTGTATTGCTCGAGTGACTGTGCGTGATTTTACGATGCGTTTTGCTCAGATGAGGCACCGTGCTGTGGCGGCGCCTAAGTTACTTGCTGCGGAAGTGTCCCATGTCTGTACGGGCTTGAATTGACCACATATTATTCTCACCGGACTCGCGCGTGAATTCACCGGGCTCGCCTTACTACAAGTGGCGGCTCTCATACGAGAGTGCTGGAACTTCCAACTTTAGCTATCCGAAGATTGGATGAGGATCTGAAATTTCTCAATACTAGGCCTAGCTTAGCCTCACGGGGGGGACAAGGTAGAAAGGTCAAAAGGTTCCCTACGACGGCCTATAGCGACAAAACCGCCACTACGCCCAAATCTTAAAACTTGAAAATCCAAAAACAGAAAAAGTCCTCAACCAACAGAATTTTGCAAATAATAAGCTTAATTACCATCACAGGTATCACTGGGTACTAGAAAATAGCATGCTAGAAAAAGGATCATAAGGTTTGAAAAAAATGCTCCCCTGGAACATTTCTTCACCTGGTACACTCGGAAACTTCACGTTCATAATTTGATCTCGCTCATAGTTTATGATAAGGCGGGTCGTGTACCATATTGGTAAACTAATAAGCAAGGAAGAAAACTGTTAATTTTTTACGTTATTCTTTCTCATCTGGCTAGATGCCCTGAGTTGTTTGATAGGGTAGTGAGAGAAGTCATGTCGCTCGATCGGGGGGCTACGGAAAAACTCTGTTTAGTAGTAAGCTTGGCGCACTTTAGCACATAAGCCGCCTCTCATGTAGACTAGTCTAACAACGAACAACCGCACCAAGGATAGCAAGAACCTTTTCTTTCCTTCTTAATTCGTTCAAGCGCATCGCTCCTTGCTTCATCCTTGTCAAGGCCTTTAGGCAATTCATCGTCTGGTCAACTTTCTACCTATTTATCATCCGGTTTATCAAGAGGTCACAGATACACACGGGAGGGTGATTTCGGCACGCGCGACACACCATCCAACTCAAAGGGTCTTACGAAACAGCCCGACAGCGGTACCTAGGAATATGAGAAGGGCAGAGAACATCCTGGCATTTTGGAAACGGTCTGTTGGGTATCTAAACGTATCTGCACCTCCCGCCTGGGCAGACATATGAGGGTTGAATGGAAAGACATGGATGAAGGTGTTACATCTCATTTTAGAAACACCCTGTTCATTTTTTCAGCACTTGAAGGACTGGACTTTTATCGAGAAGCAGCAATTCCGGTTGCGAATAGCTTTTAGGAGAAGACCAGTTGGCCTGACAAGATTATGAGTTCTGTGGTGGACGTTTAACCTCGCTTGCACAAACCTTAGAGTTACCTAACATTGAGGACTACGAGTCGCTACATGAGGTGCGGATATTTGCACCCTTGGTTGCAACATACGAGAAACGGTTGTTCCTTATTCATGAGCCTTGCGAATCTGAGACAACTACTGTGCGGAATCCAATTCTCCACTTTGCTTGTTTAGACGCCTCTATTGCTATCGAGGCAGTTTTCAAGAGGTTCTCTTAAGTTGTCATCACTTCAAAAACCATCTCTCCGCTAGAGATGTATCCCACGTCGTTAAAGTTCAACACTGTTGTACAAGAGTCGAATTCCATGACGGTTGCACCAAGAGGTTTGTTGCAAAGGATCGCCACTAGGAGTAGTAACTAAGTAGCGGTTAGTACAACCTTACAGACCAAAAATGGCCCAAACGCTGTCCGAAATTACGGAAGTCATTCAGTCGAATTCCCCAAGATTACGTCTGATGGGATGGTTGGGTTCTTTACTGGTTATCTATACATGGAGAGCATTATGAGCATATGGCAAAGGATGGTAGGCCTTCCGGCTCGCAGCATAACACGGGCTTGGACTAATTACTTGCAGGGAATTGTGGACGAAGTCTGAAAATACAAGTTGATCCTTAACTATAGAAACCCTCGACAGTCAAGAAACTAGTCTGGAACTAGAAACCTACCGAACCGGTGACTGTAACGCAAGAGGCGCAGTAATGCACCGTGTCGCCGCCTGTGGCAAAGTCTCGGAAGGAACAGATTTCGACAACCATTACGGTTGAACTGAGCGATGTATAGGTAAGTCTTCCAACAAACTAGTGCTCACCACTAACGATTATGTACAGAAGAGTCCCATTCCAATACACCCAATACCGGATCCTAAAAGCCCATAGCGAATTCCGCCGCGAAAACTACCCCATTCAAAAAAAATGACTTCCTCTCTTTCGAAGTGACGAGCCACGCAGTGCAATGCCGGGTCATGTCCGCCGTGGGAAGAATGATTACGGGATAAGGGTATTTGCTCACCACCGGTTAGGAGAGCAGGGAAGTCAACTGCCCAAGTGCACCAACTAAGCCCTCCTAGAGTCGAACGTCAACTTATCGATGGATGTGGCAGTCGCCATCGCAAAGAGGTTTCTGAGGGCGATGGCCCAGCAGTTCGCGCTGAAGGATCAGAAGGGCTTATCGATGTGGCACTTAGCGGATTTGAAGGAACACTAGAGGAAGGGGGCAAGTAGCAGCAGGTTAGGGAGGACGAGGGGAGAGAGGTGGTTATGCTGAATGTGGCAGTGTGATGTATTTTTATGGCATAGTGGGGGCTGATCTCTAGAGCTGTGATATGATATGACGATATGTTAAATTATCATAGGTGTCAACGAGGAGAGTTGTTTTTTGGGGTGGAGAGTGATATGAGGTGATTGTGTTGGGTTTTTTTCCTCTCTTTACTATGGGGGATTCTTTGAGGTGGCTGATATTAATTTAATTTTTTTTCTTTCCCGAAATCCACCGCTAGAGTGTGACACACTGTTTATAAACTTAACCATTAAAAATACAAACAGCTGGAATTTCAATTATGAAAGCCCCATCATATCCTTCATGCACCAAAGGAACGAGACCTGAAAAGAACTAAATTACAATCTCCCAATTGCCCCCTCTCTCCTTCGATCAACTCTATTGCCGAAAGGAACGGCAATCTATCCATTATCGTGGTCTTCATCCTCATTCTCATGCATCCCCTCTGCAGCCTCGACTTCGAAATCCTCCTCAGGATCGGCTCCGACATAACTATCGCTGAGCAAGAACAACTCGAGTTCACCCTTGCCTTGATTCAGCACTGTATAGTCAAACCTGACACCCAGCCTCCTGCCACCAATCACAACTCCCCCGACCGCCAAAAACTTCTTACTACTCTCCTTATGAACAACAATCCACCAATTCACAATTTAATTTTCGAGGTAGCAGGGCCGGTGCACAGTTGTGCCAACCTCTGCTTTCTCATCTTCCTCGTCGTGCTTAAGGTCGATGTTAACATTGATTTAGGAAGGGGAACTAGTGACCACTGAGTGGGGCCTTTGGGCTCGTAGGCGAGGTCGATACCTGGGTATTTTTCGTTTGTGAAGTGAGCGATTTTGCCGAGCTGGAGTTCAGTGATGAAGGTTCGCTGGAAGAGGAGGTGGGTACAGGTGGAGTCTTCCCCCAAACCATCCATGAAACTGAAGATTGTTTTGACGCTGTGACATTTGTTAGCTTGGCTTTTATTATCATTATTTGGGTCGGGGGGAATGAAATATACCTGAGTTCGCAAGCAGCCCAGACACTCTCTGGCGCGAAACCTGGAATTTTCATGAGTGCGCTGTCGCGGTCCCACATTTCCTGGACACATCTAGCTCATTTCCATCGCGCTCGTAGCTTTCAAGTGACCTTTTGAGACAAAACTTCCATGCAAGCGCTTAGGAGGTTGAGGATCTTCCAACACTATAGCCTAATCAGTTGCCAGGTCCGCGGGGAGCTGCATTCTGGAGAAGTGGGCTTGGAGAAGAGTGAATGCCTTGAAGTGCGGGGATTCATAACCTTTCTGTGAAATCTTTACTGGGACGTAGTCGTAGACGAATCAACGGTATCCTGAGTTCCTAATAGTCTTCGTACCTATTTCCGTGACGAAAGAACTGTATAGATACGCTGGAAAATGACTTTCAATGGGGAGAGCTTCGTCCAAAAACTCCAGCTGGTAGTCTCTCTTAACAGCAGTGATCATCAGAAGAGCTTTGCCAAATGTGTTCTCGCCTGGCTTCGAAGGCTTCCTAAGCATCTGAAGAACCCCCCCTGAGAGGGCAACCAATATAGCGATGTCCCTCTCTTCAAAGAATTGAGTGCCCATGACAATCACCATATGAGCGGTCGTGCTCAGTTCCCAAGCAACGCATCTGGAAGCCAAGAGGATCTTGAAAGCGCCACCCTCAAACCGCTCCTCTACAATACGCGTGTCATTTTTGCTTAGCGCCTTATGGTAATACCCAATCCCATGCGATAGACTCTCTGCGAGCGGCCTCTCTAATGTTCGGTTGTGAGGAAATATCCTCCAAATTGGCATTCCGGAATTTGTTCTCATTGTCGTCGGCGACAGAGTAGGCTAGAATATCTAGTGCACTAGATCGACATTTCGTTCAGCTTGAGACAAAAAGGATTACCTGTTTGTTTGGAGGCACTGAGGGTATGGCCAAGTCAGCAGGTTTTGCCATTTCCATCATCATTGATGGGAAGTGCGGAATGTAGTAGGGCCGGATGTGAATCTCCAATGGGGTAGGGCGTGAGCTAGGGCTGAAGTTGTAGATAGTGTGCTTGTCGGCTCCAATCCATTCGCTCAGGTTTCAATCATTCGAAAATGAGACCCTGAGGGCAACGATACTCATTGGGTTTTCCGTCTGCGCAGCGATGTAGTGCATTTTGGATATATTAATCTCGTAAGCGAACTCATTTTGCCCCCCCCTCCCCTGCATTTGAAGCTTATCGTCAATGAATAGCTCGACCGTTTGTACGTTCTTCTGTAGTTGCCACTGCGTTGAAAGCACATCCCATTGTGTTGATGTAGCTAGAATCAGACCTCTGAAGAAGCTTCAAATCCGTGCTTGTTTCCCCGGTTAACTTGAAGATTTCCTTGTGGCCGTCGATCTTGCTCAGTCTCGACTTCCAATCTGCGTACCTCTGGCCTACTAGCTCCTGGAAGGGGGAAATGTATAAGGCCCTTCCCAGCCCGCGACCTTTGAGCAATGCCGGAGAACCACATACTCCCAGCAAACAGTCTTCCTGCCTCGAGTCGGAGCTCTAATAAACATATTATCGTCGGTGTCGAATAGAGACTTGAAAAACTGAGTCTGTATCTTGTTAAACTGCCTCCATTCAGGGTAGAGATCAATAAATTCCGGCTCTTTCAATGCTTCGACGGGTAAAGGCACGAAATCCAGTAAGGGTGTGTGTGGTGAGAACCGCTCCGGAAGAATTAACCTCATAAACGATGGAGCAAGCCTGGTCCCCAAGCGCATCCATCCACTGGAAACAACAATGATAAAGTAATTAGGAGGCACTGGATCTGTCATTGGCACCCTGAACTCAACCAGATGGTCGTTGTTCCCTCCTCCCGCGGATTGTTTGCGCAGAATAACCCGGTCTTGGAGTAGTATCTCTTCGCCGTCGCAATTTTCAACCAAGCTCCAGAATGTCTCTGCTGTGCGTTACATGCGTCGTCCCAAACGGAGTCTGGTGTGATAGTTAGTTTGAACATCCAATCTCGGAAATCTCTCTAATAAGCTGTGTGCCAACTTTCTCACCCTTGCGCTATTGAAAATCACCCCTAGATGAGGGGGATCCATAGTAAAGTACTTGGACCAGGTGAACTAGGTAGCACGCTCAGCTAGAAACCGTGTGAGGTAGTAAACGCTCCATCGCGGGAATGGAACTCGGTGCCATAGCATTAAACCCAGGGAGCCGATCCTCCCCTTCGTCTTTTTTCAACACCTTTAAGCACAAAAAGAAGTGCCTCGGCATAAATTTGCGCGCAAGTTCAATTTTTCCCAACGGCGCTCCTCCCAAAGCCCCATCCAATCCTCACTCCGCCTCTTTTTTCGTCCTTCCTTTTCCTTACCGAAGGATAAACCAGAGGCGACGACATACCCGAGTGTATCCCTGCACAACATCTTTCATCTTTTCTCTTTCTGCCAGGGTGAGATTACATGCCGGGAAGAATCAACAGCTAACCGCCAACTCAACCCAACAGCGCAGAAAACAACTCAGAAGATACTTATAAAAAAATACAGCCAGTTCCTAGTGGTAGAGGGTCTAAACACCCTTAGTAGGAAGTTCCCGGTGTCGGGCTGTTTTGCTAGACCCGTTTAGTTGGATGGTGTGTCGCGCGTGCCGAACTCACCCTCCCGTGCGTCTGTGCGTAGTTGTGACCTCTTGGTAAACCGGACAATAAATCGGTGGAAAGTTGACTGGACGATGAATTGCCTCAAGGCCTAGACAAGGATGAGAAAAAGCCTGAAGCGCTTGAACGAATTGAGAAGGAAAGGAAAGGTTGTTGATTGGATGGTTATTCTTGGTGTGGTTGTTCGTTACTAGGCTAGGATACATGATAGGCGGCTTATGTGGACAAAATTAACCGCCAAGCAACGAACGATGGCAACGCAGTCCGCCTCGTCGCCCACCGCTTCCAACACCTGAAGGAATTTCTCTGGATAAATTTCTATGTATTCTACTATGTATTCTACTATGTATTCTACTATGTATTCTACTATGTATTCTACTATGTATTCTACTATGTATTCTACTATGTATTTAAAAAATTAAAAATTAATTTTTTTTTTGGTTTACAAGATTGTGGGGTTAATGGGGGGGAGTGCGGTTGTCATGGCGAAAATCTCTCCCGTTCCCTCGGTCGACTATTAATTTTGTCCAAGGGCAATACCATGAACTATTATCCTATTATCGCAGCCACTCCTGGTGTTACAATTGGGTCTGCGACTCCTGGGTGCGTGGCGACTCCTGGGTGCGTGGTATCTGGGGTCTGGCGGCGCGGCCCGGGGGTGTCTGGCCCCGGTGTGTTTCATGCGCTGTCACTCGTTGTGGGTGTGTGTCTCGGGCGGGCTCATGGACAGGCTGGGCCGGCTCCAGCGCGGTCGGGCTTTGATCCGGAGATGCGTATCTACTGTTTTTTAACAGAGCTGGTATCACTACTTGCTGGTGCAGGCCTTAGAGAGGCATAATGCCTTGGTTAGGGCTGTATCTTGCAGTACTTATGTGCATCAGGGCCTTGTGTCTGGGGGGGGGGGCCTACTAAGGTCGGTGTACGATCACAAGCACCGGTAACCGGCTTTCGCGGCTAATTACTTATATGGTGAGCGAAGCGATGGAAGTTTAGTAGCAGGTTGGCTCCCAAGGGAGGGGCCATGGTACTGACCTTGATGGTAGGCTAAGGTTTGCGATTGACCTTCATCCCTAGCATTTTGAGCTTCCAATCGTTTAAATATTCGTTAATGCTCAAAGCACTTGTCTTATGCTATCTCGCTGGAGAGTAGATTACCATATTTCGGTAGTATCTCAATTCATCTCACCCTTACCGCCCCCCCCGGCCAGCCGTCGCAGTCGTCCGGTCGGGCGGGCGTTGACGGCAGTCCGACTGCCTGTCTGCGACCCCTGGTAGGCCGCTCGGGCACCACCTCTTCTTTTCTTCTTTTATTATTTCTTTTTCCATTTTTATTTTTATTTTTAACCTTAACTTATTTGAGTACTACACGTACAGCCCCCGGTAGAAAAAATCGGGAAACGGTGATCGGGCCTCTGGTGCTTTGATTGGAGGGTTCGGTGTGCTCGAGCCAATCGAGCAACCGTGTTTCTGACTTTTAATTTCCACAATTCCCGATCTTTTCGACCGGAGGCTGTAGTATTTGTCTCATTGACCAATTTTGCGCGTATGTGGTCGAGGGCCGTCCACCCCGTCTTGGACAGACGGGACGATTGAACTGGCTGCCCCTGGTTTTACCCACACGCGTGCTGGTAGGCGCACTCATCACTGGGCACTACCGTATCCTGTGTTGCTCTTCTTCCTCCTCTCCTTCTCCTCTCATCCTCCTCCTTCCTCCTCTGAGATTCGTGCAGCAGGACTATTTCTGCTACTACTACGAGTATGGCGAGTACGTTTACCCTTTGTTTGAGATAAAATGTGGAATGCTGACGACTGGTGATGTTCGAATTGGTGTAGTGATCGCGGCACCCTAGTCCTGGCGGGAAACTGGATTCGTTATGGCTGTACACGTTGGGGGTCGGGCGGCGTGCCGGTGGTGTTTGATAGGGTTCTTAGTTTGCTTTGCCAGCTGGTTTGGTCCATATCATGGTACGTTTGTACGTTCTCCTGTTAGTCTTTCTCTCTTATTTTTGTTCAAATTTTCATCGTCCACAACCCTCTACGATCAACTAGCTCTAGGCCGCGCCATCCCTATACGTAGGGGTGGTAGGGGTGTGGGAAGATCAAACACCTGAAGTAATTCGGTGTGAGGGGTGGCACGTTCGGTCCGGAGGTATCAGCATTGCAGCTTCACGTTGTAGATGCCCTACTATCCAGCTCTTTCCCGAGTCTAAATGGAAAAGAACCCTCCTTTCTGAGGTAAACTGAAAAATCTGGACTTGGTCCCTCCTTTTTCAGGGAGTAAAACTTGAAAAATCTGGACTCGGTCCCTCCTTTTTCCGGGAGTAAAACTGGAAGGAAAAGAGAAAAGAAAAAAACAATTTTAAAATGTTCATGCTTTTTTACTTTTTTTTTTGGAAATTTTTTATGCAGTAATAAGAAGAGGATGGCTAACGGGAGAAGGTCCGAGTCTAGTGAACTGTCTCTTCCGGTATTACGAGAGTGACTGCATAAGAAGATGTGAGAGGATGGGGGCTAATATGTTTTTGTAAGCAGGGGTGTAAATTCTGCGAAGGATTACGGTATTCGTAATGGCGAGGTCCCAGTGTAAATGATTTCATTATATACTGTAGTAACAATCTGAAACTGTATACGGAAGTGTGCATGCACCGAGTCCGAGCCTAATTTAACTTTAAATCTCACACAAAGCGTCGCGGGTAAATTTACTTGAAGTGCCTTGTGCCATGCCAATGTGCCTGGCATGGCACTATGAAATGTCTGATTCAACTCGCTCGGCTGTGAGTAAGTTTACTCTTCGGGTTTCTAACTGCATATCTTTTTTCCTTTCTATGCGGGGTCTTTATTATGAGTATATCGCGAGTGCCAGTTAATGAGATCCAGCGGGATCAACTTAAATAGGCTATAACCTGGCTGGAATAGTCTCTTCCCTCTCGGGGTGTTTCATCTTAGATTCCGGGGGCTATGGGCCCGACCGCCGATGGTGGATTTACTGAGTTTTTACAATACGGTAATTCGTCGTGACTAACATCCTAGAGTTGACTCTGGTACAAGTACTCACGGCTCGACAAGCCGCGGACCCATGCTTCTCCCCCCCTATTTACCTCACGGACGAAAATTGCACTTTTTTCCACTCCAAGATTTTTGCACTTACCCCTCTTTAAAGAAAAATAACCGCCTCAAACCTGGGAAATGGCATGCCCCAGGG
>Ga0307517_10008823_pt1 | contig 14405 bp, 18 predicted proteins | sample 23_EM_MG_FD_194515 | JGI IMG/M metagenome (GOLD analysis project Ga0307517, IMG submission 194515) | Populus trichocarpa ectomycorrhiza microbial communities from riparian zone in the Pacific Northwest, United States - 23_EM | ecosystem: Host-associated > Plants > Roots > Unclassified | place... | reverse complement strand
TGGTTGGGAAAATTCTGAATGAACTTGCAATGTACCAGGTGGGTTTTTGCCAGGTACTTTGTCCATGTCCTTGTGATGGACTTGTGATGTACCAGCCCAGGAAACCACCCCTTGCCCCCAGTGTGAGTCGCTGAAACTGACTCGTGTGAACATTTCTGACAGGTGAGCAGGATTGAGGTTAGATTCCGTTCGAACGAAAAACGAGTTGGGCTCACCTGTATGTTTCGAAGCCGAAATGTCTGTTCTGAATAGTTGCCGTCGCGCCCATGGGGCAGGATATCGACACGGCGGTCGGAACAGTTGTCTGAAGGGAACTAGAGGGACCGTATTGGACGAGATCGAGCATTAGGTCGAGGATTTCGACAATTCTCCCATACTCTGGCTCAACAGTCTTGCTGGGACGGGAAAATCCACCATCGCGCAAACCATTGCAGGAAGGATGTTCGCTAACGGTTGTTTGGAGCCTCGTTCTTTTGTTCCAGAGACTTTGAGGATCGCAGCAATCTCCACCCCGTCCCCCCAACACTGGCATTCCAGCTTCACTTATCCTTCTCCTTCAATAAAACCCAGACATCATCCACGGGTCGCTTCAAGACCAGATGGTAAACCTTCTTATCGAACCACTCCAGTCTACCGATATTTCGACCATGATTGTGATCGACGCCCCCGACGAGTGCCAGGATGAAGAGCCGGAGTCTGTCATTCTTCTCGTGCCTGGAATGTCGGTTCCAAGACTCCCCGAGTCAAATCCTTCATCACCGGCTAGCCGGAGGCGCACATTATGGTTGGATTCCGTGACCCGTTGCTGAAAGAACTGACGGAGGTGTTCATTCTCCACCACGTTGAACCTCGCACAGCGCAGTGGCAGCGGCGAAGATTGGCTGACAGATGAACAGCTTGAGTCCCTGTGTCAGAAGGCAGCAGGTTTTTCGTGTACGCTGTCGCGACTGTCAACTTCCTCGATCACCATCTCCGGGATCCATCGGATCAACTTGACATAATCACGAAATCTCCGGAGAGCACAGCACACGAAGGAGAGACGGAATTGAAGGTGTACAAGTGCCTCGACTCCCTCTACATGTTGATACTTCAGGAATCCTTCCGTAAAAACAAAGTCAAGGACAACGACATGGTCCGTTCCGTCCTCAATGCAGTGGTCGTCGTCACGAATTCCCCCTCGCCATCTGCAATCACCACACTGACAGGACTTAGTCGTACTTCAGTTCCCCGGCTCCAATCACTGCTGGTACTACCTGAAGACCTCCCCTCCCGTTCAACCGTTTCACAAGTCATTTCCAGATTTTCTCACGGACCTGGCTCGTTGTACCGGTCTACGGTTCTACATATCTCCCGATTCTCACATCAAACTCCTCCTACATTGCCTCGAACTCGTGGGGAAGTCGTTGAAGAAGAACATATGCTCGATCCCAAACTATGCCCTCAAATCCGAGGTGGATGATTTGCCAAAGAGGATTGAAGACAACGGAATAAACGGCGGACTGGAGCATGCGTACAGATCCTGGTACAAGCACCTCGTCGTGGCGGGAGCACCGGACCTCGGATGTATTGTCGGCTTTACGTGGTTTTCTGACGGGGAAGTTTGTTGCATGGTTGGAGGTGTTGAGTGTCCTTGGTGCTGTGGGTGACGCTGCGCGTGCGTTAATTGCAGCTGTAAAATGGCTCAACGAGGTGTGTACAGAACAACAGGCTGATCGCTACGTTCCTCGTCATTAACTCAGAGTTAGATCCAGGTCTCCGGCGATGTCAACACCCTTCTCGAAATAACCACGGACTGTCTTCGCTTCGTGACTGAATTCTTTGATGTTATCAGCCGGCCGATACCCCACATCTATCACTCTGCACTCTCGTTCATTCCCCATTCTTCGAGGGTTCGGGAACTGTATGGCCAACACATATATTCGCCCATGTCAAGGGCCATGACTGGCATCTCTACCTCGTGGGACCCGTGTACGGCGAGTGTTGGAATTACATCCCAAGCTCGTCATGCTGCTTGGTCACCGTGTGGTCAATTTGCTGCGGTCTGTTTGAGCACCGCCATAGAAATCCGGGACTCAAACACCCTAGAGATATTATCCACCCTCAAGCTTCCCTCCAGCAATCTATTCCCTCCCCGCTCACTTGTTTTTTCTCCTGATGGGCATCTGTTGGTCTGTCCTCCAAGGGTGAGGGATTCCATTTGGTCGTACATCTGTGTATACCCCCGCTGATCCCACACCAAGGCCAAAAATGCGTAGCGTCCCCAAGCTCTTTGTTTGGGACATCAAGGCAGATGTGGTTATCAGCGGCGTTAATGACCCCGGCCCCGAGGAGATCACGTTCTCTGGTAACCGGATGGTGGTTAACCTTCAAGACACCTTTTTCAAGGGACACCTCTTCCACATCTACGATGCACTCAACGGCACGCAGCTATGCAAGGGTGGATTTTCGTGGTCGCCCAGTCCTAGTCACCGGTTTGGTGCCTATTGGACCCACGAGGGCACCCTCCGATTCGCTACCAGTTTCGAAAGGTCGTCATACTACTAGATAGTGTCTCAATCAATGGCTGAGTGAACGTCGGGGTTTCTATCACCCCGTTTTATGACCTCTTGCCTGTCCTGAAATCACGGCGGGTTCTTCCCCCGCGGGTTTTCAAGCTTGTTTATTCTCTGCCCCTTTCATCAGGATTGTTAGCAACGACTGTTCCCCACCTTTTTTCCAATCTTTTCGTAAGAAAAGGCAGTAAGGAGGGAGAGGTATGCACTTCTAGAAGTTATGTCATGATCCCGGAAAAGCTGACGCCCAAGAATAGTAATCAAGTGTCAGAAAAGCAGGAGAAATTTAGGGGGAATGCATGTCAAAAAAAAGTCGATGGGCATTTTCCTTATGTTAGAGGTTGTTCGCAGTTGGCCCTGAATCACCAATGAATAAGAACTCAAGTAGATAACATACCGGCGTTAAACATACCAACTGCGTAGGTGATACGCTCGCAGGAGTCCAACATGGATCGCAGTACCTGGAGGTGGAAAGTGAAGCTTGAAGTCGGAAGTATTCTAAGATCAGACGATCCGAGTTCACTCACCAGAAACACAGCGCGGTAGTTGGGGACGGAGCTCACGCTGACTGACTGAGGTCGTGGCCTGTGGCACCACGGCTTACGAACGCGATCTTGGGCAACGCGACTGAGAGTGGGTGCAGATCAAAAAGTTTGGTTGTATTTGAGAATAGCTGGCTCGGATCCGACTCCTGCACTCTATCCGAGTAAAATATCGATGCACCCCCTCTCTCACAATCCAGTATTTCACGACTCAAATTGGAGGCGAGCTTCATCCCCTCCCCGAGTTAGACAATGGCGAGTTGCATATCTACAACCGGGTGAGGTTGCCTGACGTGCCCGACGCCAGTAGTGACATTGAATAACATCACTGAAGTATGTCCTCGTGGTGTAGGCGCCTCAGCCTTGCGGACAACAACGGCGAACTCCCTGGGTTTCACATCCCCCGGACGACTCTACACTACGCTCTCGATGGCTAATGGAATAGGGATCACACTCAACTCATGTGCGACTCCTGGCTGTTGTTGCAATTCAAATCTCACGACTTCTCGCAGCGAAGAAACGGCGGTTTATCGATGGGATGAAGATGTTGTTATATATCGCAAAAGAGTCGGCCGATGCATGTCCTCCCCTCAAGTCGTGCCTAGGAGGCGTCAATGCACTTGTGATACACTACGATGTGTGTTTCTATATTATAACCGCTCGACCCCGCTGACAGATTCACCCAGGAAAGCAAGGATCTGGAAGACAACCTCAAGGGCCTTGTTTCGTGGGTTACCACATTAAAGGAGAATCTAACAAAAGTGGACAGTGACCCGAGGGAGTCGGAGAGACGCGAGCGGTTGAAACGGTCCGTATTACACCTTGGCTATCTTCCCCGCCGGACCTAATCGTCTATAGGTCCTTGGAGGAAGTCGAGAACACATCTCGGGCGTTGTTGGAGAAAAAATGGAAGACACGGGTCCTCGATAAAACACAAGACTCTGGAATAGTCATCAAACTCGTCGAGAAACTTCGGCAAGCTATCCTTATCTACCGGGTGGGTGCTGAGTGCTACCGAGATTGGCCACTGTTAACCTGTTCGAGACAGGCATCTCAACAGCAATCAATACATGATCTGATCACCAAACTGCAGGTGAGGTTTCTCGCTTGCATTCCTAGCGTCACAACTCATGAACACCCGAGTCCTCCTTTGATTTGTTCGTGAAAACTCATCAAGTAAACTTCCCCGTCCCGTTTTCCGGCACCCGCTTATCCGTTAACAGGACGGGTTGCCAGAGCTTAAGAAGAAGGTAGCATCCGTTCTTGAACGGCTCCGTCAGCTGGTACCAGAACCAAATCCCGGAGACACGATAGTGGAGGATAACGAGTATAAACGTCGAACGAGGCTGTCTGCGTCAGTCATATCTCTCATGTATTGCTTGATTCCTCCCTTGACCCTTTCCCAGCTCTCTAATAGAGGTAGAGGTCGCGCTGCGTTCCACATCAAATCGCCTCGCCGGCGCAAACTACGAAATAACCGTAGGAGACCGGCAGATGGTAGATGACCTGGCTGAAGACATCCGGGATGCCGCCCATGAATACCAGGTCAGTAGCGATCTCCGTGTGGGCTCGCCTGTGGTATAATTTACTAAGGCGTCGGACAGCTTTCACAACAGAAGGACATCTATGAGCAGAACCGTGCACTGATTGTAAGTCGCCGTGCTTGTCCTTTGCAGGCCCCAGAGGTTAACTCAAATAGGACTCCGGTTCGATTATTTCTGCTTTCGACTGACCTCCACTCATCATTGCAAATAGTCGATCTGGATGTACTGAACTCTGTGAAACGCGCACGTGGTGCAGGGTTCAATCACAGGGATCGCCGTGGTTGTCTCAAAGGGACACGGGTGACCCTCCTGGACGAGATAGAGGTATGGTCCAAGGACAGAAGTGGACCTTCCATCTTCTGGCTGAATGGGCTCGCCGGGTCGGGAAAGTCCACGATCGCCCGAACTGTCGCGGAACAGTGCTTTGCAAACAGAACATTAGGAGCATCCTTCTTCTTTTGTTCAAGCGATGCCAGCTTGAAGAATCACGATGATCCCGGCACAATTTTCCCCACTCTCGCGTTCCAACTCGCACATAAATACCCCGATTTTCGCTCCGCCCTCGTTCCTCGCCTCCGGTCCAACCCAGACATTGCGCACGAGTCGCTCGAATGCCAGGCAGAGAAATTAATCATCGAGCCACTCCGGGTCACAAATGTTGAGATGGTAATCGTTATTGATGCTTTAGACGAATGCAAGGATGAGGGGTCATCAGAGGGGTCATCGTCCAAGATCCTGCTTGCTCTGAAAAGCATCATTCAGTCGACTCCCAAAGCCAAAGCCAAGTTCTTCATCACTAGCCGTCCAGAACCCCGGATCAAACGTGGTTTCTCTCGCTTGAAGCATCATATCTTTGCCCTTCACGATATCGCGTCGGATCTGATCAATAACGATATCCGAGCTTTCCTCCGACACGAGTTATCTGGGCTCGCCGCCGAGAAGAAGCTGGACAACTGGCCGTCAGATGAGCAACTGGACCTTTTGTGTGGCAGGGCGGATGGCCTCTTCGCATACGCTGTTGCAACCGTAAGGTTCTTGCGTGGCGCGCCCGGAATGCCCGGCAGACGATACACCAAGATTAACCATTCCCCACACGACACGAGTTACGAGGGAACGGTGAAGGGAGTCCATGGAGGGTCGAGTCTCGATTGCCTATGTACCTCTATTCTACGAGCATCCTTCACAAACAACGAACCCGAAGATGACGCTGTGGTTCGTTCAATTCTTGCCGCTGCTGCCCTGTTCACACCCGCATTTCCGCCGTCTGCGATCCCCGACACGATACGTACGCAGACCGGGGAAGTCATGGAGATAGGGGAGGTCATGGACATCCTTGAGTCGATCCACTCGCTCTTGGAGCTCCGTGAGGACCCTGATCATCCTGTCCGCCCGTTCCATAGGCTGCTCTCCGACTGTCTTACAAACCCTAATCGTTGTTCCGACGAACGGTTCCTTATCCCCAAAGACCCTATCAATACCTGATTCCCTACAATGGTCATGTGTATCTAGTCAGAACAGTGGTGTCTGCGACCTGTGGATGTATTTGTTACCAATAGCTACCTACAATCGGTATCTCGATCACTCTGGTGATGGTCTACAAACTGACAAACCTATATTCCACCTTTCTCACAACGGCTCAGCTTCAGCAATCACGTATCTCGTATCTGACTTGGTAGGCTTAGGTGATCCCTTTCTTCTGTTTCTTCGAATGACCACTTAATCCACCCCGTACCTCGGTACCTAGATGTGAATCGACAGGCTGGGTACTATGACCAATCAGTTCCATGTTGCATTGTCGCGTTCAACTCATGAATACGAGAGACGTTCGAGATAGAAAGGTGACCCTCCATTCATTCACTGCTGTATCTGGTACAAAGAGGCCTATTTTTTATACAAACTGTCCATGACACCACAGGGGCATATTCGAGGGGAAAAACATATATTTGAAGGGTCTCACTGGGGCACCGGAGTATTTTCTGTGAAAGAAATGATGATGTATCCGATAGGCGCGTCTGCATGAACAATAAAAGAGAAGGAATTCATCCCACATACGACCTCCGGGAACCTTCCAATAGTCCTTACTGAATAGTTCCCCGTGTCCGAAACGGATTGATAATGTTTCTGCTTACGCTGACGCAGTCTTTAATCACGAGGGTGGTATTATGGAAGCCAGACGTTGCTTGGTGATGTTGAGGAGTTCTTCGTTTTTGGCAACCTGGTTTGAAGCATGTGAGTGTCGGCAGATGTTGTGAGTAAACCCAAACGTACCTCGCGGAGCCAAGAGATAGTTTTGTTCAGGGCGAACACGGGATCAGGTGCCGCTCCCGGGCCGCTGAACTTCTCTAACCACACCAAGATTTTTTCTTCCAAAAACTGGCGTAGAGCGGGGATAATAGCGAAGATATCTTCCCTAGACTCTGCGAGGTGGATGTGCCAGGATCCGCAGGCGTACTCGAGTGCGGCCTCCGAATTCACAGTATGGTGTTGGGGTAGGAGACTATCCACCAATGTCTCGTTCATCAGCCTCAGGCAACTGAGGGCGATCTTGGAGTGGAATTTCCCGGGTGCGATGTAGAACCTCTCGTCCACACAACGGGTTGGGGAAGTGAGGAAATCAGAAAGCAGTTTGTGGAACGGGTAGACGGGTTGTTCGGGGTCTTCCTGGAGTCTCAGGAGTGGTTGGACTGACCCAAGGATGGACATGACATCTCCGACCTCTAAGCAGATGAGATCGGCGATTGCAGATGGTGGGAGGGGCCGGGTTACCAGGATCATGTTAGCGAACACCGAGCGCACGACGGCATCGTCTTCAGCATCGTTATTTCTGAAAGATGTCTGAAAAATGGAGGTGCACAGGGAATCGAGACTCATCCCCCTATGGACCCCCTCCACTGTTCCCTCATGGACTGTGTCATCTGGGGAATGCAGAATGATGGCGTATTGTTCGTCGGGTGAAGTATTTTTGTGGCCCAAGAACTTGACAGTTGCAACGGCGTACACAAAGAGACCAGCCGCCCTTCCACATAACAGATCCAGTTGTGTACCTGTCAGCCAGCTGTCTAGCCCATTCCGGGCAGCGAGCCCAGATAATTCATGCTTGAGGAAAATTCGGATGTCGTTGTTAATCAGATCTGGCATGATACCTTGAAGGGTGAAGACGTCGGCTAGACCACTGAGGAGCGGAAGCTGGAAACTGGCCAGAATGTGGGGTTTGGGTCGACTGGTGATGAGAAACTTGACCTTCGGTATCTCCCTAACCCAGTATTCTATGGCAGAGAGTGTGGTGAATTGTGATGTGTCATCTGTCCACTCGTCCAACGCATCGATGACAATGATGGCTGGAACATCTGCTGACTTTAGAGGCTTGACAATTAACTTCTCCACCTGGTCAGAGGGTGACTCATATACAATGTCCGGATTGGACTGAAGGAGAGGAAGAAGAATTGATCGAACTTTGGGGTGCTGATGTGCAAGTTGAACAGCAAGGGTGGGGAAGATCAGGTGGTGGCTGCTATGGTTATTGATGTCATGTGAATGAAAGAAGGATGACCCCAGTTGACCCTGCACATCACACCATTCCATGATTGACTGAGCAATTGTGGACTTCCCTGTCCCAGCAAGCCCATTTAGCCAGAATATGGGAGACCTGCCAAAGTCATTGGCCCATGACTTGATTGCTTCCAGGGTGGTCTTATGTGTGCCCCAGAGGCAGCCTTTCTGTTCAGCATATTGGTATCTAGCTCCTTGAGCATGGGAAGATATGTCTGGCATTAGCAATTCAACTGTTGAGCTGTGAGCATGTAGTGATTAAAAGTAGAAATGTGTCTTACATGGATTAACAATTGCTCTGCTGGAGATAAGGCTATCATCTTGATGTGGTAACTTGGGCTTAGGTGAGGAGGTATAATGAGGGTAGCTTAAGCTAGAGTTGGTGTGATCTGAAGATTCCTCAAGTGGCATGGTCAGGATATTGTTGGAATGGTTGTGTGTGGAGATATCTCCAGTGGCAAGTGCACCAAGTAAAGCAAGAGGTGTAGACTTTGGATCAGTCAGAAGTGGGTCTGCAGATGCAGCACCAACCTCCCAGAACTTAACCAACTTGTCATGGGATAATGTGGTGAGGGAGGAAGGGGAGGTGAATTTAAGGGAGGTGATGTCTTTAGTATGGCCAGTAAGGATCTCAAGGAGGTGAGGGTCTGAACTGGTGATATCCCAAATATAGACAGTACTACCAGTAGCCACTGCAATCACCCTGTCATCAGGGGAGAAACAGCAACACCTGGCATTTTTGTTGACCATATGGAATTTAGCCACAATCACATGGGAATGGAAGCTTTTAACCTCAACAACTGACCCATTGCACATGACAAACCGGGTACCATCTGAGGAGAAAGCCAAGTGAGAACCATTGTATACAGGTGCAATTTGCTGACCATGAATGTCCCACTGCCAGACTTTGCCACCAGATATAGATATGAGATGTCTAGTGTCCAAGGGGGAGAAGCAGACATAGTCTATACTATCCTCTTGCTTTATGATGTGATGGCACTCCCCTGTTTGAATATCCCACAGACGAACTGACTTGTCAAAAGCTCCTGAAGCAATTGTGGTGCAGTCTGCTGAGATGGAGACAGATTCAACCCAGTCTGTATGTCCCTGGAAGGTCTTGATAACACCACCAGTCTGCATATCCCAGAGCTTGACAGTATTATCCCAACTACCAGACACAAGCAATGCTCCATCTGGTGAAAAGACAAGGGATGCCACATAATGAGCATGTCCAGAAAGAATGGCCACCTGACTACCTGTTATGGCACTGAGAATGAAGATGGAACCAGAATCTAAGCCAACTGCAACAGTATCCTTCCAGCATGCAAGGGCCCCTGGTTCACTATCTAATAAAACAATGCGGAAACATGCTCCCCGTCCAGCTGAGACCCCCTTAGCCACCTTGATCTCTCGTGAGAACTCTGCACTGTAGTACTGATGGAGCCAGGATGAAGGAGGGGAAATTGGAAGGGCAAAGTCATAGATGTAGGAGGGTGAGCCACAGATTGTGTCAAAGTGCTCTAGGATCAGCCTCTGGCTATCACCTGTCCACTGACACCTGACACCTGCCTAAATATGTGTCAACACAGGTATGAGCAAACAATTCTGCAAAGCACTCACCAAAGCACACCATTGCTCAACATCATTTATGGCATAGACACCAACATCAAGGTTCCCTGTGAGTGCAAGGACCTCAATCCAATATGGCAAACATGTTGTAAAGAATTGGTTGATTCCCTTCTCCACTTCCTTGATATAGGGGCTGCTGGCAGGAATCCTCAGAAGGTGCTTTGTCCAGAAGCAACATGCATATTTGAGGGCATCTCCAATGTGGTCTTTGCAGAGAGAAGAAAGATCTTCAACCTCACTGAGAATAGTATGGTTGCCCAGGTTGCAGATATTCTTCTTTAACCTTTCCCCCATCAGGTTAAGACATGCCAGTAGGATTTCTGCATGATGGACTGCAGGTTCCACAAGGAACCTTCTGTCTTTGCACCTGGCTGGATCTGTGAGGAAGTCAGGAAATGACTTGTGGAAGACTTGAATGGGGTCTTCTGTGTTTTCAGGGATAAGGAGGATGGAGTGGAGGGAGCAAAGGGTAGTTGGGATGCTAGGGACTCTCAGGAGCTCTGAGAATGCCCTTGCTGAAAGAGGGTTGACCACAAGTAAAACTGCTCCAACTACAGTCTTGAAATGAGAGTGGATCTCCTCAGTATCTAGATCCATGTCACCAACTGCTTGCTCCAGAACCTGGGTATAGAGGAGGTCAATCCCAGACCATCCTTCATGAGTGGTACTTTGTGCGAGTGAGATGATCTGGTCCAGCTGTTCAGCAGGTGTGTGGCTCCTGGATGCAAAAAGTTTGACAACAGTTGAAGCGTAGGTGAAGAATCCTGCTGCCTTTTCACAAAGGGTCCTGATGTCGGATGGGCTTGGCCGATCTTGTGGTAAGTCATGGTCACTTTGGGTTTTAGCAATGTCGGTCAACCGAGTCCTGAAAAACAGCTCGATATCACTGTCCACCGAGAAACGTTGGACATCATGCAGCCTGAGGACTTCTGTGATGGGTCGGAGTGACTTGAGACGGAACCCGGACCGGATCCGGGCCTCCGGACGACCAGTGATGAAGAACTTGACGTGGGGGATCTCGTCCACATAGCGCGCGAGCACGGAAAGGATGGCCGAGGCCGGTTCTTCATCCTTGCACTCGTCGAGAGCGTCGATAACGATAAGTGTCCGAACCCAAGCAGCTTTTAACGGGTCAACGATAATCCTTTCCATCTGGGAACAGAGAGATTCCCGTCCAACGTCAGGATTGGCCTTCAAGACCTTGACCAGCCGCTCTCGATATGGGAGGTACCGATAGGCGAGTTGAAAAGCGAGAGTCGGGAAGATCGCTCGAAGGTTGCTTCTATCCTCGAAACTCCGCGAGCAGAAGAAACTCGCGCCGAGCTTTCCGTCTGCGAAGCTGATATCGGCGAACGTCTGGGCGATGGTTGACTTCCCGGTCCCGGCAAGGCCGTTCAGCCAGAACACCCGCTTGTCTCGTTCGTCTCCCAGCCAACGTTCGAGTTGCAGGAGCACATCCGTCCTAGTTCCCCTCAGGCATCCCTGCCTGTCTCCGGAACGATGCCCAGCGCCAGCGGTGTGACGCATCTTTTCCAGAAGTTGACGATCTGCATCTCCCTGTTTGCAAGTTACTACGGAGAGTGGGACTGTAGGGATGTGAGACTCACGATATGCTCACAGCCCTCGTTGTAGATCTCCTGTTGCAACGAAGTCTGAGAACACGTTAGCTACGACGAGAGCAAGTCGTTTGGTAGGGCAGACCTGATAGTCCAGTAAGGCGTAACGAGTATCTTGCACCAGGCCGTTAAGTTTCTGTGCGTGCTTGGGGTTTTTGAGGAAGAGTGCGAGATCCTCCTGAGTTACCATCGACTTTATATCTTGGCCAACCTCTTCCAATTTCCTGGAAATCCCCGTGCATCAGACCCGGCTCCCGACCTTGGAGAATGTGGGCTCACCGTTCCAGCTTGCTTGTCCTCTCCGCCTCATTGACGTCGCCCGGGGGGATAGGGGCGGAGAGCGATTCGGAAAGCATTCTGACCCTGGGCGCCAGTGATTCTATAGCATGTTCGTTTATCTCCGCCCGCTAGAGTGACCGTAAGCATTGCCAATCGAATGTGCGGGAAGGAGACCATACATCACAATTGTCGAGAATAGAGCAGAGAGATCTGGCGACAGATTTGAGCGGACCGAAGCCACCTGGGGAGTCTATCACCCCACGGAGCAATTCGGCCGTGGCAGACGGAGTAAATTCGGAGCTCGATTTCTCCCCGTCCGGGGTGGCGCTCGGTTCGGGGGTCTCGTCGAGACGAACAACTTCTGGCTCGTAATCGGGAGGGCCAGAGGTGCCTAAATTTTCAGGAGGAACGGTCAGGGATAGCGGCCGAAACAACGACGTTCACGTACCGTCGGGCTTCCCACCATGCGAGATCGGAGGAGTGGTTGGAGAGGGGTGGACTCCCTCAAGTTCTCCGCCGCGTCCACTTCCCGCCGCAACCTCGACGTCTGGGTGTGTGTGCGAATCCCTCTGGCTGGCTTCCCCTCCATCGACATCCGTCTCTCCCTCTTCTTGACCGTTATCGCTTCCGCGCGTTGGCACAGATTCTGGCCCATCTGGCTGAGGGGGCCGGTCTGTCGAAGAAACTTGCTCTCCAGCTGCGTTAGCTGTATCCCCTTCTCGGTTGTAACTTTCGCCCGCTACACCGTGAGACTCGGGTTGCGGAATCGAAGTCGTCAAGTCAGTCCTCTCCCCGCCGGGATCAGCCCCCGTTCCGTCCGGTTTGCGTTTTCTTCCTGTTAGCCGATGCTTGAATCCCTTGTCCATTTTGGAGAATGAATCTCGTATGTTGTCCATGTCGGTGTTGGATCAGCGTAGATGAGCGTAGATGGTGGTGCGATAGTGGACGATTAGCCTCGTGGGTTTGACGCTCAACGTGGACATGCGTTGTCATGAGGGCGTCTACCCCCTGCAATAAACAGTCTCAGTGCGTGGCGGCATCTGTCCTTTTCGCCGAAATCCACGTCGGTTTTCTACACGTTTATATTGTTTACCATTGACCGACCCCTTCGACCTGAAGTCCGTTTTGCCACCGTTGAGCCCAATGTCGGATGCCTTCGACCGACCCTCCCTTAACCTTGAGTTCAGATACGCCTTCACCGTTGCCATCGTTCTCATCTTCCTCAAGGGATGGCATGGCTCTGGCTATCCCCACCGTGGTAACTGCGTACGAATCGTAGAAGGCGTCGGAGCCCTCCATACAGAAGACGCATACAACTTCCCGCGCTGGACCCCGAACAGCTAGGAAGGCACCGAACGGATTTGGGGCGATATACGTTATGTTGAGAAGTCACAGAGGCTGGGGATGTTCATTGAGGCAAAACGCCGTGGTTTTGAGCGGCACCCGCAGGTTGGTGACCACGAGCGTAGCCAAGGCGAAGGATGAAGACCCAAGCCCGCATCCGGTTGCTGGAAACGCGCCTGCAGGCCCGTGGAGGATCTTCAGTTTCCGACGTACACCGGAACACGTCGAAAAGTTGTGAGGGTACTGACTATCGAAATCGGGCGGTGAGTGACGTTCGTGCTCTACTCATCACCGAATAAATAATGACAGTTATCTAGGCTCAAACCAGGTCAGCGACTTCGGATATTGTGGGATCCCAGCCTTACATTTCCATCCAGGTACTCGGAGAACCACCTCCCTCATCACCCTGGATCTTCGGACGCGACGAGTTGATCGAGAAGATCATTGGCCTGGCGAAAACCCCACTCTGGTTGCTCTCATTGGTGCCGGCGGGTTTTGCAAGAAATTCATCCCTCTAACTGTCCTCCATCATGATTACATCACACGACGGTTCGACGAGCATCGTTGGTTCACTCGATGCGGCCAGTTCCCAGAAACACCCACTTATTTCCTCCGAGCGACTCTTCGATGCTACTGGTGCCGGTATCGAAAACCTTGAAGATTTAACCCCTTGTATCCACCTCTATCCTCAAAGGAAATGGTCCGACTACGCCGAATCTATTCTTGACCCACGGGGAACGAATGCTCGGGAGATCTACGTATCAGTAGAAGAGCTGAGTCGATTAAGTTTGTCTCTATCGCGCCCCGCCTTTTCATTCCTCCTGACCACGGGACCGTCGATAGAGGCTGCACGCGACACATTCAATCTATCCGATCTACCACCTGAAACGACTCGATTTGTGTTTGCCGTCAATCACCTCGCGCGCTACCATTGTACGTTGCAACAAGTGGGGTCCAGACCGACTCGCAAGGGATCAGGCGAGACACCGAGCAGATGTGCCGCAGACAGACAAGAGCCTCGCCGCCACGATCGGACCTTCACTTGCCTCTCCAAGAACTGGGACCTAGGCCTGACACTCGAGCGCCTCCAAGCCGTGCAGAAGGTGGATACAGGTAGGATTTGTGCGATGAAGACGTTGAAGAGGGAAGAGATGTTCAGGAGAGACCGGGTTCGTTCGCTATGCCCTCTCTTCACTATACACGCTATGTGATATGCTGACATTACCCTCCGTTAACCCTTTGTCCATGATTAGCTCACTCACGTCCTTGCCAAATCCACCCCCCCGCGGGTCGTGCAATTATACTACTCGTTCCAGGACCCAACATAATTGTACCTCATCTTGAAGTTCT
>Ga0307517_10008822_pt1 | contig 14406 bp, 20 predicted proteins | sample 23_EM_MG_FD_194515 | JGI IMG/M metagenome (GOLD analysis project Ga0307517, IMG submission 194515) | Populus trichocarpa ectomycorrhiza microbial communities from riparian zone in the Pacific Northwest, United States - 23_EM | ecosystem: Host-associated > Plants > Roots > Unclassified | place... | reverse complement strand
AGGCGTTTGTTTTACTGACGTTCGTAAAATCCAAGCGAGTCCACAACGAGGGTTGGGAGATGAATAACTCCCTCCAACCACGGCACACGTGAGTCAACGTGATTAAGGTTTCGTCCGTGTCCGCGTCGCGACGTTCCAAGTAGCTGGGGATGAGGGAAAGGACCGACCCAGGGATCCGACCGGCTGGCGCAAAGTTGTTCTTCATTGACCGGACTAAACTAAGCACCTCCAACGTATCTTTCTCGAGAAGGTCGACCTACAGAAACAGCACAAGCGCGTCAGCTAAACGCGCACACTCTTGCTGTCCTTATTCCATTTCGCTTCACCTCGACTTGGTTCATGGTTGTTGCAACCCTACAGCGTTCAACAGGTTTCAGTACTCCGTGACGGGCAACGGTTTGGGATTTCAGACGCACGTTCCGCCAAACGTAGAGTCATATAGCTTCATCTTGGTTGCATATAGGAGTTGAGATATAGAGAAACAGTGACCGGGGTAGGACTCCCCATCGCGGACGGAGGTGGGCATTGGGAATCGGGATGGTGGATATGGGCGCTCCGCGCGTAGCGCTTATGGGTATCGATTTCATGGGCGCCTACTGCGTCTGCCTGAATGGCAACCGGGTATCCAGGCGTTTGGCTGCTACATCGAATCCTCCCCACCCCCTCACCTGCACCTGCCCATACTCGGTCGATGTTTTATTCCCAGAGGCGGGGGTCTGTACTGACAACCCGCTCGGGGAGTGATCGAACCGGGTACATCGCGAAACGTGCAAAGAAGATTCTCAATGGAGAACTCAACACTTCAGCTCGAAATCCGGTTCGAAACCAGGTCGATAGCCTCCTTGCCGGACAACCGAGGGAATAGGATTGCTGATGAGTCGCCCGTCGGAAAAGGTACTTAGCGTGGTCTGGTCGATACTCCGTCGGTTTCCATCAAAGGCACGATGGCCCGCGACATGTGACATGTGACATGTGACACCGTCCGTTGGTGTCCATCAGCGCTCAGCGCTTCAGCTTCAGCACCCGTCCCACGTCATCACCCAAAGGCGATCTCATGTTTTCCCGAGGCCACAACCGACGGACAAAGTAATGCCCAAATATGTCAGCGAGTATACATTGGCGGCCTCCTGTCTCCCTCCGCGGACTGTTATCCACCCTTTCCTTCTTCTCCACCTTCGTGTCGTGGCACACGTCCCTCGCTTGCTCAATCCACAAGGCAGGCCTTCGACGTGTGCATCAGAACAGTTTACAGTCTTCGTATCTATCTCCCCGGGGGTCTCAATAAACGTGGCGGGTCGATATGACTGCCTCAAACACCGTGTTTACAGTATTCTCCGGAATAGGGTTCATCATTTCACTCATTCCCCTGTCCTGGCATCTGGAGGCTCAGAATGTGGGGACTTGTTTGTACATGATTTGGACGGCCCTTGCCTGCCTCATCCACTTTATAAACTCCATTGTATGGAGTGGGAATACTACGAATTGGGCGCCAGTGTGGTGTGATATCAGTACGTTCACGCATCTCCTCCGTCATTCGATTGATACTTACCCCCGAGGAACCTACTTTCTTCAGCTGTTCGCATTCAAGTCGGTGTTGCCGTCGCATGGCCCGCTTGCACTCTCCTTATCACTCGTCGCCTATACTATGTCATTTCCGCCACCGTCGGGACCACTCGGAGTCGGAGTGAGGTGCGTTGTCGAATGAAATTCGGTGTCGCTAAAATCGTTTAACATTCAATCTCTTTGAAAGAGACGTCATGAGATGATTGTTGGCTTATTGATCGGAATCGGAATCCCAGTGTTGGAGATGCTTGCGGGTAAGCGCGATTTGTTCTTCGAACCCTCCTTTCCCCACTGACCTAGTATCCTTTTGTGCCCCAGAGCTTGTGGTCTCTGGTCATCGGTTCAACATCATCGAGGACTTCGGCTGTGCCACAGCCACCTATAACACCCCACTTACTTTCGTTCTGGTCTGGTCATGGCCTCTTATCATCAGCGTTGTTTCCGCTGGCTATGGGAGTGAGTGTCCGCCTGATTTTCCGCCGCTTAAAGCGCTAAATTGGACCCTCTTACTCCCAGTCCTCGCCATCCGCGCCTTCATGGGGAGGCGAAAGGAGTTCGGGGATCTCGTCGCTGCCAACGCAAACATTACTTACAGCTGCTACTGGCGTCTCGTCGTCCTGGCTTCCGCCGACTTCTGTTTCACCATCCCTATGGCCCTTTGGGCTATAATCGTTAACGGTGCGATGCTGGATGTTCACCCATGGATCTCCTGGGCTGACACCCACTGGGGGTACTCTGTTATCCGCCAGTACCCAAGGATCCTGATCCACCCGGCTATCATCTACTTGACTGAGACCACTCGATGGGGTGCCGTTCTTTGTGCATTCGTTTTCTTCGTTTTCTTCGGATTCGCCGACGAGGCAAGGAAGAACTACCGCCTATGGATGAGGTCCCTCAGACTCCCAAGTCGATTCTCGATCCCGTGTCAGACGCCGCCTACCCCAGACACCTTCAAGTATGCCTCCCAGAACGGTTCCCTCAGCCAAGTGTAGGGCCGTCCTACAGGTCTCTTCGTATGGATATTTATCGCAAGTTTATTACTGTGGACCCTCATCCCTCCCCGTACTTCGTGGTTCACCCTTGTGGTCTATCTTGTCCATTGGACCACCGCGAACCCTCCTTCCAGGATCCAAAACGACGATGCCAACCACCCCCAACTGTATTTTTTCTGACGTATCCCCCCCTTCGAGAGAAAAATCCGCTTATCTATTCGACTCCATTCGCTCATTTGCCTTGTGTTCCACGGCCTCCTGTCCTTTCGTTTAGATTGAGATATTTAGTCCTTTCCTAATCCAACCCTTACCCCTCAGTGTATCTTTCAGAGTATCGCATTTTCAACGCCCGCCATTACTTTGAGATATTCGGATTGCTTCGTAATGAGGGACGAGCATTGTTCGGGACAGACATCCCCCCCGGCGCGGGATCTGATCGCTTTATTTTGGCCGTGTACAAGAGTTGGGATGTGGAAAAGCTGCATGCAGGGCGGGGTTCCCTAACGACGGGGATAGACCCCGTAACATCCGAGGGAGAAGAGACGGATATACGGGCGCTCCGCATACAACTGCTGCACGGCTGTGATACGCGAGATTTGCCGCCCGCGATACGTGCTAGACGAGCTGATAGACCTCACATCCCCGGTTCCCCGTAAGCGCACAATGCCATAGTTGGCACGTAGGCGGGTATTACAACGTGCGGTATAGAACGGGACAATATTAAATTCAATGGCCCTGGGGAATCAACATAGACCTAGGCGAGAGATCAATGCGCTGGCGAACCTGTGTGAGTGTAGTTTGTTCGCTCTTGGAAACATTCTCTACGGCAAAAGAGGTTGGCGCGCAAATTGTTTGTTCTCAGCGGCTCGAAGAACCTCCTGAGGGCGGAACAGAGGTTGTAGTGCGAACTTAGGATATCCTTCGGTAAATCCTCCCCCGCGTTTGACTGGATGACATGGATCGCGGTGGCGAACTCCAACGCGGGAACCATTTACGACGTAGGTACTGGGTAGTTCTGATAGCTACAAAGACGGCATCCACTTCTGCAGCGCTGGCAGATGGTGAAAATTTACTGAAAAACGACCAGTAGTTCACCCAGCCAGTCTCGCGGAAGTGTTTATGGACACACTCACCCTCGTACTCTTTCCCGGGAGTTCTTCGTGCCTTCATCCAATTCCCCAGCCTTGCAACAACTCCGCCACTTCGAGCTCGACAGGTCCTCATTCGTGCTCTCGCGAGTTATTAGTCCTCAGCAGATCGAAGGATTCGTCGAGGGTGGAGTGGAGGCTATAATGTAAGGTCATTGTTGATTCTTCCGCCGTCGTCAACCCCTCGTACAAACGGGGTCGGCGCACTACTTTGGGTCGAGCCGGATGGTCACTACTCTTGGTTCCCTCCTCGGGTCTTCGCTGATGAGTAGTGCAAACCGGAATCATGATTACGGGCTCGTGGACACACACAACTCGGTGTCGTACCAGCCGCTAGTACTGGACATTGCCGACCCGACCAGATCCTTGTGCTAGCCGCCATTTGGCAGCAGCTTTCTAGTTTCCTCGAACAGAGAATGCCCTGCCACTAACGATGACCAATTGGGAATGTAGTATTACGTGGAACGAGAGTGGACCGAGAGAGTCTAGCGTTGACATGTCGACAAGTGACGTTGACCACCGACCGTCGCGTTGCGAGCATTTCAACATTAGATCGTATCTTTACATCCGTCTTTACATATGGACATATGCATACTTTAGACGTGTTTTGTTCGCTGGCGGTCTCTAGTCCTATCTGTCATGCTGAAGAATTGATTTCCCATGTTACTTATGTTATACACCGCTACTCATACTTATTATAGTTAGTTTGTCTGAGACGTCGCTCAAGTACTTAATACAGCCTTGTCCGTCATACCGAAGATTAGTGTATGTGAGACGTTGCTCGGAACTCTTCCAACGTGTGGACCGCTGATCCAAGGTCTGTGGTAGCAGCGGTAAACCACTCCGTCCCGTTGGACAATCCCCAAGCTTCGTGGGGGTTTCCGACGACATTCTGATCTCCGCTTCCGGTCCGATCATCTCCTAGCACAGCCTCGGACATCGTAGAAGTCGACTCCGTCATCGGAGGCTTTTTGGTGGCTGGACGGTCGAGTCCAAGACTCGCGATTGCTTCGGGAGTTGAGGGGGTCCAACCGGAAGAAGCAGCTTCAAAATGAGACAAGACGTCCGCGACGTGTGGCCGAACGCTCGGGTCCTTATCCCAACACCTTTTCGTCAGTGCCCAGAGTTCATCCGAGAGACCAAGAATCTCCCGGTTCGATGGCCGCGAGGGCCGCTCTCCAGATAACACCAGATGAGGCACAACGAAACATCTGAAATGAGTGAATGGTCGGTCGTGAGCGAAAACCTGCAGGAGTGATCCTTTAGTACTGGTTCGTCGGAAGGTTCAACGGATCCAACCTCGTAGACGACCATCCCAAGCGCATAGATATCTGACTCCTTCGACGGGCTTGACTTCTCGTCGTAAAGCTCCGGTGCCATCCATCGAATAGTGCCTCCCCAGGCTGGCGCAGTCATAGATATGCTGATCGAATGGTGGCGCAGTACACTCGTGAGACCGAAGTCGGCGATCCGTGCAGATTTGTTGCCATCGATCAAAATGTTGCTCTTCGCATGGTTAGCTTGAACCGAAACGCTCGGAGAACCAAACCTACACTTTTCAAGTCTGCGTGCACGGATGGCCAGTCGTGAAGGTATTTCAGCCCACGAGCAACATCCGCCAACTGTAAAAATGGGTTTAAATTGATATTTGCTTCGAATCTCGGGGAAGACGTTTACCAGTTTTGGCAGATTTGTGTCGGGACAAGACCTGATAAACTCCATGATTGTACCGTGTTCCATCCACGGGGAAACCATCATCCAGTTATACGAAGATTTGGCTGCCCCGATCAATGGTAATAGGTTCGGGTGTCTGAATTGCTTCCATAGTACCACTTCGCGGCAGAAGTTCTACCGCTCTCGTCAGTATGTGCCAGACTTCTGCGCTGTAGGAAAAGAACAAGTAGGAGGTCGCACCCTTTCCATGCTTGTCAGGTCTACCCCGGAGGGAACCCGCAACACCTTGACAGCGACCTTGGAACCTAGATATACTCCACGCCACACGTCCGCGTTGCCGCCTCTGCCTGATGGAGACTCTCCGATCGTCTTCACCTCGTCGGTTGTAATGTACGAGGACGGTAACAGCTTGTGTTCGCGACACATCTTCCTGAGCATTACGGAAAACCTTTCTCGATGGTAGGCACAGAGACCGGATTTCTCCCGCGAACCCTCGTTGACGTTAGCCGGCTATGATGGGGACAAACACCCTTGTACTCACTTGCTCTAGGTCATCTATGATCTTGATGGCCTGTTCGATTGGCAGTGTGTACAATGATCGCCGCCTGCTTTTGGAGGACAGCGTATGCTTGAGAGACTCGAAGCGGTGGCTGAGGGGTCCCTGAACGACCAAACACGGGCCAGGCAATTCTGAAGTAGAACAAACAGTTGAGGAACGAATCTGGAGGATAAGGGTGGGTTCACATGCCTATCAATGTTTGATCGAAAGCTGCGATCGACACGATTCGGTTTCTTTGAGGGATTACAGCCTCCCAGCAGAAGGTCTGTGAGTTCCGTTACGGACGTGAGACAGGGAAGACGACACAATCAACAGCGCACTTTAACGGCCTTTTGCGGGCCATCCTGGGCGTACACCCGCACGCGTTTGATGCAAACCCTTGAATCGTCAAGTGTCCCCTCGTATACGTCACCGCAACCTCTTGAGGCGAGCGGGTCGGGGCCAATGCTTAGAAGGTGAGGCGGAAGCGTGTAAGAGGTCGGTAATATCACCCTTGGGCTACATATCCTTCTCAGTTCGCGTAGACACTTCCGAAAAGCGGAATTGGAAGGATGAAGACAGTCGAGGGCCTAAGCTGGGCTTGACTGAGAAGCGAAGAATGGAGGCACAGCGACGGACCTTGTTCAAGTAGTCAACAAACCACACCAAATCGTCGCCCTCGAGCTTTTGTACACCTTGTTTATATTCCTCCGCATCGATTATGTGACAGAGTTGATCGTTAAACTCTGGAGAAGCCATATCGAGGCGACGGAGTTGTACTAAGGGGTCGTGCGAAGACATGGGGAAAATTCCGCGGGCGGGGAGCAGGAGGGGGTCCAAAGAAAAACTGTATATGAACAACAAGCCTCACCCGACCCATGAGGCGGCGGTCCGACCGTCCATTCAATTGCTGGGTCTTGGCGGGCAGAACATGGAGGCGGTTAACGGCAACGATCCCATGTAACCGTGACACGTCACGCTCTCTCCTTTCCCCAGTCATTTTATCGTTCGATACCTCGTGACCGGGCATCGCCGACGGAGGCGGGCACTGGGAATCGGGTGGATATGGGCGCTCTGTGCGCAGCGCTTATGAGTATCGATGTCATGGGCGCCTACTGCGTCTGTCTCCATGGCAACCGAGTACACAGGGGTTCTGCAGGGGTTTGACTGCTACATCGAATCCTCCCCGCTCTTTCACCTGCACCTGCCCATACTCGGCCGATGCTTTCTTCCCAAAGGCGGGGGTCCGTACTGGCAATCCGCCCAGGGAGTAACTGAGCTGGATAGAAAATTCTGACACTATGTAGAACTCAACGCTTCAGTCCAAACCCGCCGCGAAGCCAGGTCTGGTCAGTACTGTCCGAAGACAGAGGTCGGTTTTCACCGCTGGTCAGCGTTCATCAGCGCTGGCATTGCTGACGTGTACGATGGCCTTTGACAGTGACACCGTACTGGAGCCCATCAGCGCCTGTTCACATGTCATCGCTCAAAGGCGATCGCATGTTTCCATGATGCCACAACCGACGGACAAGGTAATGCCCAAACATGCCAGCGAGTATACATTGGCGGCCTGTCTCCCCTTGTGGACTTTTATCCGCCCTTTCCTTCTTCTCCTCCACCTTCGTGTCGTGGCACACGTCCCTCGCTCAATCCCCAAGGCAGGCCTTCGACGTGCGCATCAGAACAGTTTCAAGTCTTCGTATCTACCTTCCCGGGGGTCTCAATAAACGTGACGGGCCGATATGACTGCCTCCAACACCGTGTTCACAGTATTCTCCGGAATAGGGTTCATTATTTCACTCATCCCCCTGTCCTGGCATCTGGAGGCCCAGAATGTGGGGACTTGTTTGTACATGATTTGGACGGCCCTTGCTTGTCTCACCTACTTCGTAAACTCCATTGTATGGAGCGGGAATACTACGAATTGGGCACCAGTGTGGTGCGATATCAGTACGTTTACGCATCTCTTCCGTTATTCGATTCTTACCTCTGAGAAATCCACTTTCTTCAGCTGTTCGCATCCAAGTCGGTGTTGCCGTCGCCTGGCCCATTTGTGGTCTCCTCATCATTCGTCGCCTCTACAATATCATTTCCCCTACCGCTGGGACGCCCAGTCGGAGAGAGGTGCGTTGTCGGATCAAATTGGGCATCACTAGAGATTGTTTGACGTTCAATCGCCTTGAAAGAGACGTCGTGAGATGATTGTTGACCTGTCGATCGGAATTGGAGTCCCAGCGTTGGAGATGCTTGCGGGTAAGCGCGATTTGTTCTCCGAACCCTCTTTTCACACTAACCCGGTCCCCGTTTACGGCCCAGAGCTTGTGGTCTCTGGTCATCGGTTCAACATCATCGAGGACTTCGGCTGTTCTACAGCCACCTTCAGCACCCCCCTTTCCTTCGTTCTGGTCTGGTCTTGGCCCCTTATCATCGGTATCATTTCGGCTGGTTATGGGGGTGAGTCCCCGCCGCCCTTTTCCGCCGCTTTAAGCGCTAAGATCTTCTTACTTCCAGCCCTCACTATCCGCACCTTCATGAAGAGGCGAAAGGAGTTCATGGATATCATCGCTGCCAACACAAAACTGACTTACAACCGCTACTGGTGTCTTGTCGCTTTGGCTTCCATCGACTTCTGTCTCACCATCCCCATAGCCCTCTGGGCTATAATCGTTAACGGTGCGATACTGGAGGTTTACCCATGGGTCTCCTGGGCTGACACCCACTGGGGATACTCTCGCGTCCTTGAGTACCCAAGGTCCTTCGTCCTCCCAATTATTATGTACTCGCTTGAGACCAGCCGATGGAGTGCCGTTCTTTGCGCGTTTGTCTTCTTCGGGTTCTTCGGGTTCGCTGATGAGGCGAGGAAGAACTACCGCCTGTGGATGAGGTTCCTCAAATTCCCAAGTCGATTCTCGACCCCGCGTCAGACGCCGCCTACCCCGGACACTTTCAAGTATGTTTCCCAAAACAGTTCCCTCAGCCAAGTGTAGGGTCATGCTATAGGTTTCTTCGTATGGATATTTACCGTAGGCTTATGGTTCTGGGCCCTCACCCCTCCCCTTCGTGGTTATCCTTGTGGGCTATTTCGGTCCATATTCGAACCTCTCTCGCCCATCGGACTCTCGCGAACCTTCCTCTGAGGATCAAAGACGACGACGCGCTTTCTACATCTCAATCGACATCTCCCAACTCGCACTGTCATCCTCGTTCCAGCTGCGAAACGACCCCTCCATCCTCTCTCTCGACCATCCCAACTGTATTTTTACCAAACTTCTCTGATGTACCCCCTCCTGAGAGATAAACCCGCTTATCTATTCGACTCTATCCGCTCTTTTGTCTTGTGTTCCATTGCTCTTCTACAGCCTCCTGTCCTTTCGTTCAGACTTAAATACTTAGTGTTTTCTTAATCCGATCCCTACCCCTCAATGTATCTTTAGAGCCTCATACTTTCGACACCTGTCGTCACTCCGGAAAATTCAAACTGCTTCGTGGTGAGGGACGAGCGCTGTTTGAGACGGACCTTCCCCTGAGTGTGTGGGATCTGACAACTTCATTTTTGCCGCGTGCAAGAGTTGAAATGTGGAGGAACTACGACCCGGGTAGGTTTCCCTACCGACTGAGACGGACTTCGCGACGTTAGAGGGAGAATCGAGGCGGACATGTGGGCGCTCTGCATACAGCTACATCACAGCCACGTTGTGTGCAATCTGGGACAAGCTTAAATCCCCGGTTTCTCGCAAGCGCATGACGTCATATCCAGTACGTAGGCAGTGTATTACAACGTATGGTGTAAAACGGGACAATACTAAACTCAATGGAATCGACGTGGATCTGATCGAGGGATCACTACGCCGGAGGACCTGCGGAAGTGTAGTTCGTTCGCTCTTGCTGTTGCTACGGCAAAAAAGTCGGCGCGCGAATTGCTCGTTCCCAGCGACTCGAAGAAATCCTTGAGAGCGGAACGGAGGCCGTGGTGCGAGGTCAGGATATACTTCGGCAGTCATCGAACGAGTGACACACTTTCCAAGCCAGAGGCAGGTCGCCGGAGGGTTCCTCCCCTAGGATCGTCCCCCATAACCCCTCTGTGATTTGGACCGGTAGTCTGACGCTCTTTTCTCGACACCGAGGGGTACAGCGGCGGTCTCCCACGGAGAGTTGCGCGCTATCGTACTTATGTTGCGACAGGATCCTGGTCTGCACTAGTACGTCACGTGTGGCCTTAACCCTAAATATTGAGCCGGTCACGTTCTATTGCAGTCATATCTTTCTTCGAACCCCTAAGGGTGACCACCCCCTCTCCCCGTGGTACCACCCTCGACGGCTGAAACCTTTTAGATGACGCTCGTTGCTGGCTATTTGCTCAGTTACGCCGACACCCGTGCAATCATGGACAGATTGGGTATCCCTGACAAAGGCGTCGACGACATCGCACTCGATTACCCAATAAACGACTGGCTTGCCAAGACGAATCACTTGAACGTCATCTGTCAAACTATTGGACACGTCTACTCCGGCTGCAAGGACGCAGAGGGAGCGTTGCTCATCACTAACTCCAAGGAGGTTCGCGAAGATCCGTCGCACGACGTCGACCTCCTGAGCGAGAGAGACAAGGACAAGAACGTGAAGCGTTGGCTGATGGATGGAGGTGAGGCGAAGGAAGATAGCTTCCGGTGGATGTCGTTCCGGGATGGAGAGAGGCTGGGTTTGTTATCCGAAGGAACGCGACCCCAACGGAATATCTTCAAAGGTCCTTGGTACGACTGCAACCTCACCAGGGAACAGGAAGAGAGATGGTTGGCGTCTGGTAAGAGGTTGGACGAGTGGGACGCCGAGGTTACTGCCCTTGGGGAGTTTGTGGAGAGAATGTGGCCGCCCCGGTAGTACTTTTCCAAGTTGCAGCAGCCCAGGCCTCCCGCAGCTTTGCACTGGGACATCATGGAGACCTTTGGATGATTGGCATTGTCTACTATTTTGAATACACGAAATATCTGTGCCATGTTCGACATTCAGCCCCGAGCGGCGGGGGCGGGGCAACCGACGAACGTTTGAATCAGCCGGGTGAGTGACCACTACTCCATCTTCTCGGCCGCACCCACCCCCTTCCACGTCGTACGGTCACACCAGAGAAGCTGATATAATCCCCTCAGCTGATATTCCTGAGCCAGAGGCAGATCGATGAGAGGTCCCTCCCGGAAAGTCGTGCCCCCTAACTCTGCGATTTGAACTGGTAGCGAACAACCTTCGCTAGACACCGAGGAGCCCAGTGGCGGTCACCGACGAGAAGTTGCGCATAATCATCCACGATATGTTACCAACAAGACCTTCAGCCGTCCAGTCCCATGACTTCGATAGAACGCGAGAGTTTTGCGTCCAACATTGGTCAGCCCCCAGGCGTCACGATCGACTGTATCCACAATGGTGGTAGTCCGCGCCCACATGAACACGACTTGGGCACTGTTCAAACACCGAAGCTTTTCGAGATTCCTCATGCATTATCGGTTAAACACAACACCATCAACCGGAGCTTCTTCCAAGAGCACGCACACATTTTTGTAGAACGGAGGCAGTCGGAAGAAATAGCATAAAACACGAACTTTCCACAGACCAGGAATGAGATGGCAGATTCACGTCAGCCAGAATGCGCGTCGGAGAGAGGCGAGGCAGCCTTGTGTGGACGAATCTAATTAGCACCTGTGGCATCCGGTACAATCCAGCTTTGCGGTAATTCCTGCAGCGTTATCGAGATGGAAGATATTCAAGGCCAATTGCCCAGACAAGGAGTACTGGTGATTGCTAGTGGATTCATAGATACAAAATATGCATGGTATGAGGCAATAAACCTTCACACCTGCTGCGGGTATAGTGGAGATGCAAACACTGGTAGTAACGCTAGCAAACTCGTGACAAACAGACAACCAGGTCCACCGTGTCTTGTGCGATGATGCACCGAGTTTCCATCTGGGTTTACTGCCAGCGCACAACATGACGTTCAATGCGCAAGGGGGTTTGTAACAGCATGTACTTGTTGGGATATATCAGAATCTAAGATAGTAGACGTTGAACGATCTGAAAACGACCTACATGCTAGGAGGGAAGAGACCCAATAAACCTCCCTCCAGCTGATACGTTGGGGATGTTGTCCCATTTGGGTGGGTTCCTCTCAACCCTATACTCCACACGCGTAACATATTCCTCTAGTTTAAACACCTCTTCGCCCGGCACAAGTTCGCCCAGACCAACGATTGTAATCGACGAGAGCTTCGTGTTTTTCGAAGCCCGTCCCTTTGCCATCTGTACCAGTTGGGTGAGATAGAACGAGTCCCGTGTCTGAACATAAAGAACGAGCTTTTTGAGCTTGGGACAGATATGACGCTTTTTCAAGGCGAGGATGAAGGGTAGATTTTCGCATCGAGTTAGTGTGAGAGTGTGAACGTCTTCCATACGACTAAGGATGGTGTAAGGAATGCCATCAGTTTCGGCTGACGTTGAAGGTCTGTACTCCGTAACTGTCAGCTTCTGGACCCGCTTAACAACAAAGTAGGTCAGGGTGTCGGAAACCCGCCAGAACGGTCCGAGCGAGATATTATCCACAGCCCCATGACTCCCGCGGCAAAATATGTAGAAGTCTCCACTTGGTCCGTGCAGTCGCGCAGATTCCACTTTCCCATCGAGGCGGAGGTTGACTGCAGTGATTTGTGAGACATTTTGCAAAATATCGGAGGGCCTTGGTACACGGAATGGAAGCGAGATGTTGCTAGTAAACCCGAGGTTCAGGACCAATGATTCCCCGGCTGGGATAGAAAGGTGGTTTAGGAAGATTACATGCGCCATATCTGCGATAACGTTGACCTCCCTTAAGTGGGATAGGGATACTACTCGTCCTCGAGCATCGGATAAGTCTGGGAGCGAATGGTGGAGTGTGATTTTGCGAAGGAAGGGGGCATTCTCGAGGAAGTCGAGGAGCCGCGTCATGAGAATTCTAGTGCATGGGGCCCAACGGAGTTCGAGGGTGGTGAGGTTCTGCATATTCTTCCAGGGTAGATTCGTGATAACCCCTCCCAAGCATAACGTATGCAATGATGAGAGGTTCCCGTCGAAAAGCATGCTGTTGAGGACAGGGGGGGGGGCTGTAAGTGATATTTATCTTTAGTTCCTCGAGAAGAGGTGCGGGGGGAGTTAGGCGTTTGCCAAGACCCCGAAGGAGATCTGAGGTTCCGTTGATGGTGAGGGACTTGAATCGTCCGATATGTGGGACCGCTGGAAGGAAAGCGTCCTGGAGATAGGGTTTATCGTCGGTGCTGGAGAGGACAGCCTTCAATGGTAATGATTTGGAACGTTTGACGTAGGCCCGTGTCCTCCCAACGTTCGTAAAGTCCAAGCGAGTCCACAACCACGGGTAGGAGATGAATATCGCCCTCAAATGGCGACACACGTGAGTCAGCGTGACCAAGTTTGAGTCCAGGTCACATTTGTCCCAGTAGCTTGGAATGAGGGAAAGGATTGCTCCAGGAGTCCGATTGATAGGTGCGAAGTTGTTCCTCATGGACCGAACCATCCTGAGCACTTCCGACGCGTCCTGTTCAAGGCGGTCGACCTATAAGAGTAACACAAGACACGTAAGTTCGACGTGTTCGCATTGAACGACCTTGAATTTCATTCTCGCCTCACCTCGGCTTCGTCCATGGTCGTCACAATCCTATAGGGCTCGGGATTCAGATCGCTTTACGATGAGGCCTCAACGAGGGACGAGCCGTTGTTTGGGACAGACCTTCCTCCGGACGCGAAATCTGATAGCTTCATTTTGGCCGCGTGCAAGAGTTGAGATATGGAGAAACTGCGGCCGGGGTAGGATTCTCTACCGACGGAGATAGACATTGTGGGGTTGGAGGGAGAACAGGCGGTTGTATGGGCGCTCCGCGTGCGGTCACCGTACAGTCGCGTTCCAATTTGCCGCCCATGGCACGGGCTTTTCCAGACGCGTGATATAAAACGAGACAATAGATTCAATGGCCTCCGTGGGTCAATGTGGACTCAGACGAGGGATACACCACACTGGCGAACCTAGATATAAGTGCAGTTTGTTCATCCCTGCACACAACCTGCCTAACTTCACCCGAAACGTATGCAATGTCGTTCAACAAATTCAACTAGGGGCAGCAGAACAGCATTCTCCCCGAGTCTCATGTAAATCTCGCCTTGTAACTTACAGTATAACGTGTAACGAGCGACAGAAATTCTAGATCCACGAGAACTACAGAGCGGGTACAACGTCCAAGGAGGCCAACGACACGCCATCAACATTCAACCGGGACTTCCTCCAAGAGCACGCGCACTTTCGTAGAAGGGAGGCAGTCGAAAGAAACAACACAAGACATGAAGTTTACCGCTCACAGACCGGGACAAGATCGCGGGTTCGCGTCAGCCAGAATACGTGCCAGAGCGGGGTGAGGCAGACCTTGTTCCCCCGACTGATGTTCAAAGGGTCATTATCATT
>Ga0307517_10008821_pt1:5000-14407 | contig 14407 bp, 18 predicted proteins | sample 23_EM_MG_FD_194515 | JGI IMG/M metagenome (GOLD analysis project Ga0307517, IMG submission 194515) | Populus trichocarpa ectomycorrhiza microbial communities from riparian zone in the Pacific Northwest, United States - 23_EM | ecosystem: Host-associated > Plants > Roots >... | reverse complement strand
GTTCACTTGATCAACTAGTCTGGGTCTCACTAATGATCCTTATTAAGTCTTAGTTCTACTTGTAAGATCATAAATAATAAGGTAAAATCGCAAAGTTTCGTGTATAAACCAATACGACCCTTATCAACGCACGCTCCTTTTATCATCTCACAACCTCTCGCCACTCATCTCGCGGTTATTCCAGGGCCTCGGTCATTAAGCCAACCATTTCCTCATCCGAGTCGTGTTCCCTCGGAGATCGCATTTGTGCATCTTTGATTGGGTTCTACCCACTTCATCGTCTTCACCTGCATTCGTTGCATTCATTCTTCGCCACATCATTTGTTTTGTCGTACTTGTCCTACAGATTTGGAGTCATATACGTCCTCGCCATAATAGGCTTCATTCCGTCGTGCATGTGATTGGGCCACCGCCATTCACTTTGTCGCACCCATCTTCGCTGCAACTCGTATACGTTGCATTCTTGTCCGCCATAATAGGCTTCATTCCGTCGTGCATGTGATTGGGCCACCGCCATTCACTTTGTCGCACTCGTCTTCACGCTCGTACTCGTATACGTCGCATCGTCATACTCGTCACTCGTCTTCGTCGTCGTTTCCCGGTCGTTATCCCGGTCGTCATTGTCTTGACCTTTGTGTCACTCATTCTCACATTGTCGCACTCGTACTTGTATACATCGCACTCATCATGCTTGTCATCTCATTCACATCGTCGTTCTCATCCCCACTTGCTACAGAGTCGTTCGTTTGGGTTCTACCTAATTTTGTCGTCATCCACACCCGTTGTCCTCGTTGTTTGTCCTCGCCACGACATATCATTTATTCTTATTGTGCCCGTTCTCATCACAGAGTCAGCCACCACATCGGTCATCCTCGTCATCCTCGTCCTTGTCATTCTCTGTGTCGTCTCTTTTCGTAACATCAATCGTCACTCGCATCCTCGCCACGTCGTTCGTACTTGTCCTCTCTCCATCGTTCCGTCGCCCGCATCCTCTCATTGTTATTCATGTCTTCATCGTTTCGTCGTCCGCCGCCATGTCCACAATAAAACTCGATCACGTTCCCTTGCTCGAAAGTGCAATGAATTTCCCTGAATGGAAGAGGTTCACAACTCAAATCTTGCAAGCTGAGGGGTATTGGTCACACATAGAAGGGACAGACGGAGCATATGATATCTTTCCGAAGAGCTTGGAGCCTGCCACATGCACTGCCACATCGAAGCCAGAGGAGAGGGCTGCATTCAAGGAGTGGTGGAACATTGACATGAAAGCCCGCGCCATCGTTCTTCGCCATATTTCACCCATCACTCATTCCCATCTCGATACTGCCGTCAGGAAGACTGCTTGCTCCATCTGGGAAAATCTTCACACACTCTATGAACGCACTGACATTCTCTCACAGTTTGACCTATGGGATCGTCTCTCGAATGCACAATTACGGGACTATCAGGATCTTGACCACTACCTTAGCGAATTCAAAGATGCACGGTTACGCTTCATTGCCATGAGCGTCACTTATACTGAATTTGAAATGGTACATCATATTATCTGTGGAATCCCCGACAGCGGCACTTGGGGTCATTTTCGTCAACTTATGACTCAAACCTTGCAGGACCACGTTGAACGGGAGAGGCGTGCTACAACGAAGTGCGAGCTGGACACCTTGCTCAACCAAATCACCATGCGTCTTACAATCGAGTGTCAGTGTTTGGAATCCGAGAATCGCTCCCATTTTCAACCCCATCAAGGTCCCGATTCCGAATACACAAGCTTCTCCCGTGACGACAGCCCCATTCGAAAGTATACATATGATCCTAAAGGTGTTCAGTCTTCGAAACCCGAACTTGCGGCTTTTGCGGATGTTCAGGAATTTCTGGAGGCCCTAGGGGACGATGCAAGAGCTGTCATGCGCATCTATCGAGGGGGTGCTGACGATTTAACCAACTCATCCTGTCACAACTGTTTTCCGAACTCTCGTCCTTTGACAATGCGACCTCTCACTGCCCGTCTCATCATTTAATGTCAGCCACGTCATCATCACTTTCTCGTCACTGTTTTTCTTGCGTTCCTCGCCAGTTTCGACAATTTTCTTGCCACTGTTATGTTTGTTTGCCGTCTTGGATTGGGCGCTCGCTGAGGGGGTGTGTTGGAAATCGGCATGTGACTCCATCAAGCGCCCTTATCGACGCTCTTCCTTGCTTCTTTTACAGCGTATCTTTGGGACATCGTCCTTCACTTCTTTGATACATTAACGGACATCTCGGGGTTAAGCCCCTATTTTCTTTTCTTTTATATAGCCTTGTTTCGCTTTTTCGTACCTCAGCCTTTCATTCTTCATGCTGAGGTACAGTTTCCTTTTGTTCTCTTTGACTGTATGCTTATTATTTCGTTCCTAGACTCGTCTGTGCTTCGTCTAGGTATACTAATATATTAGCCTTTCATTCTTCACGCTGAGACTCGTCTGTGCTTCATCTAGGATTTTAACACACAGAATGGCAGGCATGGCAATGCCAAGGTTTAGCAAATGACATGGTGCTGATGGCACTGAGACTTACCTCTGGTTTGGCCTTGAGGACTTCTAAATCCACCTTTTTGCGAAATGATATGAAAGCATGATCCAGTGCCGGGATCAAGCATTGAGGTACCACAAATTCTTCACCGTTTGGACCGAGGTGCATGGTGAAGCCATCTGGGACTACCTAGCTTTAGATGCTTTAGATGCTCTAGGACATCCTAGGACATCCTAGGATATCTTGGGATGTCTCAGGATGCCCTAGGACAGCTAAAGCATCTAAAGACAGCCAGAGCTAGGTGGCCTTTTCCTGATGTGGTATTTCTCCCTCTCCAACTCCTCTGTCGAGCAAGAAACAGCTGCCCACATCCCTCTGGAAGAAGAGGGGCAGGTGCAGCTGGGGTATGTTCTGGGCTTGCTAGAACATTGGTATTTGGGCCCACATCCCTTAAGAGAGGGGAGGGGCCTATTTTCGAGTGGATGTGTGTGGGAGTTGAGGTGACAAAGGCGCTAGTGGTAGTGGTAGGATGAGAGAGGACGAACGAATATCAACCATGATGCGGTTGATGTGGCATTTAAACTCCACTCGTCCCTCAAAGATTCTGTTTGATATAGGCGCTCATCAACTCGATAAGAAAATAAAAATGTGTATTATTTTATAAGTATTATAACGATGTCCAATCCAGATTTATGAAGAAAAAAAGGAAGAATTAAACATGTTATTTAAGAAATATGCCAAAATGGTATTTGCCACCATATCTTTCATCAGTTCTCTATCTTAACCTCTGTATTATGTAGAAAATGTATTGTAGTATGATTATAATTCACTAATAAATGAGATTTAGCTAGTTTGGACAAGGTACCTACTGGTTGTAGAAGCTGGAATGGCTGAAATTGAGTTATTGACTTCAAGCTAATCCAAATGCTGGTTCTAACCTTCCTCTAACTTGATTTCAGCCATTCCAGCTTCCACAACCAGTAGGTACCTTGTCCAAACTATCTAAATCTCATTTATTAGTGAATTATAATCATACTACAATACATTTTCTACATAATACAGAGGTTCAGATAGAAAACTGATGAAAGATATGGTGGCAAGTACCATTTTGGCATATTTCTTAAATAACATGTTTAATTCTTCATTTTTTCCTTCATAAATTTGGATCAGACATCGCCAAAATACTTCTAACATAATACACATGTTTATTTTCTTATCGTACTACCCAGTACCTATATCAAACATGATCTTTGAGGAAAGAGTGGAGTTTGAATTGAACATCAACCACATCACAGTTGATGTTCGTTCGTCCCTCCAACGTCTCTCTCATCTCACCACCACTGCCCTTGCCCTTGCCCCTTCTAACCACAATAATCCACCCAGCTGGGGCCCCTCCCCTCTCTCGAGGGATGTGGGCCCAAAATCCAATGTTCTAGCAAGTACAAAACGGACTCTGCCCCTCCCCTTTCCACAGGGATGTGGGCGGATGTTTCTCGCTCGATGGAGGAGTTAGGGAGGATGATATACTAGGGGGGACCCAGGAAGTGGGAGGCCCACCCCATGCATTTTCTTGCATCTTTCTCTCATCGACCCAACTAATGAACTTGATTGAACCAGCGGCCTTAAACCCCACAATGATGGATTGAAACAAAGAAGACGATGATGAAAATGGGTAGCAATGATGACAATGGGTAATGACAACGACAACAGATAGCGACCACAACAATGGATACCGATGATCATGTTTGTTCTCTCTCATCCCACTACTGCCTCCTTCGCCCTCGCTACCTCAACCCTTCCCAAACACATGCATTTGCCAGGATCCCCTCTCTTTTCTTGAGGGATGTGAGCCGTATCGCCAATGCCCCTGGCTCATTCAACAGCACCCACTCAGACCCACCGCTCCCCTTCCAGAGGGATGTGGGCCAGTTCATGCCTGCTCGACGGAGGAATTGGGGATGGATGAACACAAGTGGGGTGCCCCATAAATTGGGAGGCCCATGCTGTGCATCACGAAACATGAGCTACAATGTTTGTTGTGGCTCGTCTTTGCCATCCAACATCCTGCCATCCCTCCCCACTGATGTCTCGAACCCCGCCACCAGGACAAAACGACACCCGACAACACCCATCACACAGCGACAATGATGACAACACATCAACATCAACATTGACGACACTGATATCGACTGGGACTACGACATCGACTAGGACTACGACATCGACTAGGACTACGACATCGACTAGGACTATGACATCGACTACGACTCGGATGTTCACAGGAGGAAGGATGTGGAATAGGGAAGGAGGAGCAAGGGGCCACCCAGGGAGTGGAAGCCTGGAAGGCCAGCAGGTGTGTCACGAAATCGAGCCATGATCTGTTGTGGCTCATTTTCACCCTTCTTTCTTTCATTAACCCTCCACTAAACCCTTTTAAATGTCTAGTGACGAGGATGGTGATGGAGAGGATGGAAACAACGAGGATGACGGCAACAGCAGCGTGACCACTGCCTCGATGATAATGATGACAGTGGTGGCAACTACCACACAACCACCACTGGGACGACAACGAGGACGACAGTGACTGCCTTGGTGATGATGGCTCTCTCGACGACTAGGAGATTGTAGTGGTGTTAAGAGGGAATTGAGATGGCATCGAAGCAAGGTCGAGGGAGTGTTGATGGGGTGATGCATTGAGCCACATGAAGGTGACTGCGATGTGTCGATCTGAACACAGATGAAGGGTAAATTTTCTTTCATTTTTTAATCTATTTACATGTTCCTAGTTCAAACCTGAGGAGGACCTACCCCCACGTGAAAATTTGATTTGATTATTACTTATAAGTTATATGTGAGAGCTTCAACGAAGGCATGCAAGTAAGCGATAAAAATCATTATCTAAGATAAAGATGCACCCCAAATGGGAACATCATCCAACACCATCCAAAGCCATCCATCCATTCCCACCTCTCCTGACACACAAAAAAGGGTAGGATACACACATATATAACATATATTTCAATATGTACCACTTTTACTGTAGAATATCATGCAGAACATCCCTAACAGCAAACGCGAGCCCCCGAAGTCATTACTGATGACATGTACTATAAATAGAACATCATCCAATGTCTCCGATGCCAATCCATCCCGTACCACCCCTGCTGGGGTGTGCAAAAGGGTGCATTAGGTGTATTTAAATATAGAATACCATATTATATGTTTTCCCCCACCAAAAACTGTCCCTAACCTGCCCAAGACGCGCCCAACGATGAGGGAGCATCCAGGAATGCTGTTTCCTGCATTGTTGACATTTGTTTAATAGCCGCCCAACAGCTCTGCCCTACCTAGCTACCCTGCCCTCCCATCCGGCACCCTCGGCATGTCAACTACTCTACCACTCACATACAGATCACTATTAGTAATCCAAAAGAGCCCCAGCATCATTGCAATATGATTATTTTTTGGCTGGTGGGGTTTTGCCCATATGCATTTATAAAGTGACTTGGGCTACAACCTAGTATTGATACATGAGAGTGGTATATACAGGTGTTATTGTAAAGATTGAGACAAACAGTAGATACAGTATATAAGTTTGAAGATTTGTAGAATAATGACAAGCAATCTTCTTAGCTCTTTTGTTGGTTGATTGGGTAGAGCCCCAGTGCGAGAACGAAAAGACTATGATGATTGGCTTCATTGTGAGAGATCGGAATGATATAGAACAAGATTTTGTGATCAGAACAGACAGACATTGAGCTCCAGCGCTGAGAGGTGTGATGTGAGTCTGACTGAAGAAACAACAAACACAAAACACACACACAAGCGGAGCAAGGCTCAATGACCAAGCAACGTGATCCACACAAAATTAGTGTCAAAGTCACTAATAAATCCTGATTGTGACTGTGGGTATGCAATTTATTTGAATTTCAACAATGCAAGGGCTTAGTTTTGCCACCTCGCAGTTCGTTTATTGTGGTGAGGAGTTATTCACAACCAATTCTAAGATTAGGAGGTCTTAGAAGTGTTCTTCTGAAGATGTACAATTTTTATGCAAGGTTTATTGAATATAAATGTGTAGATCCCATTGTATTGCTCGATTTCGAAGATATAAGGATATTCTGCAATTTCTAGATCATAGACACTGTTCTGTACACTCTGGGGTCTGTTTCAACTGTTCACAAGGCCTGTTTCAGCCATCTGATGCAACAATTAAACCAATTAAGTGCTAGAGCTCAATGTCTTGTCTGTTCTGATCACAAAATCTCAGTCTATATCGTTCTGATCTCTCACAATGAAGCCAATCGTCTCAGTCTTTTCGTTCTCACACTGGGGCTCTACCCAATTGACCAACAAAAGAGCTAAGAAGGTTGCTTGCTTTATTTTTACAAATACTCAAACTTATATACTGTACAAACTGTTTGGCTTGATCTTTACAATAAAATATATTTTACGATCCGAAAACCCATCCAAACATCGCATGTATTCCTTTCTTAGAGATCTGTGAGCCACCTGACCTATTTCTAAGTCCGAGACACCTCGAGGATTCCAAGAAACACTATCTAAGACATGGTACCTGAGATGCGCATTCTATGTTTCTTTTATTCAGTTCTTGGTGGTCCCTCCGGTCCACCATGTATGCAGCCCTGCCATCTACACATTCCTATTTCTTTTATCTCAATTCGTCATATGTCCCCTTTATCCAAAAGAGGCAACTGGTAGATCCCGTCACATTTATTTGATGCCACCACGCCTTGTCTTATCCTTCCACGCATGACTGTTATCTCTTGATCTAGCTTCTGATCAAAATCACTGATGATCTTCGACCACCGCATCCATCTTCTAGAGTCGGAATGCAGGACCATCGTTTTCAGCATGCACTCCTTTAGTCAAGTCTATCTTGAATGGATTCTACCCAATTCTCATCTTAGATAGCTTTCTTATCCTAGTTGTGAAGCTTCTTTCAGTCTCTGGTCCATGGTTTCCTAAGTTCAAGTCTTTCTTAGCTAGATGCTACTGCTACCAAAGAAGGTAACCGGTAATTGCCGTCACATTTGTTTGATGCTTCTTTGTGCCATCTTATTTATTCTTGCATGATCATGCTTCTTATCTTTAATCAGTACCTCTGATTGTGGATATGAGTGATCTTCAGCAACCTTATTCGGCTTCGCCACTCGATATGCTAGATCGCTGTCTTCGACTACTCGCACATCTTCTTAGATACATGATATCTTCAACGGCTTCCATTCGGTCTCCATCTTAGATAATTCTTCATCTTAGAAATCAGGTCCCCAGAATATAATCATCAGTTTCTAAGATTCTTTCAGATCTTTGGCAAGCTTATTCTTCACTTCCCCCTTGGTAATCGATGCTTCTAGTTTCCTAACTCAGAAGGTTAGGTCTTAGAGTGGTTTCTAAGGTAGCCTATTACTCCGGGATGTCTCTGAGTCTACAGGCGCAACCTATTTCTTAGATTGTGCATGCTGTTGCTACTGTCACTCCCTGTTTGGGCGCTTTTCTTAGAGACCTTAGTCATTGAAGGCTTGTCGACCGGGTTCTCATTGTGTGCCTCTGTTATTATCCCTCTGAACCGTGTAGACATTATTTCAGGTGAGAAATTGCAAAATCTTGCGATTTTCAGGGCTGGTTGCATAACCGTCCTATCAGCGCTTAATTGGTTTAATTGTTGCATCAGACGGCTGAAACAGGCCTTGTGAACAGTTGAAACAGACCCCAGAGCATACAGAACAGTGTCTATGATCTAGAAATTGCAGAATATCCCTATATCTTCGAAATTGAGCAATACAACAGAATCTACACATTTATATTCAATAAACCTTGCATAAAAATTGTATATTTTCAGAAGAACACTTCTAAGACCTCCCAATCTTAGAATTGGTTGTGAATAACTCCTCACCACAATAAATGAACTGCGAGGTGGCAAAATAAGCCCTTGTATTGTTGAAATTCAAATAAATTGCATACCCACAGTCACAATCAGGATTTATTAGTGTCTTCGACACTAATTTTGTGTGGATCGCATCGCTCGGTCATTGAGCCTTGCTCCGCTTGTGTGTGTGTTTTTGTGTTTGTTGTTTCTTTGGTCAGACTCACATTGCATCTCTCAACGGGGGATGGAGAAACACGAGGGGGGATCCAGTATGTGGGAGGCCCGCATAGTGTGTCACGAAAATGGGCCATGACAAATGTCGTGGCCCATTTTTTCCCATCTCTCCTTCGACCCAACTAACAAGCTAAAAAGAACCCCAAGAACAATGATGATGGGAATACCAGTGACGATGACATGAACCTCAGGGAGGACGACGACGTGGATGCCAGCGACGACGTCGACACAAACCCCAGGGAGCACGACAATGCAGATGCCATCGACAATGATGGCATGAACCCCAGAGAGGGCGACAGCATGAATGTGATGGATCCCACCCAAACCAGCTCCCCCCTGCCTACATGCATGGGCAGCAGATACTCAAGCCCATGAATTCCAGTTGTGCAGGGTGATGGGTATGGAGGCGAAGGTGGGTGAATGAGGGGGGGAAAGTGGCAGCGAACAAGGCAGAGAAACGAGCAGGTGAAGGAAGAGAGAAGCGCAGCAGCAAAGCAGGAGGAAACGAGGCAGCGAAGGAAGGAAGGGAAAACGAGGAGGTGAAGGAAGGAGGGAGAAGCAACCGAGGGGGGTGAGAGGCAAGACGAGAAGGAGGAGGAGTGAGATGACAAGGAGGATCAGGAGGAGGGGAAAGATGAGGAGGAGGAGGAGCCAACAATGGCAAGGAGGAGTAGAAAACGATGGGGGGAGGAGACAAGGAGAAGAAGGGGCGAAACCACACAGAGAAGGGGAAACAACAGGGCAGAGCCAGGTGGGCTCTGCCTTGTTTTTTACT
>Ga0307517_10008820_pt1 | contig 14407 bp, 7 predicted proteins | sample 23_EM_MG_FD_194515 | JGI IMG/M metagenome (GOLD analysis project Ga0307517, IMG submission 194515) | Populus trichocarpa ectomycorrhiza microbial communities from riparian zone in the Pacific Northwest, United States - 23_EM | ecosystem: Host-associated > Plants > Roots > Unclassified | place... | reverse complement strand
CTTTTTTTTATGGATACAAAGGGGCCTACCAGATACTTTTTTCTCCTTTTTATTTGTCTCTGACAACTCTCTCTTCTCCCTCAATATTTAAGAACCTAAACATGATAAAAAAAAATTTCACATCGAAACGTAAATCCCTTAAACAACAAATACCAAATATATATAATTTGAAACCCGAGGAATAAAAATGAAAATTTCCATTCCTTTTGAGAAAACAATCCTGATTTTAATTTTTAAATTTTTTTATCCTTGTTTTTATTAATATTAAAATATTCTATAACACATCAAATACGTAAAAAGATGCAAATCAAAATAAATCTCAATACATTAAATCATTTTAACATAAATTGCAATAATGAAATTAAAAAGAAATAAAGTTCAATAACGAAAGTATAAATTTTTATATCAACCAGGTTGACAAGCAATGTTGAACCAAGTTCAATAAAGTTCAACATTGCTTGTCATTGACCCTTTGGTGCTCTTCATGTATTTCTTTTGTCGCTTTGGCTCATAATTTAAAACAAACTCAACACCTTGCAACAATGTGCTGCGTAGTGTGCATCTGTTATTTTTTGAGCTGTAACGTTAGCAATGTCTAGCACAGGTGCTAAAGTTTGATACAGTCATGAGGACGATGTTGAGCGATTTTCTCATTGTTTGTCCAGAATACGAACCCACAGTTGCAGGTCTATCCACAATTGACAGAACCCACAGATAGTAATTTCGGGCTTTAATGGTAGAATGCTTGTGCTTCTTATCTGCAGCATCCAATCCATCACCTGTTCATAAGACCAAGAACACTGTGACTTGGATTACTGCAATTGCAAACAGATAAAGTAAACACGATTCATTAAAATAGGTTAGCAATTACCTGCAAGAACGCATTCTTTGATAAAGATCACGCAAATCCCCACTTCTCCCCTACGTTCTCGTGGAAGCTGATCAACATCAGAATACCCCCTTGGCATGCTCGATTATAAACAAGATAAACTCAAGATTCTTAACAAAAGAATTAATGATAAAAAAAGATTTTGGGCCATCTGATACAGAATCAATACAGAGTTAAAGTGCATGTTAACATTTTCTTGTAGCAATTTACCAGATACCGGACTCCTATTTGCTCATCAACGAAGACTGCAATCTAAGCATGAATAAACAAGTCAGTGTATTCAATGATATGGTTGGTGACGCGTAGATAGTTGCTTCGTGTGCGCGCGCGCGCTTGTGTGTTAACAAAAACTTAAAAAATTGCTGGAGTCCTAGCTCTCCTTTCAAAGCATTATTCACTGGAGAGTGTATTTTTTTTTCCATCATTTTTTTATTTAGTTCTTTAATATTGTATTTATTAGAAATTAATCTATATAATTTATTTTTTTTATTTTCTATGAAAATATCATAGCCACAACAATACATTACACCATTTGATATAATGGTTGCAAATTTTTTCCAAAAAAATATTGATTTAAAGCACGAGCAAGATAACTAACTAAAAATACTAAAAGAGTTAGAGTGTTTGAACAGGTTAGTCACCGTTCACTTAGACTCAAAACACTATGGACTACACTACTCATTTCATAGTGTTTTTTTTTTCATTTTGATTATTTAACTTTATTTCTTTGCAATCTCAAGAAATATTTTAACAATATATTAATGATCAATGTTACGAAATAGAATTTTAAGCTCTAGTAAAAAAAAAAGAACAAGGACTAAGATAAACAACAAAAAAACAAATCCCAATGTTCCAAAGGCATGAAAAACTTTAATTTGGTCCCTCAAGTTTCAATTTACACATTATTTGGTCCCTGAAGTTTTAGGATTTTAAGTTTCGGTCCTAAACTCGTTTTTTTTTCACATTTCACTCCCAAAGTATTGTGAGATGAGAGAAAAATTTACTGAAAAATGGTAAGAGAGAGAAAAAGGTTGGTTGGGCACATTTCGATCACCAAAAAGATTAATCTTCGTGTAAATATATTTTTTTTATAGAGAGGATCATTAAGTTGTTTGGATTTTTCATATTACTAGAAAAAATAAATCAGGGTTTGAAAAGATTTATTTATTGAATTTAATATTGAGTTTTAGATCAATTTGAGAGTGCTTTTGAGTTAATATTGAATTTAATAAGATCTCTACTATGTTTGTTAGATAAATATAGATAAAAAAAAAAAAGGGTTAAAAATAGAGTTTTAGTATCTTAAAACTTGAATCTGACTTTTCGGCTATGTTGAAATCTACATTAGAAGATGATGTATCGTACTACGTGTAGTACATTCTATATATAAAAAAATTTAGAATATATGAAATGTTGTCATTTAGGGGTGAGAAAAAAACCAAAAAACCGATTAAACCAAGAAAATCAGAAAAAAAATTAACCAAAAAAACTGAACCGTGAAAAAAACTGATTAAACAGATTAAAATTTTAAAAAAACCGACCGGTTCGGTTCAGTTTTATAAGCCTGAAATCGAAAAAACTGAATCGAACCGAACCCAAACCGGAAAAAAACCGAGCCAAACCGGAAAAAACCGAGCCAAACTGAAAAAACCAAGCCAAACCGGAAAAAACTGAGCCAAACCGGTTTGAACCGGTTTTTGTCCTAAATAACCGAACTGAACCGAAACCGGTCGGTTTGAACCGGTTTCGGTTCGGTTTTTTATAAAAAAAATTCGGTTTAGTTATCTTTTTTTTAATAAAAACCGAACCAAACCAAAAATGATCATCACTATTAACACCCATTAAAAAAATATGCCATGTGCATTGGACTAGCCTTCAAGAGCCACTAATGCTTGAATTTTTTCCTTTAGTTGAAGAGCGCAGGCTCATCTTCCATGCCCGTACATGTCTAGCATATTTGTTAAACAGCCTTTAATTTTCTTTTAGAATAAATAATTTTTTAATAATTTAATTGTTTATTTTTATTGTTAAATTTATTTATTTATTTTTTATATATATAAAAATATATATTTTAATATAGTAAAATATATTAAATCCAGAATGTTGCTATATAGTAAGTCGACGAAACCTGACAATTTCAAGGAATTTTTTTTTTTTTTTTAATTCTTAACGCGCTTATTTTGATACTTCTAGCAAGCAACAATCCATCTTCTTCATCATTCTCATAATTCTGAATTTCTTGTCTACTCATCATTGTTTCCTCACCTAAAAAATGTTCACCATGATTAACTTCTTGTTTAGTTTGCTCGCACTCAGCTTTCTCACTTCACACGCCAAAGCTCAACAAAACTACTCGAAGAATTCAGCATTAGACTGCAACGCCAGTGATGAGACAGGACCATCCTCTGCATTTCTTTACAGCTGCAATGGCCAGAGCCAATCTTGCCAGGCCTTTCTGATCTTCAAATCTCAACCTTCTCTTCACTCGGTGCCTGCAATCTCAGTCCTCACGTCGGCAAACGAAGAAGAGCTGGCTAGAATCAACTACGTTACAAGGCTGTCAGAGTTCCCTACCAACAAAGAGGTTATTGTTCCGGTAAACTGTTCTTGTTTTGGCCAATATTATCAGGCCAACACTACAATTCAGGTCACGACTACTCGTGGAACCTATTATGTTATAGCGAATGACACTTATACGAGGGATTATCTACTTGCGCTGCGCTTAAGCGCAGGAATACACATGGTGAATATCATTTGTTGCCGGTGAGCAACTGCAAGTGCCATTTCGATGTGCTTGCCGGACAACGAATCAAATGATCAGAGGAACAAATTATCTAGTAGCTGTTAGAGAATAATATAAATTATATCATGGGAATTCATCTAAAATCTTAAATTTTTGAGTTGAGATGGTTCTCTAACATGGTATCAGAATCTTGATAACCAAGCGGTCACGAGTTCGAATCTCATAATCTCCATTTGATAAAAATTAAGTACAAGGAAAAGTGGATCTATACAAGTTTCAAGTTTAAAGAGCTTTCACTTTAAAAGATGTATTAGAGAATAATATAAATTAATTCTTGGAACCTCATCTAAAAGTTTAAACTTTTAAGTTGTGAGATGTTTCTATCACAACAGCTTACCCTCTTAGCTCTGATGATAAAATTCCCGATATTGCTAACAGATTCAATGCAAGCACGAAGAGTATACTTGATGCAAATGGTATGGGAAAAATCTGACTCTTTTTTCTGACACGACAATTCTAAATCCCCTGCCTACAAAAGTTCACAAACTGTAATTCACAACAACACAGACACTTCTCCCCCATCAGCTTTGAGTCCTAGAAATAGAAGATCAAAGAAAAAACTTTATGAGTCTGCTGGGCTTGCTCTTTGCTAGCCGTCATTATCATTACAGCTATCGTCTTCCTCTCTTGCAAAAAGAGAAGAGACTTGGTTACAGGGAGTTGTAGAGAAAGAAAACTGGTAGTGCGAGAAGACCTTCGTGTCAAAATTGCAAGCTATGAGCAACTTTTGAAACTCTTTGAATTTGAAAAGGTAAAGAAAGCTACTGAAAAATTCAGCTTCGAAAGTAGAATAAAGGGTTCTGTGTATCGCGGAGAGTTTGGTGGGGAGATCTTAGCTGTTAAGAAGATGAGTAGAGATGTTATAAAGGAAGTGAACATTCTGAAGAGGGTCAACCACTTCAATTTGATTAAGCTTGAAGGTGTGTGCGAAAATCTTGGCTGTTTCTATCTTGTTTTGGAGTATATGGGAAATGGGTCCCTAAGAGAATTGCTGTTCTGTAAAAAGTCCAAGGAAAGTGGAAATTGGACAAAGAGAATTCAGATTGCTCTGGATGTTGCTAATGGACTTTACTATCTTCACAGCTTCACCGAGCCTGCTTATGTGCACCGTGCACCAGGACATTAAAAGCAGCAATGCTCTTTTAAACGGCAATCCAGGGGCCAAGATTTCAAATTTCAGTCTTGCAAGAGCAGCAACACGGAAAACAAGTGCTGCCTTGACAAAACATGTTGTGGGGACTAGAGGTTACATGGCGCCCGAGTATGTTGGGGTAGGACAAGGGACTCCCAAGATCGAAGTTTATGCTTTTGGAGTCATTCTGCTGGAACTAATCACAGGGAAAGATGCTGTTTTTACACAGGATGGAAAGGAAAGCCTACTTTCAACGGCAATAGTTTCTATCATGGAGAAAGAAAACCCTGAAGCGGAGCTAGATTTCTATGTTGATCCTGGTCTAAAAGGAATTTGTGGGACAGACTTCGTCTTATGCTTGACTAAAGTAAGCGCAGCCTGCATGATGAAAGAACCAGTAAGTAGGCCAAATATGGAGGAAGTGATATCAATTCTGTTGAAAATTCAGGCAAATGTATTGAAATCATAATCATTAATTTTTTACTCAGTTGATGAAGCAGCCCAACTATGGCGTCCATCAACAGGTGAAACTAATTGGACAGCAGGAGCCGTTTCAAAATAACAGTTATAAGCATGTAGGTTTTTTATCTGTAATTGTATCCCCACCAGTTCTTTTTTTAACATGTACAAAATGAAGGTAATTGTTCCAGTAAATTGCTTTTCCCATTTCAGAGTTCCAAAGTGAAGACAGATGAATGAATGGAATTCCATCATGAGATTATTAATTTATCCAAAAAAAAAATTCAATGTCTTTACAGCCTACAAAACATAAAAATCAGCTCTCGTGAAGCTCCTCTCTGTAGAATCAACGCTTATGCTTCAGCCCTGGGCTCATATTGGAAAAGGCCTAGCTTTAACTATGGATAGAAAAGTACTGTGAGAACTCACTGTTCAAGAATTTAATACGGAAACCTCCCTATCATCTTAATAAGGTCTGCTGTCCTTCAAAGGCCCTATTTGTCCACTGCTTTCTAGTTGGCTCTTTATCCATCTCCATGCACCAAGGTGTGAGATTCAACATGGGACGTCATATTGTGCAAGGACTACTTCTAGTTTAGAACTTCAATATGGAAACTTCCCTGTCATTCGTATATGATCAAGTGTTCTTTCGAGACCATATTTTTGCACTGCTTGCTGACCAGCTCTAAATCCATCTCCATAAACCGGGGAAGTATCTGATTCAATTTGATGCTTGAAAAAATCCCCAAGCTTTCTCTCAAATTGAGATCTTGTACCATTTTTTGTTGTCCTGGATGCAGAGGATGATGCGATATTGCTTCCTGAAGTGGGTGTGAGCTCTGAATCCAACCACATGTGTGCAAGCACCTGACAAATACCCTCTTCCACATCTTGACTGAGAGTTTGGAAACCTTCAGGAAAACAGAAAACGTCAGAATCTAAAAAAAAAAAAACAGACTTAAATACGTTAAAGAAGCAATTGCTTAAGACAAACTATCAGTTTACATTTTCTTATGCAAGCTACAACAAAAATAATCCATCATTTGAAGGTCAAATCTCAAATCTTGATGTCAGTATATTAAATATATATATATATATATATATATATATATATATATATATATATATAAAATGACTGTACAGAGCACAGGATGTAAAAGCACCTTTCAGCCGCATCCATGCATGCATCATCTCATGAGCTAGGATTGACCCAGTAAGTAACCTGTATTGGTTAAGATTTCAATACAAGCATAAAACACCTTGTATTACAATACAGAACTAACGCATAAAAAACATCTTCAAGAATATATCCACGCAGCATATCAAAGAAATGAAGATGCGTTATTTTCTTGTTCCTCACTGCATCCCATTGTTATAAATTGTGGATACTTGCATACAAACAATGAACATTCATTTTTATTTCCTATTATCTGCTGGTTCTTTGGTATTACACGGGTCCCTCAGATAAAAGAGTAATAGAAAAGTGATCTAAAGATATACCTTGGGAGGCCATACAAAATCAGAATTGCGGTAACCTCACAACGACGTGTCAGTTTGTAAGGCTCTGTCATCATACCCATGGCTCGGTTCCCTGCTCCAAACCTTGGCTGCTTTGATACCTGATGATCCATGGCCATTGCAATATAAAATTCTGAGTGCCAACTAAAGAAATAAAAAATGAATCAGTCCATTACAAAATGCAACTGAAAGATTCCAAAATTTTCTTACGGTGCTAATGGTTTGTTCCTCAGAAAGGCAAAGTCCTCTAGTCTCTGGCATGTGGTAATGTCCCTGTTCAAGAGTAAGAAATTACAAAACCAACTTAAAAGAATTAGAGAGCAGAAGTATTGCTTGAAAAGGAACTCCAATACTAAAATCCATGGAACAATTAATTTCTCAATTTTTTACTCATTCAGTATGTTCAAAATGATATCTCGATGAGATGTAGACAGAAGGACAATTGATTATTTGTGTTTCCCTTTTCTCTTTACTTTAATATTTTATTTTAGATGTAAAACTGTCTTTGCTGAGGATGGAGCCAAGAATACCTTCTAGAAGCACTGGATGTCAACTATCATGATAGTGTAACGGGTGTTTTTATGACTCGATATATCAGAATATCATTATTAATAGCTTGATTTTTCACATAGCCAGAACTACCTTAGAAAAAAAAGTTAACAATAAGTTGATAGTAGCTTAAATGTCAAGCTAGCCAATTATTTCCTAAGAAAAGCATCAAATGGGTGATATAAATCTTTTCAATGCATCTGCCCTTACATTCTTTTCTCCATCCCGGGCTTCATTTAGTGCTTGTCTTTCAACCAATAGTAGTGGAACGTCCTGCTCCACCTTCATATTTAAACGTTCATAAAATTCTTGTATATCAAGATAAAGGGGTTGGCAATGCTTGGTATCCATGACTGCAGAGTCCAGGCACTCAAGACAGAGCTTCCGACCATCATTAAGGGCAACATATCCCGTGTCTTGTGGCTGCATGTGATGATAAGAAACATTATACTTTATTATTATTTTTTTCAGAAAACCAGTTCACCAGGATTATCATTAGAAAGCTTAAAAAGACAGTTTTTTAAGCACAACGAATTCATCCAGATTTACCTCCATTCGCTCACAGCTGCAACACCGAGGAGTACCATCATGTTCATGAGAAGGGCAGTACTTCTGGATCCAAAAAGGATGAGCCCTATATTCAATAAGACCAGCAGGGTTTGTTGGAATCTGTCAAAAGATATATATTCAGAAAAGCAACCCTAATTGTAAATGGGTAATATATCTGAAATTCTAAGAGCAGTACATTTACAAATAGCGATTTTATCAGTATAAAAAAATGATATATCACAATAATTTTTAATATGATAACACTTTCTGGATCTGTAACCTCTGCAAATTCTGTCTCTCCCCCTCCATCTTGTAGCATGACCTCAGCAAATTCTCATTCACAGTATACATGCATAATCGGAAACCTTTGTACTGAATTTGTTGAAATATGAGGATAAGATGCAAAACATCATCCATGAACACTAAACATCAATTATTTTGTAAAACAATGAAGTACGGGTTTTTTAAAAAAAAAATGTTCTAATGAGTATCCTTTGGCTTGACATTCAAGAGCATTCATAAGTATTTCTGATTTATTAAATTACCGGAGAAGTTTCATTTACGATAAAAGAAAAAGGTAGGAAGAAAATTCTTAGGATGATAATAACAGTTCAAGTATTCAATGGATGAAATACACAACTTAAAGAAGATGAATAAACAAAAAGTTTCTGGGAAAGCTACTTACAAAGAGCTTACAGACTTCACACTTTGGATGGTAACGCTCTTTGTAGCAAAATTTATGATAAGGGTAATTTCCAGTCATCGAGAACTATAATGAAAGAATGCAAATAAAGTTAGCAATTGCACTCCACTAAAATAACAATTCAAGGAAAAAAAAGCAATGATGGGCTCCATAGAAACAACAATTGACTAATATATATTAGCAGATAATAAGGAATTTCAGTTTACACCTCGTAATCAGAAATTGGTAGGCCGCAAGCATGACAACGGAAACATTCTGGATGCCAAAATGCATTGAGGCAATTTAGAAATTTTCCTTGGCCAATCTCTGTATTGCAACCAGCGCATACCCTAACCAAGAATTAAGAAATTCTTCACATATTCTAGTGCCCAAAGAAGTACATTGTTGCAAAAAAAAAAGTTGAATGGTGGTGTCAAAGAATCAAGGATCAGAATTAATCAGCTATAGAAATAAGATACCTGAATCCCATTGGAAAGTGGATAGGATAAGGCTGATATGCATTTCCTTGATATGGAATTCCATGTCGAGGAGGAGATTCAACGCTTAAACTTTCTTGTAAAGCTTTGGCAAGTTGTTCATCTTCTTTCAATTGAATCTCAACATCTATCCATTAATTTGAGAAATATATCATTAAGCTCTGGAGTATTGGATCATAATATATACAGAGAATGAAGCAATATGATAGAACAGAGCTGAAAAGGCGATATTGATTCTACAATGACATTGACAAAATAGCAAAGATGTAGAGAAAATATATAAATCAATTCAGAAAATAATAGTTATTGGCAAAGGAATCCTGAAGATGGATCAAAATAAAGTACAGAAATAACAGTCGGAGTGTAGTGAGAGAACCATTAAGTATTGCTGATAGCATCAGACTGTGATATTACTCACCTGCGACATTTTTTCCAATGTGATTGTCCTCTAAAAGGGATAATGCAATAGCACGATCGATATCCTCCTCATTTTCCTGCTCCAAATATGCTTCCTACATTTAATATCCAAACTGAAAAATGTCAAAGCAAGAAGGGCAGATCAGGGATTAGACTTAGCTTACACAAAATTTTCAATCAAGGCTACTACCACTTAATATGTAATAGTTGAGGTAAAAGCTAAAAGATGCCAGTAAAAGATAAGTATTTTTATATGCATCTCCTCTTACAATTAGAAATGGTTTAGCAAGAAACATTAAATCAAATTGGTGAATACCCCTGACGTAGAAGGTGCATTATAGTTAGCATCCTGTCCATAATTTCCATAGTAATGCCCTTCTGAAATATTATGATTGGACCCTTTAAAAATCTTGCTAAGCCAACCCATAACGTGTATGGTTATCTGCTCATCATCAACAAATTTCTTAACTGCAAAAGAAAGCAATAAGTAAACCAAAGGAACCAAAATATATATAACAAAATGCAGTGGGCTTAGCAATCAAGAGGCATTCACACAATTATACTGGCATGCCACGAAACTGCAAAAATTCTATGTTTCTCTTTCTTTATTATGAATTGTTCATAAGATAGAGGGAAGAAAAGGGTAAGCTTGCAAGCAATTTCCAACTTGATATGAAAGTTCCAAACTTGGTTTACATTCTACATTGCAAGCAATACTAATATTCAATATGACTAGGACAGCGAAGCATCCCTGCAACCCAGTGATTAATGTTTCCAGGAAACTTAATTCCAGTACTAAGATAACCAACTCTGTAACTATATTGCTTTCCTATTCAACAACCAATGCACAAACATGAATAAATTATATTGAGCAAAATCACCAACCAGGCATTGTAATGCCCCAGAAAGTTTCAGCTACAAAATATGTAATTGAACATCAAGAGTCTCCAATGCCCACAAGCTCAAATCAACATAAGAGAGAAAGAGGGAGATAAAAAGAATGATTCTTCCAGCTCAACATGCCCATCAAACTCATGACACATAACCTTTTGATTTCAGGTTCTAAAGAGAAAGGAAAAGGTATGGTATAGAAAGAATCAAATAGTGGAAGAATGACTCACCACTAACAAAAAAACAGCTGAAGCAGAAAAACCCAGATCAGATTAGATCCCAATTTGCTCATAAAGCAACAAAATTGGCAGTGTCAAAAAGAAAAGGTGTTTTCCTGCTGCTGACACCACCCTTTATATCTCTCTCTGTCTCTTTCGTGTATAAAAGAATATAATCTATAAGAAAACCAATGAACAGAAAATAGTTATGTACAAAAGATTAGGAATTTAGAGAAGGAATTCGAGATGGTATACAGCGTCAAGGAATATGAAAGACAAATACGCTAAGAATTGAGAACTGCTTGAATTGTACGCAATTTCAAAGTCAAATTTGTACAAAGAAATAAAACGAGTTGAGTTTATATAGATTTTTGTTAATAACCCAAAAGAGAGCCGATGATTGACGAAGAATCGTCGAAACCCAATTGGGATAGTCTGACAAAAGATTCAGAATTTACTACTACGATTTGATTTGCCGGACATATATTTGCATGTGGGGTCTCTGCTTATTCTTCAACAAGAAGACCCAACTAAAACAATGTATATAAAAATCATATAATATATTTAAGATTTTTCTTTTTTTAGTTGGCTTACATTGTCTCGGTGACTCGACTTCCAATGGCTTACAGTTTTGCCAAACCTTGAAGTTCCATAACAATAGGTTGACATTGTTAAGGTTTTGAGAACGGATGTGACAAATGAACATAATAGAGGGTGGAAAAAGGGTTTTGACAAAAGAGGAAAATTGAAATAGGAAAATAAAAGAGCGAGCAAAAGAGGGAGAGAAAAAGCGGGCAGGATTTGAACAAAAAAAATTAAAAAAAAAATACCATCGTCTTGGTAAAGGTATGAAGAGAGTTTCTTCCTTTTTTCCCCCAGAAAAACAAAAAAAAAAATGTTTTCTTTATTAAAGTTATAAAAAAAAAAGGTGAGAAAAGATATTATATTTCGACATGTCAAGGGCGGTGCGGTGCCAGGGGTGTGGCGTAAAAATAAAGTAGAAGAAGGGGAATCGTATGTTTTTTTTCAGATGGAATCTGTTTTTATTTTGATAGTTAGATTTTCTTAGATAGTTATTTTTTATATGTTCTTCATAAAAGTATAATTACGTGTAAAGATAATATTAACTCACGTGAGAGAGTAATAGGTGGTTCTTTTTACCACTACTTTAAAAATAAATATTAAAAATCCTGTGGTGAAAATATTTTTATATTAAAAAAAAAATTATTTGCATTCTTTTTTTATTGGATCATTTTGCTTTTTATTCACACAGTGTATTGTCTAAAAAACTCTTAAGAGTTTAAATTTTCTTAACTTTGGGTGGGGGGTATTTTTGGTTTTTTTCCTTTTTAAAAACACAGTGCAATTACTAAAGTGTCCTTACAAGAAAAAAAATACATAATTTGCATCTAAGGGGTTTTCGGTCTTTTCATATTGTTTTTTTGTTGATATCAGATTGGGCAAGGTACAATATGGAATTTTGATAAATAAAAAAAAAAAACAGAGAAAAGTTGTTGGTGTGTGTATCGCACGCGCTAATGAGTGGGAGGAACCTGGGCCATTTGGGCATCGCGTGCAAGCTTCTCCGATAGAAAAAACACCGTGTTGGGAACAACTCATTGAGATCTTCATGGTAGATGGGCGCATGTCGGCAGTGGATATACGGTGTGGCTCCAATGCACTTTTTTCTTCTCCTTCCCCTTTCTCCCTCTTTTCCTTGGTAAAATATAATGGTATATTTTATTTTTTTTAATGTCCAATTTAGTCCTCATTCTTTTAATTTCTGTTTGATTTCTTTTTTTTTATCTCTTTTTTATTCATTTGTTTCTTCCATTTAGTTCCTCGTCACTTGGTTTTATTTGAGTTTTGTTTCAATTTTGATTTTCATTCTTTTAATTGTTATTTATGTGTCTTTAAAAAAAAATTCATTTCCAATTTGATCCTTATTTTTTTATTGCTATTTAATTTCTTATTTATCCTTTTTTTTATAACTTTTTTTTTTCAGTTTAGTCTTTCATCACTTAGTTTCATTTCATTTTTGTACCAAATGTGTTCTTTATTTTTTTAATTGCTATTTATTTTCTTTTTATCCTTTTCCTAATTGAATTGTGTTTTCAATTTCATCCATTCGTATTTGATTTTAATTTATTTTTATGTCAAATTTTATCATCATTCTTTTCATTGCTATTTATTTTGTTTTAAATCCTTTATTATTATCTTTTTCTCCTTGAGAGTTTTACTTCATTATTTTTAGGGTTTGCTCTCTATAGCATTAATCTCGGACTCATGATAAGGGTCGTAAGTTTCAAATATTAACACAGGTTGACTTCACTCTTTTTTCTAAGTTTTTCTCATATATTTTTTTTACAATCTCATCCTTCAACATTTGATTTATTAAGAATTGATCTTCATGCTTCTTCTTTTTTGCATTCCTTTCTACGAGGTTATCTCAGTTCTATGCCCATAATCGCGAGATTAATAGGTTAACTCAGGTTAACTTATATCTTTTTTTATTTTTTTTATTTATTTTTTCAATTGCATCTTTTGACATTGAGCTGTTTAATAATTGAGATTTGTTGTTTTATTTAGCTTGTTTTCGACATGGTTGTCCTAGTATCACAACTAGGTCATAGGCTTTGATCATTTTTTTTCTTTTATTCATTGTCAAATTTTTTTGTCTGTTTTTTTTCGTTGTATTTTTTTATTTCATTTTTTGAAATCATACGATCTTAGTAAACTCGGTCAAGTCAATAACCTAGGTCTCAGTTTTTTTTGAAACACTTACGTTGCCTTAACATATTTTTTGCGGTGAAAACAATTTGGATGGGCCACGGTGTAGCGTATACCACCTATCCGGTGGAAAAATGTATAGAAAAACAATACCCATTAAAAGAGCCTAAACCCCATGGAAAAACTACTGTACATTCACCTTGTTTCACTGTGGATTATAATAGCGGAGTTACATTTTTGTCCTTAAAAAAAATACTTAAAACTATGTTTTAGGTGTAGAACGATATTTTTGCTAAGTTCATTTGTTGTTTTATATATGTTCGGGGGTATCTCAGACTTTTCATAATTTTTTCATAATAAAATTACATGGTTACCATTAAAAGCACACTATAATAATTAAATATGATTTAGGGTTTTTCTATTGTTATTCATCATCCATTGTTATTTTTTAATTATATTATTAAATTAACCTGATTTAATGGATACAGTCAGGTCAATTATCAAGTCTTGAATTTTTCTTTCTTCTTTTAAAAAAACTTTTTTGCGCTGCGTCATAGTGCGAAACACTGTTATTGGTTTACTCAAGTTATTTTTTTATGTTTTTTTTCATTTCAGGCCTTTAACATTTGGTTAATTTGAATTCAAGTTCTTAATTTATTTTGATTTGGACTTTATGGTGTTGTTACGGGTTCATGTCCCAGATCAAGAGTTTCGCATGTTAAACATGATTGACGCTGATTGATCGTATATAATAGTATCTCAATATTGTTTTTTTTTAATATTATTCAGTGTCTCATGATATCAATATTTTTTTTAAAATTTATTTATTATAAATTGAATTTTTAACTTACTAGTATTTTTATTTTTAAAAAAAATATCACCCTGCTGATAGTGTCTAGCGCGCGGATTAAAAAACTAGTGATTAAGTACATCTTGTGCATTTCTCGACTCCTTAGGAGAAAAGGTCAAGTGGGTCAGTCTTCATATTTGGTCAGGCAGGTGATCCAATTTGACATGTCTTTATGTCAATTTAGTCAATGTCGGCAATGATGGCTCTAGCTTAAACAAATTAT
>Ga0307517_10008819_pt1 | contig 14408 bp, 8 predicted proteins | sample 23_EM_MG_FD_194515 | JGI IMG/M metagenome (GOLD analysis project Ga0307517, IMG submission 194515) | Populus trichocarpa ectomycorrhiza microbial communities from riparian zone in the Pacific Northwest, United States - 23_EM | ecosystem: Host-associated > Plants > Roots > Unclassified | place... | reverse complement strand
TACTATTATAGTGAACAATATACTGAGTTTATTGCTACAGGGAAATCACTTTCCCTTATAGTTGTTATTAGCTATTTAACTCGTGCTTTGCCAAGGGTTGAATATTCTTTTTTCTTCAAAAAAGTATATATGCAGACTTTTATGACATGTTTTTGTACATAAAATAATCCTAGGTTGAATTCAAGAAGTTTATGCATACATCTAATTAAATAAATCGAGAACTATTTATACAACAAAAAATATAATGAAGTCCGGTTCCTACCTAGTCGAAACTAATCAACCAAACTCGTGATCTGAGTCATGGATTCAATTGGGTTCAATAAAAAAAATTTAATCTGAAATAGATACCTATAAAATTAAGAACAAACCAAATATTGAGGTAATTGAAAATCAAAATCAAACCGAAACAAATTACATTACCCAATTAATAATCAACAATATATTAAGTGATAAAATTGAAAAAAAAAATAAGCAAGAAAAATTTAAAAAAATTCAACTGTAATGTATAAAAAAGAAAAAAATCCTAGTCTCTTGGGCTAGGAGGGACCAAACGCACAGGCCTAAAGCAATGCCCACGCCTGGAACTTACTTTTTTTATTTATTTATTTTAAGAGGTGAACGACAAGTCATCTACCCCTTAATTTATTGAAAAAAATAGCAAGTAACATGTCGTCTGCTTTGTTAAGGCAGACAACACGTCTCCTGCCCTGCCTAAAAAGGTTAGTGGAAAACCAGGTAGGTCTATTTCAGACAAATAAAAACCCATTTGCAACCATATTTCAAAAAAAAAAAAATTATAAACACCTTGTAAAACATATAGCCTTTAACAACAAAAAATTGGCTTCAAAACCCCTGCAATTAACCTGAAATTAAAATTCTTTTCAGGTTTAAATCTATCATTTCAAGCAAGTTTAAGGAGAAAAATGCCTTGGATAAACTTTTATCATCAAAAGAAACTCGTTGACACTGAAATCACCCGTGTTCATGGTCGAAATCGATCTTAACCTATACATCCTCTCTCCAATACTAGAATTAAGCCACTTTCTTTTTCCTCTCTCAAACCAAGGACCAGGAAATAAGGGAAAAAAAGTTTGGGACCAAAATTGAATTTCATAAATTATTAGGGACTAAAAGTTTATAATTTAAAAAGTTAGAGGACCAAAATATATGTTTAACCCTGAGTTTAGAAAAACCATCTCATTTTTATGTGTTTTTCAGTCTAGTCTTTTATCTTTGAATCTTGCACTTTCTTAATAAATATGCTATAATTGGCCACCAATTTAGGCATATAAAGATGTAATTAGAAAAAAAGAGGGACCAAATGAAAAAAAGAAAATCATTTTGGTAAGCACTGTGATTTGTCTCTTATTGAACAATGGCGTGGAAAACAATATTTTCCTCACGTCTTTTAGAATATATATTTTTTTAATATATGAAAATTATAATTATAATTTAAATTAAAAATAAATAAAACTTTAACGAAAGAAAAAATGACAAAAATCAAAAATCAAAACTATAAAAGATTGAATATAAAACACCAATAACAATGAGAACCAGAGTGCATTTATCGGGATAAGAGAGAGAAATAATGGGAAAAAAGATAACCAACGTTAAACTGGTAACCATAGGATCACACACACCACACATAAAAGAAGAAGAAATAAAAAAGAATAAAATGAGATAATAGAAGCATATTTTTCAACACCAGGAGTCACCACCTCTGATATCCAAAATGTGTGGCAACTTCCACACGACAGCACACGTAAATAAATTTTTGAATTAAAAAACATAATTTAAATGATAATTTATATTATTACCCTCAAAAAAATATCAACAATTAACAATACAATCGAGACAAAAAGACCCCATTACCCCTTGATTCCATGACTATTGTTTGGTATCAAAAGCATATTTGTAATTTAATAGTGTATAAAAAATTAAAAGGTCTTTTAAACCCTTACCCTACAATGTTGATTTTTTTATTTCGGGGGCATTATAGTTAATTTATTGTTCATTAGAATATTAGAAATACAAAAATATCTCTAAATAAGCCTACAATAACTAATAGTGAAAAGATAAACACTTTTTTTAAAAAAAAGGTCATATACGTTACTTTAGTAGTGAATAGTGAATTGTATCTATTTTCAAGGGAAATTATTTATTTATTTATTATATTTCAGCATTTAACCCATTATCAATTGTGATTGTTTGTTTTGTTCTTTGGGAGGGCACCGGCATGAAAACACGTTCTGCTGTTCATCACCATGAATCATGGGCCACACGGCCGAGCAAAAACTCATTGGCACGATGATAGCACCCGCGCCCATATCATTCTCACACACTCTCCTATCAGTCCAAGACAACCGTGGTCCTGCCAGCGCACCTAGCACAAGTACATCATTCTCACACACGCTCTCTGCCAGCCAATCACGTCCCTCCGCCTCATCCTTAAACTTTCACGCACGACACGAATCTACTTTCCTCTTCAACGTAGCAATATATTAAGGTAGGAACAAATCAGCTGATAGAACCCCAGCGCCGCTGCCAGTTTTTAAACTCACAAATTAGGAATAAAATTTGCGGGAATTAATTGAAAAATAAATGAAACCTGCCGCCTGCCTCAAATCAAATTACAGTTGCCAAAATGGCTTTTGACGAAAAGTTTGAAGTCGGTAGTCAACAGATGCAAATCCCAAAACTACCCTCGATATTTACTCTCTTTTATTTATTTTGTATCCACCTCGGCAAATCTGAAAAAGCCACGAAAGCTCTAGGCAGAGCCACCTCCCACCACATCCACCATCTCTCTCTCTCTCTCTGCTTTTCTTTTCTCCTCTGCTTTCCGTTTACCACAACTCTTCAATTTTGAGTTTTAGATCCATAAAAAAATTACATATAATTTATCCTTTGTTTTGCGCTCTGATATGGAACGGATCATCGGTGGAAAGTACAAGCTTGGCCGCAAGATCGGCAGTGGATCCTTCGGTGAAATATATCTAGGTAAATTGCTACTAGTTTTATTATTTTGCATGCATATTAAGCTAATTTTATTTTTTATGATAATTTTTTTGTTGTTTTTATTGCGTGTCTGTGTTGTTGCAGCTACTCATATCGATACGTTTGAGATCGTTGCTATTAAGATAGTATGTTTTCTTAATTTTTGAGCATGACTTGGTTTTTTGTGTTTTGTTTTGTTTTTATCTACTGTTGTCTAGCTATTTAATTTAATCTGATGATATGCAGGAGAACAGTAAAACAAAGCATCCACAGTTGCTTTACGAGGCGAAGTTATATAATATTCTTCAAGGAGGAAGTATGTATAACATGAATGATGTAATCAGTAGTATAAGTGAGGTTGATGATGTTTATAATTGAGTTTTGATCTGTTTTGATGAAGGCGGTATTCCTAGTATCAAATGGTCAGGAGTAGACGGGGAGGACAATGCACTTGTGCTAGATTTGTTAGGACCGAGTCTGGAGGACCTGTTTGTGTATTGTGGGAGGAAGTTCTCACTCAAGACTGTGTTAATGTTGGCTGATCAAATGGTAGGCAGCTTATAGGTACTCAAATTTATACCATTTTTAGTCTTATCATGGTTTGTTATTTTTTTTATTTTTTTTTGCAGATTACCAGGATAGAATATGTGCACTCTAAAGGATTTCTGCACAGAGATATAAAACCTGATAACTTTCTCATGGGTCTTGGTCGAAAGGCAAATCAGGTGATGATTTTGCCTGTATTTTCTTTCTTTCTTTTTGGTTGATAGACTTGGTTACCATGTGTTGACACTCTCATGCTCCTTTTGTTTACATCAGGTTTACATAATTGATTTTGGGCTTGCAAAAAGATATCGAGATGCAACAACCAATCGTCATATTCCTTACAGGTAAACTATCTTTAGTGAGAATTTGATGGGGAAAGGAAAATAAATGTATCAGGAAGCAAATTTTGATTCAGAAGCGATTATTTCCTCATCATTCTTGACCTCCTAATTGTTTTACTGTGCAGGGAGAACAAAAACTTAACAGGAACTGCACGATATGCCAGTTGCAATACTCATCTTGGAATTGGTAAGCAAGGAGATATTGTCATGTATATAAACCTGTGTATATGGATAACACGTTTAGTTTTTTTACCTTTTCCTTAGCATCACTCCTGATCCCACCTCATTCTGTGTGTTTGTGGCAGAACAAAGTCGGCGGGATGATTTAGAGTCACTTGGCTACGTGCTGTTATATTTTCTGAGAGGAAGGTAATTTCTTTAGCTTCTCTTTTTGGCGGACTTTTTTTTCTCTTGCAGTTAAAGTTATGTACTCCTAGGCCTGAAGTTTTGGCTTTGTTTTGTGTTGAGGTATTGGGATTATCAAGTTATCACATTTCCAGTAGATTATTATGTTCTGGAGTCTTGGATTTTTGAAAAAATAAAATGACTCAGTCGTGCCTGTGGTTTTAGTCTTCCATGGCAGGGTTTAAAAGCTGCCACAAAGAAGCAGAAATATGACAAAATATGTGAAAAGAAGTTATCAACTCCTATTGAGGTGTGTGTCTACTATTGAAGTTATCAACTCCTATGTGAATAGAAGTAATCAACTCCATTTAATTATTGTGAAGACTTTAGCCTGCGTCAATATAATTTTAACATATGTTTCTTAATTCTCAGGTTCTGTGCAAATCCCATCCTGTGGAGTTTGCTTCATATATGCATTACTGCCATTCACTGACATTTGATCAACGGCCCGATTATGGATTCTTGAAGCGCTTGTTTCGTGATCTATTTTCCCATGGAGGTATTGACGAAGAAAATGTTGGTATTGCAATATATTAGTAACACAAAAAAGGATTCTTGCCCGGACATCTTTCCTTGTGGCTGCAAGCACAGGCTTTTATCATGAAACCACAAAGTGGTCTAAATTGGTTCTTGTAAACTATTATACTTTCTTGGGCCTGTTCTTTGTTGTCCATTTTGTTTTTACTCCATGTTTAACCAACAGGAGTAACAAGTCATGAGCTTAGAGATCTAATCAGGTATTTTCATAGTTATTAGTGAGGTCCTGTGCATTGGAAAACAATCTTTGCAAAAAAAAGAACAAACTAAAAATCAAATCACAAATTGATCTAGTCTTTATACCACAACTATAAGAGAAGAAAAAAAGTTGGGGTGGTGTTAGTGGTGGTGCTATACTCTCTCTATGGTCTTCTGAACTTGAGGGATGGAAATTACATTTAAATGCTTCATCTGATGTATCTGAATTGGTGTCTTCATTTTCCTGTCCTTTCATGACAGGATATGAATTTGATTATGTGTTTGATTGGACAATCATAAAGTATCAGCAGGCACAAAAGAATAGATCTCAACCTCGATCATCGGTTAGTATCCTTGCCTCTTGTATTTTTCTTTATTTCCTCAACCATCTTTGCTTAAAATGTTTGCTTTAGTAATCACAGGGTTTATATTCAGAATCAATTTTTTAGTTGCATGAGCTGCAATCTTATACAATCTCATTTTTTAATAGTTTGAAATTTGGATAGTCATACTCATAACAAGATTCAAACCTTACATATTACAGCCAAATCCGGCGTGTAGCAGTCATGCAGTGCAGACAGACATGGAGAATCATCAAGGTTAGATCCTGCTGATGCACTTTGTGTATTACGCACCATTTTACTGTTGCTATAACCATTGATGGGTTGCTGTTGCTATAACCAATGGTGGTTATTCATATTTTGAGAATGCCACATAGAAGTTCCTATCTTCTTCATGGCCATACAAGTCCCTCTGTGTATTACGCACCATTTTACTAGCTAGATCACCCTATGATAGCCAAATTCTTTTCGGCATAGGCTTGACCGCATTATCGTGGTCTATTTAATCTCCTCCTTGTTGTGGTGCCTTTTGTTATCTTTATCTCCTTATAATTGGAATGGAGTAGATCGGAGAAACATTTGTTGCAATATATAAAAAAATCCTCCCTCCTTAAGACAAAAGATGCAACATGTCTCATAAAACATAAGATGTACTTAATCAAAGGCTGTCAGAATCTTGTTCTCATAGATTTGGGAATTGATTTGTGGAAAGAGTTATATGGTTTTAACCCCCTTTTTTCAACAAGCACCCTTTGTTAGCAAATGACATGTGGTTAAATCAAGTGTTTTTACAATGCATAAAAGATGATCTGTAAAACTTATTTACAGAATTACTCACTTGATGAGATTGGCTTCCAAATGGAACAATAATTAGGTAGAGGTGCATGTATCTTTAGGTAAATATTAATCTATGTATTGCATGTTTATATAGACATTTATCATTGTTGATGACTAGGTTCTTATTTAGATATACTAAGGCTTGTTCTAACTTGCAGGAAGTCATAATGCCTGTTATTCATCTGAGATCATGCGATCAACTGGTCCTGGCATACGCATGCAATCCAAATCAGGGTTGGGAAAGAATCTGATTTCTGATATTCATGCTGACAAGAACGTAAGTTATACTTCCAACCAAATAAGCAAATAAGATGTTTTTATCACACTAACAGGAATGTAAGTCTTCTGGCTACTTATAATGTGTATATTATTGAATCCCATTGTTCCTGTGTTGTGTTATTGATTTGCCAAAGAATACTGTGAATTAATCACCCCAAAATTGCCTTTCATGGATTGATTTTAAAATATTATGAATTCTAAAATTGATTTCTTTTGTAGATTGTGAGTCAGCACATACCCTCCACTTCATTTCAAGTTGGTGGGACATCAAAACGACATGCCTCAAAGCCTGTTCTGCCAAATGAAAGTGCTAACCCTGCTCATGGACACAACAATAAAATTGGTCCTTCCAGTAGCTGGATATCATCATTGCAACGCATTCATTCTGCAAAGTGAGCAAGATGGTAACTTTTCTTGTCCATACATCAGTCGTGCACAAAGTTTGGGTACATGCCTCTGGGAATGCAATTATACTGTTCCATTAACAGTATGGTTGATGCAATACCATTCATTATGTTTTAGCAATGGATCTGGTTAAGAGGATTCTTGTGATATATCTATTGGAGGCAGCAAAATCTTTGGTGATTTGGAGTCACTGTTTCACCTCTGTCCGGTGAAGAAGTTCCATTGCATATTTATGGGCTCCAGTGTACTTTGTTCCTCTAAGAAAACCAGCTCACATTGTTTTTTCTTAAGGTGACTACGAACACTTTGGTTGTTACAAAATATCGACTATCCAAAGCCTGGTTTCTGTCCTGTACATAGATGTCATGAATGACAATAGAATACTGTATTTATGGATATATGTAATGAATTTAAATGTGAAGCTTTTGCCCCCCTCGTCACATGTTTTTGCCACCAGGGGATATAAAAAATCCGTTTTTCCATGTGGATTATTGATGACAATTTTCCTTGTTTTACTTGATTTATAGTTCCAAGTTCCTGATGTACTCTTACTATGGTATCACTGGAGCCTTAACAGTTCCAGGAGCATTTTGCACCTCAATCACTGGAAATGCCCTATTTCTAATGAATATTGTTACCATGTTACACATAAATTCCCCATGATTCTTTCCGACACAGGAGAATTATCGGAGTCATTTTGACATGCTTTTTGACATGAGGTTATTGGTAAATGTAATAGATGTTTTTCATGCAAGTGTAAGTGTGTAAGCTGAACAGGATTGATAATCCACTTGTTTTATATGTCAGAGATTTCATAAACATGGGAAAAAGTTACTGCTTCTGAAGATTTTTAGATAAACTAGTTGTAGAAGACAGATGGATTTATACATTGAGATGCATCTTTCTATGCATTTAAAAATGTGATCAAGTCACCAGAACGATTTGAAGTAGTGTTGTTCTCAAACGATCTGTTATACAATGTGTTTTTGTTTGATTTCTATTTCTTGATCGTGCTCTCGCCCTTTTAACTTATGGTCCTTTCCTGAAGGTGCTGATGAAGAGAAATGAGATAAGCATTGGTATGGCCCTTGCTGTTCCTTTTTGTAACACTTCTTAATTGCAGCCTTATTTTGGCCTTCTTTTTTTTCTGTCTTGTGTCTTTTTCTTCTGCCTGCATTTGAGATGTGACTCAGCTGTCCTTGTCTTGATTTTTACCTTCCTGTGTTCTAAAAATATAATTTCCTTGATTGCCCAGGTTCGCTGAATATCATAAGTTTATTCAGTTCTATTAAGTTGATGTGCACAAGGTTATATGAACCTGTAGCAAATCGATATTCATGCTGTAAACAGTTCTAATCGTCTCTCTATTATTAGTTCATACTTGGTAATTTGCTGTAGTATTTTTTTCTCTCCTACAGCATCCAAAGGAATGAATATAACCAAGAATTATCATGCAGGGATGGCAATTGAAGACCGTAAAACAGATGTTCCTTGATGTTTATCATTACTTGGGTTGGAAGAGGTTGCCTGACTGCAGACCAGGGTAGGTGTTAAAGACATTTTCCTGCTGGTATATTAGGTGGATCTACTTTTCTGCAAGTTGGTAGTTGCTTCAGCATGTTTGTGCAGTCAAGTTGCATCATTAATGCAACTGACAGATTGTGAAATTGGTCATTTTCTTGTGAAAGTAGAAATAAGCCTTTGCCATGATAAAGCCAAGGAGCATCAGATGTAAGAATCATTATGTAGGTCGGGCTGGTTGAAATTGCTCAAAGAACGGAGCCAGCAACATAATCAGCTTATTTTGGTAATCATATGATTTGAAATTGCGGCTTCTAGTCAAAGCCGCGGAATACAGGATGGGGAATGGCATATTGGTGTATTCTCAGTTATTTCAATTTGTCATTTACAGTATGCATGGGTGTTCCCCGCATATGCTTGTATGTGCTTGGGATTGGTGTAGTTGGGAGATTTGGCACGCCCATGATCATTTTCAGCTACTGAGGCAGTATCTTTGGTCCTTGAAGAGCCTCTTCATACAATTTTACTAAAATTAAGATGTTTTGACTTTGGGAAGCATGAGTGTGCTGGGTTTCAGCATTTGCCAGGACAGTTCTATATAATTCTGGTGTGATGCCTTGAGGGGCATATCATGCTACTGTGCCATGAATGTTCTCGTGGGGCAGTTTGAGGATCTCGTAGCATTGAAGCACTGATATGACCATGTGAGAAAAGGGGAAGCCTCCGCTGGAAGGTCTTCGAGATAGTGTGTGCAAAACCTACTCAGTATTGGGCCTCCTTTTGTTTTTTAGTGCTAATAATTGTACTGAGTTTGCGTCTCATGCTGCCATGAAACCATCCAGTAAGTGTTCTTCGGTGGTAAACACTTGATTATCTCTAAAATCTCAACGGTCCTCTCCCTTCAAGCTAGCTCTCCTCCAGGAAGTAAGAGGAAGTGCATGAAGACTGAGTTTCCTGGGTGTGCCGCTGCTTCTCCACAAATGTCCTTGGGGACTCGGTAGTCTGTCGTGGGAATATACGTTAGAAGCAGGAAATTAGGCATTGAAGGATGGAAGACTTGGCTGAAATAAGGGCGGAGGAAATTATTCCTTGGCAGATGAAAATAAATGTTAATCTAAAGTAATGGAGCCATGATATACTGATACTAGATTGGGACCTGTGCTGAGTGCCTGCTTGTTAGATTTGCCGTTTCCATTGAATCATTGACGAAATCATGCATTAACTAGCGGCATTCACTAAAAATAAAAAAAATAAAACATGAAATACGAAATTGATAGCCGGAGGACCATTAGCAAAACAAAATGAATTAGTTTAGGGATGTTTCGTATTAATTGTGGTGGGTGGTGAATAAAAAAAAATGAGATGTCAAAAGGTTATTAAATTTTAACCCATGCGTGTACAAATAATAATTTACTTTTAGAAAGAAAATTCATTGCTTTAACCAATTATCATAGTTGTTTTTAAATTATTATTTTTTTAAAAGCATATTAAAATAATATATAAACAAAGAAAATTTAAATTTTAAAAAACTGTATTTTGACCGCAATATTAAATATTTTTTTATTCAAGGGACACAAAAATGAGTGTGTTTGGTTTTATTATAGCAATTATGTTTTTAAAAATATGTATATTAAAATATTTTTATTTTTATTTTTAAAATTTATTTTTAAGATATCAAAATAATTCAAAAATATTTAAAAAAATTTAATTGTAAATAAAATAAAATTTAATTATTATTATTATTATTATTTGGCAAACAGCGTACACACTCTTGGATATATAGAAAGCGAATAGAAAAAGAAAATACCAGACAAAAACACTTAGATGTAGAAAGCGAATAGAAAAAGAAAATACTAGAGAAAGCGCCCACCGTGGGGCTCGAACCCACGACCACAAGGTTAAGAGCCTTGCGCTCTACCAACTGAGCTAGACGGGCTTTTTGATGTAAAAATGCTATATCTACTATATCATAGTAAGTTGATGAGATTGTCCTCGTAAAATTCCAAGGATGGTTTACAATTTGATGAAATAAAAGTAGATTATGGAATTTGAATAATAAATTATAGAGCGAGAATAGCACTAACTTAAATTATTGAACAAATTATAGAATGATTTAAAAGTACCGCCCGACAGATACATACGTGCCATTCCTTCATAAGGAGAGGGGTTGGATCTGGCAAATCCTGATCACACTCAGTACGGATTCTAAAATATTGAAAACATCCCTGTAAAAAATGGAAATAATATAGAAGAGATGCAAGCATGCCCGTTCCAGTTAGAACATTGAAAGCACAAACCAAGAATCATTCTCAAACGCCAGCAAAATGCTCTCACCACCAGCAATTGGAGAAATATTTAGGGTTGATCGTTTGAACACACAAGAAGAGAAGGCCAGACGTCTTCATAACTATGGTCGGAGAAGATGGGTGACAGCCTGACAGGCAAGGATTAATGGATCAGTACCCCAATATATAACAGTTATTTTCTGGGTAAATGGATATGACCGCTTCCATTCCTCAAGCTCTTCAAAACAGTCACAACTTTAGCCAGCACAAACCCAGGTTCTTTCGTGTCAGCTCCGACCATATCTGCCAACAACTTAAGCTTCTTTCTTGCTTCTTCATGGTAAAACAACTCATCAATATTGCGTTCTTCATCGTTCAGTGCTGTATCAACGACATCCAGTCCCTGATGATGGCATGAGGACTCTGCGTCAGACATCGAGTCAAAGTCTTCCTCGAAGGTGCTAGAGCGCTTGGACGAGTCTTCCTCACCTGGAATCTCCAGAACCGTAGACGACCTGGTTCTCTTAGCCCTGCCTTTCTCTTTCTCACCAGGCCCACGTATAGGCGCAATCTTCATGCAACCTAAGTTGTCAACGTGGGTCTTGGGTTTAGAGTACAAGGCTGTAATGGAATGGGTGGAAATCCCATATCGTTGTTGCTCAACATTACAAAACAGCTTTGAAACCGTGGAATTCTGATCTCTGGAATGCATTGTCTGGTGGAGAGTGTAATGGAAATTTGAGGCATCGATCCTAAGGGGTTTTAAACTGGCGGGACAATGGCTTTCAATTATTGCCATAGTAATTAGAGACCGTTCAGGCCACATAGAGAGAGGGAGGGAGGAATGGCGCCCATTGTAACTGGAATAATTTAATTAAATTGTCATGATGGAGATTAAATGGGACAGTTTCTTTCTGTGCCCCTTCCACAGCTGGAACCCATCCCTAGGTTGGTTCTTCTTGTGCGTGAAAGTTAACATAAGCCAAGCTCATGGAAGATACTAAGAACAGTTAAAGGAAACCTAACCCTTAACAGACAGCAGACAAAGATCAGTCTGTTTCCTAATCATTTGTGTGCTCGGATGTTTATGGATTACAACAGCCAAATTGGTTGAAGTGGGTCATTATAGACCGGACCGGAGCTACATCCAAGTTAACACATTGCATTAATTAACGATTAACAATTAACCATTACCAAAGTAAACTAAAAGGGTTTTTATTATTCCTTTCATTGCTCACACGCACTCATGCGCACTATGGACTGCCTGCTATAGTGCGCATGTGGATGATCCTTTTCAGTCCTTGATCAGTTATTAGTTCAGGATCTTGAACCTTTTTTTTTCTTTCCGTTTTCATTCTTTTGTGTTATGTTCATATGAGGTTATATATTTACTCTTTCTTTCATTCTTTCTCGATATCGATATCTATATCTATATGCATTGTGAATTGTTACAGTGTGTTGGTCATTATTTTTTTTCTCTGTTAGCAATTATTTGTTTTGATTAATGAATTTTTTATTTATTTTTTATTTATATAATTTTTAATTCATTTTAAAAATAATTCGGGTTATTTCGGACTCTTTTATCTATTGCTATTAGTTAAATTTAATTTTTTAAAAAAATAATTTAATTTTGAGTTAAGTTTAAAAATTGCTTCAATATATAATCCTTTTCAGTCCTTGATCAGTTATCAGTTCAGGATCTTGAATTTTTTTTTTTCGACTTCGTACTTTTGTGTTATGTTCATATGATTTAAATTTTTAGGTTTTTTTTTTATTCATGTATTTCATCGTATTTGTAGTGTCAAAAAATACCATGACTTTTGGAGGCCCACATGTGTTGGGTCTTTCTTTACTAAGCTAGGCATGTGAATCCAATTTTTTATTTCTAGATACCTGGCCTTTTTCTATGGATTTTTTTAATATTTTTATTTTATTTTTATTAAAATACACTATGAATAAAATATTTAGCATGATATTTAAATTATTATTTAATTTTTACATAGTTTGTAAATAATGTTATGAGTTTTTATGGGAATATCAACAATTTCTTTTTCAATTATCAAATACTCTATGCAAAAAAAAAAGATTTATGAATATTCAATGAAGAAATTGTTTTTTATTTTTAATATGTTTTTGACATGGTTTCATCAGATTTAATATTTTTTATTAAAACATGTTTTTGAGATCATGATAACTTTTTATCTAACAAAACTTTCCTTCAATTTAAAACATGCTTTAGGATAGCAAGGCTAACCCACGGAATACCCCCTACGAAAGATAGACGCTATATAATTTTATTGCACTGAAAAAAACTATGTTATGGACCTCCCTTTTTTAGTGGCGGAGAAAGGATTTCATTTTTTTTTTAGTATTTTTGAAATAATAAATATATATTTTAATAATAAAAATGAGTTTAGATCAAAAGAGATAAAATTCTTCTTCTTATTTCAAGTGATTGAAAGTTTTGCCAAAACTTTTGTTTTATATGTACTTGCCTTTTATTCATAAAATGTGCTCCTAAAAAATTATTATGCAGTAGTTTTTAAGATGGTTAGAGAATTTTTATGATGGTATAATCATCTTAGATTGTTTTATGGATAATTATCTATTAGCCTTATGTACAAATTAAAGTTTTAAAATAATTTATACTAAGAATAAAATATCTATTTTCTTAATTTTTTATTGTAAATTTTTATATAATGTTCTCGAATAATTATTCTCATATGTTTTTTATATAATTGTGTAAAAATTATTGATTCATAATTTTTTAATTTTCTAATTAAAACTTGCTTTGATGATCATAAAATCTTTTTTAAAAAAAAACAATTCCTCTCATAAAAAGAACATGTTTTTGTGAAGATAAAGAAAAAGTGCATTAATTAAAAAAACTATGCATTAATAAGAAAAAATAACTATTTTTATTTTTGTATCACTAAATAAAAATATTTTTAAAAAAATAAAATTATTAAACTCGATCAAGTTCATAACCTATATATATTACTCAAAAACATCATCATTTTAATATATTTTTTTTAATAAAAAAAACATTAAATCATGGTCACTTTGATTTGTTAAGAAAAAAAGTCAAGTTTCAATTGATGCGTAGATGCACTTGTTATATTAATTGGATTAAATTGGATCAACTCTCATCTGTCCGTGTTAATTTAAAACCTAGCCCTAACTAGGTTTTTTCTTAACAAGTGCATTATGTAGTGTGTCTGGATTGGCCCTTCTTTTTTTTTTTTTCCTTTCTGGTCCTTTAGCAATTATTTGTTTTGGTCAATAAATTTTTTTATTTATTTTTTCCTTTCATGGGATGGTATGCTCATTTATTTTTAAACCTTATAATTTGTTCCAATTAGAGTATTGTGCAGTGTTTGCAAAGTGAAAAAATGTGCCCACATGAAATTAATTTTCAATTTTACAAAGTATAATATTTTATCAAATCAAAAAAACAAACATGGATTGAAATATAACACAAAAACAAATCAATAGTCCATTTTTCATATTTATTATTTATAGGGAGCATAAAACTACAATTTAATCTTCATTATTTTAATTGCTACTTATTTTATTTAATATCATTTTTAAAATTGATTTTTTTAATATTTCATCTCCCTTTATTTTTCATTATTGTTATTTTTATACTTTGATGGATTTTTTTAATGAATTTTTTTTATTTTATCCTTCAATATTGAATTTATATTATTAAATGA
>Ga0307517_10008818_pt1 | contig 14408 bp, 10 predicted proteins | sample 23_EM_MG_FD_194515 | JGI IMG/M metagenome (GOLD analysis project Ga0307517, IMG submission 194515) | Populus trichocarpa ectomycorrhiza microbial communities from riparian zone in the Pacific Northwest, United States - 23_EM | ecosystem: Host-associated > Plants > Roots > Unclassified | place... | reverse complement strand
TGTGTACATTTTGTTGCCAGCAACTTCTGCACTGATAATCACTATAATGTATTATCAATAACATATGAAGGGTTTTGTTGCTTTTCTTTTACACTGTATCCTCTCTAGTTTTTGCTTTTCTTAGATGCTTCTCACTGGTGGGACAAATTTTTAATTTGCAACTGTTATTTTCAACAGCATTGCCGCGGTTCTAGACCAAAATTGGGCAGCTCTGTTCTGCTCTCTCCTTGTCTGGAATTAAATTCCCTCGCAAGCTTATTGCTATATGGAGGTGCCATATTTCAATTTTGACCCCGTTTCTTTTTAATTTAATTTTTAAGGGGGTTTAACTTAGAAATTAAAAGATCAGAGGTTAATTTTAATTGAGAGTGAGATTTGTTAAGTTATGAAAATTAGGGACTATAGTCTATTTTTTATTTAAAAAAACAAACTAATCAAAATAGATTCAGCTAGGTGTGTTCAAAAAAACCAAGTAACTGAGAAAAAAAATTAACTGAAAAAACTGAACCGAGCGAAAAACCATAAAAACCAATTGGAAATATCAAAAAGATCTCGGTTTGATTTTGGTTTCAAGGATCTAAAACCGACTAGCTGAATCTAAATCGAACTACAAAACCAACAAAAACCTGACTATATAAAGAAATATATACTCTAAAAAGTTAAAAACCGAAACCCTAACTCTTTAACCCTCACCTAACCAGCTGCTCCCCTCCTCTCTCACCCAGTCACCCTCCTCCTTCCCTCCCTCCCTTTTGAGGATGACTTTCTTCTCACTTTTCATTCTTCACCTTGCTTTTTATTCCTTTTTGAATAGGTGACTCAACCTTTCTCTTATCAATGAGGTGCTTCACCTACAACGGACCCAACCATCCTCTCCATCTCAAGCTTTCTCCCATATTCTTTCCCCCATAAAATCAATATAATTTGTTAAGGTGATAATAATTCTCTTTCCAAGTTTGTTTATTTGATTAGTTGTAGAAGGCTATATTTATCTTTGATTTATATCTTGAAAAGAAAAATAGTATTATTGGCTTTTAAATGAATTTTTTCACTTGAATTTGAGGCTTAGGGTCTTATGGTGGTGATTTCTTTTGCTTTTAGGGTTTTTTAAGTTCTTGCTTGATTAATATCTGTTTTGATTTCTTTTGAAGAATCTTACTTGAGCTGAAGAGGAGGTGAAAAGACTCGTGAAAACCATTTTCTTGAAGGACTCAAGGTTTCCTAGTAATAACTTAATAAAACATTGTCAAACTAGATAAGAATTTCTCTAAGTATCTATCAGTATTAAAGACATGTGGGGTCTGACGAGCTACCAGACCTACTATAAGAGATATTTTACTCTGATGAGTCGGAGGTATTTTACTTTAAGGATTTAAAGATATTTTATCCTGATAAAATAAAGATATTTGACTGATATGTGAATCTTTTCCCATTCTATGAAGTAAGGGACTTCAGGAGCTATAAAAAAAACTAATGTAACCTTCATGAGGCAAATTCAATTTTTCTCTATTACGAATGACATATATTTATTTCTAGGGTTTTCTTCTAAAAAAGGACTAATTTTTCTCTCATATGATATTGACTTAATCATCGGAGAATCCCCAAACTCTAAGAAAGGGGTCTTTTGCAGGTATTGAAAATAGTTCATCAGCCATTTTGCTAAGAAAAGATGGACCAAATTGTCAAAACCAAGAGATTAATAATCTTATACCGGTCCTTGGCTTGGCCTTCAAGTCCATGGGATAAAATCAGACTTCATCACTCCTTCATCTCTCCACTATAAAAAAAAACAGTCACTATCACTATCAGACTTCACCCCCCGATCCATCCTCAAGAATCCTAAAAACTTTAAGGAAGAGAAGTTGTTGGTCCAATCCTTCTAATTTCAAGGCTACAAGCCTCTCATGTTTGCTCACTTGCTTAAGGGCTTATTTATTTTTGCGTTTTAAAAGCGTTTTTGAAAAAAATAATTTTTTTTAATTTCTCTTTGCTTCAAATTAATTTTTTTTGGTGTTTTTAGATAATTTTGATATGCTGATATCAAAAATAATTTTTTTAAAATAAAAAAATATTATTTTGATGCATTTCCGAGCGAAAAGTACTTTGAAAAACAATTGCTACCACATTCCCAAACACTCCCTAAGCATTGGCTTTACAAGGAAGGGTAGATCGTGGACTATATTTATGGATGAAAAAAGAAATCACCTTGACAAGTATAAAGTGTTTTTTTTGCAAAGAATGGCTGGTGTTTGGAAGTCTTGAACTGTGATTCCCTTTCATTTTATTCTCTTTGGTCCGATAAAAATCACATTCTTTTTCTTTAACATCCTTTGCATCCTCTTGATTAGGGTAGGATAAGTTCCCTTATGATGCTCGTTTCAGTGTTGTGTTTGGAACTAACAGTGTGTGATGTAGAAATGCTAGCGATCATGAAAGTTTTTAGAGTCATTTTTTTTCTAGGACAGTTTTGAGGACAAACTCCCCATTCTTGATAACTTTCGTGGTAAAGGTCTCTTGTTTTTTTTCTCGCGAGTCCTAATCTGATGCCATTCTTGTTCAGTGAAGGGCTTGTCAAAAAGGAGAGTCACATGTTATAGGAAACCAGGGAGTTCTGTATTTTTTGAGTGGAAGATTTAGGGCAAGTTTCGTTTTATATACTCATCAGGTGCCCCTAACTTGCCTACAAGGCATTGCCAAATGTCCTACTAAGAAGTTTTCTTTGTGCATGTTGTCATAATTTTACCTTCGTTGGCATGAAGGAATGCCTCCCCTTTCAAGGCTAGATGACAGCTATATGTTTGGGCCTACAGACCTTGTAAGAGACATAAATCTGAGGGGTTTTTGAGCGGCAAGAGTATGCTGGCATGTGGAGAGACCTTAGGCAAATGTTTTCATTTAAATGCTATGAGTCTTCACTTAATATGTTCGAAGAGGTACATGTTTTATTTTTGCAGTTCAGCTAAGGTTTATTCAACTTTGTCTTGCATCCTCTTGTCAGTGTGTGTATAATATGCCGAGCTGCCGTTACTTTGCCTCTTCCTTTTTGCTTATTGTTATGGGCATAAATTGAGGTTTCCTGTCATTTTCCTTCACATTAATTATAAATTTCCTATTATAAAAAAATTAGGGTATGTTATATTCATAAAAAAAAAACACACAAAAAAATTGTTTGGTACTCTACATGCATTTTTTTTTTTTTACTTTGTAACAAGTTTATTAAGTCTATTGAGACTTGATCCAAATTAAAAGGTCCATTGGATCCGTAAAAATAAAATCTCTTAGACAACCAAAAATAATAATGGATAAATTATGGATTTTTTAAAAAAAATGGGTCGAAGCTCATTTTCATCATTCTTATGGGTTCAACATTCATTTTAGAACTCAACCTAAAATTGTTGGAGGTAAATGAATTCATAGTTAACTATTGCCTTTAATATTCACTACAATATAGTCAAGTTCAATATTCACTCACATTAGAGTTAGGAATATTAAATTTTAAATAATATTTATCAATGCTAAAATTAGATATATTTTTAGACCAATATTCAATTATGACAAAGCCAAGAATGTCAGATCTTTTTCATGCAGTGCCTATCAATGCTATAAATAAAAGTATTTTTAGTTAAATATTCACTTATGTCATTTAGAAATATTATAAGAATACCATCAGAAGTATAACACAACAGACAAGGGCGGAGATGTTTAAAAGGCTTAGGTGGGCTGTAGCCCAGGTAAACAAAAAAATAATAAAAACCTAATAACCCACCTTATAAAACCTTTTCCCTTGTCCTTTATTGAAAACCACAAAAAACCTAAACACAAATAACTAATTAGTCGTGAGACAATCAGATTCACATCACATGCATGCTTTCGTAACTTGAGGTTTTACTTTCTTCTTCTCAACAATATACAATTTTAGCTTGGGCTTTAAAAGGAATCTATACATAGAGCTTAAAAATTGCAAAACCATCATGTAAGAATTTCCAAGCCTTGACTTTTCATTTTGAATTCCATGTTTTAGCTTTATGGCAGTAGACTATAATTAATTATTTGGTAAACATGAGAACATCAATGAATTGAATTGACTGCTTTTATAATCTCTCGTACTTGGATTAATTGTGGTTGAATTTAATTCATGCCATACAAAATTGAAGATTTTGGTGTAGAGAGAAATCACATCTTAGATTTTAGAAAATTCTCAACTTCCCTAGGTCAATCGTATTCTCCTTTCTCTTTAAAAGGCATAAAACTTGTACATATAAGCAGTGGGGCATTTATGGGTTTTTAAAGCCATCACAATCAGCCCTTCATAGCTAGCTTGAGAGTAGTTAAAGTTTCTTCTTCTCTGCACACAAGTCAAAATTCACCACGGATAATAAATGGATACTTTTTTCTTCTATGGTTTCAATTTGTTGGATAAAGCACTAATTTCTCTGATTTCTGTTGATTTGTAATTTTAAATACATGATTTTTGTATCTATAAAAGTATTATGAATGGTGGTAGTCTGTATTTCATGAATATCCTATTGTGATATTAGTATTTCTTCATCTTACATCTGACTTCCCTAATCCCCTGTACTTGAATAGGTTATATAAATTATAATGAAAAATCAAGGAAACAAGAGAGGAAAAACTATGTTTTCATTCTTTAAACCAAGCGAGCAAACATCAACTAGTAAAGGACATTCTTCATCCAATATTGATGTCTCAAATCATAATGACCAACCCCTTTTCAAATCTTAGAGAGTTAAAATTGATGTTAATACTCTTGAACGAGATCCTAGGATACGAATTCCATTGTGGCAACATCCTATTAATCAACAAGATGAAATTAAAAGAGCTTATATCAAAATGGGTCTATATCAACCTAAGTTAGTAGAATATCCGAGGACTGAATTAGGGAGACAATATTGTCGATTTCAATAAACTTGGTTTGATCAATTTCCTTGGTTAGAGTCCTCCCCATCAAAGGATACAATATTTTGTTTTCCATGCTTTATCTTTGAAAACAAAGTGCCTCGTCATCCCATATTCACCACCGAAAGCTTTAAAAGTTGGAAGAGGGTTAATGATGGGGTTAGATGTGCATTTTTTATGCATGTGGGAAGTCCCACTTCACCATATAATAATATTGTGAAATCTGCTGAAGATTTAATGAAAGTAAGTAGACCTATTGATAAAGTGTTGAATGCAAAAAATGTTGAAGAAGTTCAGAAAATCAGTTGCGACTTAGGATAACAATTGCAAGTGTTCGATGGCTTAGCTTACAAGCATGTGCATTTAGAGGTCATGATGAATCTTCAGCTTCTAATAATCAGGGCAATTTTGTGGAGATGATAAGACTTATGAGGAGATTAAATGTTGGCATTGATGATGTTGCCTTAGAAAAAGCTCCGAAAAATGCAAAGTATACCTCACCGACTATTCAAAAAGAGATTTTGCATATTCTTGCGAACAAAGTGAGGAAAAGGATTTGTGAAGAAGTTAGAGATGCAAAATTTTGTATTTTGGTTTACGAAGCCAAATATGCATCAAATAAAGAACAAATGGCTATTGTTTTGAGATTTATTAACATTCATGGTTTTTTACTAGAGCGTTTTTTTTTTTTTGTATTGTGCATGTTTCAGATATTACCTCTTTAAGACTCAAAAAAAGAAATTTGTGATGTTCTCGCTCGATATAACTTGCATATTCTCAATATGCGAGGTCAAGGGTATGATGTGCTAGTAATATATGTGGCGCATGGAACGGATTGCAAGCTTTATTTCTTAAAGATTGCCCTTATGCATATTATGTACATTGTTCTGCTCACCGATTACAACTGACATTAGTTGCAGCAGTTGGAAATTAGATTTCTATATAGTTATTTTTCTCAAAATTGACAACCATTATCAATCTTATTAGTGCTTCTCTCAAACATCATATCGAGTTACATTATGCTCAGGCTATAGAAATTGCACATATGGTAGCTACTAGAGAACGTGAGACTGATAGAGTGGCTAATCAAATCGGTAATTTATATCGAAGTGGAACCACTCAGTGGAGCTCTCATTTTGATTCTATTTACAGCTTAATAAATATGTATGATGCAACTATTATTGTGCTTGAAAGTATGGTTTAAGAAGGATCTTTTAACTCTATACATGGAGAAGCTGGTGGTTGTTTGATTGTGATGAAATCTTTTGAATTTATATTCATCTTATATTTGATGCATAAAATAATAGGGAGTACTGATTTACTTTGTCGAGCTTTGCAGTAAAAATCTCTTGACATCTTAAATGCAATGGATCTTGTGTCAACTACTAAAGCATTACTTCGAACTTTGAGAGATGCCAGATTTGATCTTCTATTTACAAATGTGCAATCTGTTTGCACAAAATATGAGATTGACATACCACATATGAATGCTTCGTATAAAAAGGCTACAGGTCGTTCATGTCAGAAACAAAGATCAGTGATAGTTTACTAATATTATCATTATGATATATTTAACTCAACAATAGATTTTTAGTTGGAAAAATTAAATTCTAGATTCAGTGATGGGACATTGGAACTCCTTGTACTTAGCTCTACTTTAGAATCTAAGGACAACTTTAAATCATTTAAAGATGATGATAATATTTACAAGCTTGCTGAGAAATTTTAACCTGGAGATTTCAATGAACAAGATGTGTATTATTTGATATCTCAACTAGAGCATTATCAGATTGATGTGATTCATCATAAGAGCTTTCAGAATATGTTTACCATTTCTAAATTATATTGAGGATTAACTGAAATAAATAAGTCGCAACACTATTATTTGATTGACAGGTTGATTCGTCTTGTTTTGATTTTGCCTGTTTCCACTGCCACTACAGAGCGAGCATTTTCAGCTATGAAACATGTTAAAATTGTGCTTCGCAATAAAATAAAAGAGAAGTTCTTGACAGATTTTATGATGATTTACATTGAACGAGAGCTTGTTGAAGATATTGATTTAGATTCGATCACAGATAAATTCTATTCTACAAAACATCAAATGGTGCAACTTTGATAGTGTAATTTATTTTTATTTTCAATTTTATGTACTTAATATATATATATATATATATATATATATATATATATATATATATATATATATATTTTTTTATGTATTTGGATTGAAACTTTATTGTTAATTTGATAAATTTATATATACGAGTTAATGATTGATCTTAAAAAATAATTTATGTGTATTTGTATCGTAGCCCAGGGTAGAAAAAATTTCTAGCTCCGCCCCTGACAATAAACCCTTAATAATTTAAGATAAAACCAGTAATATAACCTATATAAGATAAAATGCTTTGATAATAATATCTTTCTTTTCTTTTAATATAAATAATCTTGTATCATGGAATTTATATTGATTGGTTAAGATTTCTTGAGTAATAATATTAGATACACATTTCCCCTTGAAAAAACGACAGGTTAGATATTTGTTTTTTTTTTCTTAGGTAGTTAGGTCAAGTAGTCAAGTAGCGACAGTCAGGCTTATTGCATCAGCTCGTGCAAGAAAGCCTAGCTTTATGCTTGGACAAGACTCAGTGCTGCCATAGCTTTAACCACCACCTTTCTTTTGCTTCTTTTTAGTCCCTGAAACCTGGTTAAGGACAATCGCTTCTTATTTTCTGATAAGCACCCATTTGCCATGTTTTATTCTTGGACACCCTGAAAAGTTTGTTTCGAGCGTGCTGGCATGGAAAATAAGCACCTCAGCACCTGCAGCCTCGACCTGCGATGAGCTGCCCATGCCAATTGACAGCTTTAAGCACCACTGCCTTTTGCATGACCACCTAATTTGGCAACTGCAACCCTCTGGCTTGCCCTGTTTGCTATTTCATGCTCTCAAGTTACATCCTTCTGCAAAGACTATCGGTGAAGCAGTCCCCTAAAATCAGATTGTTGGTCGCATTATGACCGAGCTGTTTCTTCAATCCTTGAGTGTCCGTCTTGCCTTCCGAGCCAGAAAGCAAGGGGGCTTGGAGTTTCACCACGGACTCATCCCAATAGTTGCGTCTGCCCGAAGGGGGCCTTCTTTCGTTCTAGCACCTCTATATGAGATTTTTCGTTGTAGATTTAGCTGTTAACTGTGAAGTTTGATTGTTAAAATCCTTGAAAATACATACAACGCCTTCTTTCTTTCTTTTTGCTTGCTTTGCATTAGAGAATAAAGAGAAGGTTGTCCCCATGCTTCTCTTCTTTCTCCCTTTTTTTTTTTTTTTTTTAAGGGGGTATAGGTTAAAGAAAAAGTATAGGAACTTTCTTCTTCCATGGCCATGGAAAATGAGAGCAACACCAATTACAACTTTCTTTGAAGAGAGAGAAAAAAAACCATTCACCTGTTATAACTTGAACAAAACAAAAAAATAAAATGTGTGGTGCCACTGCCACAAAACTAACAAAATTTTTCCAAATTAGCATCCTCTCATTCGGGCACCTTTGAGTTAGGAACACCCACCCACAATCACCACCAAGTGACATCAAATGTTAACTGCCGATCACTCAATTTGCTGACTTGACTAGTCACTATCTTCATCATCTCCAGCATCTTCCTCATTGTTCTGATTCGTTTCCTGCCTTTGCTCACTTGCAGTTCCTGTATAAATGAACATTAAGATGTGAATCTAATAATCCAGTGTTTTCAAAAGGGGATGACTGGAGCAAAGAACGGCACAGAGGACAAATGGTATGTTTGAGAATGTAGTAGCGATTGCAGTTCAAAATGCTTTTCGCTTAGAAATGCATTAAAATAATGTTTTTTTATTTTTTAAAAATCATTTTTAACATCAAAACGATCTAAAAACATCAAAAAATTAATTTTAAGCAAAAAAAAATTCAATTTTTGGGGGAACGTGTTTTGAACCGCATTCCCAAACAGGCTGAAAATATAATTCAAAGAAACCTGCGCCCAACAGCCCCTTGGGTCTACGCAGGGATTTGTTCTATTTTAATTGTCTGCTGCATGCGGGAATGACTAACATGTCTCAGTTCTGGGGATTATACGATGCTAAAAGAGCTCCAGGCACTTTGGTAGCCAAATACATACACACAGACACACACAAACACACGGTGGGGGATCAAGAACTCGGTGTGAGAAACAACTAAAGATGTAATGTCATGAAAAGGCAATTACCACACTGTTTGGATCATGCATATTCCATGAAGAAAATCAAGGTCGCCATCTATACAATAAACATACCATATTCACTGAAGATGACATCACCAGAACATAATCCTTCCTCAATCTTAACAAGTTGAAGAACCATTCTGGGTCCAATCTCCTGGAGCTTCACAGCGCTTTTTGTAGAAGCTTTATTAACTCTACCAAGATCATTAGCCAAAGTTACTGTCGCCGCTTCATCATCTCCTTCACTTTCTGATCCATAACCAGCCCTTCACAGATCACACAAGACCACAGCTAATAATAACTATAACATATTATAAAACTGAGTTTCATATCCGATTTTCCATGCTTGTTTCTCTTTTTATTCAATTTGATGATGAGTTTATGGCATGGATAAGCTTAGACTGGGGTAGGCTGGGTCATTATTTAGCACAAATAAAGCCTAATGCCATAAGAATGTTTTTCCCTCAAAACCAGTCTTACAGTGGTGGAATAAATTGACATGTTCCATCAACTTAATTCAACCACCAAAGGTTTGGTCAGTATATAACCAAACCATTAATTCTTTTCTTTATCCTCTTCTGTAATTTCTAATAGGATGTCATAACTTTTGAAATCCTTGTGCTTCCATTTAAGACATGCTAGCAATGATAACATGAACTACTACTAAAGAAAGGAAACATGTAACTAGCTATCCTATAATGCACATTGTCTTCATTATTTAGCGAACACACTTTCTTAGCAGATTCAAATGCCGACTCCAGGTAAGTTCTCTATAAATATCATAATTGACCTAGAATTGGAAACCGAAAGCCACACGGAATACTGAAATTGATGAACGAAATAAAATGTAATTACTGTAGCCTAACTATGAAAGTCCACACGCAATCATAGCAACGAATAAATTTGCTTTGCACATTCAAAACATGACAAATTAATGGAACAAACTCTTATTTTTCACATGTTAACTTATTATGTTTGATGTCAAAAATAAAAACATAAATAAGTAAACATTCTTACTTAGTGACAAAGTCGCTCACATCTTGGAGATTTCTAAGATCAGGAACTTGGCGGTTCTGCACAAACTTTCTGAGTCTACGGGAGACACCTACAGGCTGGAGTTTGATGGAATAATGCCGGAAATCAATAAGTTTTGTGTCTTTGTTGTAATTAAGTAACACTATTCTCTGGCAAGAAGAAAGTTTGACCTGAAACATCCCACAAGAGTGTATTAGGAGGGGAAACAGTCTTGGCTGATTCTAAAATTTAAATAGAATTGCTTAAGCACTTACAGTATTAATATCAATGGCTGGAAAGATATTCTGAAACATTACAGTTGTGAGTTTTAAATGTTGTTCTCCAGACCCAAAACCAGAAAGAACAATCTGTCAAAACGACATAAATCAATATTTGAAGGTACAAGTCAAAGAGGTGTAAATTGAGAATTCAATCACCCATTTAAAACAAGTCCATAATATGTTTTAGACTCAAGTGTGAAAAAGTGGACAGAGGGGGGCTGCAGCCACAATCATAGAGTTGCAACAATGAGATGTGCTGCATTGAAATCTTATCAGTATCTCATTTAGTTAAGATTCAAAACCAGTAATATTTTATAGAAATGAAGAATAGAACAGCATATAGAGTCTAGAAGAAAAATCAAGCAGATGGCCTTCAATTTTCATTAGGAGTCATGTAGTATACATCTGTCAACAGATAACAGTGCCCAGAAAACCCCACACTCTAGGACGCAATTCTTAAGGCTTGATTGAAACTCAACACACCTGGCTACCAGCCATGCAAAATGCTGGTGATATCCAGTAAACAAAACATGAATCAAAATAAACAATCAGTTCCAAAAGTGAAATGAATGACTGCTTGCATGTGTCTTGAGAGAGAAAAATTACCAAAGGCGCATTTTTGAAAAGATCCTGCGGACATCTAGGGCGCAATTGAGATTGAGCAACATCAGCAGCCAATGAATACTCATGTATCTTAAACGTAAGAGTTGGGCCTTGTGGGGTCCTTGCAACCCTCAGATATGGTGCAGTTTCAGTTTTTGACAATATAAGGAAATGAGAAACACCCATAGGCCCAGCAACATTCAAGAAGTCTTTGAGATTATTCCGTTTCTTCTCCTGAAACCAAAATGCAAAATGTTAGAAACAAATCAGTGTATTCAACAATTAAAATAAAACCACGTGAGAATTAAACGCTCTCATATAAGAAAAAAAAGAGTCAAAGAGAAGCTGCTAGGAGAGACCAATTCGGCACTTATTTCTCAATACAAACAATTGATGTACATAGAAAAGGAGCTTGAAGAGGAGAAGGAAAAAAAAAAACTTTCACCTTAAGCTTGAGAGCAGTGTAGGGAAGCATCAACTTCCTCAAGTCCATCTGAAGTTGCCTGAGAGAGCCAGGCAACTTCCCTCTCGCAAAAACAAAGCTCTTAGGTATCTTATCACCAGTGATATGATCCACATTGGCCTGCTTCTTTTTCACTATTGGCTTCACAAACATCTTCCTCTTTTTCTATATTAATTCCAACAGCAAAAATAATAACCATGGACCCATTAGGCAAAAGAAGACATGAGCACGGAAAAGAGAGAAGATTGAAACTCGATTCAGTTTTGAATTCCTCGGTATCATTAACTTACATTTGGTATACGAGCCATTGCTTTATCAGACACTGACAATCTGAATTTCAATCAAAGCTTCAAATCTTCCTAAGGAAGCTACAGCACCTTGAATGAAAGGATAATAAGGTAAGAATAACTATAAAAAAGATAATAGAACGATTATAGCAACAAACCCTAGGGTTTTTTAATTAAAAAAAAAACAATAATTCAAATTGAATAAGACAGATTGAGGAGCTATATGAATTTTGGCTAATTTGACTTCAAAATCAGTAAAATTGAAAGTCGATGGAGTAATAGGCAACATGTATTTTCTACTCCTAATAGAAGCTTGTCTTTCTTACACAAACTCCAAACCCCAGACAGCAAATATTAGCCTGAACAAAAGTAACTGATGAAGAAAGGTTAAGAATAAGAGAGAGATTAACCTGTTGAAATCGATCTTATAGCTCTACTGCTTGGATTTCTACGGACAGTGAGAGACTTAGGAAGGAGGACTTCAAAGGAGTAAGAGTGGCGAGACAGGCGCTGATGGCGGCAGAGAGCCAAAAATCATTAAACCCACGCTAAAACCCAGTTTGCCTCTTTTTTTTTTTTTTTTCCTTTCTTTTTTAAATAACGAGTTGGCTTTTAAAAAAAAAAAAAAAAACAGAAGAAGAAGAACGAATTGAAAGGACCTATCTAATTTAAGTTTTTTAACGTGCAAACAGAAGCAAAAGGTCGAGTTTGCTCAGCATGCAATCCCTGGTAGATTTCATTGTGGTCCCTCAAGTTTGAATAAATTTAATATTTCCTTTTGTATTATTATTTTTGCACTTGGAAAAATTGAATCCGAAAAAATGTTGAAAATTAAATCAGCGTTTGCTAACAGTACTTGTGCTTTTTTCAAAATAAATAAGGTTAAGCAGGCGTGCCTCACCTTCTACCGGTGTGCTAGGTCTGGTGTTTTTCTAAATTGTTTTTTGATACTTTGAAGAAATTTATTAGATTTATTTATTTTATAATTTTGATAAAGTTATTAAATATACTTATAAATTTTTATTTGAATTTTATTATTTCTTCAGTTATTATTACATGAACACTAATAATAAATTATTTATGAAAATTCTATTCAGTTTGTTTTTTTTTTAATTTTTTTAAATAAATCTTCAACATGGTTTTATTATATTTATGATTTTTTAAATTTTCACTCTAAGATATTATCTTGATATTTTTTATTAATTTGTTGTAATAATTATAAAATATTTTGTCAATGGAAACAATAATTTAAGTTAAAAACCTTGTATTCACCAAGATAAACAATAGATATATTAATAAAAAAAATTATTTTAATGAAAATTTAATATCATCACCAAAACAATCCAGGGTTAGATTGCCACTGGCCACCAAAATCATATTTTTACCCTACGTAGATAGATAGGAAGGCCAAGAAAAAAGACTGGTTCCTTTATTGCTTGCATTCCGAAAGATGATCAATTATGGCTATGCATGATGGCTATCTTTGCATCTTCACCGTCTGCTTTCTTTGAAGCTGCTCTTAATTTGCGCTGCTCCTCCTTGTAAATTCGATTTCTTCTTTGAAACTGCAATAAAATTCAAATCAACCATGGTTGGAGTCAATATGCGCAGCAAAAATAAGACCCGCGTGACAGCATCCATAAGACATGAATCAAAGGATAGAGGCTGAGACACAGCATAACATGAGACATAGAGAATAAAACAAGGCCATTAAAACCAATCCCATGTGACTGTTAGGCTGAACACCAGTTACACGACCATTCTGCAATTTATAGAGGCATTCAGAAAGAAGTCACTAAAAATTGCAACTCAAGGATTCTCAAAAAGGAGAAAAAAAAAAGCAACCATATGGGTTTGTTAAAATCACAATCCCTCAGCACAATTCAAGACATTGCATACAAAGATCCAATCATTTTCCACCCAGTTCATTGATAAAAATGAATTTTTTTTACTACAGCATACTTATTTCCAGCTTTGAAGTTATTCCAAAGCCTTCTTTCATATGAATTCTGGGATGTGCTAATACTGCATCTTAGACACTAGTTATCTTTCACCTTCACTGGTTGTGCAATTTATTAGTGGTCCACAAATACCTGACAGATCCCAAGCATGAATCCTAACTTAGATTAGTAAGACGTTCATATTTCAGAAGTCACACATCTGTCAATAAACAACAAAAAATCATGCAATTGAGGTAAAAAAAAATCATTCTTATAAGGTCCAAATAGCATCAACTTGGATGGCCTGGTATTGCAACTACAGATGAGGCAAATCTGAAAATTCCTAAGCAATAAAAAATCATGCAATTGAGGTAAAAAAAAAAATGAAGCTTTTGCTCAAAGTAGGGGAAAAACTATCGGACATAGTTAGTTGAATGCCTAAGCAAGATGAGATCAACTTAAGCCTGAAGTTAATTTAAAGTCAAGAGATACCAAAGTATGACCACCAATGATGTGCCCGATAAAACTCCGTTCTGAGAGATAAATGTACGGAATATGCTTGTTGGGGTTTGCTTGTCAGCTGAAACTCCTGTTATTGTGAAAACAATAAAAAAATGTTCACTGGGGTTTGCTGGTCATTATAGAAATCTAGTGCTCCAAAAGGAAAAG
>Ga0307517_10008817_pt1 | contig 14408 bp, 5 predicted proteins | sample 23_EM_MG_FD_194515 | JGI IMG/M metagenome (GOLD analysis project Ga0307517, IMG submission 194515) | Populus trichocarpa ectomycorrhiza microbial communities from riparian zone in the Pacific Northwest, United States - 23_EM | ecosystem: Host-associated > Plants > Roots > Unclassified | place... | reverse complement strand
TAAAGTCTACATCTGGACCCTAAAAAAATTAGAAAAAGGTTTTTGACATGTTGACCAAATCCTAGTGGATAATCATAAATTGGTTACGATATCCATTTTTGGATTTTTTAAACATCAAAAAGATGCAATTTTTGTTTTCGTTTTTTTATATGAAAAATATGCTTGGAAAAATTTTAGGATTTGGCCGTATGCAATAAAATATTTTTTCTTTTTGAGAATGTTTTAATTTTCTTTTTTTTGAAATATTTCAAAGAAAACCAGGTATTTTAATACATGATTTGTATTTTACAGTGTAAATATACAACCCAATATTATGCAAAATTGGTAAAAAAAATATTTGAGAAAATCACAATTTTTTTCAAAGGATTTTTGAAATTTTTTTGGAATTTTTCGTTTTTTTTTTTAAAAGAAATATATAATATAATATTATTTATTAAATAAATATTATTAAAACAGGTGGGCTGGGCCGGCCCAGATGACTGGGCCAGACATAAACCCAGAAACAGTGGGCCGATATAGGCCCCAAAAAGATTGGGCCGATATCGGCCCAACATACTTTCTTTCTCTCCTTTTTGGGGGCCGAACCCGACCCAAACATTTGGTCTGGGCCAGAACTGGCCTGACCCAAGTGAAATGAATTATGTGCAGAACGTGAACAGTAAGTTCACGTTCTATATGCAACTTTGCAGTTGCAGCCCGCGGAGTGGAGCGGGAGGCAACCTTGCGGGGGGAGAAGCAGTTGATGTCACCGACCTGGAGTGAGGTTGGAGGTGGTCCGAGTAGTCGCCCTGAAGCTGGTGGCGGCGTCTGTGGTGGAGTCGGTGTTGCTGCTGCCGATACTGGAGAAGAAAGAAAATGAAAATGATGGTGTTGATGGGCTGCTGTCGTTGTGGAGGAAAAAGAAGGTGCTTTCGGTGGAGAGGAATAAGTGTGGTGGAGAGGGTGGAAGACGAGCTGGTGGCAGCGTGGCTTGGAGTCGCTGAGAGCATGGTGAGAGAGAGTGTAGAGAGAGAGACTTGTTGCAGAAAAAGAAAAAAAAAACTGGGGAGGAGGCTGGTTTTTTTGTCAACTTTGGACTCGATTTTCTCCTCCATCAGGCCATCAACTCCGCCTCTATTTATAGGCGGTGGAAGAGGGCAATCTTGTCTATACCGGGAAAAAATTTCAGCCCTTGATTATGTTGGGAAGGATCCCAACCGTTGGTTCAAAGTAGCCTCCCTGAGTTGTCAAATCTGCAGGAAAAAGGCTGCCTGCATTGACCTCTTCACGCCGTCCCCGGTGACGCCGTGTTGTCATTCATCCTGCAACGTTCACATGGGGTTGTAGAGGAACTGTAGGGGATCCGTTTCGTGCAAGTTGTGTTTGATTTGATGGAGAAATCAAGCAATAAATGAACCTGTAAGTAAGGCTCCAAAGCAGTTTTTTTCATGTGAAAGAAGAAGACAATGAACAGTGACCAGACGACGCGTCGTCTGGTCCTCTTTTTTTTTAATATAAAACGGCGCCGTTTTAGGTTATACCAGGGATTTAAATTGATTTTCAATTTAGTCCTCAAGCTTTCAATTTCTTTCAATTGAACCCCTAATTGGCTATAAACTTTGGATTTAATGCAATTAAGCCCCTACTTAATTTTAATTGGAACCCCGAAGTTACGCGCCGTTTACAATATGGTCCATGGTCTCGGATTTTGTCAATTTAACCCCTAATTGACCATTAAACTTTCAATTTCTTCAATTTCACCCCTGGGTTTTGTCAATTGAATCCTCATAGTTTGTCGCCTGTTGCATATTGGTCCCTGTTCTCGGATTTCTTCAATTTAACCCCTAATTGACCCCAAAACTTTAATTTTCTTGCAATTTGATCCCTAATTTCAATCAATTAACTTGGAAAAAATTAAATTTTCTCTTAAAATTCCAATCTTCTCAATTAAGTCTAAATTAGGCTCCCAAACTTAATTTTTCACCAATTAAGCCCCAAATAAAATTAATTTGACCCATTTAAAGTATAATTAAGTCCTTGCACTTAATTAAATCCTTTAATTTGACCCAAATTAATTCTTAAACATAATTAAAATTTAATTTGACCCATGATTAAATCAAATTGGCCTATTAAAAATTTAATTATGTCATTGGACTTAATTTTTATGCAAATTCTTCCAATAATCATTTAATTTGACCTTGAATTTGCATTTTTTCTATATTTTGGGGCATAATGGGGTACAATTAGGCCTTGAATTTCCTCCAAAAATTGCAGCTTGATTTCCCGGCTTGCTTTCTCCACGTTGCCAGCCTTTATTTATTTTTATTTTTTTATTTTGAAAAAAAAGTGAATTTTGGGGAATAACCCAGAATTGGGTTATGACAATCTTTATCGATTTTATTATTTTTAATATTGAGCTGGTTGAGAATTACAACAGTAGATTTCCTCATTGAACACTATAGATTGCTATAGTGTTTCCCTGCATGATTTTTTTTCATTTCGTTTTTTTTTTCTTATGATTTTTTTAAAAATTATCTTTGTCGATTTTATTTTTTTAATATTAAGCTGGTTGAGATTTAGCTTTGTAGTTTTTTCCTTGAAAACGTTGTGGATTGCAACAATTTTTCTCCATATGGTTTTTTTTTTTTTGTTATGATTTTTTCCACAAACCCACAACAATGCACAAGCCCGCGACATCGCGCAGGCATGGCATCTAGTAGCTTTTAAACTGTGTTTTTTAGAATATGAATTGTTTTTTTCAAAACAATTTTTTATTTTTTAATCATTTTAAATTTTAATATAAAAAAATAATTTATAATTTATAAAAAATATTATTTTATTATATTTTTATATAAAAAATAATTTCCATAGGAATCCAGTACACACGCTATAGTTTGATATCTAGCATATTAGTCTGCGTTCTGCAGCGTGTCAATAACAATTTTTTTGTCAAATGTAGAGAATCTTTTAAGTGTCTTGGGTCCAGCGCAAGCCAGATCCAATAGCATTGGGCCTAACAGAAAGGCTCACAACTTATGGGCCCTGCCGATTAGCAGGACCCAACGCTGATAGATTCAATTGGCAGCAGAACCCATCATCGATGGGTCTCGCTGCGCCAGACCCAAAGCTTTTGGGTCCTACTGGGTACTTGACCCAACGTTGATAGTTGTTGGATCCTGCTGGCAGCAGGACCAAACCCAATTGGGTCCTGCTGTTGGGTGTAAAAGTTGGCAGGAGGACCCAGCCCAATTAGGTTTATCTATTGGGTGTAAAGTTGGGTGTAGCTGCGGAGCAACACCTAATAAATATGGGTGTGGGTGTGCAGCCTCACCTAATATCTTTAGGTCTGGCTGCAGAGCCGCACCCAAAGCCTACTTATAACCATCTTCTTGGCATAGATGATAATAATAATAATAATTGATTTTACCCTTCAAATCAAATCTATGTTTTTTAAAATAGTAATAAAATTCATTGCAAATTTAATATATTAATGAATTTAATAAAATTTATAATGTTAATAATAATATTAAATTTATTTGGCCCAAGTTTTTATAGTTTTTAATCCCTTCAAATAAAATTTATTATTTTTCTTTGATAGTAATAATATTGTTTTTCAAATTTATTAATGATGATAATAATAATAATTTTTAATTTTACTCTTCAAATCAAATCTATGGTTGTTTTTCAATATTAATAATATTTGTTTTCAAATTTATTAATTATTATATTAATAATATTAATTATAATAAAAATAATAATATTTAGAATATTAATAATAATGTTAAACTTGCCTGACCCAAGTTTTTATATTTTTTAATCTCTTCAAATAAAATTTATGGTTTTTCTTCAATAGTAATAATTTTTTTTCCTTTGAATTTATTAATGATAAAAATAACAATAAGAATAATATAATAATAATATTTCCTCTTTACCCTTTGAGAAAAAAAAATAGAAGAAAAAAAAAACACATTGTAGTATTGGGTTCTACTAGTGGCAGGACCAATATTTTTTGATGGGTCTTGCTTGCCGAAGGACCCAAAGCTGATGGGTCTTGCAGGACCCAACACTAATGGGGCCTAGAGGACCCAACACCATGGGATCCTGCTGGCAACAGAACCTCACGCCAATGGGATCCTGCTCGCAACAGGACCTCACGCTATTGGATCCTAGTGATAGCAGGATCCATCAACCCAGCTGTAATTTTTTACTCACAAACAACAAAGATAACGCGTTTTAATATAGTAAATAAAAATATATACATATATAATATAATATATAATAAGTATAATTTTTTAGAAAAAATACAAAAATATGAAAAGAATATTAATTTGAAGTAAAGAAAAAAATAAAAATTTTAAAATTTCTTGAGTCTCACCTCTCAGCCATACACAATCTTAATATATTTTTTTAAAAATATATATTTATAATATTAATAATAATATATAACTTGTCTGACCCAAGTTTTTATTTTTTTTTAATCTATTCACAAAACAATTATGGTTTTTCTTCCATAGTAATAATTTTTTAAAAACATTTAATGATAATAATGATGATGATGATGATGATGATGATAATAATAATAATAATTTTTAAGTTTACCCTTTAAATCAAATATTAAATTTGTAAGTTGTTTTTCAATATAAAATTTGTTTTTCAAATTTGTTAATTACTATGTTAATTATAATAAAAATAATAATATTCCTAATACAAATAATAATATTTTTAATATTCATATCAATATTAAACTTATCAAAGAGTAAGTGGGTCTGTCTGCAACATCAGGCCCAAGAGCTTTGCACCCTTTATAAATGTCGGGCCCAAGAGCTTTGCACCCCTTATAAATGTCGGACCCAAGAGCATTGAGTCTAACTTCAATCCGAACCCATTAAAGTTACAACATCATTGGATCATGCTCGACAAAATGACCTAGCAGCTGGGTACCCATTTGGGCCTAACATCATTAGGTCATGCTTGATTGAAGGACCCAACAACGTTGGGTCGTGCTGGGCAGGGGAGGCTGGCAGCAGGGCCACCGCTGCTAGGTTCTGGTGGCAGCATGTTCCAACTTTAGTGGGTCCTGCTCACAAGAGCATTGGGTCTGTTTAAAAAGGAAGACCCCTGAGCTTGGGGTCCGTCCTTTCGGCTAGACCCAACGCTCTTGGGTCTAGCGTTGCAGCCAGATCCAAGCTTGGCTCCAAACGTCTAACCCAAGTATGTTGGGTCAGGCGCGGCTGCAAGATCCGAGGGACTTGGATCCGCGCTCCTGCCTCTCCCAAGCAACTTCGATCATGTGTCCCTTTCCTGCCCCAAGTTTCTCGGGTTTAGAAGGGGATGTCAAACCCAACTTAATAAAAATAAAAATGATTTTTAATTTTAACTTTCAAATCAAATCAATGGTTATTTTTCAATATTAATGATATTTGTTTTCAAATTTATTAATTATTATATTAATAATATTACCTGTAATAAAAATAATAATATTTATAATACAAATAATAATATTTGTAATATTAATAATAATGTTAAACTTGTCTAACCCAAGTTTTTATATTTTTTAATCTCTTTAAATAAAATTTATGTTTTTTCTTCGATCGTAATAATTTTTTTTTCTTTGAATTTATTAATAATAACAATAACAATAATATAATAATAATATTTCCTCTTTACCCTATGAAAAAAAATAAGAGAAAGGAAAAACACATTACAATATTGGTTTACTGGGTCCTGCCCCCAGCAGGACCCAATGCTTTTTGATGGGTCATGCTGGCTGCAGGACCCAAAGCTAATGGGTCTTGGAGGACGGCCCACCGCTGCTGGGCAGCATGGCCCAACATCATTGGGTCATGCTTGGGAGAAGGACCCAGTAGCGGTGGGTCCTGCTTATAGGTAGGGCCCACTACTGCCACGGGTCTGGTGACACAGCTAGACTTAATCTTAGCATATTTTTTTAAATAATATTTGAAAACATAATACAAAAGTATCAAAAGAATATTAATTTGATGTAAAGAAAAAAAATTAAATTTCTTGGGTCTTCCCTCTCATCCAGACACAATCTCAATATATTTTTTTAGAAAATATATTTTAAAAATACTACAAAAATATATATAAAAAATATTATTTTGAAGTAAAGAAAAAAATTAAAATTTTAAAATTTCTTGGGTCGGGCTTCGAGTCAGAGACAATCTCAACATATTTTTTTAAAAAAAATAATACAAAAACATAAAAAAAAATATTAATTTGAAGTAAAGAAAAAAATTAAAAATTATCAAATTTTTTTAAAAGAATTTTTGAAACGCAAAATCAAACATAATTTAATTAGAAAATTCAACCCAACCTGAAACGAAAAAAAAAATCATCACTCAAGTTTTGGTCAATATAATAAAAGTCCCATCAATTTATTTGGAAAAATGAATTTAAATCAAAGAAATCTAATTTCAGTGCCTATTAAAGTGTGACTTCCAAGTATTTTTGGTTCCTTGTAAGCCCGTAAGCCAGCTGGTTCTAGGAGAAATGCACATCCTATTTAGAAAGCAATCAAGTAGGCAATGAAATCAGGATATCCCTTTTCAGTTTCAGAGCTTTTCTTTCCCTTGTAATATTGATAAGTATGAATCTCTCTCTTTCAAAGAAAAAAGGGCTTATAGGCTTGTTTATAGCCTGTTTAGTTGCTAAAATGAATTGCTACTGAGCTTGTGTTTTCGATGCCTGCTGCACAATCAAGTTCCCTTAGCGGAAAGGACCTAATCACCCATGCTGGCAACGCATATTGGGTCCTGCTAGGAGGCCGAGCCCACCGTAATTGGATCCTGGTTGCAAAAGCCCCCAACGATGTTGGGCATGGAGGCAGTAGGGCCCAATTAAGCATTGGGTCCTCCTGCAAGTAGGGGGCCAACATTTTTGGGTCATGCTGGAAGGCAGGATACAACGCAATCAGATCTAATTTCAGTATAATTTTTTTAAAAATAATACAAAAATATCGAAAGAATATTAATTTAAAGTAAAGAAAAAAATTAAAATTTTTTAAATTTCTTGTTTCTCACCTCTCAACCGTCTACAATCTCAATATTTTTTTAAAAAAAAATTATTTAAAAATAATACAAAAACATGAAGAAAATATTATTTTGAAGTAAAAAAAATAAAAAAATTTATTGGGTTTGGCGTCGCAGCTAGACAAAATCTCAACATATATATTTTAAAAAAAATACAAAAACATAACAAAAATATTAATTTGAAGCAAAGAAAAAAACTTAAAAATTGTCAAATTTTTTTCAAAGAATTTTCGAAACGCAAAATCAAACATGATTTAATTAGGAAATTCAACCCAATCTGAAATGGGGAAAAAAATTATCATCACCTAACTTTTATACAATATAAAAAAAAATTCATCAATTTATTTTGAGAAATAAATTTAAGTCAAAGAAGGCAACAACAAAGAAATTTAATTAGGTATGGCTCCAGGTCTGGAAGCCAGTCGTCCTTATTGATCAATGGTCTTCCATTATATTCAATGGTGGTGTTATACTATAGTGAAGAAAATGTATATATTTACGATGTACATAGGCATAGAGAGGCATGGGGGATTGAATTCTCACGTACGTGATAATATGGATTCCCAATCCATCCACCGAAGGAAATCAATTTTTTTTTTACAATCTTCCTATGCCGATGTCAGTGATCTTACTACTTTCTTGCATTGATTAACTTTAATTCCTTGTCAAAAAAGGAAAAAAGTGCATGTGCGTGCGTGTGTAGATGATAAAGCTAGGATTGATCTGGGAAAATGCTATAGTGTTGTCCACAGTACAATCAATTTATTTTGAAAAATAAATTTAAATCAAAGAAGACAACGGCCAAGAAATTTAATTGGGTATGGCTGCTGGGTCTGGCTACGCAGCCATACCCGTATGAAAAAGGGAAAAAATTATAGTCATGGGTCCTATTGAGGCAGGACCCAACTCTAATGGTTCCAGCAAGACCCAACGCCATTAGGTCCTAGTGGAAGCAGGACCCAAAGCTATTAGGTCCTGCTGCAACGACCCAGCAAGCCTTTCTGACTTACAAACAGAAAAGACAACGCCCCCCCACAGGCGCTACAGTGTCGTCCACAGTCGAACATTATGTGTTCACAGTCAAATACTCTGTTGGGTTTGGCTGGAATGCAGGACTCAACATTATTGGCATGTTTTGGAAGTGTTTTAGGTCTAACTTGTCAACCAAACACAACAGCGTTGGGTCCGGCTACCAAAGTCAAACCCAGCGGCTTTTGGTAGAGAAGGTCACACCCCCACCCGTAATTATTGACTAAAAACAAAGGAAAGGAATGCCCCATGGTACAACAGTGTTGTCCACAGTGCAAATACTCTATGACACAGTTTCTTCCACAGGGCAATGTGTCTTTGTTTACAGTAAATCTATAGTATTTCTACCGTGTTTTTTTCAAATGTTTTAATATATAGTAAAATAATTGTGCAAGTTTATAGTTAATTATCTTTTGAATCACAATATATATATATATATATATATAAAATCCAAATGAGTGTTTCTGGACCCACCAACTTCATTAAAAAAACACAAAACCAAACTAATATAACAATAAAATAAAGCAGCCCTGCCAGGAATTCCTAATTATCAAATGAGACATGACAGTTAAGGAAAGACAAGAAGCCACCTGGCAAGACATATATGGTCAATAAAGCTCAGATTTCCATCTAAAAAAAATCGTACCTTTTGTGTTTATTCCCTCCAAGTCCTAAAGAATATCCACCAAAGACTATCCGGCTAGCTGGCTTGCACTCTACCCCATGTCATATATAAAAAAATTAACATTAACCCTTTTGTTTGCTAAAAACATATATTTTTTAAAAAAGGTAATTTTCTTGAAAATTAAATTTTTAAAAAGTAAATTATATTTTGATATTTGATAATATCATAAAAAATATATTAAAAAATATTTTTAAGTATTTGACTATGTCATAAAAAATAAACTGAAAAATAAATTGTTAATTTTTTTTCAAGTTTATTAAAATAATAAGGAACAAATCTTACAAATTAAAAAGTTGAATGATAATAAAATTAAAAAAAAATCTAATTTCATAAAATATCTCAAATAAAATAAATAACAATAAAAATAATAGAGATCAAATCTAACAAATAAAAAAGTTGAAAGAGGATGAAATTAAAAAAAATTACAATTTTAAAAATTATTTCAAATAAAGTAAATAACAATCAAAAGAATGAGGACCAGATTTGATAGATAAAAAAATTTCAATTAAAAATGATAAGAGAAAAGCAAATAACAATTATAAAAATAAAGACCAAGATTGATATAAAAATCAAATTAAATCAAATTCTAAGGGTTGAAATTGAAAGAAAAAAATCAAAACAAAATATATAACAATTAAAAGTTTGAGGATCAAATTTGATATAATCAGCATATAACAAGACATTTCTAAATTTTCACAACTTCTAAAAAGTATTTTCCACCTAAAATAAAAGGAAAATAATTTCCTAGAAACCAAGCTAAATTTTTCTTTTATTGTAAAGTGTTTTTCGTTGATCAATTTTTCTAATGACAAACAAACACAGAAAAGTTTGGAAAATAATTTCTAAAAAACCATTTTTCATGAAACAAACAGGGCTAAAAAAAAAATCAATGTTCACAATAATTATGTTTGACAAAGTTGATTTATGTTATTTAGCATATTTGATGTAGATTAATTATTTCCTATAAGTTATTATTAATTGTGCCCTAATAATTTACATTTTATGTTTCAAAGGCACAAAGGAAATTTGATGTCTTGATTCTTATTTTGTTGCAAGCTTACTATATTTCTGCTAGTATGTTTTGTTAGTTCTAGTATTATAAGTGTCAATGTAAAAGTTTTGAGAGCTAATGTAAAAGTTTTGAGAGCTAATGTAACTTATGGTGAAATGGCAATGTGCACAAATCTATTACAAGTTTGTTTTCTACTTTGCTAACTCATTTTATAGAACTTGCTAGCTACGTGTCATGTGCTTCACTGCAAGTTAGATATTTTTATTTTTCATAAAACATTATTTATGCAGGTTTTTTCAATGCATTTTGATACTTCAAAAAATATAATAAATCAAAAAGTTGATGCACACAAGTAATCAAATAAACTAAGAATTACGTGCGCTAATAAATCAATAAAAAATCATTAATGACATCTTAAAACAAAACTTAGAAAACCGAGAGACAAATGTAGATCAATATATTGAATCTTGAAAAATAAGACATTAAATTAATTGAATAATTTTTTTAAAAAAAATAACATGTAAAACTACTCATATTAAAAATATCATCTAAAAATAAACATTTTTTATTTTCAAAAACACAGTTTATCTATATAAAAAATAAAAACAAAACTATAGATGAACCAAAAAAACTATTCCGAAAATTAAACACGTAACAAAAAAATCAATATTATTTAAAAGAGGCTCCTTGAACAAAAAAAAAAAAAGAGGTTCTATGCATTTTTTCAGTTTTTATTTTTTTAACCGGTCACGTCACTTTATTTTTTTTTAATTGTATTCTTTGAAGTTATATTTTTATTGCATCCATAATTATCAAACTCGGCCCAAGGGTTGACCCGGCCCAGGAGCCGAGACCCAGGTTACACGGGCTGACTCGGGTCAATTTAGAAAAATTTTAAAATAATATTTGAGGTTTTAATATTTCATATGAAAAAAATTAAGAAATAATCTATGTGGATATGGGTTATACATGTTGTAAATAATTAAGTTTAAAATGTTATTTTAAAAGGTTTTTTATCCCACATTTGCAAGATACTATCATATTATTTTAAGTTGAAATATTTAAATCAAAAAGGTTTTTTATCCCACATTGAAAAAACATAACCTTTTATTGTGAACATAGAATATATATACTAAAGGGCTTCAAAACTTACTTTGAAAAAATAAAAACATTCTTCTAGTATTTATATAGTGAACTTTGAAATGAGTTATAAACAACTAAAAAATATAAAAAAAAATGGGTCTCTGGCTAAGAGAAAAAATATATTTGAAAAAAAAAAAACAGGTCTTTACCGGGTTTTACTGGGTCACCCGAGTTCTGGGTTAATCCGACAAGATGACCGGTTTTATCTAGGTCAATTGCAGGCCTGAATTTTAAATGAAATATACCTAGCTAAGGCCCTAGGTCACCCGGGTCCTGAGTTGACCTGCAGGGTCAAGCCGAGTCTGATAACTATGATGGCAACCATACCAAACCCATGGATTGGGTCTGGCTTGCCTGCCACACTCAATCCATGCCTGACCCAAGGTGCTTAGGCAGGCAACCATGTCAGACCCAAGGGTAACGCTGTCAGACTCAATCCTTGCCTGACCCAAGACGCTTAAGTCTTTTATGACTGCTTGCCCCAAGTGCCTTGGATTTGGCATGACTGCCAAACCCAATTAATGCTCTTGGGTGTGACAGTCATGTACACCTGTTTTGCCCAGGTTCTAGCCATTGTGGTTGTCGGAAAATCAGAGTTTATGCTCATTTGACCTAAAAACCTGTTTTGACCCAAAACACCTATAAAACACCTTATAAACCATGAGTGATAATTTATGAGTGATAATTACGAATATTGACTCATTAATTACGAATATTGAAAACTAGGGAGCTACTTGTTGTGATAATTTATGAGTGATAATTATGAGATGGTTAAGATTTTGATGAAAGCTTTTTTTGTCATCTTTTCATGGAGAGTAGCTTTTTAGATTTCATTTACTTTTTTTGTTATTAATTTGGATGAATTGAAGCATTGTTGTTAAAACCATCAAGCAATACCATATGATTAATTACATGTGCCAGGTTATGAGCTAAGAAGGTTAAAGAAATATTTAGTGATTATTTCAAGATATTTGAGTTTTATTTTCTATAGGACTTACGGATTCAACTTATTTTCCTGCTTACATGTGGATTGGGCTTCAAATTTTCTTAATGATTCTAAAATCCTTGTTTTATATGGAGTTGAAATATAATAGCAATTAAATATTGATAAGGCCTTACGATAAAGATCAAAAGCTACTATACAAGAATTGCATTAGTTTCTCAATTAATTTAGAATTCTTTCTTCTATTTCATTTAGAACTCTTTTGTTATTTTTTTAGCATTTTTTATTTTACCTAGTATAAATATGGTTATTTAACTTATATTTAGTTTTTTTTAATAATTTGAGACGGATTGATTATTCAGAATATTATTGTGTGTGAAAGAGTTTACTTATACTCTTGGTTCCTCATGGAACTTTTTAAAAAACTTATCAAAGATCAACTCTCTTTATGATATCCATCCTTACACCTATAGTTCTTAGTTCGTTATTTATTACAATATTTAACGGGTTGGGGTTTCATCCTTATACCTTTAGTTAGTGGTTCATTATAATTATTGGGTTAAGTTTTTTCATCCAATAACTATGATTCTTTAGTTTAGATAACCACTAGGTTGGGTTCTTTTCAACTTGATTTTAGCTTTCTTGGATTTTTTTTCTTGTGTGAGGGTTCAAGGGGTTTTACTCTCCGAATTCGCATCAACTATGTATGTTTATATTGAAGTAAAAATTCATATAATTATTTATAGGCATGAAAAGCCTTTGTAATAAAACAACTCAAACCTTTTATGAAAAAATTCAAAACAAATCTTGAAAAACCCAAAAATAGTAAAAATAACTTGGATCCATTGTAATAAAAACCTAAAAAGCGAGGCTTATAAAAACTCTCAATTGAAATAATGTCGATCTGAACAAGTTTTGAAACAAAAAAGACTGAACCAAGCCGCACCCGATAGCTTTGAACTGATTTCGGGTTGAAAACCTTAAAAAAGTAAATTTCAATGAAGTTATCTTTTTTTTTCCCAAAACCAAACCGAACAAAAAAAAACCCCTACTGTCAACTCAAAAAACTCCTAAACTGGTTTTAAAACATAAAATTTAACTTGAAAAAAAAACTTTTTCATCCCCGATTTAACCTAATTTAATTAGGTCAGAGTTGGATAATGAATTTGGATGTTTTAGATGGAACAATTAAGTAAAACTCAAATCCAACTTATTTTATTACCTTCCATTGATTATTGCTAAATGAGAAATTTAAACATGCTTGGTGTGTTTAGCAAAGTAGAATGACATAGTTGTATTATGCATTTTGAGTATGGAAAAGTCACAACTCACTTAGCTACCCACTTAGTTGAAAATGAACAAGAAATGTTTAGTGTGATCAAAACACAAGAAATCATTTAATTAAGTTTATACTTTTCATTCTAAAAAAAATTTAGTAACAATCTGAAATATTTTATGAAAGATTTTCTCGTAAACTATTTTTCAATATGTAAAAATTCAATAATAAAGAATCTTTTTGGATAAAAATCATTTTTGTGTGAAAAATTAAATTATGTAAAGACTTGATTACATAACTCTAAGTTTAGGCATCCAAAGTTAAGTTTACATCCAAAGAATCTATTTTGCTCTAATTTGACATAGTAGAAAAATCCTTATAATATCAAATCTTCATATACATATTAAATTCACTAAATTGTTGTGATCATTAAAATTACTAAAACCATATGTAATAGTGATCTTTGGACTAACAACAATGAAAAAGATTCCAACTTCGTCGAGTTCTAAACATGAAAAGGAAGGAACTCCCCACAAAACGAGAACAAAAAACAGACCAATTAAACAAATTATGATAATAATTGTCAAAGAAGGGAGAGAATATGATTTGTAGAGAGAGAAAGTAGGACAAGAAAGAGAGTGTGAGTATATGATCTATTATTCAATTGATTTTCTCATATATTATAGATAAAGACAATTTGGATATTTTATCAATTTAAAAAAATTTATTTGATAAAAAATATAAAGTATAATTTCACATAATCAAATCATAAGAGGTTTTTTATAATTAAAGAAGAAACCTAGAATTCAGATTCTTGAAAAAAAAAAAAAAGGTAAAAAGTGAAGAGTGACTAAAAAAATAAAAGAGAGAGAAATTAAAAAAAATATATGTTTTTTCTTTTTCTTTTTCTTTTTCTTTTTCTTTTTCTTTTTAAATAAAAAAAGCCAGAGGAGGTGTGTTGCACGTGGGAAAGCATGTTTAATACCAGTTTCTCGAACCTGCTGGTATTTAGATAAGGAGAATGATGTTTTTGTCATCACCATCCAAATTTACATGTCATCGTTGACGTCTGATAGTTCACTCGGCGTGCTGTGCAAGTAACTTAGAAGGAACCATCCCAGTTTGTCCCAATAAATAGCGTTTGGAATCGGCAATTGTTATAGCATTTTGAGTAGTTCATCACTTAACAATGGCCAACGAAGACGTTTCGCACGACCTTTCATCCCTTCTTTCGTCGGAAGAGAGGGACTTTCTCATCCGCAACAATGGTGACCAGGTACTGCTTTTAGCTT
>Ga0307517_10008816_pt1 | contig 14409 bp, 16 predicted proteins | sample 23_EM_MG_FD_194515 | JGI IMG/M metagenome (GOLD analysis project Ga0307517, IMG submission 194515) | Populus trichocarpa ectomycorrhiza microbial communities from riparian zone in the Pacific Northwest, United States - 23_EM | ecosystem: Host-associated > Plants > Roots > Unclassified | place... | reverse complement strand
TTATTTATATAAATAATTTTTAATTTTATTTAATTAAATATATGCATAATTTTTTTGATTTGCACTTTAAATTTTTTTATATAAAAAACACATTAAAATAATCAATTTACTCAATTTTTTTTAAAAAAAACATTTTATGACCCGTGGCTAATCACGGCTTAAATAGTTAGTTAGTTATATATATACCTTGCCAAAATTTCAAGAGGTTGGGTTCGTCTTTCTCCGTTTCTCAACTCTATTAAACATCAAAACATGGGGAGTAGTCCCAATTAAAACATTACAAAACCCAACTCAAACCAGCACTGTACAGCCCAAATCTTTCAAGAATTTTTTTTTTCTTTGGGTTAATCTTATTGGGATTAACAAACAGGCAATAAGTAGCCTGTCAAGTGACAGTGCCCGCCTTGACCTTAATCTCCACCACATGCCATGCCAAGATGCCATCCTCTAAGAACCAACAACGTTGTTCTCGTTGTTACAACTTCTTGCAAAGGAAAAATTAATAGCAAAAAAACAGTATCAGTTCTTAGCAATCACTGCTTTGATTTTTCTGGACACTCTTCAGCTTCTAGACCCGAAATAATCCCTCTCAGGCAATCGAGGTGGGATCTTTTTATGCTGTGACCCATGAAGAAGAATCAAGTAAATCAATGAGATATTAAGCAAAATCAAAACAATGGTTAGAGTTTTTCCAGCATGTGTGTTTCAACCTAAGTGCCTCCTTCTCTTCATTGTCCTGGTTATTTTTCTCATCTTTGCTTTTACCAATCCTAAGCAGGTACCTCTCTTTGTCAAAGTTTGTTCTTTTTTCTCAACTTTAATTTTTCTCAGAATAATTTGGATCCAGACTTGTGGGTTTTGCTTTATTTTTTGTGATTTGGGTATGGTTGTTGAGTTTGATTTTTATTGTTTTGTTAGTGGTTGTTGTGAATTCATTGAAAATTGAGTGGATTAGTTTTGGATAAAGGCAGTGGTTATGTGTTATTGTGGTTCTGCTTTTGCATTGTGTATCAAAGGTTTTCAGATGTTAGCTTCTTGTTTGAGCCTTCAGTTTCCCGTGGCTAAGTTTTTACGTAAATTGATAGGTTAGCCTAAGCGTGTCACTGTATTTTATGAATCTTTATAAATGATCCACAGTCTCCAATTAGCAGTTATGATGACAAGCCCGATCAATATTGTTAGTTACTTGTCATGCTAATTTTTTTCCTCCCTTTTGGTTCAGTGCTGGTTTATTTGTTTAATATTTCTTTCAGTTTCAACAATGCTGCATTGCTTCTTGTTTTGTGTTTATGAAGTGCTAAGTTACTGTTTTTATTTTGTTGCTTAGGATGAAGTGAAGGAAGAAGAACAGGACTATGAGATAACACATAGAGTATACTTGGATATTGATATTGATGGGCAACGTCAGGGTACAGCTCTTTTATCTGCACTATTGAAGAACTTGTAATAAGAACTAATATTTTGGAAAATCTCCCCTCTTCTTTTCCTTAAGAAGCATCAGAAAGAAAAAGCAATTTTCTAAAGTACTCTGATTCTATTGGTGGTTGTGTATCAGATTGATGTCCCATAAGTTGGTTTCCTTTTTATCACTTATTAATTTTGATTATATGTCTGGATTTCTGCAGGTAGAATTGTTATTGGATTATATGGCGAGGTTGTACCAAAAACTGTAGGTATGTTTTTGATAAACCATACATGTGATGTGATGGACAATCTACCTACAATTTGCGAAATCCAAACTCGGAGATAATCAGCATTCCCATGATGAACTATATTAGTTTGGTACATTTATATTTTAGATGGTTGAATAGTTGATCTAACCTTTAAACTTCTTGTGAAACTTCCTTCAGTCTCCACAAACAACCAATGTGTTTCTCCTTTTCTTGCTTGCTTGAAAAATGGAAAAAACAATGTCATAGTTGCAGTTGCTTATTTAAAAGCTCTGGATAACTTAGTTAACATCTCCTAGTTCTTGTTCATGTATATAAGATCATCCAGACAGTATATGCTTTTCTAGAGGCTCTTTCGCTTCTACTCTCTATTGTCTGATATATTATATTTCCATTTGTTCACTTTTTCTTTATGTTCTTGGCATTATGAATTAAGTAATCGTAATTCAAGATAATCATTTTCTAGCATTGATCACAATTTTGATTGTTCTGTGACTGTTGTGTCTGATATTCTTGGTTCACTTTTCAAATAAGTATATACTGGAACTGAGTTTACCCTTGAACCAGTCTAGACAAGTATAAATCTAGACATAGTCTATATCATTCAAGCTGTGCTAGGTTTAACAAGCAACTTAAACCAAAGGGAAGAAATTTTACTTTATCACGATTTATTTGGAAAGCCAGACTGTGCCTTTTGAAACTGACCTTCATTTGTTAAACCCATTGCAAAAATGTGTATACTAACTAATTTTTTCTTCTTTTCCAGAAAATTTCAGGGCTTTATGCACAGGTATTTTCCGCTGTCATCTTTTTATTAATTTCTCATGCAATGAATCCTTTTGCTTCCACTGTCAGTGATGGAAGCCATTTCTATAATTTATGTATTGATATAATTATTTCTATTCCCTTGCAGGGACAAAGCATAAGGGTGCAAGTGGGAAAGCCCTCCATTATAAGGGAATACCTTTTCACCGTATAATATCTGGCTTCATGATTCAAGGCGGTGACGTGGTTTACGGTGATGGGAGGGGAAGTGATTCTATATATGGCAGTGTTTTTCCTGATGAAAATTTTAAGATAAAACATTCACATGCAGGTGATTCTGTTCATATCATTATGCTGATTGCTCTTTATGGCCACCAGTCATGAATATAAATAGTTGAAGCTGCAAGTTATTCTTGAGTTTGAAGGCTTGTCATTACTATCATCATTTCTCTCACTTTGTTTGTTCCATTTCTGCAGGAGTTGTTTCCATGGTGAATTCAGGACCAAATTCCAATGGTTCTCAGTTTTTCATCACCACCATCAAGGCTAGCTGGTAAGTTATTGTGAAATATAGATAATATAAGGAGCAGATCTGGTCAAAATTGCTGGTTTCTGGCAACATAGCAAGACCTGTGTCTGACCATGTCTTATCCGTTTTAGATTAACTAGTTGTGAAGCATTTCAAGCTATGGGATAAGTTCTCTTTACCATCCACAGCAAATCTGTCTCTGAATGAAGCTAGTTGCTTCCACACTAATGCTGTTTTATCACTCTGGTTTAGCTAGTTCTCCAAGGATTTGCCATTGACAAAGTAATTGTGCAGAAAGTCTGCATAATGATGATGATGCATGAAACTAAATCTATGCTAGACTGATCTCTGGATGCACATGTCAACTTATGCAGGTTGGATGGAGAGCATGTTGTTTTTGGAAAGGTTATCCAAGGCATGGATATTGTTTATGCAATTGAAGGGGGAGCAGGAACCTATAGTGGAAAACCCAGAAAGAAAGTAATTATTGCTGACTCGGGAGAGATACCTAAGGACAAGTGGGATGAGGAAAGATGAAGCTCCGTTAACACCAGCAAGTTTTTGTACTCTTGAATTTGCTAATCTGTGATTAGATAATTGTTTAGTTACATATATATTGAGCTACCACCTGTCATGTTATGGATCCAGAGTCTTATGCGTTACTGGATATATTTCATCACTCTGTTGTATTCGATAACTGTTATTAATAGAATCATTTCATTTTCTTAGCAACTATATTGATCTGTTCTCATCTCCTTTTCACTTCCAGCTTATTAAATTCACTTCAATTTTTATTCAATTGATTACCATCTTGCAACCGTAGAGATTTGTTCTTGTGTCCTGGTGACTCCCTCAAGGTTTAATTCCTTACGGTCTGACTGATGCTTTATTTGAATGCTTAGACCCCGATAAGATAAATGAAGAGAAACAGAAACCTGTTATTTCATTTTCGAACAGTGGAAATTATTCTTATTCTTATCAGCTACATAAGCATTGGGACATGGCGACAAAGGAAAGTAGATAAGTGAAATATTTATATATACAAGGACGGAGCCAATAAGTTCCTACTTCGCATGAAGGTTAGACTTGAACATAAATAATCACAAGGACTGACAAGAAGACATGATAAATATTCAAGGTTATCTGAAAGATCTCATGGATATTGCTGTTGCTTTCGAATTTCTTGTTTGTCTACGACTCTGACAACTTTCTTCTTCTGTTTTAGCATTTAGGGCATTTTGGCACCCGCATTTGCCCATCGAAGACTCTGTTTTTCCCCCCGGATTATCGCCCATGACAAATTTTTATCTTCTATTTTTCTTGCAAAATTCTTTCCCGTAATGCTTCTTTGGATTCGAAGCAGAAAAGTAGCATGAACAACAAACCCATCTACCATGAAAGCAAATCCCCAAGGATAATATATGTGATTTTCACACAAAAACAAGACATTATGCGGTACTGGTGTAATGTCAACAGTATTACTAGACACAGCATAGTTGCCAAAAATGGACAATAAAAATAATTATCTGGTCACCAGAGCTTAATCACTTACCTCCTGACAGTTGACACATAATAGTTGCCAGAAATGGACAGTGAAAAATAACTATCTGGTCACCATAGTTTAATCACTTAGGGAATCTCAGATGAAAAAACTGCATGGTATTAAAATAACTCTTTATTTATTGATTTTAAATCTTTAAAGGGATAACCATGTAGAATGTTAAAATCTTTTTTTGTTAAAATAAAGAGTTATTCATGTATATTTTTCAAGAAATGCATAAAATAGAGGGAAGATTTTAACTATTTTTTTTTTATCTTTAAACTTCCTTTTTTTTTTCTCCTTCTATATAAAATATAAAATGAGTTATTAAAATGCATTTTTATATTGAAATATCATATGAAAAAAATTATATTATTTAAAATACTATAATAATTTGGCTCTGTCATATCGATTTTGCCATTGCAAATGCCATCACCACCTAAAGGTCATCATCCAGATTCCAGACTGCACAGACAATATCCACCAGTCCTGCACACAACGCATACAGACAGTCAACGACAAACAAACCCAAAAAGAAGAATGCTCTCTTCCCTATCGCCACCACCACCTTAACCACCATCCAAAAACATCACCACCTCCTCCTCTCTCTAATGGGTAGTGGTGAAGAAGCCAACAAACCGACTTCACTTTATGATTCCTCTTCACAATCACAACCTCTGCTCTTGAAACCTCCTTCAATTGAAGAGCCGAACCAACCTGACCAACCTGAATCTGACCCGACCCAGTACCTCCAGATCTCCTACAATTATGGTCCTAGACCTTTTAAAGACCTTCCTTTTGTAATCTTTTTTGTTTTTGTTGTTCTTTGTACTTTTGGGTTCGGTATCTTCTCTGTTTTTCACAAAAATTCTAATTACTCCAATCTATCTTCTTATAAATATGATTTGAATTCTAATTCTTGTGCAAGAAATTCGACCTTTAATGGTTTTTACGAGTCAAGATTTGATTTTTATGCTTTGAGTTCATCAGGTTCAGTTTTTTTGAAGTCTTTGATATGGACCCTCGTAGTTACTTTGATTTTGAGTGTGCCCATTTGTTTTCTTTTGCTTCTTTCGCTTAAACATTACACTAAGCAGATTGTTTATGTGTCACTTCCTTTTTTTGTTGTCATACCTATCTTCTTTAACGTGTACTGGTTTGTTGCTTGTACTGTTAGCTCTTCTTGCAGTGATGCATTCCCTTTAGTTTATAGAATTTTGGTCTTGGTTTTCGTGTTCTTGATTATTGGGATCATTGTGTGGATTTTTGTAGCTAATTGGCATAGAATTGAATTAACAGTGAAGATAATTGGGGTTGCCTCTGATGCTTTGTCTAAGAATTTGGGTTTGTTTGTGGTGATCCCGTTGTTAACGCTTGGATTAGTGGTTTATTATGCGCCAATAGTGGTATTTTTAGTGTTTGCGAGATTGAATGGGAAAATTGTGCCTAAGGAATCAAATGGAGAATATAGGTGTGTTTGGAAGCAGGATAGTTGGGTGCCAGCATACTACACATTGGCAATTCTTACAATGTTGTGGTCTTTGACTATTATGGTTGAAGCTCAGGTTTATGTTATAAGTGGAACTGTTGCACAGTGGTACTTCACGAAGGAGGATGCAAAACCTAGAAGAAGTATAAGAAGTTCTTTGAGGTGATCTGTTGCTACTTATTCTTTTGTTACACTTATTACGTGAACATTGCATGTGTTTTTGGAACGTGGTTTATATTACAAACGGTTCTCTTGATTCTCATTTTGAATTTTTGGACTCTGGGATATGCTGATAGGTTATAATTTTTTGGAATGATTCTCATTTCAAGTAGTCCTCTTAGGAGTCCTTATTGAGCCAGGCACCTGTTAGTGGTGGTTGTCAATGATTTCGATGACTTGAATGTCTTGATTGTTGATCCTGCACCTAGCTAATAGGAGTATAGGACAGCTTGAAGATTTTCTTTTGTTGGCCGGAATTCTGTACCTCCAACCAGATAAAGATTTCGCATTCCAATTAATCTCTATAAATTTATAATTGTTTGCAATATCCTCTTATTGTCCTCAATACTAGTATCTCAGGGCACATTTCCTAACGTGCTCAAGATGAAACTTTGTTAGAGATTTATAATCATCATCATGACATGATTATTGTTTTGACCTTTGTGTTTAAAATTATGCAGACATGCCTTTGGTCCCTCGTCAGGCACTGTATGTTTATCTGGACTGCTTATTTGTGTTGTTCGCTTTGTGCGTGCCGTTGTCGATAGTGCAAGACAAGAAGATGTTCCTGGGATGGTGAACCTTGTCTTGCGGTGTTGTGTCAAAGCATTACTTTCAGCAGTAGATTTTCTTAACAAGTTCACAATCAACTTCGTGGCAATAACCGGTGAAGGCTACTGCACTTCTGCAAGGATGACATATGAACTATTAAAACGTAATCTGCTATCTGCTGTTTTTGTTGAAACCGTCTCCACTCGTTTGCTGGCTGGAATTACATTCGTACTCTCAGCAATATATGCAATTGTGGTGAGTAGTTATTCTAACCTTTTGCTCCTGTTGTATTCCAGAGTTCCTAGTTGATGGTGATTTACCATGAGTAGGTTCTGCATGTATGTCCATACCAGTAATTTACTATGTGCTTGCATGTTGAAGTTATCTTTTGTTTTGGTGTTGAAAGAAAAGGCTGACCTTTTATATCAAGATGATTTGATCTAATGATCTAATGCAATTGTTTTTTTTGTAATTCTGTATTTGTAAACAGGTCTGCGCTATCCTGAAAGGTGCAAGCAGTATGGGGGTTTATTCATACGTTGTAGCAGTTCTCGCATGGGCACTCCTGATTATTGTGCTGGGTTTCTTTGTTCATGTGCTGGACAATGTGATCGAGACTGTTTATGTATGCTATGCCATAGATAGGGATAGGGGAGAGGTTTACAGAACAGAGGTCCATGAGGTTTACAGTCAGCTGCCTATTAGTAGAAATCATAGGCCGCCTATTGCTCCCATTGCTCCTGTTGTATAACAAAATATCCTTGTCTAATCTTTCATGATTTGTGGTCTGTCATTTGTTGTCTGTATGATTTGATAACTGCCACCTGGCAGATTGTGCATAACTTCCATTTGCTATGAACTTTGTTTAATAAAGAGCTGGATTTTCCAGGCAAGTCAAAGATCAAAGATGTTAATATGCCCTATGACCTGGTCTTAATGTGGTTTCTTAAAGCATGTTATAGTGGCATGTTTCATCTGAACTGGGGTGTAAACTCTTGGTAAGTGTTCTCTCTGATGCTTTTAGACTGTGCATGGATCTAGTGGTTCTGAAGGCAATCGGTAGCTATGGTTTTCAACCGTGGACTTGTATCTTGCATTTGTCTGATGCTTCTATCTATTCTTATGTTTGTTCTGAGAAACACAGATAACCCAATGCCTGGTGATAGCGTTGTAAAAAAAACAGAACGTTCTTCAGGTCTATTTGCCCCTTATTCCTGTTCATAATGGGAAACGCTGTTCCATGTCTTCGCTAATCTTGTTCATGCAGAATTATGCTCTCCATATGGTCAGACTCACAAAGGCCTTAAGTAACATATTTCCATGGCTCCTTTAATTCACAAAAGAACTTCGGGGTTTTTTCCCGCTTTCCAGGATAAATGGTGGGAGTTTCCATAAATCCACCATGATTCATCCTCCTCTTGCACAAGTTATTCTAGACTCTAAGCAGAAAGAGGTAGGTGCAAAATATGTCTCGTCGATCCCACCTAACAGCATATTGACTAAAATCTAGCTCTGGACTTTGTCCTGACAAAGTTCAAATTGTCTACTATGATCCCACTAGAAATGTTGGTGGTCCTCCGAGCATGATTTCAATTAAATTTCACCTAAAAAAATGTTGCTTTAGTCTTCTTCTCAATTAAAATTAGAATTTCGAGTTTTTTTTTCCAAAACAATGTGAATTCAATAATAAAAAAAAAGGTTCTTGTATCAAAGTTATTAAAATCTGGTATGACACATAACTTTGTAACAAATTAACTTGGGCTAATTAATTTTTTTTTTTTAAAATTAAAATAATATTGTTTTTATTTTTTTTTAATAAAAATCAAATCAAAATTTTAACCAGTTATGGTTTGACTTGACAAATTAATCATATAAAACCCTGTTAATTATAAATTATTTTAAAAAAAAAACACCTGACTTAGACCGGGGGCTGATTCCGGCATCAGCCTACGGTCGGGTTTATAACTTTTTAATGCGCCTAAACTAGCTGCTAGATATGTCATCTCTACTCTATCGGGCCTTTATGAATGGGCTTTTTAGCCCAACGAATAGTTTGAATTTCGACCTATCAAATGCAACATTAGGCCTTTGGGCCTACTCTGCATCCCGTCTTCTCTTAGACAAAGGCTTCAGGGAAAATAAAGTGGAAAAACATCAACTTTATTTTAAAGTTCTTGTGAGCAAGAAAAAAAAACGAAAAAAAAGAGAGAGCTTTTTCTTCCGATTTTTCTTCTCGCGCAAGCACAGCACAAGAGTAACAACAACCATGGTTCTCGAGGTAATAAATTGGTTGAAACCCTAAAAAAATAGTAATTTGTTGTTAATCTAACAATTATCTTGTTCAACATAACAAATAATTTTGCTTTTTTTTTTTTGTTTGGTTTTGACGATGTTTAGGCGACTATGATATGCATCGACAACTCAGAATGGATGCGAAACGGCGATTACTCTCCTTCTCGCTTTCAAGCTCAAGCTGATGCTGTTAATCTCTTATGCGGCGCTAAAACCCAAGTAATTTAACGATTTTCTTTTTGGGTTTCATTTGTTTTTTTTGTTTGATAAATCTGGTTTTGATTTCTCTGGGATTTTTTGGGTAATTGAAGTCGAATCCAGAGAATACAGTCGGGATATTAACAATGGCCGGCAAACAAGTTCGGGTTTTGACTACTCTTACTAGTGATCTGGGCAAGATTTTGTCTTGTATGCACGGTGCGTTTATTTTATACCATGCCCCTTTATCCTTCAATTTATATTTGAAATTATTGTGGATTTAGATTTGTTTCTTAGATTGAATTATTGGTGGGTTTTACTTTGTTTTGATAATTTAGACTTTTTATGTTTATCGGGTATTATCGAGTTTGAAATTTTTATGCACTGTGAATGGCAAAGATCACTACTTTATAAATGTGTTTTGATAATTATGAATCTTTTATAGTTATTGGAGATGATCTAATTCTGATTTATTTGTATTGTGATGGTAAAAGTTTAGAATTTTATAGCTAATGTGATAGATTGCACCGATTAGAACTGTGTATAGGAGACAAAGAATAGCAAAGCTTCTTTCTAAATTTGAAAAACATCTTAAACCAACTCTAAAGAATGTGGGTGGTGATAATTTTTCAGTTCAATTCACAAAAGCATTCTCTTGCATTTTTCACCAATTATTTGATATTAAAGTCTCTCTGTTTAATTTCATTTTTATTTAGGTCTTGAAGTGGGTGGTGAGATGAATCTATCAGCAGGAATTCAGGTTGCACAACTAGCTCTTAAGCACCGTCAAAACAAAAATCAGCAGCAAAGAATAATAGTTTTTGCCGGAAGGTAAGCTTGTTTGTTGGTTTGCTGCGATTAGCTTGTTCTTTTATGTTTATGATCTAAGTTTGTCTTATTTGCTAAATGTTTTTCCAGTCCTATCAAATATGACAAGAAAATGTTGGAGACCATAGGGAAGAAATTAAAGAAGAACAATGTATCTCTAGATATTGTTGATTTTGGCGAAGAAGAGGATGGGAAGCCGGAGAAGTTGGAGGCTCTCTTCGCTGCTGTCAATAGCAATGACAGTAGCCATATAGTTCACATTCCTCCTGGTGGAACTGCTATTTCTGATGCTCTGATGAAGTATGATACTCTAGCTTCCTTTCTTTACTAGTCGAGGCTACAGCTATAAGTGTGCAAATTTATTATTGTTTCCTTACCAGAATGATTCAGAATATACTGATTTGAAACGGTGATCTGTTACAATAGAGATGTTATGTGTTGTAACTGTGGATTTGATTTGGAGAACTGAAGTAATTCACATATAATTGAAGAGCTGCTCACAATTTGTTTACTTGTGATAATAAGCAACTGAATTGTATATGATTAGATCAGATATTTCTCATCTCGTAATGATACGCAAGATATTGGACTGATCAATAATATTTTACCTCATTTACAATGTAGTTCGAGTGATATGATTTTTTTGTTCTTACTTTGGCAGCACACCTGTATTCACTGGAGATGGGGAAGGAGGAAGTGGTTTTGCTGCAGCAGCTGCAGCGGCTGCAGCTGGTGGTGGTGACTTTGATTTTGGCGTAGATCCTAATTTAGACCCAGAGCTGGCTCTTGCCCTTAGAGTTTCTATGGAAGAGGAGAGAGCTAGGCAAGAAGCTGCTGCAAAAAGGGCTGCTGATGAAGCTGCTAGACAAGAAAAGGGAGAAGAACCATCATCCAAATCACAGGATACAACAATGGTCGACAAGGCTGCTGAAGCAACTAACAGTGCTGCTGATCCAATGGTTGGTTTCATTTTGACGCATACCTTTTGCATTTGTGTGTCAGTACTTCTGTTGGACAAAGCTTGCTCTATGCTTTCTGTTTGGGTGCATCTCTCCGGTTTCTTGATTTAGCTTTGACAATTAACTGTTGCGGTGATAGGATGAAGTGAATGCATTGCTTCAGCAGGCTATTGCACTGTCAATGGAAAACCCTGTATCCGATCCCTCTGTCCGTGATTCTGAAATGGCAGAGGCAACTAATGATGATCAAGATTTGGCTATGGGTAGGTTCTGTTCCGTTTAAAAGGCCTGCTGATACTTCAAATTTCTCTCTGCTTATGGCTTCTCTAAATTCATATATACAAAAGTGCTCCTATGTATTATTTGCTACATGAACACTTGGGTGGGAGCTCAAAGCTAAATTTGATTTCCGACTGGTTCTTGTATGATATAATTACATTGTTTTTTACATTACTTAGTATTTCATGATTCTTTTTTACTTGTATTGCGGGTAAGAGAATTCAGGAAGGAGAATGCATTATTAAAAAACCAACAATTATGGGATTTGCGTGCAATTCAATGTTGAATCAACTAGCAAGTTTTGATGCACCCAAAAAATATGCAACTATTCCATTTCTTCTGGAACTTCTCCTGGTATTTGTGTAGTTATGATTTTTTTTTATGATTGTTCATTGATTTTTCTTTTTCAGGTTCCGGATTTATAGGTAAACACATATCATTTTTGCCCTAGTTACAGGGAAATTGACATTAAACATTTCTTTAACCTTGCCATGCTGTGTGCCAGAGCTTCAAACACTTGTCAACTTTGTTCTGATGCCATGATTTTTAAAATTAATTGGTGAACCTGCTTTGATCCATTGAATATCTCTTGCATGCAGCTCTTCAGATGTCCATTCAGGAAACCGCAAAAGATTCATCAAGTCAGTCAGACATGAGCAAGGCACTGGAGGATCAGTCTTTTGTGTCATCTGTCCTTGCATCAGTAAGTATTCTTTGAAACTGCCTATCAAGAACTCCTTGATGGATCACATTCAGCGCATGTTGTTTTCTTTCTGACATTTTATTCCTCTTAACAGCTTCCAGGAGTTGACCCTAACGACCCCTCAGTGAAGGAGCTGCTAGCATCTTTCCAAGGCCAATCTGAGGTGTGTTCATGAAATTCAGACAACATAACCTGCATTTCAATTGAGTAATGCTTTTTATTTAGCTTGTTCATTGTGTCAAACATTTGCAATGCCTGTGTCTGATTTTTTATTCATTACTATCAGTCCGGACAAAAGAAGGATGAAGATAAGCCACCAAGTGATGACAAGTGAAACGCGCTAGACAAGTCTTCATGAAAGAAAGCTTCTGTGCTGGTGACACAAACCACATTGCACTGATGAGAATGAATGAAAAGCAGACTTGATAGAAACACATGTTGAATTTACTACTCGTTTTCCAATTCTAATGATTGTCACTTGAATAGGCTGAATATTGGAGTAGGATGTTAGAATTGCTGTCATTATGCTTTTTAACGTTATGCAATAGAATTGGTATCTTGTACTGTGGCGCACTTTATGGTTGCTGATTGGGAAGGAAACAAGGGCTCAATGTCAAAATTGAAACTGCTTTTTCATTTTCATTGATGTGACATTGACTTGTATTTTTTTGCCTGCTCGTTTCCCTCCCCCAATCCTGATTGTGTGAAATAATGTCACCAGCCGGGTAAATAATCTGGTGAGAGTCTGCCCGGATCCCTCTTTGACAGAGGGTAAACAATAGCACAAGCCAGATTGCCCTGTTCAGAAATTGTATGGGAAGAGGCATTGCCACTGTTAGCAAGACTGAAGGCAGAGCTGTTATCGGCTTTAAGCCTTTACAGAAACTGCTAGGTTTTTTCTTTGTGAGTCCAATCACATCCAAGAAATGAGCCGTTAGTGATTTTACTCCCAGATGCATAAAAGATAGACAAAAGGTTTATTCTGGATGTGAGAATTATAAGTTAATTAATTGAGATATCAGATTAGCTCATTTACCTAAGCTATCTATATCAATCATTCACGTCCATCTTCTCCTCAATATTTTCCATTAGGCGTTGATGTTTAAATGGCCTTGCCAATCACATAAAATACGTCCAAATCATTCACGTCCATCTTCTATTTCACCAGGCTGGGCCATCATCTTTTCAAGAGTGGCTGCGAGATTCGCAGAATTCATAACCCCTTGCAAGGATTTAGGTGCTCCGCCAAATTGAGTAGTTCCATTAAGAAGAAGCCAGGAACTAAGCGAGGGATTCATGGGGCTGGAACAGCTAGTAACCATTCCATAACCACACCGTGCCCTCCCCATATTTTTCCATGGCGTGACACTTTTAAGCAGTAATGACTAGACATTCTATGAACAAATAACTCATGACCACTGGTTGTGGGACATGTGTAGAGTTACTAATTTCCACAGAAGGGGGCCACACCATGAGGGGCATGTCTCCCTTTGAACGTCCGTTTCTTCTTTTGCTTGCGGTTTTGGAAGATTTTAGTGTTTGTACTGTCGCGAATACCAAACTAGCCATCTTTATCTGGAATCTTGGATAAGCATACGCTTATACTATTTTATGGGATGATTTGTTGGAATGTTGATCATATCTACCATACTTTTGTTAGACAAGCTTGTGGAAAAACTCGAAATCTTGGAGAGATGAAATCTTCAACTTGCATACAAAGTTTTCACCCAAAAAAAAAAAACTTTTAATTAATGTTCATGCTACTCTTGGGTTAGTTTTTGCCCATAATCAATCTAAGTCTCTCTCTGATCGGATCTTAAACAAATACCTGCTAGATTAAATTACAACGTAGATCGATGATAACTTGGAAATATAATTATTTACCAGACAAGTTAGAAAAACCTCCGAGGGTCAATGGTTTCACGCTTTCATTCGCACCAAGAAGCTTTTACTCTTTAGTTTTGACAGTCTTTTCTGTGCTCCTTTTCCTCCATCCTCTTCGCTCCTTTGCTTTCACGCAAAGACTAGAGTTTGAGGAACACGAAGATAGGGAGAAGGGGATGTGGGTGTGTGATCCGAGATTGGGACCACCGTATTGTTTGCATAGCTTATGTTCATATGTAGTAAAGCATAGTAGAAGTAACGATATCTCATGTATTTTTGCAGGCTAAATCGCCGGCGAACCGGTTAGCTAATTTTAGTTTGATGAAAAATCTTTTGAACTGAGATTTTCTACTAATTAATTAACGACCTGTTTGTAGGTCTATTTTCGATCTTATATTATGATCTGATATGGTTTATTTATCCTCGATTTAATGAATTTTGGGCTTTAAGACCCTATTTCAACAAAAATAAAATAAAATAAAAGTACATGCTTAGTTTATGT
>Ga0307517_10008815_pt1 | contig 14409 bp, 17 predicted proteins | sample 23_EM_MG_FD_194515 | JGI IMG/M metagenome (GOLD analysis project Ga0307517, IMG submission 194515) | Populus trichocarpa ectomycorrhiza microbial communities from riparian zone in the Pacific Northwest, United States - 23_EM | ecosystem: Host-associated > Plants > Roots > Unclassified | place... | reverse complement strand
TACGGTGTTATAAGATGTGTTCCATTGATAGTGGTCTTTGGTGTCGGGACGCAACTACCCAGGCGGCCAGTGATGACGCGCCGTCCCAACGCCGGGGCTGGAGGGGGGTGTTATCTTTTTCCTTCGAGGTTGGTGTGCGTCAAGGTAGGGTAACTTTACCCTGTAAATCCTTACGGGGAGTCCGTGCGCCTAACATCTACTAAGCCACTTTTGTAACCATATACGCCAGTTTGGCAACATTCCGATGTATTCCACGGAGATCGGAGAGCTCGCTCACAAGTCGCAAATCAAAGACAGATGGCGCCAATCGAACAAAAATGATGCAGCACGCCAGATCGTCAACAGCTACCGTCGTCAACATGCCATCAGAATGCGACTGTTGAACCTTGAATCTCTAAAATATCGCGACGCCGATCTCTCAGGTGACGTCTTGCATCATTTAGACAGGACGGCCAGCACCGTGACCGCAGCAGCGCCGGTTGTCCGCAGGAGGGTCCTGAAGGGACGTCGGGAAGATGTGTCTAACGTCGTGGATTTTAGCCAGATCTCGGGAGTCTCACTCGAGATTATATATCGTGAATTGATCCGATATAGCAGACATAACCTGCCCGCAGCGCACCGTCTTCCTGAGGACCATGCGATGCTTCGATCACTCCCAGTTGAGCTACTCACACAACTTGAAATCCCGGTTCTTGCGTTCCAAGAAGCCGATGTTTACGAGATCCACCGTGCACGATCCACCGGTGATCTACACTTTAGAAACCAGGGCAGTCGCAATGATTGGGTTTGGGCACAAGCGGGTACGGAAGAAATGTATGGTGCGCTGAGGGGTCGTCTGCCGGCAAAGCTAGTTGCCCTCTTAAAAATCAGGGACTACAGATGCGACGATACTGTGCGTCGGGTCGCCGGTGTTCAGATGCTGACCCTAGTCAACTCAGGGCGCCTATCGGATCAACATGGCCTTGTTACAGTGCCGATGAGGGAGGATGCGCGAGGGTTTACAATAGTAGATATAGGGACAATCCTCGGCCTGGCGCATCTGATCCAGGAGCAGGACCGGCGCTGGCTTATAAATAGCCGGATTGATTTGTGAACCTTTAATGAGGTTTATTAAAGAATCTGGATGAGAGAATCAGGACTCGGCTATGCGGGAGAATCATACATGATCTTGATACTGTATATAGAAAATATAGAAGCGACTTTAAACCCACATCATGAGTTCGCCAGACCAGTGAGGCGTGATACGTGATACCTGAGATGTCAGATGTGAAAAAAAAAGTGCTGCTGCCCCAGACGCCAGCAGACCGACGTCTGAGGAAGCAGCGAATTAATTCAGGTTGAGAGTACTCGAGCGGGGATAAGGGGCGGGATACGTCAGGACGCAGAGAAGAAGCGAAGCGGAGCGAGCACGATCAGGAGGAAGAGGCGACGAGAGGGAGAATCTGGGGTAGTCTGGACGTCGGGAGAACGCGACGTTGCCTCAGGACGTAAGAAACGTTGCGACGTTGCGTCAGGACGTAAGGAACGTTGCGACGCAAGTCAGGACGCACAGGACGCACAGGACGCAGAATATCCGGCCCTTGCGTCAGGACGCAACGCCGGCGGATCAGACCCAAGATCCGTTTTTGCTGATAAAGAAGGTCGATACCAAGCGGGCTTCCAGCCCGCCCATCATATCCGTTAATCTTTCTCGGTTTCAGACAAACAGAGGACCTGTTATGGTCATACATCGAGCTAGTCCCCGTGCCACTTGGGTGAGCTAGGACCTTTCTGCTTATAATGCACTTTACTCTCGGCGTGCCTATAGCACACCTAAACGCTCGGCACATTGTTGACAGTATTTCCACACCTCTGTGCCTCGAAGATCCGAGTTCCACTGTATCTTTTTCTTGCCAGCATATTTCGCAGTATAGGCTATATACCCTGGTGTGCCATGCTATCACTCCATCCAACTCTCCTGATATTTGTAACAGGTTTATTCCTGTCTAACGAAAGTACAATAGGACCGGCGATAGACCTGCTAGCGCTGGTGCTAAGGGAGGCTTCAAGGGACCGAAGGTAAGAGATAATAGTTGAAGGACAAATAGAACTCAGGGATTGCCGTTCAACCAAGTGTATTCTTAGACTGAAGGTCTGTCGAAGTCTGCTGTCTCCTGCTAGCCAGGAGACTTGTTTAAATACAAAACCCAAGAGCAATAGCCTTCCCGCACTCACGATCATTACCAGTAGCTGCGCACATACCGGAATCCTGTAATCCTGCAAGACCAATGAAAGAAACATAGCTCAGCCTCCACAAGTGCTACATGACCATTCCATACCCGAAATCCTAAAGATAAACTTCCCGCAAAGCAAACTAAACATAGCAATACGATAGCATAGCCTATCTGACTCAGAGACAGTAGCGGAGCTGAAATCAAATCAAATAAACCAAATATAAATCAACTAAACATAGGAGATCCTGCGCTGCCCGCTCCTGTGTACCGTTACCGGAACATGTACACATGTTACAATATTCCTCCGTATAGAGATAAAAGTTTCCAAATATCGCAAATGTAACTGTGTCGCTTGTTGACAAAGTCACTGCTAGCGGATGAAGCAGATACCCGGCGTGATCCTGGTTTCGAGGGGGCGGCGCTAGCGAATTGGAGTGCAAGGGTGTTGTGGAACTTGAAAGCAGTGCGAGGTCCACACCAGTCAGAGGTCTTGGGGTTGGTGTTACTGGGCCTTCACTCCCATATAGGCGGGATTCTACCGAGAAATGGGATAAAGATGGAGAGTATTCGCGTGCAGGGCTTTCCTGGAACCGTTAAAAAGAGGTACGGCTTCTTGCCCCGGAGGTGTAGAGCCCATGTTGGGTGCCTATCGTGGAAGATTCTGGTTGGGAAGACATTAAGTTGAGATGGTTCTAGCTATCCGTGTACAGTAATAGATCCCCTTGGATCCCGAATGATATTTATATAAACGTACCGCTGGGGTAGGCATATGAATGAAGGTTATAAGTTGGCCCAGCTAAGCTAAGTACCCAAGCTGGCTTCCATTCTGTGATCCATTTCATTGCTCGCATAATTTTTGAGTCTATCAATTGAGTATACGAACATGCATGCGTAGGAACCATTGTGCGTATGAATTTTTGTGCGTATGAATTTTGTGCGTATGGTGGTGTATGGTTGCATGTGAATTACTTTTTTGAAAATAGCCGCACTCTAGGATTAGGCTCGGTAGCAGCTACATGAATTGGTATTCACCGCTGTGCTTTGGGCATAGCATTAGTCCAAATCCAGTAGGGGTTGATATACCCTGTTCAATCATAATCTGAGGTAACCAAATTTGATCTTTTACGCGAGTTGACTAGTTCCAATTGAAGACTCTCATACAGCGCATTCGCTCCTACATGGCAACCAAATCTTGAATCAAACCTGCAAGTACGGGGTCTCTCGAAGCTGTCGCAACTATTGAAAGCAAACCCAAGGTGAGGATCTAATACTTGAATACCATGCAGTGACGAAGGCACTCAGTGCCTTTCCGAGTGATTAAAGGTGATTCCTGATTATAACCCTTATATATAGGTTGGTAATTATGCTATGTAATTATCCTCCACTTAGATACTCACAAGAATCTCATACCATAACCATCTTGTTGCTACTGCCGTCTACCTTTGCCGCCTTTCCTTTATTTACACCTAAGGCGATGACAACGGCCCCAATCGAGGAAGCTCCAATGGATGAGTTTTATACCTGGACATTTGGCCCTGATGAAATAATCGACCTTTTTCCCATTTCCTTTGGCAGAATGAAGGTGGACTTTTTTTTCTGTAAGCTGTTACTGGATCCCACCTGCTGCAGGTGTGCAGCCAACTAGAACTATGAAAGCTGATAGTGAGCGATAGACAAACCTTGGGCCAATAGCCGGTCACCACGGATAGGACAGCGGTACCAATTGGAGATGTGTGGATTCGAGTGGGCAAATGGTGGGGGGAAGGCAGTCAAATTGGTACGAGGTGGACGGATCGCTGGAATGTTGGAACGTAGAACAAGGGAATCCCGCGCTATCATACAGGCGCTTGAGTTAGGGTATGAGATTAAGGGTCGGGTCTCGAGCTTAGAAATATTTCAGCAGTGTGACTCAGGCAGGCGTGTGGTAAAAGGCAAAATGACGTGGGGCTTAGTTCCAGACTCAGACAGTTAACAATAACTTCATTCTGACTTCTGAATTTCCATAATTTATACGCTCTTTAATTATATTCTATCAAGCCTTGCTCGAGTTGACTTAATGTATAAGTAGCTGGTCTTGATAAAATCATTTTATAGTTTTTCCCTACTTCAAAACCTTTTGGTCTTACTATAAAAGCACGATCTTTCTACATCTCTACATATCCATCCTTCATTAGTATCATGAGCACAATCAGGAAAAATATTGTGATTGCATCAACTGCACCGGGTAATACCGAGCCCGGAATCGTTCCACTTCCTCGGCTTCGCGCAATGGCCAATGCTCCAGTCGACCATAGCTTCTTTGAAGCCAAGGGCTTTCCCCAGAGCTCTCTAGACAACTACGGCGACCTGGAACCAACCTTGTTTTCACATCCTTATCTCTACTCGCTTTCCTGGGGTCATAAAGTCATACGCTTCTTCTGTAAGTCAAATATTTAATATCAATGCCAGGAACCTAGCTTACACTATGATGTGGTAGACATGATGGATTATCCAAAGGCTGGGATGCACGCCCCCGTCTTGGGCCAGATGTATTGGTTGGGAACCAAGGTACATGAAGACAAGTCTGAGAATGTGGAGCTACAGCGGAAGGAGATGGTGTCGGGGTTCTTGGACTGTGACGATACAGAGTACAACGGGATCCTTGATGCTCTAGGAGCAGGAATTTATATCCGTGCAACTGTGCATTCAATGGAAATGATGCGTAGTGGAAGTACAAGTAGCAGAGTTGTCATGGGTCTTGTTCATTGTACCATTGTGGATTCTGATTCTGATTCTGAGATAGAAGCCTATCCTGAAAACTGCGGAGCTTAACTTCTTTAGAGGAATATGCGTGGCTATTCTCTCACATATTTGAACGTAAATTATAATTAAACATTCGCAGAGAGCGTCTTTACCTGAACTGCTTTGGGCGGGTATTTTGGGCGTATGCTTTGGGCGTATGCTTTGGGCGTGTGTTTTGAGTGTGTGTTTTGGGCGGGTATTTTGGGCGTATGCTTTGGGCGTAAGCTTTGGGCGTATGCTTTAAGTGTATTGCTTTAGAGCGCATGGCTTTGGACGCATCACTGTGGGTAGGTGGTTTTGGGCGTATGTCGTTGGGCGTATGGATTTTGCTGAAGAAACCAGAAGCAAAGAACTAAATAGACAATCTCAATCTGTGCTCAAGCTTATCGTTATGTGAGAGTGTTTCTAACTTCTAAACTGCTATCCTATTACATTATACTGCAAAGAGTAAGGTCATCCACTCAATCATGACATAAAAGAAAAGAGTGGAATCCGTATAGGCGCCGTGTATGATAACAAAAGAAATTAAACTCTAAAGGAGCGTCGGTCTCTGGAAATTGAGAGTGAGATGAGAACAAGAAAAGAGGTAGCGTGCGGCATAAGAATCTAACCCAAGGAAAACAGCCCCTGGTCTTATGATATGGGAGAAAGAATATGGGCTAAGGATGAAACCAAATGTGAGATATTGTGGTGGATAAATACAGAAGTGGGAGTGCAGGTAAGGCAAGGTAAGGGGAACCGTATTAAGGAGAGTAAGAAAGGCAGAACCGGCGTGAGAGGTCAGGAAAAGAACTAGGAGATAACAAGAAAAGAAAATAGATGGAAGTAGATATCGTTAATCCTCCGGCTCCTGTTTCACGCGGTGAGGAAAGTGCTCGCTAGCCATATTGAGGACGGCCTGCCTATCCATCTCGCGGTCAATTCTATCCATCTCCTCAATGTCAATTCCTTGTTCTTCTGCGTCTTCCCTAGCGGCTGCTTGGAGATCAATGATAAGACGGGCATTGCCGGCAAGAAAGCGCTTTCTCTTAGTGACAATATTTTCGATGCTGTCCCGTTGGTCTTCCAGGCTTGTTAAGAAATCCTTGGGTGTCATACCCCGCCCAAGCAGCCTCTCTCCAATCACTTGGGTGCTAGCACGGAAACCGTGTTCTGCCGCATCGCCGTACAGACCACGAGAGGAAGATGCAAAGTCAGGGCGACCTAAGTCTCGCATCCTACTTCCCAAACCTGAGCCGGAGGTTTGCCCTTCGTCCGTCATATGGACATTATCATCACCCTCCTCCTAGCCCTTCACGTCCTCCTGCGTGCCCTCCACATCCTCCTCCTCCCCCTCCACATCCTCCTCGTCGTCCTCGTCAATCTCCTCTTCCCCATAGACCTTATCGGAATTCTCTGAGCCATTGCCACCCTCATCACCAGACTCATATAGGTTGATAAAATCGACATCTTAATCCACTTCATCCTCCTCCCACTCTTCGTAGACCTCCGCATTTGGCAAAAGCCACTCAACAGGCTTCACCCAGTGAATCAAAGGTCTACCCTTTTCGTCGAGCTCATCCTCTCGAACCGTCATGTCCAAATCTCCTTCCATATCCTCCTCCGTCAATCTGTACTCAGAAGTAATGTCCTCTCCGCCGATGGGCATCGAGGGGCCTATCCGAGCTAAACAACACTGAATATTAGTAAGCACCTCTCAAGTTAATTAGGCAAATTTTAAAATTACTTACTTGACTGTGGATTGTTAGCCCGGGAGCTTCACCTCAGGCTACCTAGTCCTATCCTAAACCTGGTGCCATGTGAGATAGGCTCCCTCGTGCTCCCTGTATTAAATGTAGCTGCCCTCGCCAAAGCCACAGGGCGTCCAGGCGGGGACCCAGTAGGGGATGCCGGGGCCCCACGCATTGTGAGTGAATGACAGTGCTCCCGAATCACTAGCTGGCGGGTGCGCCGGAGAGGAGCATCCTGAGATACAGAAGGCCCCGGAGACAGTACCAGCGCAGACCCAGTTGACGAGCTTCTGGGTCGCTTCACCACACGGTTGAGCAGACTCTTCATTCGCGCTGCGGGCTTCATCTTTGGTGAAGGAAATACAGGCGATACTGGCGAATTTGGTGCAGAATCGACTTCGATAGGGGTTGGGGGGTTCACAAGTAACAAACCATCGTCGCAAAACTGGTTTGGATAGTATCGCCGCCAATCCGCCAGGATTGCCACACGTTCCTGCTCAAGGACGTCGTTCTCCTCCACGATCATCTCCTGATCCACTTGGGCTTTGGTCTCGTCGTCAAGCGCCTGGTATTCATCATATCTTCGCGCAAAATCGCGGTGTTGTTTTAGGCGATTGCCTCAGTTCGCCCTTGCACGTTCGAAAGCGGTTTCCAAGGGGGTAAGGCTCGCCCTATGTTCATTCCGGCGGATGGTCTCAGGATTTACTGAGTGCCCCAAAGCACCTGCCGGAAGCGGCCTCCACTTATAAGCAGATGGCATTGCTCGTGGAAAAAGGTATTCTATTCATGAATGGTAGTACATATAATTTGTGAGTATGATTTTGTGCGTATGATTTCTTTGCCCCTATGATTTTGTGCGTATGATTTGTTCGTATGAACTCGGCGTATGATTTGAGGGGTGATAAAAGAGCAAAGGAGAAAAGACCAGTGTGAAGATGGTGACTAAATTACTATTTGGCATCAGGCAATAAGTAATCTATGCAGCGACCATTTGCCGGCGTGCCCTCTGATGTAGTGGAGAAAGTAAGGGAAGTAGAGAGGGTGGTACCAGTAGAGGGGCCTATCCGGGTTGGTGGGGCAAGAGCCACGGGTGTTTCTTTTCTTTTCTTTTTTCTTTTTTTTTGTTGTAACTGCTGAGTTTGCTTCTGTATGAAAAAGAGAAGCGGGATTGCAGCGCAGAGGGCCGAGCGACCTGAGGATTGTGTTGATAGCGAGAGCGTGGATGGAGAAGGTAAGAGTGTGGTGAGAAAGAAGAAGAGTTAATTTGGCCTCTCGTAAAAACAAAAGAAAAAGTTGGTTCACCTCTTGAAAACATCGTCACAGTCTACCCGCAGTCACGCGTCGAGCCCTCCTCTCTACCGTGGTAGCCTAACCAAAAGCCCTACTCACCAACTTCTAAGTATGATATGAATGACCCCCCAGATTCAAGCCTTCTGCTACTTCCTTTCATCATACTATCAGAGAAAGGAAATTATAGCAACGAGAGCTGTGTGTTTGAGTTCGGAGTGAAGCTGAGAGGGGTGTACTCTCCAGATTCATTTTGTGACTATAATTGTACACTTGATACATAAACAGGGAAGATATAACATCTTGGAACAAATACAATGTCTAGTACAACATTTTCAAGCAATTTCTACATGGAAGGGATTGTACATTGCGTGTTATGGTAGACTTGGGGTTGCAGTCTTACGCGACTTTAACCATCGTACAATTCAAGTGTATGTATATACCCATGCCCTATCAACCTTAACTGTCGTTTACTCATCTAGACATCATGAATCAATATACGCCTAACCTCCAGGGAACTCCCGGAATGATATAACGAGGGGGCTTGAAAGGCACTCCTCATGAAATAACCAATTTTTATGTCGTTGGTATAAAATAACTCTTTACCCACCTCTCCTCCAACACAGTTCTTCCTCTTAGCAAGCCCTAATATCCGACTCAGCTATTAGGGAAGGTATAGGGTCTATACACATACGCACAAATACACATACGCCCAAGGAAGCAGACTCCAGTCACCTACACACCAAAGATCATTTTACATCTAACCTCTGAGCAAAAACCCTTCTCTCATTTCCTGTGACCCTCCTTCCTCACGCACCTGTCCGTCAATACAACAAACAAGCAAACACCAAAAAAGTAACTGCTGCTCAATGCCTCCCGAACGTCGCGCAAATGAGGGTATCTTGGGCCGCAAGGGTGGTGGAAATTGGGGGCCCCCAACTCGGCATCTTGGTTGGAAAAGAGCTGGGAGGGTTGTTGGTGGGGTCCAGCGGCCGGCTTGGTATCCAACTGGCAGGGTGGCAATGGCAGAGATTATTAAGTATCGCCGCGATGGCGGGTACCTAATTCCCAAGGCCCCATTCAATCGTCTTTGCCAGGCGATTGTGTCAGATTTGGCACTCGAGCAACAATTCGGTTGGCAGAGATCAGCTGTTGAATGCCTCCAGGTGGCCGCGGAAGAGTTCCTCATGATGGCAATGACAGGTAAGTTGAGTTCCTCTCCTAGTATAATTATCTGATTTACTAATTCTTTGTTCATAGCTGGAGCCCTAGGTGCGGCACATGTGGGTCGCGTTACCCTCATGGTCCAGGACCTGAGATTAGTTGAGGATATCATGAACATTATGGCTGGCCAGCCAGATGGTGCCACTCGGGAAGAGATAAGACGTCATCTAAATCAGGACGGCAGTGCTCCCGGGGATGCACCTCCTCCTCCTCCTCTTCCTCCTCCTCCCGGCTGTGCATCTCTTCCACCCCCTCCTCCCGGTGGGGCTCCTCGTCCCGGTGGGGCTCCTCGTCCCGGTGGTGCTCCTCGTCCCGGTGGGGCTCCTCGTCCCGGTGGTGCTCCTCGTCCCGGTGGGGCTCCTCGTCCCGGTGGTGCTCCTCGTCCCGGTGGGGCTCCTCGTCCCAGTGGTGCTCCTCGTCCCGGTGGTGCTCCTCGTCCCGGTGGTGCTCCTCGTCCCGGTGGTGCTCCTCGTCCCGGTGGTGCTCCACGTCCCGGTGGTGCTCCACGTCCCGGTGGTGCTCCTCGTCCCGGTGGTGCTCCTCGTCCTGCGGGTGTTCCTCCTCCCGGGCGCGCTCCCCCTCCTCCTCCTCCTGGGGGTGCACCTTCTCGGCGTGGTGCCCCTCCCCGTCCCCAGGGAGCTTTTTCCTATCACTCACCCCCTGCCAATGATGATAGTGACAGCGACAGTGACGACAGTGATAACCCTCATCCACCTGTACGCCGTCGCTTGTATGGTGGCCCTAGGAGCACTAGCCGGACTGGTGGTAGTGGTACTACGGGGGGTGCTGGGGGAGTTGTTAGACAAGGAAATTTGGTTGGGGGTGTGGGTTCTCATATGGGAGATGGAAGTGGTAGCGAGGAAGATGATGCGAGAGGTCCCCAGGGAGACCATGATACCGGGCATGTGGCTACTGGGGGGGGTGGTGGCAGTAGGAGTAGGGTGGTGACCGGGGCCGTCGGAGGCACACCTGCACACCCCGCTGGAACAGGGCCGTCTGGGGCTGGAGTTAGTAGTCGTACCCCGCGGACACCAGTTCAGCCGACTCGTGGTAGGGGTTGGAGTGGTTGGAGTGGGGCTCGTAGGCGCTCTGCAGGCCCTGGTGGGAGTGGTTGGAGCGGTGGTGGCGGTAGGATGCGGACGCTCTCAGGGGGTGGTGGTGGGAGGGCAGGAGCTGGTGCTGGTGGGAGCGCTACCACCTAAGCATATTTGGGGATTGTCTTTTTCTTTCTCTTAATTCACCTCTTTTTTCAACTATTATGACTTTCATTCTTCTTGTTTTCTATTACTCCATGGTGTTGTCCCCATGGGGTGGGGGGGACGGGGCAGTCTTTTCTCACTTTTACAAAAATCATACGACTAACTCAAACCTCCGAGTCACATCTAACCTAGCATAATTACCTTTTATAGAACTCTAATTGTTATAAATACACTCTTTCTTTAACCTCACCATTTCGCTATATGAACTCTGAACACAGTAACTCCATAGCACAACTGTGGTTATGATTTGGGCGTATGGCTTGGGTGTATGGCTTGGGTGTATAGTTTGGGTGTATGGCTTGGGCGTATGATTTGAGCGTATGATTTGGGCGTATGGTTTGGGTGTATGGTTTGGGCGTATGATTTGAGCGTATGATTTGGGCGTATGGTTTGGGTTTATGGTTTGGGCGTATGATTTGAGCTTATGGCTTGTGCGTATGGTTTGGGGGTTAGATTTGAGCGTATGGCTTGGGTGTATGATTTGGGCATATGGCACCAGCGGATGAATAAGGCTTATGAATTGGGCATATGATTTGAACCTGTGAATAGAGTGTATGAATTAGGCTTATGAATTAGGTGTATGGCCTGCTGAGACAATATACGTTACAAGACTAGGCAACTCGGATATCCAATCGGTGTTGTGAATTATTCCGGTTCATATTGTATGAATCATTCCATGCAAATAAATGCCCGTATATACTTTGAGGTATGTGGTTTTTGGCACACGTCCCTAGCATGAATGGACTGAACACCAGGGGGCTCCTTGGCAAAGGGCTTTCAGCTCCCGTAACCCCGGCGGTGTTCGGTCCATTCATGCCAGGGACGTATATATGCTCACACAATTACTCAATCATGTATCAAAAGAGCAATGTTCGAGAGGGGAATATACGAAAAAGCGGGGCCCTGGGCGGAGAAAATTCATCGACAGGGGGCTGTTGGGGAAATTGAACGGGGCGGGGGCCTGGACAGGGGCACGGGCAGGGGTTGAAAAAAAAAACGCCCCGCGCCAGGCAATTGAATGGGGCGGGGCGGGGAATTGAGGCAGGGGCCAGCGGGTTTCGGGGCCCCAGAGGCCCCGTAACGAACACTACAAAAGCTGGGGCCCAGAAGACGAATGGCACAAGGGAACCGAGAATACTATAATCGGGGACCTGAACGCGATTTATAACACCTGGTCCGCGGGCCAAAGAAACACCGAGGGGAACCTCCTCAGAGAATGGGTAGACAGGAGGCCAACCCGGGCAGTAATCAACAGATACGATATAACACGCGCCCCAACCAACATAAGCCACTCAAGCTCAACAATCGACATTGTTATCGCAAACTCCGCGAGCGGAACAAAAGTCAGACACAGGATAATCCCCTCCACCGAACATAGGGCGCTAGAGATAAAAACAAGCCTAAAGTGGTAAGAGAGAACAGAAAAACCGCTGAGGTACGACAAGGCAGACTGGGGGAAAATCGAAGTTGAAATAACGTTGATGGACGAGAACAACGACGACCCCACCCTGCTGCAGGACAACCTCACAAGGATAATCCTGAAACACACCCCAAGGGCATCTGGGAAAGCAAAGGCCTTTTGGAACAAAGACCTCGCCAACATGAGGAAGATCATACTAAGGATAGTGGCTGAACGAACAGGCGGCAAAGACCTGGTGGAAGCCAGGAGAAAATACAGGAAAGCCATAGTGCAGGCCAAGGTAGAGGCAAACGAGAATGCCCGACAAGAAGAAACTGACCCTGAATGTTTTAGGGCGGTCAAACTCAAGGCTACCAAACACCCGATTCCAGCCCTACAAAGAGCAGAAAATACCATAGCAGCAGAACATACCCACATAGCAACCGAAATACAGGTCGCCCTGTATGGAGGGAAACACTAGAGGAAGGAACCAGGGGCCATAATACCCACAGACCCGGACATCGATGAGGCGGATATCCAGAGAGCCCTTACAGCCTCCCCCAACATTGCCGCACCTGGACCCGACTACCTCCCCACACGAATGATCAGGCTAATGTGGAAAGCCAGGCAGGGACTGCTGGGCAAGGTAATCAACAGAGTCTTTAAAGAGGGGATGCCAGAACAATGGAAGGCCAGCTCCACCATCCTCATACCAAAAGCGAACAAAGCATCCTATACGATAGCCACAAGCGGGAGGCCAATACAACTGCAATCGATCCTAGCGAAGCTAATGGAGTGGATCATAACAGACCGACTTACCAGCCTCAACTTGCTACCGGACAACATGTACGGGGGAAGAAAGAGAAACGGGTCCACCGATGCGATACAAGCTCTCGACACAGTTGTTACCAGCAATAAGCATAGGAACGTCGGCCTTACCGCCCTGGACGTCGAAGTAGGATTTGAACACATCAGCAAAAATAATACCTTGCGTTAGATGCATTCGGTGCATCTGACGCACAGGACGCTAGAACGTTAATCGCGAATCAGGACGCAACCACCCTACCACAACGCACCAGACTAGCGTTCGTTACGGGGCCCCGTTTCCGACAAACGGGGCGCCAAGAGCAGGTTATTAACTGCATATTAAAAAAGGAATCGTCCAAATCGGACCAAAGCTGAGTGAGATAGAGCTCTGTGAAGTTGTCTAACTTCAAAGAGCTCTATCTCAGTCAGTTCTTGTCCGATTTGGATGGTTTTTTCACCCAGTTAATCAGAATAACCTAGGTTATTTTGTCCCCGCTCTTCGGAAACGGGGCCCTGTAACGAAGCCTACACCAGACGCAACCGAACGCTACACCTAAGACTCAGGACGCACCGGGCGCAGCACCTAATACTCAGGACGCTACCTGACGCAGCACCAAATACTCAGGACGCCACCTGACGCAGCATCTAGTACTCAGGATTTCACCTGACGAGGGACCATATCTTCCTGAGATAAGCCTGAGTGAAGGGTCCCCCCTTTACCTTTTTCTGTCCTTGGGTACTTGGGTCACAATAGATTTCTTACTGTCAAACTCTTAAATTTACTACTACTAGTAGGCTTCTATTGTTCTAATATACAGGCCAATTCACGGAGAAACACTAAGTCATAAGAAGCCGTCTCACTGCCTCACCCAGTACCCGGGACCCTGTAGCTCAATGGGGAATTGGCACCTCAGGACGTACCCTATACCACAGCGTAGCTGGCGTCGGGCCCAACAATCTCCCGCAATCAGATCCAGAATCGGTCAAGCGGTTGTGGAGGAATCTGCCATCGAGTTCTGGGATCGCCAGGGTACCTATAAAGACAACCCCCACAAGGGTCAGCGATTTCATGGGTTTTGATGCGACAGAGACGTCCTTTATACCGCTGCGTAGCTGGCGCCAAGGCCAACAACCTCCCGCAATCGGATCGAGAATCGGTCAAGCGGTTGTGGAGGAATCTGCCATTGAGCTCTGGGATCGCCAGTATAACATTCAGCACTGTAACCTGATCAATAAAGGTCGCGGGGGGGAGGCGCTTATACCTTTGGGAAGCTGGCGTTGTGGCCAACAACCTCCTGCAATTAGATCCAGAATCGGTCAAGTGGTCATAGAGTTATCTGCCATCAAGTGTTCCATTACTTTAGTGAAAAGCACACTCTCAGAAGGGTTGGCGGATTCATGTGTTTTGATGCGACAGAGACGTACCTTATACCGCCGCGTAGCCGGCCTCAGGGCCAACAACCTCCCGCAATCGGATCCAGAATCGGCCCAGCGGTTGTGGAGGAATCTGCCATCGAGTTCTGGGATCGCCAGGGTACCTATAAAGACAACCCCCACAAGGGTCAGCGATTTCATGGGTTTTGATGCGACAGAGACGTCCTTTATACCGCTGCGTAGCTGGCGTCAAGACCAACAACCTCCCGCAATCGGATCGAGAATCGGTCAAGCGCTTGTGGAGGAATCTGCCATCGAGTTCTGGGATCGCCAGG
>Ga0307517_10008814_pt1 | contig 14410 bp, 14 predicted proteins | sample 23_EM_MG_FD_194515 | JGI IMG/M metagenome (GOLD analysis project Ga0307517, IMG submission 194515) | Populus trichocarpa ectomycorrhiza microbial communities from riparian zone in the Pacific Northwest, United States - 23_EM | ecosystem: Host-associated > Plants > Roots > Unclassified | place... | reverse complement strand
CGCCTGGGTTCCCAGGGCTTCGATCGCCACATCGACACCTCGTCCGCCGGTCAGGCGCAGGATCTCCTCGACGGGATCGGCGCGGCTGAAATCCACCACATGGTCGGCGCCCATGCGCCGGGCCATGGCCAGCCGCTCGGGCACGCGATCGACCGCGATGATCGTCGTGGCTCCGGAGAGCTTGGCCCCGGCCGTCGCGCAAAGCCCGATGGGCCCCTGCGCGAAAATGGCCACCGTGTCGCCGATCCCAACTTCGCCACGCTCCGCTCCGCTGAAGCCGGTCGACATGATGTCCGGGCACATGAGGACTTGTTCGTCCGTCAGGCCTTCGGGGACGGGGGTGAGGTTGGCCATGGCGTCCGGGATCACCACGAACTCCGCTTGGCAGCCGTCGAGCGTGTTGCCGAGCTTCCAGCCGCCCATGGTCTTCCAGCCGTGGGGCGTGCCTTTTCCGTCTTGGGAGGAGCGCCCGCACTGGCAAGCGTTGCTGTAGCCGCTGGGCGTGATGGCGCCGGCGATGACCCGCTGGCCTTCCACATAGCCGGTGACCGCAGAGCCCAGCTTTTCGATCACGCCGACGGGCTCGTGGCCGACTGTGAGGCCACGGGCGACAGGGTAGTCACCCTTGAGAATGTGAATGTCCGTGCCGCAGATCGTGGTGGTTGTGATGCGGAGCAAGGCATCCAACGGCCCCAGGTCGGGTATCGGCTTGTCCTGCAGCACGATGCGGCCGGGTTCGACGAAAACCGCCGCCTTCATCATCACCATGTCCGATGTCCTTCGGGTGACGCCCCGGGGTTTGAGCCTAGCAAGCGCCTACGCCGTCCCCTCGCAACGAACGAAGGGCCGACCGAGTTCAGTGGGGTCGGATCTAAGACCGACGGCCCGCCTCGCAGGGCCATATCTCCGCCAACGTCGGAACGTCGGTCCAAGCGGCGCATTAGGATTTGTAGCGGTAGACCCAGGTAGCGCTCTCATTCGGGGACGCGATGAGATCAGGCCCGGAAGGGGTCGGACTACTGGCCCGCCACCAGGACGCGCGGGTCGACCCAGCATCCAGCTGTCTCACTCAATCTCTCCGAAGCGCGCAACGCGAAATACTTGCAGGCCCTGCCTTTCCCAAAGGGGCGAGCCCGTACGCGTCAGCGTGGTCAAAGCGGGCCTTGCGCCAGCCGGCCTGCTTAACCCGCTACATTGAGGAGCCTCTATGTCCTACCGTGACCTGTTACTGCACATCGACACCTACCCCACGCCGACGACAGCCGCGGCGATCGATGAAGCGGTGGCGCTCACTGCCAGCCTCGGGGGCAAGCTCACGGCCCTAGCCGTCGAAGTCGACATTCCGATGCGCAGCAATCGGCTGGCCGACTATCTGATCGGCCTCAGCGCGATGGCGGACGCCGAGGAGGCGCGAAGCCGAACCGCTTGCCAGAACGGGCTCGCCCTTTTCACGCAGGCGGCGACCGCGGCTGGTGTCTTCCAGGCGACGATGTCGAAGAAGGTCAATCATTACGAGGTCCCTGATCAGGTCGCGACGATCGCCAGAGCCTTTGACCTATCCATCTTGCCGATGGCTGGCGGCTTCGATGGGCAGATGGAGGTCGCCGACAGCGTCGTCTTCAACTCGGGTCGGCCCGTCCTGATCTACCGTGTTGGTCAGGCTGGACGGTTGGCGCGCGGCATGGACCTTGTAGTCGTCGCCTGGGACGGCAGCCGCAGTGCGGCCCGGGCGATGGGGGATGCACTTCCCATTTTGATTGGGGCCAAGCGCGTCCGGCTACTCACGGTCCTGAATGAGAAGCCCCACGCGGTGTCGCAACTGGGCGAAGCCGCGAAACGGCACCTTCAGGTGCATGGCGTGAGCGCGACGCTCGATGAGGTCGACGCCGGTGGCGACAAGATCGGGGCCGTCTTTGACCGCTACATCAAGGAGCACAACCCGGACCTCCTGGTGATGGGAGGATATGGGCATTCGCGCGCGCGGGAGTTCATGTTGGGCGGCGCTACCGAGCACGCCTTGAAGGATCCAGCCTGTCCGGTTCTGTTGTCTCATTGACTGGCTCCCTGGCGCACCGAGCCGAGCGCATCGGCCCCCTGCAATGGCCGCTGTAGACCTACAGGGCCTTAGCCAGGCCGAAGCGGACCGGCGCATGGCGTCCGACGGACCCAACGAAATGCCGACCTCGGCGGGTCGGGGCATCGTGCGGATTGCCTTCGAGACGATGCGCGAGCCGATGTTCCTACTGCTGATCGGGGCGGCGGCGCTCTATCTGGTGCTGGGCGACCTCGGCGAAGGCCTGTTCCTGATGGCTGGCGCCCTGGCAACGATCGGTTTGGTCGTATTGCAGGAGGCGCGCAGCGAGCGCGCCCTGGTGGCGCTGCGAGACCTGTCGCAGCCCCACGCGCGGGTGATCCGCGACAAGGTCGAGCGCTCCATCGCGGCCCGTGAGCTCGTCCCGGGCGACATCGTACTGGTCGGGGAGGGCGAGCGCCTGCCGGCCGATGGCGTCCTCGCCGCGGGTGACGTGCTCAGCGTGGATGAATCGGCGTTGACGGGTGAGTCCGCACCCGTGTCAAAGCGGCCGCTCGGTCCCGATGAGATCGCCGATCCCGAAACCGCGCCCGGCGCCGAGTCCAGTCCAAACCTGTTCTCGGGCACCCTGATCGTCCGAGGTCAGGCGGTGGCGCAAGTCCTGCGAACAGGCGCAAACACTGCCTTGGGCCGCATCGGCGTTTCCCTGGCCGCAATCCAACAAGAACCCACGCCGCTGCAGAAGACAGCTGGCCGCCTCGTCACCTGGCTGGGCGGTTTCGCTCTGATATTCTGCGCCATCGTCGCGATCACCTACGGGCTGCTCCGCGGTGACTGGGTGGGCGGCGCGCTGGCCGGTATCACGGTCGCCATCGCCCTGATTTCCGATGGTCCTGGCTGTGTTCCTGGCCTTGGGCGCGTGGCGGTTGGCCACCCATCAGGTTCTGGTCCGCCGCAGCGCCGTCATCGAAGCGCTGGGCGGGGCGACGGTCCTTTGCGTCGACAAAACTGGCACCCTTACCGAAAACCAGATGCAGGTCGCCCGGCTGTGGACCGCGTCCGGGGAGTTGCCGGTCGCACCACACGTTCCGCTGGCGGGTCAGTTCGTGGACTTGGTGCGCATGGCGGGCCTGGCGTCGGCCGTGCGCCCAGTTGACCCGATGGACAAGGCGGTCAGAAATCTTCTGCTAATCGCGGGGCCTGGCCCGGACGAAACCGCCGACGAGCCGGAACGCGCTTGGCCGTTGCGCCCGGAGCTGATGGCGATCATCCAGGTCTGGCGACAGGCCAGCGAGGAACGGCTCGCGGCGGCCAAGGGCGCCCCCGAGGCGATCTTCAGACTGTGTAAATTGCCCGACGCGGAAGTCGTGCGTCTGACGGGCGTGGTGAGCGCATTCGCTGAGCAAGGGCTCCGGGTGCTCGGCGTGGCGTCGAGCCGGGTGGACGGCGCCTTTCCCGACGATCCGGAATCCGCCCCCTTTGTGTTGGCTGGCCTGGTCGGGTTCCTGGACCCGGTCCGCAAGGACGTCCCTGCCGCTCTGAAGGAAGCCCAAGCGGCCGGAATTTCCGTGGTGATGATCACCGGCGACCACCCCGCCACGGCACTGGCCATCGCCAAGGCGGCAGGGCTAGACACGTCAGGCGGCGTGATGCTGGGCCCCGAGCTTACAGACCTTTCGCCGGATGATCTGGCGGTCCGCCTGCGCGACGTGCGGGTTTTCGCCCGGATCATTCCCGAACAAAAGCTGCTGATCGTCCAGGGATTCAAGGCGGCGGGTGAAGTGGTCGCGATGACCGGCGACGGCGTGAATGACGCGCCCGCCCTTGAGACGGCCCACATCGGGATCGCGATGGGCAGGAAGGGCACCGACGTCGCGCGCGAGGCCGCCGACCTCGTATTGATGGACGACAGCTTCGCATCGATCGTCGGCGGGGTGCGCCTGGGACGCCGGATCTTCGTCAACCTTCGCAAGGCGCTGATCTATGTCACCGCCATTCACGTTCCCATCGCGGGTCTGGCCTTGATCCCCATCGTTCTGGGCCTGCCGCAGATGCTGTTCCCGATGCACGTTGTCTTCCTCGAACTGGTCATTGATCCGGTCTGCGCCATGGTTTTCGAGGCTGAACCCGGGGCGAAGAACGCCATGCAGCGTCCGCCCAGGCGCCGGGATGAAGCGCTGTTCGGCCCGGTCCAGTTCGGTCTTGCACTCCTGCAGGGTTCTGCGGTGCTGGTGGGGGTTTTCGGGGTCTACGTCTGGGCGTTGAGCCAATATCCCGTGCCCGAGGCGCGCGGCGCCGCTTTCCTGGCTCTGGTCATCGGCAACCTGGTGCTGGCGCTGGCCGATGCCTCATCGACGGGCGAAAGGCTCTTTGCACCCCATCGCAAGATCTACTGGATCATTTCCGTGGCGGCCGGCGGGGTCTTGACCCTGGTTCTGATGGTTCCGCAGTTGGCCGGCGTGTTCAAGATCGCGCCGCCCCAGCTGTCGCTCCTGATGCTGGCGCTGGGCGTTTCATGCGTCAGCGGCGGCTGGTTTGGCGTTGCCAGCAGTCTGCACCGTCGCATCGCTAAGCACGCACCCGGTCTGGCGCCATCATGATTTGGGTCAAGGAAAAAGCCTGCGAACTTGCGAGTGCCAAACGCACACGATCAAACATCGGAGGGCGCGCCTGATCGGGGCAGCGCCAGCATGGTCGCAGCGCCAACGAAAAGTCCGGCGATCACGCCAGCGCCCGCGCCGGCGAGAGCTATGCAGTACAAGGGCCAAGAACCCTCAACCGAGGTCGCCACAATCATGATGACCGCCATGGCGGGCGCCCAGCCAAGCGCGCTGGCGCCGATCCACGACAGGGCGGATAGTCGTCCGCGCGCTCCCGCCCATTGTATTGCGCCCATCAGCGCGCCCATGACCGCGCCCATCGCAGCGCCAAGTCCGAGCAGCGCGGCAAGCTCTGGTTCGCTGCCTTCGCCTCCCCCGCCTGCGCCCCCAAGGAGCGACAACCCATACCCGGCTGCAGCGGCGAGCACGGTCAGCGCAATCCAAATACGTGGGCGAACGCCAAGCCCGCGGAGGACCACAGCCTGTGCCCCGCCGAGACACAGGCCCTCCCATGCGCCAGCGCCAAGAATCCATGGCGCCGCCGGCGCCGGATGTCCTCTATCGATCGCGGCATAGGTCGTCGCCACGGCGGCGATGCCGAGCGCTTCGCCAAGCGCACAGGCGGTAATCCAGCGCGCAGCAAGGGCACGGTCGCTGGGTTCGCGCTCAACACGTGAGTCCATCAAAGTGTGATGCGGTTCGACGCCTTCCGCGCGTCGCTCGGCCGCCGTCGAGCGCGTCGTCATGACGGCGCCGAGTTCGTCTCCCACTGATCGATGCGCGCCTGCCAGTAGACGATTTTCTTGCCGTCGATTTCCCAGGCAACCTCGCCGGCGAACGGAAGCCATCGGCCGTTGTGGCGGCGATAGTCGGAGAACCGGCCTCGCCATGGTGTGGGCAGGGTGGGCGCCGTCGCCGAACGCGGCCGGTCAGGGGCGAAGGCGCCGGCAATCCGCCCGTCGCCATCCAGGCTCAGCACCACTTCGCTCGCCGTTTCGCCGCAACCGGCGGATACGGCCAGCGTATCCGGTCCGTCTGTGCGCCAGCGCAATTCGGTGTTGTGGAATATGGCGTCCGGCGCCCAGGGGAGTTCGGCCAAGTAGCGCATGAGTTCTCCGCGCACGAGCGCAGGGGAGCGTTCGGCGCGGGCGATTGGAATGAACCCAAGCGCCGTCACATCGAGCCGCCCCTTGCCGTCCGCCAGCGCGTCACGCGCCGAGATCATGCCAAGCGGCCCAGCCCGCGCCAGCCAGTCGAATTCGCACCTATGTGTCGAGATCGATTGGGTCGCGGTGAAGGGCATCCAGGACTTGGCGTCCAGTTTTGTCTTCATTCGCCCGGTCTGCGTAAGACGAACGTCTCGCGGATCGGATTTTGGGTCGGCGCCGAGCCGCAAGGCAAGTTCGTAGACGGAGGCGGGACGTCGCCCTTCCCCTAGATCGGTCGCCATCATGTCGTGGTCGCTTTCGGGTGTCGTTCCGCCGGCGCCAGGGGCCAGGCTGCAATACGATGGGTCGAGAAGCGCAGAACGATGATCGCCGCGAGCCAAAGACTCGCCGCGAAGGCGGACTGCCAAACCAAGCTTTGCGTCGGCGAGGTCCCCGGGAAGACGACGAACAGCCAGCCGGTGTAGCTGGCGTGCATCAGGACGGCCAACAACAGGCTTTGTGTCTTCGCGTAGACCCAGGTCATCAGTATTCGATAGGGCGTCAGGGTCGCGAGATAGACGATCGCGAACGATAACATCCAGGCGTCGCCCATCGCGCCGTAGGTATAGAGAAACACGACCAGGGCGTGCCATAGCGCCCACAGCAGGCCGAGCTGCAGGCCAGCCGCGCCCACGCCGCGGCGCCCCAACAGGCGCGGCGTCGCAAAGCCCGTCCAGCCAATCTCCTCAAAGCCGCCGGCGATGAGTCCGACAGCGAGAAGCGGCCATTGGAAATGCGGCTTGAACGCAGGCCCCACAGCCGCGCTCATCGGCCACAGGATCGCGAGCAGGATAAGCGGCGCCGTCAGCAGCACAACGGCGTACCAGCGCCGGCCGACGCGCCAGCGCAGCAGGCGCGAACCGAGTTGGCGCAGGCCTTTGGGTCCTCCCAGCAGCGCCGTCAGGATCAATCCGCCCACGCTAGGGCCAAGCAGCATCGCGACGAAGAACAGCCCGGTCGCCAGTGGCTGCGGCGCTGCAAAGTCGAATTCCATCGTTGTGGCAATGCAACCGATGCCGCCCCAGGAGATAGCGAACGCCAGGGCGTAGTAGGCCACCAACGGGTGCGATCTCAGCCAGGTTTTCGTCACGGCGTGGTTAGCTCGCTGGGCGTCATGCCAGGACCGCGTCGACGGCCCTGCGCGCGGAAAACGGGAGCGCCGGCCCATAGCCGAACCGCATGACGAGGTCAGGGCGGCGTCCGGGCGTTCCGACCAGTGCGGCCAGGTCGGGCCGCAAGCTTGCGACCTCCACGGGCTGGTTGACGAAGGCGACTTTGAGGCCAAGCGCCGTCGCCTGCAGTGCGAAGCGCTGGCAGGCGCGACCTGCGGCCACCCAATGCTCCTTGTCGTCTCGCTCGGACACGAACACGGCCACACCGGCCGAGGATCGCAGCTGGTGAGCATACTTGTCGTTTTCGGCGTCAGCCTTGAAGGCCAGGTCGAACATATGTGGCCCAAGCCAGGCGGGCAGCGCCGGATTGCCGGTCGTCGCGCTGAACAGGCCGTCTCCGGTCGCCATGGCCTGACGCGGGCTGAACCTCAGCCATGATTTGAGCTCCCGCACGAAGGCCGGGTCGGACATCTGCGCGCTGTTGCCAGCGATGACGAGGTCGCGGATTCGATCGAGTTGCGGCCGTTCCGTGATCAAGAACAGATCGATCCCTGGTGTTTCGGCCGCAAGCGCCATGGTGCGTAGATCGGCCGCGGCGACCGGGCGGCCGTCATAGTCTCCGCGGGTGGATTGACGGCGCGGGATGGCGTCGAACAAGGCCGCCTCGGCATCCGGCCCCCCGCCGAAGGCGAAGATGGCCGAGCCGTCGCCTGTGGGGTCGAAACGGGTTTCGCCGGGTCGGTTGCGGGCCCGTGCGGCGAGCGCGAGATTCTCCGCGGCGCAACCGAGACTGACGAATATGTGGTGATCGTCCGGATCGACGGCGGGCGTGCGCCGGGCGAGATCGGGCAGGATTTCGATCCGGTCGGCGCCAACGCGGAAACGCCAGGGCTGGGTGTTGTGTCCGTTGGCGGCGAGCGTGGCGTAGCGAATGAGATCGCGGTTTTCGGGGCGCTCGGCGATCCCGCGGCGCGTCACAGCGACAGAAGCGTTGTACTCATCCATCGAACCCATCTGGCGAAGCCCGAGGTAGGCCGCGCTCGTGCCGGCCAACGCCAACGCGCCACCGCCGATCACGATGTTCCGTCTGGTCGTGCGAGGGTTATCGCTCACGTCTTATCGGCGGGATTTGCGTCCGTGCTGGCGGCACGGCTGGCGGGGCCGCGCAGGGCGGGGTCAAGACAACTGAGCACCTGCACCTGAACCGCCGATCATTGAACAACACGCGGTGCTCGCCGAAATGGCGCGCGGTCGACAGCTTCCGCACTTGGTCGCTTCCGGGGACTACGCCCGCCCTGCGTCGCGCATTTGAACTGCAGAATCCGAACGTTCGCTCAGCGGCATCGTTCCAGTATGGCGTAGGCGCTGCCCCAGCCGAGTTCGGCACGGCGAATGCCCGGCGGGCAATAAACCGCTGCACGCGAATCCGATCGGATAAGCCTGCCACGACGGCCCGGTATCCACCCAAAGCGTCGCGGTGTTCCCGTGCTTCCGCCCCGCAACCACGCGAGCCGCGTTTAACCACACCTTCAGGTTGATTTTTGTGGGTGAGCGATACATAAATAGCGGAATAGAAAGAAGGCGATGAGGTAGCGATTCTCGTGCGGCTCAAGTCCTTGAGGATCGCCAGTGCCTGACGAGGCCCAACCGCAACTCAGCCCTCGTCAAATAGAATGTCTGCGCCTTGCGGCTGCAGGGCAGACGTCACTAGAGATTGCGGTTACGCTTGGCTTATCCTTCCGCACCGTCGATCAATATGTAAGCGAGGCCTGCGGACGGTTGAAGGTTCGCAATCGCGTACAAGCCGTCGCCAAAGCCTTGGCGCTGGGGCTTTTGTCTGACTCTCCTCCGTAGAAACGCGGACCGCAATTATACGGAATTGACCGGTCTAACGGTTGTCGGGAATCAATCAGTGGTGGTTTCACTGGCGTTGCTTACGAGGCCTTGAGGCTCGGTCAGCCGGTTGTTCCGCCTATAGCGCCTTTGCGCGCTCAACCGGTCTAGTTAGGGGGGCAGACCTTGACTAGGAGGTCGGTCAATTGGCCAGCCAAACCAGTTCCCCGCACCGGGACGAACCCCGGTCCTTTCACCCCAAAATCAAGACCGACAGCCAGCCGTTTGCGGCGCGTCTGATTACGGAACGGCAACTCCAATGCCTCGCCTGGGTTCAGGAGGGCAAGAGCGCCACCGACATCGGCGTCATTCTCGGCCTGTCGGGCCGAACCGTTGAGAAGCACATCATCAAGATCTGCGGCCACCTCGGCGTGAAGACCCGCGTTCAGGCCGTCGTGCGCGCTCGTGAACTCGGCCTCATCATGGGGACAGCGCCGTAAACCTACGCCCTCTGAGTGGGTAAGCTTGCGCCTCGCGGCAAAGCCACCGCCCGGTCAACATCAGGGTCGAGGCCCGAAGAGGCCTCTCTGCAACATTCACCGTCGGGCGCTCTCCATGGCCATCAGCCTCGCCGCCGCTCTTGCTCTCGCCGCGCAGTGCGCCCCGACCGTCGCTCCTGAGACCCTCCTGTCCGTGGTCCAGGTCGAAAGCCGGTTCGAGCCCCTGGCCATCGGCGTCAAGGGCGCCCCGCGCATCGTGGTTGCGCCGACCTCGGTCGATGACGCCGTCGCCAAAGCAAGGGCACTGATCGCCGCGGGCCGGAGCATCGATCTCGGCCTGGCGCAGATCAACAGCAAGAACCTGTCCTGGCTCGGCCTCAGCTTGGCGGAAGTGTTTGAGCCCTGCACGAACCTGAGGGCCGCCGCCCGCATCCTGCAGGACGGCTATGTCCGGAGCGACGCCGTGCGCGTGGGCGAGCAGGCGGCTCTGAAAACGGCGCTCTCCTACTACAACACCGGCCATCCGATGCGGGGGTTCAGCAACGGCTACGTCGGCAAGGTGACGAGCGCCGCCGGACGGATCGTGCCGGCCATTGATGGCGCGAGCCTGGCGAGCCTCCCGGAGTCCGGCCCCCCAACGCCGCCTGAAATCCCGCCGCCAGCCTGGGACGTGTTCGGCGAGGCGCATCGCGGCCGGGGCAGCTTCGTCACCACGGTCTCCATCACAGCGCCCGGAGGTTCCCAGTGAGCTTGCGCAGGAAGAAGCTTCTCATCGGCCGCCTGGTCCTGGTCGGCGTCATCGCCCTGGCCAGCGCCAGCCCCGCCCTCGCCCAGTCGACGGGCGTCGGCGGAAACATCGGCACCTTCATCCAGAACATAATTGACCTACTCAATAGCAACGTCATCCGCGGCCTGGCCGTGATCGCAATCATCATCACCGGCATTGCCTGGATGTTCGGGCATCTGGACATGCGTCGCGCCGGCACCGTGGTCGTCGGCATCATCGTCATTTTCAGCGCCGCCGCGATCGTCGACCTGATCACCGGCGGCAGCGGCGGAGCATGACCCGATGTCTGCCGAGGCCGACGAACGCCTGACCGAGGACACCCTGTTCCTGGCCTGCACGCGGCCGGCCATGGTCGCCGGCGTGCCGATGGAGGCCATGGGCCTCAACATGATGGTGACAGCCACCGTCTTCCTCGCCGCGCACTCGCCCGCCTACCTTCTGATCGCGCCAGCCGTCCACGTCGTCTTTCGGGCCATCTGCAAGCACGACCACAACGCCTTCCGGGTGCTGTGGATGTTCGTCGACACCAAGGGGCGCGCCCGCAACGGCGCGACCTGGGGCGGCAGTTCCTCAACGCCCCTGCCATTGAAGCGCCGCTACGTTGCCGCGGAGGTGGTCCGTGGCTAGCCTGCTGCTCCAGCCTCGCGCGGCCCAGTCCACCCTCGGCCGCGACCTCGATCCTCGCGGCGCGCTGCCCTACGCGCGCCACGTGACCGGCGAGATCATCGGCCTCGACACCCAGGCCCTGATGATCACCTTCCAGCTCGACGGCGCCAGCTTCGAGACCGCCGACGTCCGTGACCTGAACGATTGGCACGCCAAGCTCAACGGGGCTTGGCGCAACCTGGCCAACGACCATCTGGCGGTCTGGCATCATCTGATCCGCCGACGCCACGAGGGCTACCCGGAGGGCGATTTCCGCTCCAACTTCGCCGGCGACCTCGATGCCCGCTATCGCGCCCGCCTCGGCGCCACCCAGATGTTCGTCAATGAGCTCTATGTGACGCTGGTCCTGCACCCAGGTCACGACGCCACCGAGCGCGCCGGCGCCTGGATCACCAAGCGCCGCCGGTCGGACGCGGATGAAGAGGAGGCGGTCAAGCGGCTGCAGGACGCCGGCCGCGACCTGGCGCAATACCTCAGCCGCTACGGCGTCCGGACCCTCGGCCTCTATGAGCGCGACGGCGGCTGGTTCTCCGAACCACTGGAGGTGCTGCGGCTCGTCCTGACCGGACGGCGCGAGCGCGTTCCGCTGATCCGCGGCCACCTCGGCTCGGCGATCTATTCGGCGAGGGTGATCTTCGGCCGCGAAGCCTTGGAGATCCGCGACGCCGCCGACGCTAGGTTCGCCGGCATCTTCGGGGTGAAGGAATATCCGGCCGTTACCCGGCCCGGTCTCTGGAATGGCCTGCTTTCGGCCCGCTTCGCCTTCGTCGCCAGCCAGTCGTTCACCTTCCTCTCCAAGGCGGCCGCCCGGGCGGTGATGGAGCGCAAGCAGAACCAGATGCTCTCGGCCCGGGACCGGGCCGCCTCGCAGATCGCCGGACTCGGGGACGCCCTGGACGACCTGATGTCCAACCGCTTCGCCATGGGCGATCACCAGGCCTCGGTGCTGGTCTATGGCGACGACCCGCGCCAGCTCGCCGACCACCTCTCCAGCGCTCGCGCCTTGCTCGCCGACTCCGGCCTGGTCACGGCCCGCGAGGACCTGGCGCTTGAGGCGGCCTTCTGGGCGCAGTTTCCCGGCAACTTCAGCCGCCGCGTGCGCCCGGCGGCGATCACCTCGCGCAATTTCGCGGCGCTGGCGCCCTTCCACACCCATCCGGCCGGCCGGGCGGAGGGCAATCATTGGGGCCCGGCGGTGGCGCTGCTGCGCACCTCCGCAGGCTCGCCCTTCCACTTCAACTTCCATGTCGGCGACCTTGGCCACACCTTCATCTGCGGCCCGTCAGGGTCGGGCAAGACGGTGGTCCAGAACTTCATGCTGGCGGCGCTGGAGAAGTTCGGCGCCCAGCAGGTCTTCATCGACAAGGACCGCGGCGCGGAAATCTTCGTGCGCGCCTGCGGCGGCACATATCTGACGCTCCGCAACGGCGAGCCCACCGGGTTCGCGCCGCTCAAGGCCCTCGACTTTACGCCGGGCGCCGTCACCTTCCTCGGCCAGCTGATCCGGCAGTTGGCCGGCGCCAGCGAACGGCCGCTGTCGGTTCAAGAAGAGCATGCCATCGACCAGGCCGTCGTCGCCTTGGGACCGTTGCCGCCCGGCCAGCGATCCCTCTCGGCGCTCCGCGCGCTGCTTGGCCAGCGCGACGCAGGCGGCGTCGGCGCCCGGCTGGAGAAGTGGTGTCGGGGCGGGGCGCTCGGCTGGGTCCTCGATAACGAGCAGGATGCCTTGGGTCTGGACGCCCGGTTCCTGGGTTTCGACATGACCCACATGCTGGACAACGCCGAGGTCCGCACGCCGATGATGATGTACCTCTTCCATCGGCTGGCGGCCCTGGTCGACGGTCGCCGCCTGGTCATCGACATCGACGAGTTCTGGAAGGCGCTGGGAGACGAGGCCTTCCGCGGCCTGGCCCAGGACGGCCTCAAAACCTACCGCAAGCAGAACGTCTTCATGGTGTTCGGCACCCAGTCGCCCGCAGACGTGCTGCGCTCGCCCATCGCCCACACCATCCTGGAGCAGTGCGCGACCAAGATCTTCCTACCCAACGCCCACGCCGCCGAACGGGACTACATCGACGGCTTCGGTCTCACCCGGCGTGAGTTCGCCTTGGTGCGCGAGGAGCTGGCGCCCGAGTCGCGCCAGTTCCTGATCAAGCAGGGCCTCAATTCCGTGGTCGCCGAGCTGCGTCTCGACGGTCTCGACGACCAGCTCGCCGTGCTCTCCGGCCGGACTGAAACGGTTGACCTCCTCGACCGCATCCGGGCCCGCGCCGGCGACGACCCCAAGGACTGGCTCGAACCCTTTCACCGCGAACGCAGGATGATCCCATGAAGCGGCCGCTGATCACCACCGCCCTTGTCGGCGCAGTCACCTTGGGTGGCTCAAGCGCCCACGCCCAGCTCGCGGTCTATGACGCGACCAGCTACGCCAAGCTGATCCAGCAGGCGACCACGGCCGTGAACCAGCTCAACGAGCTGAAGACCCAGGTCAGCCAGGGCCAGCAGCTCCTCTCGAGCCTCAACGACGCCTCGGGCGTCAGCAAGATCGCCAGCGCGCTCGGCGTCCCGTCGCTGCGGTCCTTCTTGCCCGACACCTCGGCTTTTAGCGCGGCTGCCAAGGGTGATTTCTCTGCGCTCGGCGCCATTGGCGCCAAGGCCGACGCCATCCGATCCGCCAATCGCCTCTGGACCGCTCGGGCTGACGATCCGCTCGGCGGGGACATCGAGGCGGCGGGACAGCGCGCGGCCCGCGATTTGGCCTTGGGTCAGAGCGTCACGGACGCCGGGGCCCAGCGCCTGGAAGGGCTGAAGGATCTCCAGGCGGCGATCGACACCGCGCCCAACGCCCGCGCCGTCATGGACCTGCAAGCCCGCGCCACCACCGAGCAGGCCATGATCGCCAACGACCAGATGCGGCTGCAGGGCATCGCCATGGCCCAGGCCGCCGAGGACCGGCTGCAGGCCCAGCGAGAGCGGGAACGGATGCTGGCGGCACGCGAGGCGCGCATGGCGGCCTACAAGCAGGGGTTCCAATGATGCGCGCGCTTGTCCTGGGTCTGACCATCGCGGGCTTGGCGGCCTGCTCACCGCAACCGCGCAGCGCTAGCTATTTCGAGGCTCATCAAGACGAAGCCGTGAAGGTCGTAGCCAACTGCCAGGCCGGCGCCCACCGCGGCCAAGAGTGCGTCAACGCCCAGGCCGCCGTCGCGGCGGCGAAGCGCGACGCGCGGATGGACGCCTACCGCAAAGGGTTCTGATCGCCGTGGCCGAGACCCTGCACATCTTCCAGCCCGCCTATCAGTTCGTCGACAGCAAGCTCGACGTCTTCCTGAACGAGCGCGCCACCTCCGTCATGGCGCAGGTCTCGGGCCCTTTGCGGGCGGCGCTGGTGCTCTACGTCCTGCTCTACGGCTTCGCGATCCTGCGCGGCGCGATCCAGGAGCCGTTCATGGATTTCGTGGTGCGCAGCATCAAGCTCGCCTTCATCTTCATGCTGGCCACCACGGTCGCCTATTCGACCTACGTCACCCAGCCCCTGTTCCACGTCCTGCCCGACACCCTGACCCAGGCGGTGAGCGGGGGAGGCGTCCCTGACGTCGGCTCGGCCTTCGATCAGTTCTTCAACCGCGCAGCCTATCTCGCGGAGAAGATCACCAAGGAGGCCAGCCCGAT
>Ga0307517_10008813_pt1 | contig 14411 bp, 7 predicted proteins | sample 23_EM_MG_FD_194515 | JGI IMG/M metagenome (GOLD analysis project Ga0307517, IMG submission 194515) | Populus trichocarpa ectomycorrhiza microbial communities from riparian zone in the Pacific Northwest, United States - 23_EM | ecosystem: Host-associated > Plants > Roots > Unclassified | place... | reverse complement strand
ATCTAAAAAAACAAAAGAAAAAAGAAGCAAACATCTAAAGGAAACAACATTAGAAATCAATTTCGCCCTCTCTCCTCCTCATCCTTCCAAAGTTTCAGTGCCAAAGATTTCAAGAAGTGTATACATCGAAATATTATATGTTAGTTGCATGTGCACCCAAATTTATGCATTAAATCATAGGATGTTGGGTATTTACTACATGCACGTTTGCATTTAGTGACTGCTGTTTAGCGCTTTTCTAGCCAAGACACGCATGAGTGTCCATTTCATGTTGCCTTTAAATATTTAAATACCCACATTTAATGTATTCATGTGCGAGTTTTAAACTCTCGAAGAAAGGTTTGGCTTACAAAGGAGAAGTGTACACAGTCATGGCTAGCTAGCTTTCAGAAATGTTCATGGCTAGCTAGCTAACTAGCTAGTATACCTCTCTACAGCTTAATATGGTAAGCAAGTGACGTTTTGGAATATTGGTATTACTTCTATAGGGGTAATGATTTAACCCCAAGGTATGTTTGCCTACGTTATCAGTATTAAATTCAACTTTAACTAGCATTAGCTATAGTTATAGTATTCTTTTTTTGGAATCATGTGGGTGTAATTTTGAAAGGGTAAGTGCTAGAATTATGATAGAAAGTCTCAGCGTTTGCATCATACTGAATTTTTTACTAAATTTAAAGTGAGAATAGGATATTAAGATTCTAAACACTTTATAAATGAGGCTGTTTTATTTTTTTTTTCCATTAATAAACGAGACTGTGTTATCATATTATAAATGAGAAGAGGTCTTGAACGAATCAAGTGCTCAAACCCGTGAAGAACTCATCAGGATGAGGTAACAAAAATGATGTTAGTGTGTTAATTCATGCACTGAAATATCACCACAGGAAAAAAAAAAAAAAACCTTCACAGACTGAATAACTTTCTCCGTCTTCCTACAGACAGATAGTTGGGAACAGAAAAGAAAAAATGATTAGAAAGGGAAAAGTGACATAAAATTAGAAATAAATCAATAAATATTACGTCGTACAGAAGAGCAGAAGATCCCCTCAGGACTGCAAAGAAAGAGACTTAAAGTGAAGAGGGTATGGCACAACTGTGCTTACTCATCATTTTTAACCAGCGTACGCCCGTTTGCAGAGGAAGTGAATTATAGCTAAAGCGCCAAAAACAACTTTACTAGTACAAAAGTAAACTTCAGTTTTTCGAAAGCTTATTGGAAGTATATTATATGTTGTTTTTTTTTTAATATTTTTTATTTTAAAATAATATTTTTTAATTTCTTTTGACATCATCAACGTATTAAAATAATCTTAAAATATAAAAAAAATAATTTAAAACTAAAATGATTTCAAGAATTTTAAAAAACAACATCGCACTGCAACACCAGCAGGTTCTAAGTACCTTTAATTTGATCGTTTTCCACACTTTCTGCTCACTTCTTACCTGTCTGCCCCAAAACAAGAAGGCAGAGGGAGACAGAGGGAGAAGTGATCTAACATAACTATATAGAGTCCATATGGTCCCATGTTACTTGTGTCAGGGTTGGGAAAAAGAAACCACGTTTCATTAAATTTAAAGAGATTCATTTTATTTTCTTTAGATTATTTAGAGAAAAATGTCATGGATTCATTTTAGGGACTGCAAAGTAGCTAGAGATTTTGTGCTTGGATGCTTTATAGCTTAATTTTGTTTCCAGGTACCTCCTATATTAATATTCAGATTTCATATGATCCTAATTTTAGAGATAATGGACAGTCAACCTAGCCTCGGAAGGATGAATATTGTAGTCTAATTACATTTTCTACGTGTGGGAGAACATCCTTGAGACCTTGACGATGTTCTTGAATTCTAGTGTAGATTTCGATCGGATCCACCGATAACTTAAATGAGATTGAGGCTTTTATCTGTATCGAAGGGAAACGGTGCCATGTTGCATAAAGTTGCTTAATGCAAGAGCAAGGCAGTGGACAGAGGATTTTAATAATAGAATGGGAGGTGAAATGGCAAGCATCCAATTTAGTGTGAACTTTGCATGTCGGAATGGAACCGACAGGACCTACTACTAATTAATTAGTCATCGTTACCTGGAATAATAGAATGGGAGTAGGGAGAGAGTTTTGTTGCTTTAATGTACTCATTTCTTTCTCTAATTCAAACATTGTATATTTTTCTGTTTGGTATAGTTGGTATAACATAATAAACCTGAATAAATTTTATTTTGTTTATAATTTTGGCTTGTTATAGAAATTCTTGTCAAATTTTAGCTGGAATATTCTAATTTTGTTATGACCGTTTTATTTTGGCCAAATAATAATTTTTTATTAAAAGAACATCTATGTTTTTTTCTCTATTTTATTATTCAATACATGATTTATTGAAGATTATATTTCATAATTTTGTTGTGATTTGTTTTTTATGATTATCTTAGTTTCATGATTTGTTTCATAGGTTTGATGAGCTAACTTAGTTGACTCGAGTTTTCTTTGTCTATTTTTTTAATTGATTTTTTTTTCTCTTTCATTATTTAAAATCTTCAACATTTGGTTGATTATAAGTCATGATTTGTTATTTTTTTGGATTGTTTTCTATGAAGTTATCTCAGTCTCATTACCCAGGTCATTGAGTTTGCAAGTTAACCCGAGTAGACTTAGATAGTTTTATGGTCTCATAACCCAGGTCGATCCAATATGTTGTTGTCTCAACATTTAAACAAAAAGATGTCGACTTAATTTTTTTTAGTCAAACTATATTTTTATCAGTCGTTCAGGTTGTTTTTGAACTCATCAAGTCTATCGGGTCAACTCCTATATTTTTACTTATGTTTGAAATTTGAATTGCATAATCTCAAGTTAATTTATCTTTGGATATATATATATAATGCTTCCATTTCAACCCTCAAAACACCAATTCATTGCTCAACCAACTCCTCAATGGCTAGTGATGGCTGCCTCGAGTTGGATTGTGGGGTATCTACGATCAAGACACTATAGACGACCTCATATCTCGTGTCGAAGTCATAGAGATACCATAAACTTGATTCCTATCGAGTCCATTAGTTGCTCTAGGCTCTGACCATAACTACGGATCATATTCTGAATGGGTTGAAGGGTCCTCTTCGTGTTTGGAATGCATTCCAACATTAAATTATTCCCACAAAAAAAAAAAAAAACAAGACAAAGATATGGATACAAAAATATAAGTCCAAAACATATACAGAAGGTTTCAAAGTTTATTTACAATAAATGCCTCAGCTCGGCTATTCACGAATTGTTGCATTATTTTTTGTTTGTCTTTCTTTTGTATATGTGTTTCCATGTATAACTCTATTGGAGTTGGCTCGCGCCCAAGCCATATAGTTTTCAAAATAAATCATTAGTTAAACGTTATCACAAATAATTATCATTTTAAGAAAAATACTTCGAAATAAAATAGACTTTTATGAGATGCTTTGCATGGTTAGTAAAAAGAAGTGACTTGCCGGTATGATTGTTATTGGAACCATGAGTCTCATTGTTTCTTCTCGAGGATCCATTCCATAACCGCTTTCTAAAACTCTCTAACATCAAAAACTCTAGATATCTCTTTCAATTACTCTTAGTGATGTGGAGAGGTCTAAAATTCTTCTGAACCACAAATTATCTGACTTCGCTCTTCTTTTAGCATAGGTGTGCAAGTCATACCAGAAATCATGCAACATGTTTTAGGAGTTTGTTAAACTAAGAAGAATATAACAATAAAAAAAATTAAAATTTTTACCAAAAGTTATAAACTTAACACGTTAAAACTTACTTGGTTATGCTATGATTTTCTTAAACTTGCCTGGAAACCCCAAAGTTTGTAGCATGCCACTAAAAAAATTACTTACAATCATTTGAATAAAATAATTAGTTTATAAGTTTTTTTTTAAATGTATATTAACTAAATATATAGATTATATATGTACTAACCTTAAACTTTCCTTATCAAGCATCAACCACATGCATTTATTCTGGATAATCTCTAAGCTAGCTCTATTAAAACAAAGGCACTTTTATTAATATTTTCATCATCGATATTATTGTTTGTGCAACTTTCATATTTGTGAACTTGAAAGTCAATTAACTAACTCTAAACTATATAAACATCTAATCATTAATTTAATATTATGTTTGAAGAAAATTAACTTTCTTACATGCTTAAATCTAGCTTTTATTGTACTATTAACTTGTCAGAATAAGGATCTATGGCTGATGGAATTCAAGATATGTGACTCGTAGTTGATGAGCCTGCGTTATTAACAGGTGTATCAGGTGCCTTTTCATGATTGACATCTAAATACATCGAAGGCTTATGAACATTACTGCTTGAAAAAACACAACTGTTGCATTTTGACCCTACACTTTTTCTTTGCATCTAAACAATATAACTAAATAACTAAGCATATTCAATTAAACTCTCAATCTATGGTTTAGGGTTTTTCGTTTTAGTTCATCTATCTATTTATAATGAAATTTTATAAGTTCCTTCCTTATACGGGATCCCATCCAAAATTTTAAAAACATTATACGTAATCAAATACAATGAGCTAAATAATTTTCCACAACCAAATAACACAACTCATAAAAAAAACTCTCCTGTAATAACATAGAATGGGGGCAAAGACAAAGGTTTAACTAAATTATCCATTGATTATGTATTGCAAAGATATTTGTTTATATTTTTAACATGATATTGAATTTTGTTTTATATATCTGAGTTGACATATAATTATCCAAAGTCATTTGATTAACATGTGCATTCAAGTATTCGTCTGTGATAAAATACATCAAAAGTTATTTGATTAACATGTGCATTCAAGTATTCATCTGTGATTAAATACATAGTTAATAACTAAGTGGTAGAAAGATTTTTTAGTTAACTTTAAAGGCATACATAATGATGAGATGATTACCTATATAGCTTTGATAAAACATCCAAAATATTTAATACTAATGTCTAAACACTCAAGGTCAAGATAGAATTCTATATTTCTTTTTGTTGTGATGAACACATAAGCATATATTACATAATAAAAGAGAGTCCAAATTGTTATGCACTATTTTATAATCATCATAATGCTATTCCAAATAAATTCAATAGAAATTTTGTTTCAACTTATTTATAGTTATACTAGAATTTGAGAGAAATGTCATTTAATACAAAATGACACTTGAAAATAATTTGTTCTCGATATAACACGTCAATTCACACTAGAAAGAGAATTCAATTAACATTCCATAATATACAAATTTGACACTAAAAATATAGCATACTTTATTAGTTTAATGCCTCAAAAATACATTGAATCCCCAAGAAGTAAATAATTCTCAAAGATACCTAAATCTCTAGACAAGTCACTAATAATCACACGAAATACTCTAAAATAAAGCAGGAATGACTACAAATATGTGTGCAATACATTCCCTTATCACTCCTCTAATCCAATCGAACCCATTGATATCAAAATCACTCTTTTTAGTGGTTGGAATCGTTGTCAACCGAAACATTCTCTTTATACCACTAGAATCCAACAACTTTCTTTCTCATCTCAAACTAGGGACTTAGAAATAAGAGAAATAAATTGTTGGGCTAAAAATGAATTTTCAGAAAATATAGGAATTCAAAGTTTATAATTTGAAAAGTATGAGAGCCAAAGTGAACTTTCATAACAATTTTTAAACTACCACCCAATTCCTTTTTTTTTTTTTTCACTTCAATCCCCTTTCTTTCAATCTTGCTCTTTCTCAACAAAATTGAAACAATTAGGCTTTAATTTGACCTCATAAGGATGCAATCGACGTGAAAAAAAAGTACAATATGCCACAATGAGTCCATAGTGAAAGATAAGAGTGTGAACAATGCTTTTTTACATAGTGTTTTACCCACAACATTTAGAGTTTTGTTAATTTATGGAACAATTTATGGCCATATTAATGAATACATACTTTTTAGATGGGAGACTAATTTGTGATTGAACCAACTAGTCATAATTGGCAATTTCTCACTTGTTTTTGGACGGGGAGTGTGGTTCACTCCAGTCACCGTTGGTAAATTCTCTTAGTGTCGTTGGATTTGTCCCATCAGGATTTTTCTGATGGTACTTGAGGTATTATAATCGGAGCGTCGATGTGTCTCTGAGGTCTTTTTCTTTCTTTCTTTCTTCTCTCTCCTCTTTTCTCATAATTGTAATTCTCACTTGTCTTTAGAAGAAGAGTGTAACACACTCTATGCACCATTAAAGACCTTTATTGATATTGTTGAATTTTTCTTGTCAAGATTTTTTTGATGATGTCAGTGGTGTTGTAATTGTAGTTTCGATGTGCTTCTAAGATTTTTTTTTTATTCATACTTTTTCTCTCTCTACTCTCCTCATTGTAATTTATGCTAGCCTATTTTAAAGTTTTTGAAATGCCATGTTTCCTATTAGCGACAACTTTAAATATCATATTTTCTAAACGCAACATGTATCAATCTATACTTTTTTATCAATTTTTTTTCTATTTGTGTTATTTAACTAATATTTTTTTTTAAATGGTGTTAATAAGCAAAAATGGGAGGATTTTCATTAATTGTCAAGGTACTACTTGCTAATTATGAACAGTTTTCAAAATTGTTAACCGGAATGAAAAAATAAAAAAGGTCCAAGCATGAAATTTGACAAGTTTAAAAATAACTTATAATCTACCGGTAAAAATTATAGAGAACAGTTGAACCTGCCATGTCTTATTACACCTCAAGTTATATCAATTAATTTTGTGTCATGAGAGAAAATATATAAAACCATTGCTGTAGTAGTAACTAAAAAAATTAAATCTTTAGGGTTGTTATAATAATTAAATACGCGTCAAAAACATTAATTGTGAAAAAGTTTCATTTAGTGATCGTGTTAGAGATAATATTAAATCAGTTTTGGATTGTTATAATAATTTAACATGTGCTAAAAACCTAATTGTTATTTTAATGTAATTTTATGCAACTTCCGAAGATGATAAAATAAAGGTATATTTCATCCTCTCTTATATAGTTACTAGTTCTTATCGTAGGAATATTGATTCGGTTGAAAGCTCGGATCAAGGGTTGATAAAGGTATATTTATAACAAGGCTCTCTCTTAATTATATATACTTGAAAGTAATGAAGCCTTTAGTTCGATAAATGAGGCCCGTCTTCAGTTAGCTTGTTTTGATTTTGGGTTTAGCCTTTGTCTCTCTAAAATCAGCAAGTATTGCTCCAGTCTTATCTCCGATCTTCTGTTCTAGACCAAATTTTCAGTTTAGCATTTAATCTACTCGGTTTTGAAGATCTGGAATTAAGAACGTAGAGATAAAACATTGATGAATCTTTGACAAGTAGAATCACGCTTGACTAATAGTAAAAATCTAAGCAACAAATAAAGGCCCTCGAGTCAATCCAAAGCACGGCTTGCTTTGCCCAAAATAAGTCGAGCCAGCAATTACTGTACCACCACCATTTTCCAATCAAACCCTACATGCGAATTGCTATGCCACCGCTTAACTTCTTGACTTTCAAAGTTCAAACTCCACACCATCCTCTCTACCCTATTTATTCCTGCAACAACCTCTTCCATTAGAATAATCCCTCACTTATTATCCCCTCTCTCACCACCATTAATAACCTGCAAGCAAACTTAAGTGATGAAGCAAGAGAATCCACTCTATAGAAATCTGAGTAAGGAAAGAAAATATACTGCTAGTACATGAAAAAAGAAAGAGACAAACCGATGAGAAGTACCCATTTCTCTAAAGCTACTAGCTCTCCCTCTCTCTCTGTCTCTCGTTTCACTTTATTTTACTTTTTATTAAGAGCTTCTGCATGTGTCAACTCTGATAAAGATTCTAATTAAGTACCCAGCATGTATTCTTTCTTTATCTCCTTTGCCTCTTGCTCGAAGGGATTGGCTTGTACTTTGAGTATAGTACAAGTATTTCAGTTTTAATGCAAAACCGAAAGGTAGGGATGGGAGTGTACTTTCTCTCCTCCCTTTTTATTTATTTTCATTTCCTTTCTGGTTTATCTTGTCACAGGCGATTCCTGTTGTGTGGTTCTGTCTATTTTATAAACTTAATTATTTCATATTCAATAGCATTTTTTACATATATAATCTTATTTTTTTTCTTTTTATATTTTCTTTGGGAGCTGGGGAGCACTGTTTATTAATTGAGACAAAATGAACGCAGGGGTAGGTGAAGAGGCTATAAGAAGGGATGTTGTGTTTTGCCAAGCTAGGGCATTCAGCACCGCAAGCCATAGCTAGCTCCAAAAGAGCTATATATCATCTCTTCTTGGTTCTCTTTTTATTGACTACTGTAGAGTAAGGTGTTTAACTTATTAAGATTTTGGCCTTTTGTCATCATGGCTTCATCAAACAGACACTGGCCTAGTTTGTTTAAGTCGAAACCTTGCAACCCTCACCACCACCAATGGCAGCATGACATCAACCCTTCATCTCTCATGTCAACTGGTTGCCACAGAAACCCCTACGCATCAGGTAATAAACACTAAAATTTGCAATTATAGATCATCTATCTTTAAGCAAGTTTTATCCTTTTTCATACTCTCTACAATGATAGTCGCATATGCTTTTCACTCCTAAACAAAGCCTAGGCTTTCTAGCCCGTCACCCACTTCATCACTCTTGAATTTGTCATTATCTATATAAATGTATTCTTAATCATCCTTTTTATATAGTCCTCTGGAAGTGATATTAATTGTTGACAAATAATAGAATGATTTACAGTGTGTACTTCATAATTCCAACCCGAGAAAGTGCTCATTAAAATGATCATACTATGGCTACTGTTATGAGGGCTTTTAATAGATTGTGTACATCTAAACCATGTTTTGCAAGCAGTTCCTGGATGTGAAGAGAGAAGTCCAGAGCCAAAGCCGAGATGGAACCCAAAACCTGAGCAGATTCGCATTTTGGAAGCAATCTTCAATTCTGGGATGGTTAATCCACCAAGGGATGAGATACGGAAGATCAGAGCTCAGTTACAAGAGTATGGCCAAGTTGGTGATGCCAACGTCTTTTACTGGTTTCAAAACAGAAAATCAAGAAGCAAACACAAGCTGAGAAATCTTCAAAACTCAAAACAACAAATTACCCCTTCAACCACCAAACCTGTGACTGCCTCTCTCACAGCTCCATCGTCTCTATCATCTTCCTCAGAAAAATCCTCTCCAAAAGTGTCCAAAAGGACTCTCTCTTTGAGCTCTCCCCCTTTTATTGATGCTTCCAATTCGCCAAACAGTTCAGTTAGCCAGACCTATTTTCAAGCACAAAATGAATTTGTGTCTGAACCCTTTTTCTTCCCCGTTCAACAGACTGGAGGGGAAACTGTGGCTTTTACTCAAGGGTTTTGCTTCTCTGAGCTCTCAAATGTGGTTCATGTTCAAGATCACACAGTTGGGCCTTGCCCTAGTCTCTTGCTTAGTGAGATAACGAATTCCAGTGCTTCAAAAAAAGCAAACCATGAAGAGAGAAACCTAAAGATGCAACCGCAGCTCAGTTACACTGCCACCTCCCCAGTTACTCATAGCATCGATCTTGCTCCTCCTCTCCCTCTTTCAGCTAACACTAGCACTGTTTCCATTCAATCCACCATTAGTCAAATTCAAGGTAACAAATCTTTTATCCAGTTTTATAATTTTGCTTAATGCCCTTCTTGCAAGCACGTGATGAAACAAGCTCAAGCATGTTCTTGAAATGTGATGGTACCGAGATTCTTTTTTGATGAATTGATAAAAATTTACCAAGTGGGGCTAAATTCACCCAAGATTTCATGAAAGTGACTGGAGAATAATATCTATCAAACATTTTAGTAGCAGATCTTTTATTTATTGAACGAAAGAAAAAATAACATATACTCTATATAGGACTCAAAGATGCGAGATTTGTCATTTTGGATCCCCAATTTGTGATCTTGTCTAGATGGACGTGTGCATGGCTTGATTGACCATGGCTTTAGCTTTGACATTCTTTTTCAGAGAAAATGATTCTGTGGTTGTCAGGTCTAGGGGTGTCCGGTGGCAATGAAAGGTCGACGGTGTTTATCAATGATGTTGCATTTGAAGTAGCTATGGGACCCTTTAATGTGAGAGAGGCTTTTGGTGATGATATTCTGTTGATTCACTCCTCTGGTCAGCCTGTTCTCACAAACGAGTGGGGTATCACCCTGGACTCACTCCAGCATGGCGCTCTCTACTATTTGGTACCCCTTTCCATTAGTGAACATGTGAGTTTGATTCTATTGATTCTTGAGATCATTTTCTTCTGTTCATGAAACCATTTTTCATGCATTTTATGATTTAGATTCTTGAGAAGAAATGAAGGTTATGTATTTATTGGTTGACCAAGAATTTCTTAACATATTGGCATTGGGGTTTGAACACAGAAAAGTGTGCCATACAGCATGAAATTTTAGAATGTGAGCCAGTTAGTCTGCATACACAAATTGATCAATATACGTCAAGTTACATTTATTTCCTCTGTGTGAACAGTGAAGGTTTTGTTTACTAAATGGATTGTTGGTGAATTTTTCTCGGATTGCAGATATAGAAGCGTGGAAGCTAGCTCTGAGGAGATGGGAGCTAGCTGTGGTTCCGTGCTTGTGATCTTAGTTTCTAATTCTCTCTTTCTTAGGGTTTGAATTAGTTTTTCTTTAATTATATTGTTCGAACTGCTAGTTATGGACTTTCTTTTAATGGATCTAAGATAACATTAGAACTTGTGGACCAAATGTATTTTGTTTCTTGTTCAAGCAATATATATATATATGGAATATGCTTATCAAATATTTATATATATCCTATAGTCTCTACGGTATACACCCCCTAGTGTGTAGCTAGCTAGGAGAAAATGGATTCATGTACATGTACTCATGTGGGAAGTGAATGTTTGCGGATAATGTGAACTCCCTTCCAGCTGAGCTGATATCATTCCCATACTTTCTGCCAGCTTTTAGGTTTGACTTGTTGCCGAAGGAATCCATACTGTAGCCTCATGAATTTGTCATTTGGCTTGTTACCATGACTTCGACCGCCTCGTAGTGGTTACTTGCTTGGAAGAAATTCTAGGGGAGATCTCATGAGTAGTGTAAACTATACCCGAAAAAAATCCAATTTATTTTATTGGGAAATACAGTGTGCCGTGGGCTGAATCTACCCTATAAAATCTTAATATATTTATTGCTGCCCTAACCAATTTCAAATTTAGATTAAAAAACTTTTTAACCAAACATTAACATCATTTTCATGTTTAAAAATATTAGATGATTTTAGCTTCTCTAACTTATTCAATAATTACCCAAGTTATTAATATCAGGATTATATTTAACCATTACTAATATATTTAAAAATAAATTGTTTAATATTTATATATTATATTTGGAGTATAATTGATAAAATCAAAAAATTCGAAAATCAATTGATAATGCATAATACATTGTGGATTAAATTGAGGTTTTTCCATGATTTTATTTTTATTCACTAATACATCCCCGAACCTAAGTTGCTTGCATTGCATTGACTCATCCTTGTATTGTCATTAAACTTTTAATTTAATTAGAAGAATATATAACTTTTTAATTTAATTAGAAGAATAATTATAGATGATAGTATTCAAACTTATAATTATTTAATAAAAAATTATTTTAATAAATATCATTTCAACCGATCTTCAAAACACCAAAAAATTAATATTAAGAGTGTTTGTTTTTATTTTTGTTTTTGCATTCATTGTGTGGGGTTATTGTATTTTTTATTTTTAATTAGTGGTGGGTTCACCATTAAAAAACACAAGGTATCAAAAAAAAAAACTTCCACTGCGTTATTAGATAATCCCTCAAAAATATTTTTATATTAACTCTCTGTTCAAGTTTAATTATTACATTCCTGCAAGGTTCCAAGTGTACTGTTGCATCTCCCATCCAGGATTTTAGGGTTCAAGTATCCAATTCACATGTATCCCAAGGGTTTAAACAAATAGCCCTAATTAGAACAACTTTCTTGCACGAATCATAGAAACTGATACGAAAACGGAAAGGATTGCTGTTATCAACGAATAATATCCAATGAATTTGAACTTTTGTGGCAGAAATGAACATACAGACTAGAGATAGGAGTAGTTGTTGACGGGAGGGGGTCAACTTTTTTGATTGATTGGTGCAGATTATTTACGTGCACACTGGCGATAACAGTGCTAATACTCACTTCTACTTCGATTTGACTAAGCGATTTGGATGTATCAATTACCACTCTTCTGTCACAAAATTCTTCATCTACGTCATTTACAACACAGAGAGCACTGTGGTTTTCATGAACCATCAGGTATGATGACCATGACTACAAAAGCTCCTTACAAAACCAATCTCTATGTCCTCAGGCTGCAATTTTTTGGGTGGATTCCAAGTGCTGGGGTATCGAAAGTGAGTGGAAAAAACAACCAAGAAATGGAAAGTATGGTGGCTGTTTTTTTGTCCCTAGGCTGTGATTTTGGGTGCCAGGAAAACTAGATGCAGGGGCAGCAGCAAGTGGTGATTGATTTATGGTCAACACTACATGCTCCCACCATAGGGATTCTGTGTAAGAACAGATAGCTCGATGGGATTGTTCTAGCCCCAGTTCCATGACCTTATCTAGCTAGTTAGTGTGCATCGTCATGATAAGCTAGAAACCCACATCTCTGTGGTCAATCCATTTACATGTATGGGAAAGCATTGGGGACAGTTGACAATCTTGTGCATGCAGTTTCAGACCCGCGTGATAAGCCAAGTGGTTCTCCCGCTAAAAAATAATGTTAGGATAATAAAGTTTAAATCCAAAGATTAATACATTACAAAATAGGACTTATCGCAAGATCAGTTATTGTATCGATCTTAGCCAAATACCATCTTAGTTTTGAATACTTGAATTTCTATTTCCCTCAGCTCATGTCCCCGGCCTCTTCCATAAAGTTTGGATTCGAAACTTTTTTTTGTAATTAAAAATAGTATTCCCTTCGAACTGTTACGCTTGATGTACTATTTCTTCTTTTAAGATCAATGACACTTATCTACGTTTCCCTACCATACCATAAAGTTCTCTTTTAATTTTAGCAAATTCAAGTAAAAATAAAATCAGGGATGGATTTTTTTTCTCTAAAGATTGATTTTTTAATCTAATATGACTCAATTGATTTGATGGGTTAAATGAAAACTTAAACAACCATTAAAAACGTAGTTTGATTAAAAGAATTCAAGACAATATATTTTTTACAAAAAATATTAAGACAACAATATATAAGATCGATTTAGATTAACTCAAGTTTGCTTATAAAATTAATGACCTGGTTCATGAAACCTTGAAATCAATAAAAAATAAATCAAAATAAATTATAAGGTGCAATTCCTATTAAATTTAATGTTAAAAGATAAAATTAAAAACTAAAATTTATTTAAAAAATAAAACTAAAAAATAATTTGAATCAACTCAAATTAATCTACCAAATTTATAATCTAGATCATCAAACCATAGTTCCCAAAACAGTGATAGGCAAGCTATGATAAGAATCGGTGGAAGTTGACACCATGAAAGCCAAGGAGGAACTTGCCAAAGAAAACAAAGATGATTTGCAGCCATAAAGCATTAAAAAAAATAAGTCTGAAGGAAAACGCATCAAAAGAACACAGTAATGCAATTTGCGGCCCACTCAGGCAGAAAAAATTGTTTCCAAAGTCTTTTTGGAATCTTTTCATTGAGCTCTTCCCAGTAGCTGGTGATGACCCATTCTTTCCTTCACCTCCTTTTCTTCTCGTCTTCTCTTTCCTCTCTCTTCTCTCCTAGCCATCAGCCATTAATAAATGCATGAATGTGCATTTTTGTGCTGAGAATGGGAGAAGTTGCTCCGACTGTCTTTTATTCCAGTTTCCATTTCACTCCGTTTACGTTATGAATGAAACGGACTGGTTTTTTTAGTTTGGGTGTTTGAAAATATATATAATATTGGTTATTTTTAAAAATATTTTTTATTTAAAAATATATTAAAATAATATTTTTTATTTTAAAAAAATTATTTGTAATATAAATACATTAAAACAATTTTAAAAAAATAAAAAAATAAAAATTTAAAATAAAAAAATTTAAAATTTAATCTATCACCACAATACAAATAAACAAACAAGGACTTCATCTCATCATGCCATGTCACAAACAAAGTGGCTTTTATTTCATGCCTCTAGTGGATTCATAGTTTTTAAATTTAATCCGATTTAAGATTCGGGTTTTGAGTTTTGACGGGGTTACCGGGTCGTCCAAGATATATTTTTTTAAAAAAATCAAAACGATGTCATTTTAGTAAAAAAAAAAAATCAACGAGTTGAAACTAAGTTTTTA
>Ga0307517_10008812_pt1 | contig 14411 bp, 10 predicted proteins | sample 23_EM_MG_FD_194515 | JGI IMG/M metagenome (GOLD analysis project Ga0307517, IMG submission 194515) | Populus trichocarpa ectomycorrhiza microbial communities from riparian zone in the Pacific Northwest, United States - 23_EM | ecosystem: Host-associated > Plants > Roots > Unclassified | place... | reverse complement strand
TCCAGCTGGACATGGTCGGTGTTCAACAGGGAGAAGGTCGATTTTAGCACATTCTTATTCATGTCAATTTCTTGTATAGAAAGGCCGTCTGGCAGAAAGTTACGGGTAAAAAGTCGGATTTGTGCTAATTCCTGTTGGCTTTGTGCAATTTTTTAAGGTCCTGAACTTCTACTTTTAGGGCATTAATTGATCTGACAACTTTCCCAGCCATGTGTCGCCCCTGCTTAACAATGATTGCCGCTTTTTGCCTCCTGGTTTATTGCTGCTCACCCGGGCATCGCAAAGAAGGGGCGACGGCGTCTGACGACCTCCCCAAGCTTCCGGCCGGCATAGCAGCCGACTACCGTCAGTTGGCGCAACACCTGGATTATAACATCGATGTAAAGCCGATCCTTTCCGATAAATGCTTTGCCTGTCACGGACCGGATAAGGCCAAACAAAAAGCAGGCCTGCGCCTGGACCAGCCGGCTTCCGCCTTCGGCGAACTTCCCGAGAGCCCCGGAAAAGTAGCCATCCGACCGGGAAAACCGGAAAGCAGCGAACTGTTCCACCGCATCTTGTCGGAGGATGTGGAATATAAGATGCCTACCCCGGCATCCCACCTCAGCCTCAACTCCAGGGAAAAAGCCGTTCTGATCAAATGGATAAAGGACGGCGCGGAATATAAGCCGCACTGGGCCTTTGTAAAACCTTTGGCGGCGCCCCTGCCGGAAATTAAAGACCCGCATTGGACGGCGCGCAATCCCATCGACCGCTTCATCCTGGACAGGCTGGCCCGTGAAAAGCTGCAGCCTTCTCCCGAGGCCGGGAAGGAATTGCTGCTGAGAAGAGTGTCGCTGGACCTGACAGGGCTTCCGCCTACCCTGGCCGAGATCGATCGTTTCCTGAAGGATGACTCGCCGGATGCCTATGACAAGCAGGTGGACAGACTGTTGAACTCCCCGCATTATGGTGAAAAAATGGCGGTGGACTGGCTGGACCTGGCGCGCTATGCCGATTCCCACGGTTACACGGTCGACCGCCTGAGGAATATGTCCCCTTACCGCGATTGGGTCATCGGGGCCTTCAATCACAATATGCCCTATGACCGCTTCATCCAATGGCAGCTGGCCGGAGACCTTATGCCGAACCCCAGCCGGGAAATGCTGATCGCAACGGCCTTCAATCGCAATCATCCCCAGAACATGGAAGGCGGCATCATCGAGGAAGAATTCCAGACCGAATATGTGATCGATCGCACCAACACCTTCGGCAATGCCTTCATGGGCATGTCCATAGGCTGCGCCAAATGCCATGACCATAAATTCGATCCCATCACTCAAAAGAATTATTACGAGCTCTTCAGTTTTTTCAATAATGTGAAGGAGGCAGGACAGATCTCTTTCGACGATGCGCTGCCTACTCCTACCCTCTTATTGCCTACGAAGGAACAGGAAAAGATCCTGCAATTCATCCGCAACACTATCTCTGCGGAGGAAAAGGATTTGAAGGCGGCAAAGGACAGGGCGAGGGAAGATTTTGAGAAATGGCTCCTTAGCGATGCCCGGAGGGACCTGGCCAAAGAACGGCTGCCTGCCGCCGGCCTCCTTGCTTATTATCCTTTTGACGCCGATAGCTTAAAGAGCACCCTCGATCCTGCCCACCCGGCCACCATGAAGCGGGAGATGAGCCAACAGGGAGATGCCCCGGTGTATGCACCCAGGGGCAATGGAACAGCCCTCCTGCTGAACGGGGATACCTGGCTGGACCTGAAGGAGGGCGTGTTCCGCAGATCGGACCCTTTCACGATCGGCATCCGGGTGAATATCCCCGCCGCGCTGAAGGAAGGGGTCATCCTGCATAAATGCATTGCCGAACGATTGTACAATATGCGGGGGTACCAGCTTTACCTGCGGGACAACAAACTCGAATTGAACATGGCGCACACGGACCCCTCCAACGCCATCACCCGCATCGCCAAAGAAGCCGTTCCCCGCGACCGGTGGATCCAGCTGACCATTACCTATGACGGCTCTTCCCGGGCGTCGGGATTACGGTTATACCTCGACGGTACCGAGATGGGCATGGAGACGACGATGGATCAGCTCACCAAGGATATCCTTTATTTGCCCAATACTCTTTCCTTCAGTGGCGGCCGCCAGCCCGGCCTGCAGATCGGCGGCTGGTGGAGAGGCCTGGGCTTTAAGAACGGGAAAGTGGATGATATCCTCGTCTACGATCGGGTGCTGGCCCCTTTCGAAATAAAGATCATAGCGCAACAGGCGGATTGGTCCGTCCTGGCGGGCAAGAACCGCGACCAGCTTTCCCCCGGGGAGATCGACGACCTCCGGGCCTATTATCTCTCTGCCGTCAACCCGGCCGTCCGCCTGGCCCAAAAGCAGTTGCAGCAGGGACGGACGACCTTCTCCGATTCCTCGGAGAATATCGACGAGCTGATGGTGATGCAGGAAATGACCCGGCGAAAGAAGGCCCATATCCTTTTGCGGGGGAATTATGATGCCCCGGGCGAGGAGGTCTTTCCCAATACGCCGAACTCCATACTGCCCTTTCCCGCCGGTTATCCAAAGAACCGCTACGGGCTGGCGCAATGGCTGACCCATCCCGATAATCCACTGACGGCAAGGGTGGCCGTGAACAGGCTCTGGCAGAATTTTTTCGGCATCGGCCTGGTCAGGACGGCAGAGGATTTTGGCAACCAGGGCGAGATGCCCAGCCATCCGCAGCTCCTGGACTGGCTCGCGGTATCCTTCCGCGAATCCGGTTGGGATATGAAAAAACTGAACAGGCTGATCGTCCTTTCCGCCACCTATCGCCAGGACTCAAGGGCCGCGAAGGAAGTACGCGAAAGAGACCCTGAGAACCGGCTCCTGTCTCATGGCCCTTCCGTCCGCTTGTCCGCTGAGATGCTCCGGGATAATGCCCTGATGGCCTCCGGTCTGCTGAATGGGACCATCGGCGGGAAAAGTGTAAAGCCCTACCAGCCCGATGGCCTCTGGGAGATCAACAATGCCAGCTATACGCCCGACAGCGGGTCGGCCGTCTACCGGCGCAGTATATACGTTATCGTCAAACGGTCGGTGCCCAATCCCACCCTGGCGACCTTCGACGCGGGATCGCGCAGTTACTGCATCGCCCGGCGGCAGAGCACCAATACTCCCCTCCAGGCCCTGGTGACCCTCAATGATCCCTGCTTCGTCGAGGCGGCAAAAGTGCTGGGCGAACAGATCACGAAGGCGGGCAGCTCCAGGGGCGCTTTTACCGACGCCTATCGCAAGCTGACGGGACGCATCCCGCTGCCGCAGGAGCTGGACCTGCTGTCAGAGCTGCAACGGACGGAGCTCAAAAAATTCAGGCGGCATCCTGAAAAGACAAAAGGCTGGCTGCAGACAGGGCAGTATACGATCGATCGGCGGCTGGACCTGCCGCTCGTGGCGGCCAATACGGTCGTAGCGAGCACCATATTAAATTCCGATGCATCACTCATAAAAAGATGAAACCATGAGCCACCATCCTGACGAAGAGTTTCGCCTGCATTCACCGGACTTCCGGGATCTGCATAAGAAGATCGACCGGCGTAATTTCTTAACGAAGACCTCCCTGGGATTAGGGTCCTTCGCCCTGGCTTCCCTCTTCGGAAAAGAGCTCTTCGGCAAAGGCCCCTTCGGAGGCCCCGGCCCGGCGGGATCTGGCGCCCTGTCCGCCGCCTCTCCGACCTTCGAAGAGGATATGCTGCGGGCCCTCCCGCATTTTGCTCCCAAAGCGAAAAGGATCGTCTACCTCTTCATGAGCGGCGGACCCTCCCAGTTCGAGACCTTCGACTACAAACCCGGCCTGGTGAGCCTTGCCGGGCAGAACCTTCCCGACTCCGTGCGGAAAGGCCAGCGCCTGACGGGCATGAGCGCCAATCAGAGCATACTCCCCATGGCGCCCTCCATCTTCAAATTCGACCGGCACGGCAAGACCAGGACATGGGTCAGCGAGCTATTGCCGCATACTGCCGGCGTGGTGGACGATCTCTGCATTATCAAGTCGCTCTATTCCGAAGCCATCAACCATGACCCCGCCATCACTTTTTTCCAGACAGGCAATCAGCTGCCCGGCCGTCCTTCCATCGGCTCCTGGATCAGCTATGGCCTGGGATCGGATAATAATAACCTGCCCACCTTTATCGTGCTGGTCTCGAAGAACGGGCAGAAGGACCAGCCCCTCTATGCAAGGTTATGGGGCAATGGCTTCCTGCCTTCCAAACACCAGGGCGTTCAGTTCCGCGCAGGCAAGGACCCGGTGCTCTACCTCAACAACCCCGATGGATATGACGGGGCCGACCGGAAAGAAATGCTAAACTATCTCTCCCGTCTCAACGAATTGCAGAACAACTCCTTCGCAGACCCCGAAGTGGATGCCCGCATCGCGCAATATGAAATGGCTTACCGGATGCAGAGCTCCGTGCCGGATGTCATGAGCGTTGCCAACGAGCCGGCCGAGGTCTTCGACCTGTACGGACCCGACAGCCGCGATCCCGGCACCTATGCCGCGAATTGTATCCTCGCGCGCAAACTATTGGAAAAAGACGTTAAGTTTGTCCAGCTATATCACCAGGGATGGGATCAGCATAGCGGTCTGCCCAAGAACATCGCCCAGCAGTGTAAGGCCACCGACCAGGCCACGGCGGCCCTGATCACGGATCTCAAGCGAAGAGGACTGCTGGAAGACACGCTGGTGGTCTGGGGCGGAGAATTCGGGCGCACGGTCTATTCACAAGGCAAGCTGACAGCCGATGACTATGGCCGCGATCATCATCCCCGCTGTTTTACCATGTGGATGGCGGGTGCGGGCGTCAAAGCCGGTCTCAGCTATGGAGAGACAGACGATTTTAGTTATAATATCACGAAGGACCCTGTCCACGTGCACGATTTTCAGGCGACCCTGATGTACCTGATGGGCATCGATCACGAACGGCTCACGTATAAATTCCAGGGCCGGCGGTTCCGCCTGACGGATGTGGAAGGAAAGATCGTAAAAGACATACTAACCTAACCAACCTCAATTTTACTAAAATGGCAACCAGAAGAAATTTCCTCCGCAATTCAGCAATGGCCGCCGGCGTGACGATGGCAAAGCCCGCTTTGGGTTTTTCGATCCTGCACCAGGACCAGCAGCCCGAAGAGACCATCATCGGTCATGGACAATACCGATACAAGGTGGATAAGAACTGGGCGAAGATCGGCGTGAACAGCCATCCCCTTTCCAATTGTCATGAAATGGTGCAGGATAGCAAGGGCCGTCTCATCATGCTGGGCGATAATACGAACAACAATATCCTGGTCTTCGATAAATCCGGCAAGCTGCTGGATTACTGGGGTAATTCCTTTCCCGGCGGACACGGCCTTTCCATCTCGAAGGAAGGGGGTGAAGATTTTCTCCTGCTGACGGACTGCGGCTGGGCCCAGGACAAGACAGGCGCCACCTATCGTCAGGCCGGGCAGGTAGTGAAGACCACCCTGGACGGCAAACTGATCTTCTCCATCGGGCATCCCCGCACGATCGGCGTATATAAGGACGATGAATATTTCCAGCCCACCGAGACGGCCGTAGCGCCCAACGGAGATATCTATGTCGCCGACGGATACGGGTCCGATTATATCATTCAATACAATAGCAAGGGACAATACATACGGCATTTCGGCGGACACCACAACGCCAACAAAGACCACAATCTCCTCAACGCACATGGCGTGACCGTCGACCTGCGGGATAAGAATAACCCGACCCTCCTGTGCACGTCCCGGGAAGAGAACTGCTTTAAGGTGTTCACCCTGGACGGCAAGTTCATCCGGCGCATCGACCTTCCCGGCATGTATGTCTGCAGGGCCGTGATGGACGGATCGAATATCTATGCGGGGATCTGCTGGTCGAAGGACGCCGAAGGCAAGCGTCTCGACTATAACTCCGGCTTCGTCACGATCCTGGACGGAGAGAATAAAGTGGTCTCCAACCCCGGCGGCAATGAGCCTGCTTATCAGAATGGCATCCTACAGCCGACCCTGCAGGCGAAGAATGCCGTCTTCCAGCATGGACACGATGTTTGCGTGGACGATGATAAGAACATGTATGTATGCCAGTGGAACGCCTATCATACGGCGCCCATCAAACTAACCCGTGTCTAAATGATCTTACTGGATATTGCTACCTTCCTTGGGCATCTGCATCCGCTCGTCGTACATCTGCCCATAGGCTTCCTGTTGCTGGCCGTGCTCTTTAACCTGGCCGCTTATTCACAAAAGCTTGGGCATTTAAGGGCGGCCGTCCCCTTTACCCTGCTCCTGGGCTTCGCCTCCGCCGTATTTGCCTGCGTCTTCGGGTATCTCTTATCGCTGTCGGGAGATTATGATGACGATCTGCTGAGCAACCACCGGATCGCCGGCATCTCGCTGGCCATTGGTTCGGGCATCCTCTACCTGCTGACGACGAGGTTCTTTGGCCGGCTTTTCCGCGTTCCGGCCCCCTTGTTCTCCTTTCTGCTGATCGCGCTGCTGGTCCTTATCAGCTACACCGGCCACCAGGGAGGCAGCCTCACCCATGGCAGGGACTATCTTGCCCTGGAAACACTGACCCGTCAACAGGGAGATAGCTCCGTCGCAGGAGCCGGAGGAAGAGACGGCGCCTCAAAAGGACCAACACGCCCGAAGCCCGCCACCGTGCAAAGCGCCCTGATCTTCGAGGACGTCGTGCATCCCATGCTGGAAAAAAAATGCGGAAAATGCCATGATGGCGGGAAAACGAAAGGCAAACTTTCCATCCATGACTGGCAGACCCTGCTGAAAGGCGGCAAAACAGGTCCCGCCGTCGTAGCCGGCAAACCCGGTGAAAGCGAACTGATCAAAAGGATCAGCCTCGATCCACACGACGAGAAGTTCATGCCGACGGATGGAAAAACGCCGCTGACGCCTCAGGAAGGGGCCATCCTCCGCTGGTGGATCGAAAAGGCCCTGGCGGTGCAGGGAAAGACCTTCGCTGAAATAAAGGAACAGGAGACGATCGCGCCGCAGGTGGCTGCCTGGTTACATCTCGGAACGGCCTCGCCTGCCGGAGCCTCTGGCGTAGGCACGGCCGACACCACAAGACCCCTCCAGCACATCAACCCGGACATTCCCGCGACCCTGGATATAGCCCTGGTAGAGAACTTGCGCAAAAAAGGACTGATGGTGCGGATCCTCTTACAGAACCCGGTCATGCTGGACGTCACCCTGCCGCCCGGCTCGGGAAAGAAGATGAATGAATTCAGGGAGGACCTGAAGAAAGTGGCCCCGAATATCGTCTGGCTCAACCTCTCCGATAACGGCTTTACGGAAAAAGACCTCGATTTTTTAAAGCTCCTCAGGAATCTGGAAAAATTACGCCTGGAAAAGAATCCTATCACCGACGGCATCGGCGACGACCTCCTATCCCTCCGGCACCTGGAAGCTGTCAACCTGAACGAGACCCGGATCAGCAGCGCCTGCCTGCGCAAATTAGCAAAGAACCCCGGCCTGAAAAGGATCTACACCTGGAAAACGGCTGTTAAACAATCTTCCTGATGCCCCGCCAGATCTCCTCCTGGTACTATTCCCGAAAAATTATTTGCGTAACTCAAAAGTTACCTATATCTTTGAGTAACTTAAAAGTTACTTATTATGACAAGCACTAAAAACGCCAACAAAATGACAACACAGCAAGTGGCTGCACGATTCATCGAGCTTTTCCGGCAGGAAGGAAAAGAGTTTGAGATCCAGGACGAGCTTTTTGCGGATAATGTACGAAGCATCGACCCTCCGGATTCACCTTATTTTGGCTATGCGGAAGGCAAGGCTGCCGTTCGCAAAAAAGGTGAGGACTTTGTAAAGCGGGTAGAGGCGGTCCATAGATTGTATTCATCGGAACCACTTGTGTGCGGTAATCACTTTACGGTCGGAAGGGAGATAGACCTCACCGTGCAGGGATTTGGACGCATACAGATCAACCAGATCATGCTGTATGAAGTGAAAGACGGTCAGATCGTTTTAGAACAATTCTTTTATTAAACCATCGGATCATGCATATAGGGATCATCGGCGCAGGCGGCATGGGCTCCTGCCTGGCATCGAAATTTATTCAACGGGGCCATACTGTTGCGATTGCGAACTCCCGGGGCCCTGCCTCCCTGCAACAACTGGCCGGGGATCTCGGAGCGGAGGCAGCCACCCTCGAAGAAGCAATAAAAAATAAAGAAGTGATCGTCATTGCGATCCCTCAAAAGAATATACCGGATCTCTCTAAAAACCTGTTTAAACATCTTCCGAAGGACGTGGTTGTCCTGGAGACGGGGAATTATTACCCGGCTCTCCGCGATGGGGTCATCCCCGCGCTTGAGCGCAGCGGTATCGATAGCTGGTGGGTCCAGGAGCAATTAGGCATTCCCGTCGTTAAGGTCTTTAATTCCATTTTGGCGGAAAGCCTGATGGATCTGGGCAAATCCAAAGGCGAAAGGGGCCGCATTGCCCTGGCAGTTTCAGGTGACGATGCCCGGGCAAAAGAACTGGTGTTTAAACTGGTGGAAGAATTAGGTTTCGATCCTTTCGACCTGGGAACGATTGCTCAGTCCTGGAAGCAGCAGCCGGGTTCTCCCCTTTATTGCAGGGACATCGACCTGGAAGAATTGAAAAGAAGGGTTGCCGCCATGGGGACAGATTGGGCTGAGATGCGTAAAGTGATCATAGGCAAACGGAATACCGACGAGGTGCTGATGAAGGCAGATTATCCGGCCTATCTGAAAGGCTTGCAGCAATAAAAAGAAGCGCCTCTGCTGGGGGCGCTCTTTTCTTCTTGTATTACTCTTACTTTAACCGTTGATGCAAAAGACTATCCGTTGATGACCGTTGATTCCAATAGATATTTTTCCGTAGGATGATAGATGAAAAGACAGCTGCCGTTCCTCACCAGGCGGATCACTTTCTTTTTCATTTTTAAAGGGATGGCCGCGCATCCCTGGCTGGTGCCCAGGATGCCATTGGCTTTCAGGTATTTCTCTCCCGCATAGCCCGATCCGTGCAGGACGATATTACGTTTGGCCGCCATATCGTTAAATCCCGCATCCAGGCCTTCTATCCTGCAGGAAAGACCATTCCTTCCGTAGTAGGTTTTTTTCGTTATATAGAATCCCAGGCTGCTCTTGAAAGATTCCGGCTCGTTGGAGAAAGACGTGGCATATTCGTCACCTGAATTTTTGCCATGGGCCACATAGGTGCGATACAGGAGTTTCTTGCGGCGGACATCGATAATGTAAAGACGTTTGCTGCAAGAGGATTGGGTGAAGTCACAGATCGTGAGGACGCTCTTCTTCGTGATCAGGCCTTTCTTTAACAGGTTATAATATCCCCTCCAGGCATATTCGAAAGCTTTCTCATCGAGACCGGCTTTCTCAAGGCCCATTTGATCATAGAGGATCACAGCCTGGCTGATGACCATCCTCGTTTCTGCGGCCACTACTTCCCTGGCGGAGACGATGGCGGGAGCTTTATAGCGAAAGATCTCCCTGCCTTCTGCCAGCATCGCTGAAAGGGTGAGGCCCAGGGTAAATATGGTAAGTTTGATGGAGTGTTGACTGAAAGTCTTCATAAATAGGGATTTTCTCTACTATAAAGACTGCCAGCGGTATACCAGTTTTTAAGTGAATGATAATGAGGATTTTACAGAATAGTTTTGAATTTTATACTCCCATTTTTGGGAAATCTTCCCAGGGAGGGATAAATTCCGGCTACTAATGGGCCGCGCTGTTCGAGAAGAACCAGGTCAGCACCATTACCAGGGTCAGAAAGCCGATAGCTAAGAGGATCGTGGTACCGGTGTTGGCGGCTTCGCCTTCGTGGGTGTGTGTCATCTTTTTCATAAGGGGCATTTTTACGTGATTAAATAGTGATACATGATCGTTAATACTAATATAATAAACAAAAGCGACAAAGTCAACCCCTGAAAGCCTGTGTGGGCGGGCCTTCAGCTAAGTATCAGCATATCAGTGACTAGGGAAGATGAATGTGCATAACTAATTTCCGTGTTTCGCACCCATGTAGAAGACAAGTTCGCCCCCCTCCATGATCTCCTTATGAGTAATATAGCGGCGGGTCAGCGGAGTTCCGTTCAGTAATACCTTCCGCGTATAGACATTCTTTTCTCCCTGGTCCATTGCCTTGATCGTAAAGGTCTTGCCATTCTCCAGTTGCAGGACGGCCGTTCCGATGGCAGGGCTGCCCAGGGCATATTGATCCGAGCCCGGAGCGACGGGATAGAATCCCAGGGACGTAAAGATATACCAGGCGCTCATCTGTCCGCAGTCATCGTTGCCGCCCAATCCGTCCGGTGTAGGACGATATTGTTTCTTCAGGATCATTCTGACCCTTTCCTGCGTCTTCCAGGGCTGGTCGGTCCAGTTATACAGGTAGGCGACATGGTGCGAAGGCTCGTTCCCATGCACATAGTTCCCGATGATGCCGTCACGGGTGATATCCTCCGTTTCGGCAAAGAACTTATCCGGCAACTCCATGGTGAACAGGGAATCCAGGTGCTGCACGAAACGCTTTTTCCCGCCCATCAGTTCGATGAGCGCGGCGGGATCATGCGGCACATAAAGACTATAGTTCCAGGCATTGCCCTCGATGAAGCCCTGGTCATTGGTGCTCAATACATCGAATTCCTTCTTAAAGCTGCCGTCGCCCAGGCGGGGCCGCATATAGCCGATAGAGGCGTCATAGACATTCCGGAAATTCTCCGAACGCTTGCTATATTCCTGGTAGACATCGGTCCTGCCGAGCTTTTTAGCCGCTTGCGCGATGGACCAGTCGTCGTAGGCATATTCAAGGGTCGTGGATACGGAAGTGCCGTTCCGCTCTGCGGGGATATAACCTTTGTCGATATAAAGGCCCAGCCCTTCGAAGCTGCGGTGCCGGGAAGTGACGAGGCAGGCGTCCAGCGCCTTGCCGGCATCGAAGGGGGTATTGCCCTTTACGATGGCGTCCGCGATAACGGATACGCTGTGATAACCCGACATGCACCAGTTCTCGTTCGCATAATGCGACCAGATCGGCAGCATATGCTGCGGGCTTTGTTCATAATGCGCCAGCATCGAGCGGATCATATCCGCATTGCGTTGCGGCTCCAGGATATTGAACAGGGGATGCAGGGCCCGGTGGGTATCCCATAAGGAGAAAGTGGTATAATTGGTGAATCCCTCCGCCTTATGGATATTCTGGTCCAGCCCACGATACGACCCGTCCACGTCCATATAGATGGTAGGGTTGATATAGGCATGATAGAGGGATGTATAGAAATTCTCCTTTTCTTCCTTCCCGGCTTCTATTCTCACTCTGTTCAGCTCCCTGTTCCAGGCGGATTGCCCCTCCTGTCTGACCTTATCGAAGTCCCATCCGGGCGCTTCCGTCCGCAGGTTCAGCAGGGCGCCATCTGTGCTGACGGAGCTGAGGGCGAACTTCACCTTTATTTTTTCTCCTTCTTCCGCATGGAAGTCGAAATACATGCGCAGCTGTTTGCCCGCCAGTTCCGGGAAATTCTTAGTCTGGTCGAATTTCCCCCAGAACCCTCGGTATACCTGTCTTTTCGAATAGTTCCTTCCGCCGTATTGTATAAAAGGTTTGGAGAAGCTCATGGCGAAATAGACGGTACGGGTCCTTCCCCATCCGTTGGTCTGGCGATAGCCCGTCACGAGCGTATCGTTCTCGACGCGGACAAAGGTCCATACATTCTTATCCTCGTAATTATAGATATTGCTCATCAGGTCCAGGATGATATGGGCCTGTTCCGTACGGGGAAAGGTATATTGATGGAACCCGACGCGCTGGGTAGCCGTTAGTTCCGCCTGTATATTATAATCTTCCAGCTTTACCTTATAATAATCCGCTTCTGCCACTTCGGTGTTATGGGAGAAGGCCGACCGGAATCCGCTCCGGGGCTTATCCGCTACCCCCGGGTTCAGCTTCAATTCCCCGGTGGTGGCCATAACGAGAAAATCGCCCAGGTCCGAATGACCCGTGCCGCTGAAATGCGTATGACTGAATCCGACGATCGACTTGTCGTCATATTGATACCCGGCGCAATATTTGTAAACATCCGGGTTGTACTTTCCATTCTGCTCATACGGGATGGTATCTGTATCCGGGCTGAGCTGGACCATGCCGAAGGGAGCCGTGGCGCCCGGGTAGGTATGTCCCATCCGCTGGGTGCCGATGATGGGCCTTACATATTGTAGGAGGTCATCTGTAGAACGCGTCTGACCCGATACTTGTTCGATCAACAATAAACAAAAGATTAATTTTCGCATGTATATTTTATTTTACCGGGATTAACCCCACTTTCGCCGCCAAATACCCTCGGCTTTATCGAATAGCAGTTCCCCGATGCCGGGACTTTCCTATTTTTACAGGACTGCAAAGAAACAATAGTTATTTGTAACGCAAATATATATGGACAAGACCACCGGACAAAAACAAGAAAAGAAAGCATCCCCTCCGGGTATCTCTTCGCTGCTGAAACCTTACCGGCCGCTCATTGCGCTGCTGATAATTCTAGCACTTTTTAGCAACGGGATCAACCTGCTGATCCCGAAGATCATCGCCCATGGCATCGACTCTTTTACGCACCAGTCGCTGAATATGCGGTTGATCCTATGGGAATTCCTGGGAGCCGCCACCGGCGTTTTCCTGTTCACCTACCTGATGAGCTATGTGCAGACCTATGCCTCCGAAAAGGTCGCCCGCGACCTGCGTGCGCGGCTGGCCGACCGGATCTCGCGGCAGAACTATGCGTTCCTGCAAAAGTCCCATCCTTCGCAGTTACTGACCAACCTCACCGCGGATGTGGATTCGATCAAGATGTTCGTCGCACAGGCCATCGCCACCATCGCGTCCTCCCTGTTCATCATCATCGGCGCCAGCATCCTGCTGCTGACCATCAACTGGCGGCTGGCCCTCATCGTCATTGCCATCATACCGATCATCGGCTTTACTTTCTATATCATCCTGCGGAAAGTGAGGGCCCTCTTCAAAACGAGCCGTGAGGTCATCGACTGGTTGAACAAGGTCATCAATGAGAGCATCCTGGGCGCTGCCCTGGTCCGTGTCATCCACTCGCAGCAGCTGGAATATGTGAAATTCCTGGAGGCCAATACCAAGGCCCTGGGACTGGGCCTCCGCATCCTGAAATTATTCGCGTCCCTGATACCGGTGATCATTTTCACCGCCAATATGGCCTCGCTGAGCATCCTGGCGCTGGGAGGTCATTACGTCATTGGGGGCAGCATGAGCCTGGGAGATTTCTCCGCCTTCAATAATTACCTCATCATGCTGATCTTTCCCATCCTGGTCATCGGCTTCATGAGCAATGTCATCGCCCAGGCATCGGCTTCCTATATGCGGATCGGCGCGATCCTGAATGCCCCCGACCCTGTCGAAACAGGCACCGTCAGCAGGGAACTCGACGGGAATATCGAGCTGAAGAACGTTTCCGTCGTATATGGTGAGAAAAGCGTCCTGAAAGACATCTCCTTCCGGGTGGCAGGCGGCTCCAAAACGGCGGTCATCGGTCCCACGGCGGCGGGCAAGACCCAACTGCTCAACCTGCTGATAGCGCTCAACCGTCCCAATACGGGGCAGATCGGATTCGACGGCATTCCCATCGACGATTATAAGAAAGAGGACTTTCATCGGCAGGTGGGCTTTGTCTTCCAGGACAGCATCATCTTCAACATGAGCATCCGGGAGAATATCGCCTTCAGCGATACCGTGACGGACAAGGACCTGGAACTGGCGATCGCCACGGCGGAGCTGAGGGATTTTATCGATTCGCTCCCCGATAAGCTGGATACGATCGTCTCCGAAAGAGGCACCACCCTTTCCGGCGGTCAGAAGCAGCGGATCATGCTGGCCCGGGCCCTGGCCCTGAATCCCCGCATCCTCCTGCTGGACGATTTCACCGCCCGCGTGGATGCGCAGACGGAACAGAAGATCCTGTCCAATGTCCGCAGGAACTATCCCGGCATCACCCTCCTGTCCGTCACCCAGAAGATCGCGGCCATCGAGGACTATGAACAGATCATCCTGCTGATGGAAGGGGAAATGATCGCCTCGGGCAAACATGAGACGCTTTTGCAGACCTGCCCGGAATACGTACAAATCTATCACTCACAAAGAAGCACCAGCCACTATGAGCAGCACGAATTACAATCTTAACAGCGTCACGGATGAGGGGACCTCTAAAAAAAGCTCCACCTGGGCGGCCCTGCGCACGCTGGTGGCGTTCCTGCCCGAACAACGGGGCAAACTGGTACTGGCCCTCATCACGATGCTGGTCTATGCCTTCCTCACCATGCTGGGCCCGGCCATCGTAGG
>Ga0307517_10008811_pt1 | contig 14411 bp, 21 predicted proteins | sample 23_EM_MG_FD_194515 | JGI IMG/M metagenome (GOLD analysis project Ga0307517, IMG submission 194515) | Populus trichocarpa ectomycorrhiza microbial communities from riparian zone in the Pacific Northwest, United States - 23_EM | ecosystem: Host-associated > Plants > Roots > Unclassified | place... | reverse complement strand
CAATTATAATTAATATTCATACAAGTTAATTTAGATACTCAAAATTGCGTTATCCTTGGGAAAAAAAGGCAAGAAAAAAAATGCATTTTGACAACATTATGTGATGATTTGTTATTTTAAATTAATTTTATTTTTTTAATAAATCTAAGTTATATTTGAGTGTGGATGTGAGGATATTTCTCTATATGATTTTGCCAGTTCAAATCATTCTCTATCTCTTGTGTTTTACACAAGAGAGGTTGTGATGAATGAATGGTTAAAACAAATCTATCAATTGATATTGTATTAAATTTTTTATATATATATCAAATTAAGAGATAATACCAAAATGAATAGCAAAGTTGTAGAAAATGGGAAATTAATTCTTGATATTTTCTTACTAGCATGCCTTCCAAGCATTGATGCCGTCGCACATAAAACAAGTGCAGAGGAGTTGAGAAGTCTTGAGTTGGCGTTTTTCGCAGGTCAAGTATTGTTGAAAACATGAAAAATACATGTACATGAAGATCTGGTAGAGTGAGATGGGGAAAGAGCAGAGGGAGAAAGTAGCGAAGTTTGAAGAAAAATAAATAATAAAATGAAAATAAAGGCAAGAACCAGTTAATGCAAGGGATTTAATGGAATAAATCGCAAGTCGTAGCTTAATTAGTTAGATATTGAATTTAATTTTTAATGGTCATAAATTCAAATTTTTTTAGAATTATTGAAGACTTATATAGTTATTAATTTTAGAATTTATAAAATTTATAGAGATATGTATAAATTAATCCGAATAATGATATAAAAAAACAAATATATTAAATGAAAAGCAGTAATGGTTATATTTGTGTAGTTGGCATGGCATGATGTAAGTGGAGGTCAGGTTGAATTTCTATTTTGTTTTAAAGCAAGACGACAACCTAAAACTCTCAGCAATAGTTCATAGGGGCCAACTGAAACCATTACATAAAGGGTGTGTTTAGCAAAGTAAAGGATACATGCAAATGAAAATAATTAATCCAACTGACGTTTTGTTTTATATATTTTATATTAGAGTTTAAATATGGTCGCTATTTACATATAATTTAATTTTAAATTAGTGCTAAATAAAAAATAAAAGATATATATTCAAATAAAAATATTTTTTTAAATGACTGGCTAGAATTGTTTTTGAATTAGCAATGTCAACTAAATTATATCAAGCCAATTTATATATAATTTAATTTTAAATTGACATTATATAATTTAATTTTTATGTAATGTAGTTAATGTTTGCGGCTTTGCGCGGAGAAGGAGAAACAGCAATCCAGTCCAAATGAACAACAACTCTTTTATTTGGTTGCTTTTTGAAGACACCGTAGAGATTCTTGAATAACAATTAATGTTTGCTTGTCGATGATTCCAAGGTAAAAAAAGCCGATGTCAACTCAACAGGCACAGCCAATGAAATATCTCGGGTCTGTTGCCCACTGCCATTAAAATCACCACCCTTATCGCTTGATAATATTGTACCGTCACCCTCTTTTTCTTTATTTCAACCTCAAGTTAGAAAGAAAAAGGCACCAACCCTACAGCTCACAGCATTGCAAAGAACCACTGACAAAAATTTCCCTTTTTTTAAGTTCAGGAAAATCTAAAAATCAACTGTACAGGCAAATACAAAATCTCAGACTCTCCCGAGTCAATCTAAATCAAAACATTCGACCGCCAAAACCACCATGGCTTTGGAGATGGAATCCATGGCCTCGGCAATCGGGGTCTCGGTCCCAGTGTTAAGGTTCCTTCTATGCTTTGTGGCGACGATTCCAGTGAGTTTCACCCACCGATTCGTACCGAGTCTATTTGGCAAGCACTTGTACGCTGCCCTTTCAGGGGCTTTCCTCTCGTATTTGTCTTTTGGGTTCTCTTCAAATCTTCACTTTTTGGTGCCTATGCTGTTGGGCTACCTTTCGATGGTCCTGTTTCGGCCGTACTGTGGAATCCTCACGTTTTTATCGGGATTCGGCTATTTAATTGGCTGGTATTTTTTTTTAATTTGATTTATTTTTGAGATTGAAAGCTCATTTTTTATGAACTAATTGTTTCTTTATTAATTGGAGCTGAGTTATAGGAGTTTTAATTTATTGAATTATTAATTGTTGTGCTGTGATGATTTGTTGCTTGATTAAATGAATTTGACGTGTTAATTATTTTGATTTTTCTTGTAGTTTTAATCTTTGGTTTCTGTTACAAATTAATGCATTAATTGCAGGCTGAATGTAACACAAGAGAAAACATTTGAATTTGGAAATTACATTGTTTGTGAGGGTAAATGATAGCATTGCTGTTAATTGGATGCAAATATCTGGTTTGAAATGATGGAAAGCTCAAACGCTGCACGTTTTGTTTTACCTTGTTTATGCTGGTGGACGTAGGAGCTGTCGAGTGTTGTTTATTTAGTAATTAATTTTTAGAAAAGAAGGGTTTCAATGTACAAGTACAGATTCGTATCTACTTTTTGCTAGAAAAAAGGTTTTATCGTGAAAATGCCGAGTTTGATCTTCAGTGTGCATCTGTTTGCTGTGTATGTGGAATATGGTATTGCCTTATGAATTTCAAGTGACCATGTTTGTTTCATTTTTGTTATTTGATGTTCTTTTGAATACGTTTCTGAAGTATATTCATGTTAATCAAATGGGACTAAAGAAAATCTTTTTTTTTTATGGAAAAGTATATACCCTTTTTATTTCTGAATTCTTGATTATTGGTGTCCATGTGTAGCCATATGTATTACATGAGCGGGGATGCATGGAAGGAAGGAGGCATCGATGCCACTGGTAAGCATGATTTCAGATTTCACAATGAAGATAATGAGAATTGGTATACTCTGTGAGAACTATTTACTGCTGTGTGATGGATCATTTTCTTCTATTATTAGGGGCTTTAATGGTGTTAACACTGAAAGTCATATCGTGTGCCATGAGTTACAATGATGGGTTATTAAAAGAGGAAGAATTGCGAGAGGCTCAGAAGAAAAACCGCTTGATTGAGCTGCCTTCTTTTATTGAGTATGTTGGTTACTGCCTCTGCTGTGGTAGCCACTTTGCAGGTCCAGTTTTTGAAATGAAGGATTATCTTGAGTGGACTGAAAGGAAAGGGGTAGGTATACCGTGTTTATCTCGTGCTTGTACATGCTTTGTCTTGATGGAGGCAGTCTGGTATTGCAAAAGAGAATGGAAAATTGAAAAGATCTATTAATTTTTTTTCAACTTTTGGGACAGAGGCTTAGTTTTAGTTAGTCAAATTGAGTTGATGCCTTGTCTTGCTGGGAATATTTGTTTCTTAGTTTTTTTAATCTATCTTTGCAGATTTGGGCCCCTACTGAGAAAGGACCCGCACCATCACCTTTTGGGGCAACAATTCAAGCTCTTCTCCAAGCCACTGTTTGCATGGCCTTGTATCTGTACCTGATACCCCATTTTAACATATCTGGGCTCAATGGTCCCGCATACCAAGAATGGGGCTTCTGGAAACGTTTGAGTTACCAGTTTATGTCAGGATTCACAGCACGTTGGAAATATTATTTCATCTGGTCAATTTCAGAGGCAGCTGTTATTATCTCTGGCCTGGGTTTCAGTGGTTGGACAGACACTTCTCCATCAAAGCCAAAATGGGATCGTGCAAAAAATGTGGACATACTAGGTGTTGAGTTTGCTAAGAGTTCAGTTCAGCTGCCGCTTGTATGGAACATACAAGTCAGCACCTGGCTTCGTCATTGTGAGTTAATCAGCTTCTCTAAATCTCAGCTTTTCTTTCCAGTCCTCGCTGAATTTTATTAGTAGTATATACATCTTAGTTGGTATTATTCTTAGCACCTCTAGATGAAAAGTAATGGTTATATTAATGTCCTATGAACATATGGGAATATGAGACACAATCTGTTGTGCTAACTTCATGTGCTCTTTGTGCTGTTGTAGATGTTTATGATAGACTTGTTCAGAAGGGGAAGAAACCTGGTTTCTTTCAGTTGTTAGCCACGCAGACTACCAGTGCCGTTTGGCATGTGAGTATAATATGCAACCATCTTTCCTATTTCTGTGGGTGGTCAGGAAACTTATTTTTAAATTATGTATTTGTCCTCCGTATAGCTTCGCGTACAACACTGCTGCTGTACACTGTTGTTGCTAATCGAAAAGATCAGTAAAGCACCCATAAATAAATTTTTTGAAGAGAGCGAAGGATTGTGCCATACTTTTGTATTACCAGCCTAATCTTTTCATACTATTCCATATTCAATTTCTCAAGTCATTGCAAATTGAAAAGACCAGTAAAGCCCCAATAGGTAAATTTTACAAGAGCGAAGGAGTCTGCCATAGCTTTTGTTTAGCAACATGATCCTTCACAGGGATTCCATATTTCAATATCTCAGATCTTTGACTCTTTTCCTGGACTCATTATCTGTGGAATTTTCCTAGCATTTTGCATATCTCTTTAGAAATACCAATGACTCTGTATGTTTATTTTATTCTTCATGAAGTTTTCTTGTATAATATTATTAATTGATTTTAACCTTTTCCTGCCTTCTCTCTGTACAAATTACAGGGATTATATCCTGGGTACATAATATTCTTTGTCCAGTCAGCATTGATGATTGCCGGTTCAAGGGGTATGACATGGAAGCCTTTTTTTTTTGTGGCTATTTTCTTTGTAGATAGTTAATAAATAAATAAATAAATTGGAAGAGATTGCTGACCCTTCTCCCCCATGCCGAGCAGTCCTATACAGATGGCAACAAGCTATACCTTCAAATATGGATGTGGTCAAGAATTTGCTTGTGTTTATAAGCTTTGCCTACACCGTTCTGGTTCTAAACTATTCCGCTGTTGGTTTCATGGTTAGCTCCTCTTATTGGAAAAAATCATTTTAGAAGCTGAAATTGATATTTCTTGAGCCTAATGTTTCTCTCCTCGTATGGCACAGGTATTAACCTTGCAAGAAACACTTGCTTTATATGGTAGTGTATATTACATTGGAACCATTGCGCCCATAGTATTGATTCTCCTTGGCAACATGATTAAACCAGCAAAGCCTTCCAGATCTAAAGCCCGGAAGGAACAGTGAGGTGTAGCATTTGCTTCTTTGATGTTTCGCTTTGGAGTTCTTGCAATGAGAATGGCAGATAACCGGTGGTTTCCTTAATTGTTGCCCAATTTTTGTAAATTTCTTTTGATCTTTGACATTGTTGCTGCTGTGTCTGAATTTTAATTTCAAGATAAGCTCTGTGCGTTGCATATTTCAAATCGACAAGCCCCATTGGGTTTACTGCAGTAATTTTGGGGCTAGATATAAATTTTCGGTGATATGGGAAGGAAAATAGGAAAAGAAAAGAGTTTGCATGCCTTAGGGGAAAGTTTGCAGCACCCGTTTTTCAACAAAAGGCCGTTCAAAACAATTTTTGCTGGAAAATGGTGGGCACGAGTGGTGACATAATAAAATAATATATATTTTTTATTTTTAAAAATTTATTTTTAATAATTAATGATTATGGGCCTCAAACTCCTACAATAGCACAAGAGCATCATGCCCCTTTTAATCTCTACACTCGATACACAAACACAACACCATGAGTTAGTAGTATCGAATGTGTTCATGCCGCGAAGTGTAAACTTACTCCAAAATTTAATTCCTTAATTAGAAGCCACTGTCCATTCATCCAGTTAGCCTACAGTCGTGCCTAAATCTTAACTAGGAGCAAGCAGTGTCCTTCCTAGTATCTTAAAATTCTTTGAAGCTTAACCATCTAGGTGGTGGTTCAATAATAAGAACTTGGGATCAAGAGATTTGTTCTCTTTGTGGTTTCAGGTTCGAGCCCTGTGATTGCTCATATGATGGTCACTGGAGACTTACATGGTTGTTAATTTCAGAGCCCGTAGAATTAGTCGAGATGTGCGCAATCTGATCCGAACATCCACGTTAAACTAAAAAATAAAAAAAATTTCTTAGAAACTTTCGATCTCTTACCCACGTGTTGCAATTTGAGTGGTGGTTTCATGAACTTTCCATGCTACCCTAGTGACAACTTGCCTACAGTCTGAGAAGCAGCAGTGGATAAAACTCTCAATAACAGCCCTTCTTTTGTTACCCAAAAAGAGATAACAAAACACATCCTCTCGTATCCTCTCCCAATCAAGAAAACTCCCCCCCACTCCCTCCGCCACTCTCTCATCCGCCACTCATAATGGCTGTTTCCGCCTCAGCAACCACTTTCACCTCCACAAACCTCATCTACCCCCACCACACAACCACCACATCCTCTACCTCCACCCCTACTTTCTCCCTCAAACCCACCTCCAAACTCCCCTCAAAATCCATCCTTTCCTCTTCTTTCCTCTCCCCCTTCACTCCCACTTCCCCAACCTCCCCCTTCACCACCACCCGCCACCGCACCTTCACTGTCCGTGCCGCGAGAGGGAAGTTCGAAAGAAAGAAACCCCATGTCAACATAGGCACCATAGGCCATGTAGACCACGGCAAAACAACTCTCACTGCTGCTCTAACCATGGCTCTAGCCTCTATGGGTGGCAGTGCGCCCAAAAAATACGATGAAATCGATGCTGCACCAGAAGAACGCGCTAGAGGAATCACAATTAACACTGCTACAGTTGAATATGAGACAGAATCTCGCCATTATGCTCATGTTGATTGCCCTGGTCATGCCGATTATGTTAAGAACATGATTACTGGTGCTGCTCAAATGGATGGAGCTATTTTGGTTGTGTCTGGCGCCGATGGTCCAATGCCACAAACAAAAGAACATATCTTGTTGGCAAAACAAGTTGGGGTTCCAAACATGGTTGTGTTTTTGAATAAACAAGATCAAGTTGATGATGAGGAGCTGTTGCAATTGGTAGAGTTGGAGGTAAGAGAATTGTTGTCTAGTTATGAGTTTCCTGGTGATGATATTCCAATTATCTCTGGTTCTGCTTTGTTAGCTTTAGAGGCTTTGATGGAAAATCCTGCTATTAAGAGAGGAGAGAATCAATGGGTTGATAAAATTTACGAACTTATGGATAACGTTGATAATTATATACCAATTCCACAAAGGCAAACTGATTTGCCATTTTTACTTGCTGTGGAGGATGTTTTTTCTATTACCGGTCGTGGGACAGTAGCTACTGGGAGGGTTGAGAGAGGTACAATCAGAACTGGGGATACCGTAGATATTGTGGGGTTAAGGGAGACTAGGAATACAACAGTTACTGGTGTGGAAATGTTTCAAAAGATATTGGATGAAGCATTGGCAGGTGATAATGTTGGGTTGTTGTTGAGAGGTGTTCAAAAGGCTGATATTCAGAGAGGGATGGTTTTATCGAAGCCAGGGTCAATTACTCCACATACTAAATTTGAGGCGATTGTTTATGTTTTGAAGAAGGAAGAAGGTGGCAGGCATTCTCCCTTCTTTGCTGGGTATAGGCCTCAATTTTATATGAGGACCACTGATGTTACAGGGAGGGTGGCTACGATTATGAATGATAAGGATGAGGAGTCAAAGATGGTTATGCCTGGGGATCGTGTGAAGATGATAGTGGAACTTATTATGCCCGTGGCTTGTGAGCAAGGCATGAGGTTTGCTATCAGAGAAGGAGGGAAGACTGTTGGAGCTGGTGTTATTCAGTCCATTATTGAGTAGGTAACACACCAGAGGAAATATGCTTTATTGGTACTTTTTGGATGGATGGCGGTGTCAAACTTCATACCCTCAGCTTTGTGCAATTAGTTTTTCTCCATTTTAGCAAAACTTTCGAATCCCATGCCATATATTTTGCAGTTTTGTTCTTTTGCACTTTGCCTTAATGCTTAGTTTAGTTGGATATCATTCTTGTGAAAATTCAATGTGATAACGTAATCCTTTCTTGCTTTGGCTTCTAACTTCTTGGTTTCTACAAATTTGGATTGCATGAGTTGGAATGAGATGCTAAGGTAGCTGATGTCATCCTCCTGTTTTTTTTAGGTTTTTTTTTTTTTTTTTTTAAATAAAATTATACTCTCTGTTAATGGTGCTGTTTCATTTGCTTGGTTCAATTAGTGTGGTGGTTTGGTGCATATTGTTTTTTGTTCTCGAGCTTTTATGACATCATAATTGTGAATGCCATTGTTGATTAGACTTATATTACCTTGATGCGCTTCTACTCAGTCTTTAATCTGATAGTGTGATGGATTGGGGAACCATATCAACTCGCTACTATTTGTTCATAGTGAATACATTTGTTCAATGTGCTGCACTTGCCTTTTGGATTCAGCTCGTCCACTGTCATTATAATAAAGGTACTTGTGAGATGAAAATATCTCTTCAGAGTATAGTTTTGACTGAAATAGTCTATAACAAGATTGCTTTTGTACTTGAGAAAATAGGTTCTCTGGAATGGGTATTTTTTCTTTTACTGAGGGAGTGTAAAGTTTTTACTTGTAGTTTGTTTGGGAGGATGAAAGACAATATGAAGACAAAACATTTGGGGCATTCATATCATGCTTATGTTTTTGCAATGCAACGATTAACTCCCAAGTTAGTTTACATAGCAAGCAGCTAGCTTTTCTAGAGATGGACATATGTTTTTGCACTTGTGTATCCACAGATTGTGGAGGAGCTCTAGGCTCTTGGCATTGAAGTGTGGTTCCCTAGTTTCCAATGAACCCTTCTTGTCAGACTGGACCTTTATATTTTTAAACAAGCCTGTTTATGCTGGCTATACTCCACCAATTTCATGTAGAGTTGTCTCCCTCTCCCTCTCCTTCTTTATCTCCTAATATATATAGACCCTAATCTTCTGTTTCCCAGTGCCTAAACTCCAGACCACCCATTTTGTTGGAGTGTGACTCAAACATTAAACTAAAGGATTTCTCTTGTGGTCTTGCTTGATTGCTTATTTTCATATTTTTTTTGCAGTCTTTTCTCCCATCCGTTCTTCCCAATGAGGGGAAAGTGAGCTTCATTACATTTTGTTGTTCTGTCCTAGAGAAAAATCAATTTTTAGATTACAAAACACTTCCTGTTCACATGTTTTTATGGCCATTGACCAGTCGGTTTGTAAGTATAAGTCGGGATGTATTGTCTATTAAGTTTTCTGCAGTAAATAGAGTGACAAATTTAGTGTCAAAGTAGTGTGTTATTGTTTTTGTGCATAAGAGAGGTGAGGGGGGCAGTACTAGTAGCTTGTATGTGCCCAATTGTCACTTTTTTGAATTCTTAGTATCACATGATGCAGAAGTTGCAAGCTTCTTAATAGATTGGATCCCTCCACCTGTTTTAGTGTCATTATGGTGTGGGGATTGGATGTATAAATGGAAGGTTCATATTTGCAATTTACAGAGACCTGTCTTCCATCTCTTACAGCTATCTTGTTTGAAAGACTTTTGGTTGGCAGATGCTATGATGCCTCCCTTCTCCTATTTTACTTGAAGCAGATTGTTGATCTTGTCAACAAGGTGGTGTAACATTTGGAAGTAGCAAGCATGTCTTTACTGTTTTGTTCTTTATAATTGTTTCCTGTAATTTGGCGTTCTCTCCTCAACCCTGTTATAGAAATGCCAGTCCAGTTGTTTTCCTGGTGAATTTTGTTCTTTCACTTGGAACAACAGAACTGACTGAACAGATCCATGATCCTAGAGAGGACGGATCCTGTTGTAGACAGTAGTGGTATTACTGACTACTGTCATCGATTTGTTGAGTGCCTGTAGCATTGTTAAAATGCTTTATTTCTTTTCCACTTTTATTTCTCTGCTGAGCTATTAGGTGCCTCATCATCTTGAATTCTAGGTCTGTTTTCCAGTTATCAGTCATCTCAGTAGCTGTGTAGATTGTTCTGGAAATGGTTTCCAGTTTCCGGCAGTAATGTACAGGACAGCCTGCTTTGGAAAATGGTTACCGAGGGTCCAAGGGTTATATAGAAAGGGAGCTATTTATTAGCAGGCATTTGCGCTTCGCTCTTAGCAGGGCCATCTATTGTGGGCTAATCTCTATAGTTTCGATTATACAGGGTTTGATTGATCTCTAGGCTCTCTCCTTTACTTGTCCAAATAAGTAATATGCTTGAGATTTTGTTTTCTGCAAGAGAATGGCTAGTTCAAGCTGGACATGCATATCAAAGCTTTTAAGGATATTTCTTTTTTCCTTGTTGGGTTACGATAAAATAAGTAGAAGAAAATTGCTATTAAAAGTTCTCACCAAAGAATAAAAGTACAAAATTTGAGCACTTCATTCTTCTGCTGTTTTGAACGATATTAATGATGACAACAACGTTCCGCTAACCCAACAACTAAGCGAACATACAGACAGGTGCCAACTGGCTACAGATGTGTGTTTGTGTGTGTGTGTGTCCAGACTTTGCCTTGCCTGTTTCTCCCTCCTTGATTATTGCCTTCCAGTTCGTAGAAAACGACTGCCTCTTAATTTGGTTTTCCTTTTCCTTCTTTATTTCCCTTTCCTTTGTATAAAACTTAGGATAAATGGTGACCAAAATCCCTGAATTAGTGGTCATAGTCACAAAACAAACTAATAATCTCACAGCAATTAGTTTCTAAATAAAATTTGAGAATTAAATAGATCCTTGTGCCAATTCATCCACTTCTTAACTAATAATACAATCACAAGACTAGCACATGTTTATTCACTCAAATTGAACGGAAATCTAGTTTTTCTTAATTAATAGAAGGAAATTGGACAAGTTTTATCCAAAAACTCACAAATCAATACGATAAAAATAAAAAGGGATTTCCTCTGCTTCCCTGCATTCGCCAATAAAATGTGGCTTTGCTAGGTAAGCAGGCGTGACAACTTTGTAGTGGTGGAGAGAAACCGTGGGTCAGCATCCTGAGGCATAAATACTCGGGGGTCTCTCATACCTGTTCCAAAGATCAGCTCCCTGCACTGATGCCTCAAATATGTGGGAATGCTATATTTAAAGCCTTCATTCACCTACGTGATGGCTTCTCGTACAAGGTTGGAAATGGGGAGTTTTCCTTTTGGTTTGATATGTGGCTAGATGTGGGTTCGGTTGGTTCACAGGTTGATGTTGTTCACATCAGTGACTCCGAGTTGAAAGTACAAGACTTGTGGCAAAATAGCTACCGGAACTTTATAAACCTGATGACAATGCTTCCAGAATGTGTCAAACACCTTTCTACGCTATGAACGTCACATTTCTAATACTCCCATCCGTGGCTGCTGCAACCAGGGGGAGGACAGTGTTTTGCATTGCCTGCGGGATTGTCACTTTGCTAGAATCATACGGACAAATATGGGACTAGTAATTAGTAAATGCTCATGGGTTTTGGAACATAAATGTTGTGGAATGGTTTAGATAGATGGTTTCTTCTAATGATTCGTTCCTTTTTCTTTTGGGTATTTGGTGGATCTAGAGGCGTAGAAACACCATTGCTTATTATGAGGAGAATTATGTAGGTGATAATTGGCTCATGAGGCAAATTCATCTTTTTAATAAGGATCTTCGTGCAATGCTTGGGTCAAGCAAGCTGTCAATCTTAGAAAAGAGCTCACTATCTCATGGTGCAGGCCTGATGAAGGGAAGATTAATTTTGGAGACCTCATTACGGATAATGAAGGGAAGTGGCCTGTGGGTTTTTCGGGCTCTGGAGGAATTGACACTAACCTGCTTCCATAGCTTCTGGCTATTAAACATGGGTTAGTTCTAGCTTGGAACCAAGGCTATATGAAGATCATCTGCAATTTAGACTCCATAAATTTCTTGAGACTAATTCATGAAGGAAATTTGTATATAAAAAAAATCAACCTCTAGAATTAAGAATTCTTTTTGTAGTTTGGATGGGCACTAAATATCATAGAGGAGATTAATTTTTGTTTCTTTTGTTTTCACCGTACCATAAAAAAAAGAAGAAAAAAGGCTAAATGTCGTAAATAACAACAAATGCCAAAGTTTCCGTTTCCATTCCCACATCGTCTTTCTTCATTACAAAAAATAGTTTCCAAAACTAAAAACATCCTTCTGTTCGTTCGTATATATATAGATAGATTCTTCTGCTCACTCATATCTTTCGCTGGCTGTTCGTTTCCTTTCCTTTCCTTTTTGCCATTTCCATTTCCATTTCCTTTTTTCCTTTCTTATCTCTCCTCCTTGCTTTCTTCAGCAAATATATCACATCTCTCTCTCGCAAGTATTTCTTCATTAGCGATTTCTCAATATATAAAAGTTTATTTTGTTTTTGGTCATTGTTTTCATAATCACCCATTGTCTTCTTATAGAAACCAGTTTTCTTTCATGCAAAATACCTTTGTCTTGTAATTTATAGCTGTTCAATACTGAGCCCAAATATTACACACCATGTTATTTGAACTCAGTAGTTGTCAAACTGGGTTTCCTTGAAACCACTGCTTATGATCAGTGAAGAGAACTTTCCTAGAGATCTAAGGTAAGGTTCTTTCTTTCTTCTCCTCAAGGCAAGATCAGGAATATATGCAGATGGAGCCAATGAAGTCAAAGATTAGAGGGATTTTTACTCAGGGGAATAAGGAGGACTCTTTTGTTGGCAGAGGCAATATGAATATTGTTGACGAATGGGAAATTAGGCCAGGAGGAATGTTAGTTCAAAAGAGAACTACTGCTGATTCCAATCACAATTCTGTTCCTGTTTCCACTATTAAAGTTAGAGTCAAATATGGTTCTTCATGTCATGAGATTAGTATCAGTTCACAAGCAAGCTTTGGTAATTTGATAATTCTTAATTAAACCTCCATGTCTTTGTTTAATTGATGATGCTTTGACTTCAAATTCTTTGAATAATGGAGATTAAAGGAGTTGGTTTTTGGGCTGCAGGGGAACTGAAGAAAATGCTAGCACAACACACAGGAGTGCACCATGAGGATCAAAAGCTGATATACAAGAAGAAGGAGAGAAACTCCAAGGCGTATTTAGATACCGCAGGAGTCAAAGATGGATCCAAAATTGTGTTAACTGAGGACATTACCAGCCGCCAAAGGCGGTGTCTTGAGATGCTTAAAACTGCTAAAATAAAAAAGGGTTCAAAGTCATTGCAACAGATCACCGTGGATGTTGACCGACTTGGCGAAAAGGCAAGTAAATTTTACCTGAAAACATACATGGTTGCCTCTGGCAGAAATCAGATTTAAGTTTCTGATAAGAGCAAAATTGTTCTTATTGCGATTTGGTAGGTGACATCCTTGGAAACAACTTCTAAAGGAGGAAAAATTGCAGAGAAAGATGTGGATGAATTGACTGCGATGTTGATGGAAAAATTAGTAGCATTGGATGGAATTTTTGTTGAGGGAGACTTGAAGTTGCAGAAGAGAATGCAGGTATTATGCAACTTCTAATTGGTCAACTAGCATATTTTCACTTCCAGTAATGTTCAAGTTTTTGCCTTCCTTTGTCTTTCTTGAAGGAAAGGAGAGTTCAACAGTACATTGAAACTCTTGATAAGCTGAAGTTAAACTATTCTACTGCTGATAGCAATGGAGGAAAAATCCCATTGCAGGAACAAGATAATTCAATGGGTAAAATGCCAATACCAAAGCAAAGGCCAATTCAAAGCGAAGGACGCAAAATCCCATTGCAGCCACAAGATAATTCAATAGGCACAACGCCAATAGCAATGCAAAAGCAGTCAATTCAAAGAAATGGAGGCAAAATCCCATTACAGAAACTCGAAAATTCAACTGGGAAAATGCCAATACCAAGGCAGAAAGAGTCAGTTCAATCCAAGCAGCAGAATGCTACAATGCAAATGCCAACACAGCAGCAGCGACCAATATTGAGGCATTCTGAGTCTTTTGTGGTGACAACAACATGGGAAACTTTTGATTAAGCTGCGGAGCTAATGTTTCTGCGAGTTCTAAGCTGAATTGGGAACAGTTAAAAGAAAAAAACGGTTAGCGATGCGTGGCTCTCCATTCTTAGATGTTGTCAGTCTCTCTGGTTCCTTTACTCATTCTTGCTGTTTTAGGTTTATGATCTGTTTTTTTTTTTTAAATAAACTAAATTGGCTCTTTGCAAATTGTATATAACATATAGCAAAATATGGTGCATAGCAAAGGAAGGATTGTTTTTTATGCACTACAACATGTTATAAGAGTAGTTAGAAACTGGGGCAAGTAGAATTATATTTTCATGTATTTGTTGCAGAAACTGGTTGCTGTTGACTCAATCCAGGGACCACAGACCAACCAATCTCGTGTTCATACTCCATAGCCTATACTCGTTGGTAATTAACAGAGAAAGAAATAATCCTTGTGTCTTGGGACCATTGCCCCAATCAATCCCTCTTTATCCAGTCATTTATTGCCTCTAGCATCTTATAAATATACGGTACTGGTCGGTGGAGAAGTAGATTATTTCCGATCTGGATCGTAAAATTCTTTGTTTCTACATGCGGGGAGGGGGGGGGGGGGGGAAGAGACGAGG